>LQAG01000034.1_pt1 | contig 81493 bp, 120 predicted proteins | sample 1535801 | NCBI WGS metagenome assembly LQAG01 (sample SAMN04331584, study PRJNA305678) | bioreactor metagenome | isolation source: bioreactor_3 inoculated with Wadden Sea sediment 1st replicate of a... | place: Germany:Bremen
ATTCTCCTTCTAAAGGTTCTTTTATCGATAAAATGAATTTGGCGGGAAATGCATAATTTTAGCTTTGATTGTGTTTTGTTGGTAATGGCTAGCGATTACTATGTCGAATCAGATTACATTCGCAGTTACGAGGAATTCATAACAAAGGTGGAAAGATGATTTTCATACATGATCTTGCAGATGTGGCTGAATGTTCTATTCAAGAAGACACTCGGATCTGGCAATTTGTTGTCATTATGAAAGGTGCGAAAATTGGTCAGCATTGTAATATCTGTGCCCATACTCTGATAGAGGGAGATGTAATTATTGGCGACAGAGTTACCCTTAAATCAGGTGTTTTTGTTTGGGATGGCACCCGGATTGAAGACGATGTTTTTATCGGACCCAATGCGACATTAACCAACGATCCCTATCCTCGTTCAAAAGAATACCCGGATAACTTTTCAGGCATAACCATAAAACACCATGCAAGTATTGGAGCCAATGCAACATTGCTTCCAGGTATTACAGTTGGTGAATACGCCATGGTAGGTGCTGGTGCTGTGGTAACTAAAGATGTGCCACGCGAGCTGTTGTTGTAGGTAATCCTGCACAAATTATTAGGTATGTCGATAAATGATCCCCTTTTTAGATCTTAAAGCCATCAACGCTCAATATCGCGATGAGTTACTCCAGGCAGCAGCCCGTGTAATTGATGCTGGATGGTATATTCAGGGCGCAGAAGTTAGTGCCTTTGAACGAGAGTTTGCGGCTTATTGTGGCACACAATATTGTGTTGGAGTAGCCAATGGCCTCGACGCGCTTACTCTCACACTGCGGGCTTGGAAAGAGTTAGGCAAGCTGCACGAAGGTGATGAGGTGATCGTACCGGCCAACACCTACATTGCGACTATTCTGGCTATTAGTGAAAATCGACTGAAACCAATTTTGGTTGAGCCTAATGAGTCAACATATAACCTCTGCCCGATTAAAACCGAGGCCGCCATTACTGATAAAACCCGTGTTATTGTTGCGGTTCATTTGTATGGTCAGATTGCGCCCATGCCCGAAATTATGGCACTGGCCGATCGACATAAGGTGTTGGTGTTGGAAGATTCTGCGCAGGCGCATGGTGCTGCGATCAACGGCCAAAAAGCAGGTAGATGGGGTGATGCCTCAGGTTTTAGTTTCTATCCAGGAAAAACCTCGGTGCACTGGGTGATGCTGGTGTCGTGACCACCAATGATGCAGAATTGGCACAAACAATCCGTGCTCTTGGGAACTATGGTAGCCATAAAAAGTACGAGAACATCTATCCGGGGTAAATAGTCGGCTGGATGAAATGCAGGCGGCATTCCTGCGGGTAAAACTTCGCCATCTGAACGCTGACATCAGCCGTCGCCGCAAAATCGCCGCTGCCTACCTTGAGGGCATAACGAATGCAGCTATTCAGTTACCCATTCAGCACTCAGAACTCAGTACTGAATACTGCTCAAGCCACGTTTGGCACCTTTTCGTTATCCGCACCACGCAGCGTTTGGCTTTGCAGAAATATCTGCTAGATGCCGGTATCCAAACCATGATTCACTATCCAATCCCGCCACATCAACAACAAGCTTATAGTGACTGGCCAGTACAAAGTTATCCTTTGACTGAAGCTATTCATGGGCAGGTGCTCAGTTTGCCGATTGGCCCGGCGATGAGTGAGACAGATGTGCAGCGTGTTATTATTGCCTGCAACGCTTTTCAGGCTATTAATCGATGACTCTTGTCAAAACCAGCCTTCTCAACGGTATCGCAGTAGTGATTAAAATGCTGACTTTGTTGGGCTGAACAAGATTCTTGCGATCTATGTCGGCCCATCAGGATATGCTGCATTGGGGCAATTTCGAAATGCGGTTCAAGTAATAACTACGTTTGCCAGTGGCGCCATAAATACCGGTGTCACAAAATATACAGCAGAATATTATGAGGATGAAGATAAGCAGCATGCTATTTGGCGTACTGCTGGCACTATTGCGCTTATAGGATCTTTGGTCACCGCAGTGCTAGTGATCGGATTCAATCAGACTCTGGCTGGTTGGTTCTTAACAGATGAAAGTATGGGCAGTGTGTTTATCTGGTTTGCAGCCACACTGGTGCTGTTTGTATTCAACACGTTGTTGCTGGCCATTCTCAATGGTAAAAAAGAAATTCATCGCTACGTTGTTGCCAATATCGCTGGCAGTCTGTTTGCTTTGGTTGTTACCAGTATGCTCGCTATAATGCAGGGACTATATGGTGCACTGGTTTCATTGGCCGTTTACCAGTCGCTGACGTTCTTCGTTACCTTGAGACTTACTTACAAAACCCCTTGGTTTAGGTTTAGTTATTTTGTTGGTCGCATTGACAAAGGTGCCGTTAAAAAACTCGCCCAATATACTGCTATGGCACTTACTTCGGCTGTCTGTGTGCCGTTTAGCCATATTCTGATTCGTAACCATTTGGGTGAAACCTTGGGCTGGGAGGCAGCGGGTTATTGGGAAGCTATGTGGCGTTTAAGTGGCGCCTATTTGATGATGGTGACGACCACCTTAGGTGTTTACTACTTGCCCCGCTTGTCAGAATTACAAGGGGCCGCCGATATCAAATACGAAATCATCCTAGGATATAAAATTATCCTGCCAGTGGCTGCGGGTTGTGGTGTGATTATCTATGTGCTACGTGATTTTTATTATTCAGGTGCTGTTTAGTGCTGAGTTTGCACCGATGTCAAAGCTGTTCGCATGGCAAATGGTGGGGGATACGCTTAAAATCGGCAGTTGGATATTGTCGTACCTGATGTTAGGTAAGGCGATGATGAAGTTATTTTGTAGCGTCTGAGGTTATGGCTTCGGGGTTGTTTTTATCTTTTGGCGGTGGATATTTACAGGTAGCATGGGGCTTGAGGGCGTTGCGTTGGCACACAGTGTTAATTTATTTTGATTTTATTTGGTTAGTGATGGCAGTGTTTATCGCACGATCACTGTGTACTCAAAGCAAAGGTGCAGTGAATTAACCTGTTCTTCCAAAGTGCATTTGAAGTAGCTGTGAACTGAAGATGTCTTTTGAAATAAATTACTGGGGGTTTTTATTTTAAGTACTCAGTTTGGACATTTTTGAATTTGAAGGTTTATTGAATGTCAGTTGAAAATTTACCATTGGTTAGTGTAGCTGTTATTACATACAACCAAAAAGAGTTTCTACGTGAATGCATTGAGTCAATTCTTGCTCAGGATTATCCCAATTTGGAAATAGTAATTGCTGATGATGCCTCCAGCGATGGCACTCAAGATATGCTACGAGATTACGATGTACAATTTCCAGATAAGTTTGTGTTGAAACTGGCAGGGAGAAATCAAGGAATTACTGCCAATTCAAATGAGGCACATTTTGCTTGTACTGGTAAATATATTGCCTGGATGGGAGGGGATGATTTGATGCTTCCAGGGAAAATAAGAAAACAAGTTGAGTACATGGAGGCAAACCAAGATTGTACGATTTGTTATCATGATTTAGAAGTTTTTGATAGCGACACTGACAGTACACTATTTATTTTTTCAAGAAAGTTTAAGCCAAGAGAGGGTGGCGTTAGAGTTGCTTTAAGGTATGGCTGTTTTAATGGTGCATGTTCTACTATGGTTAGGGCTAGTCGATGTCCAGAAAAGGGCTTCAATGCTTGTTTGCCAGTTGCTTCTGATTGGTGTTATTGGGTTGAGACCTTGGGTAATGGTGGCACAATGAATTATATTGACGATATTCTTGGTAAATATAGGCGTCATGTCGGTAATGTGACCAACAAGAATGGGAAGATTGGCCAGAACGCAGTTGATCATTTGAATTCATGTAATTTTTTGTTGGCTAAGTTCCCAGAATATCTGGATGATATTTATACTAGTTATTCTATTAGTCTTAGAAGTGTCCGCAAGCAAGCACCATACTTTTCTATTTTGTTACTTTCACTTAAAATAAAATTTAATTTAAAAACTCTACTTGCTATGGTGGTTTTTCTTGCATCTTTTTGGTTTCGTAAGGTTGTAGTTTTCTCTCTATAGATAATTCAAAAGAAAGTCCAATAACTGTGCTAATTTTGTAATTTCTTGAAGGTAGATTTTGAATTCAACGGTATCTATGAAATTCGATTATTTAAATAAACCATTACTTGTGATCGTCTTTATGTTGATGATTTTGAACCCCTATACTCTGTTTGGAAATTTGGCTTTTTTTATTGTCGTTCCTTTTATTTTTATTAGTATGGTTAGTAGGTTTAGATATTTAGGCGCTAATACGTTTTTTTATTCTTGGGGTTATGGCAGTTATTTCAATGGTGGGTGTTCTTGTTTTCTTTACAAATAATATAGGTCAATTGTCCACCTGAAAGTCGCCATTAATTTGTTAGTCTATGTATTAGTAGCTCAGGGTGTTTTTTATTTATTTTAGCAAGCGAAATTTTGAGTTTAATGATTTTGTCTATTGCGCATTATTGGCTGTTGTTTTTAATGGTTTGGTTGTTCTTGCGGAGGTTTTCTTTCCAAGTGTTCGACATGAAATAGAAAGCTTTTTGGTTGCCAGTGGTAATGTTAATTGGCAAGAAGGGTTTAGATACAGGGGAATTGCATCTGGTGGTGGGGCTTCTTTGTCTGTTTTAAATCCAGTTGCGGTTGTCATGGCATTGCACCTATATAAAGAAAAATATATCAGGACTATTGTTTTGATCGCTAGTCTTTCGGTATTGATTTTCGCATTGGTTTTTATTGGTAGGACAGGGATGATTTTATTGCCATTAGTCTTTTTATCTTTTATTGCATTTCATTTCAGGAAATATTTTTTAAGAATCTTCTTTTTGTTTTTTTTGGTGGCCTTACTTATTTGGACTTGGATATGAGTCTTTTAAGCAAATTATTGTTGATCAATATGGGACTGGTTTCTTTAATTATTCGTTAGGCTTTTTATTGGAAGGCTCAGAAGGGATAAAAGAAGAGGGTACTGTTAGCGTGATATTTGAGTTTCTGACGGTGGTGCCGACAACTTTCCCTGAGATCTTGATTGGTTATGGATTTTATGGTGGAAGTGATTTCTCACCTTGGACTGATGCTGGTTACAGTAGAATGTTTCTGTCTGTCGGTTATGTTTTTGGATTAATTTTTTACGGATGTTTTTTCTTGTTGTTTAGGAATGTTTTTTTATATAAATCGTTTTTGTTTGTAACTATTGGGTTACTGTTGTTAGTTGCTGAAGCAAAAGAGCCGCTTCTTTTTACAGGCTATGCCTCACGGACTTATTTCATGTTGTTAGTTTTTGGCTTGATTGACAAAAAAATTAAACAACGACATGACCTAGTCAAAGTAAATATTATTCGACCTGATTCTTTTGCTGAAGGCCATTCTTAATGTGCGGCATATCCGGCTTTATCTCATCAAGTTCGATCACTGATAGCGTAACTCCGCTTCTACAATCCATGGTCAACGTTATCGCGCACCGCGGCCCTGACGATTCAGGCACTTGGCATGATGCCCAAACCGGTATCGGCCTTGCTCATGCCCGTCTGTCCATAGTTGATTTATCACCTGCCGGTCATCAGCCGATGCTGTCGGCTGATGACCGTTACGTAATAGCATTTAACGGGGAAATCTATAATCATCTATTGTTACGCAAGCAGCTCGAATATGAGCAGTTGGCCCGGTATGGCGCGGACATTCCGATACCGAAACCTTGTTAGCGTGCTTTTCTGTTTTGGGGAGTGGAGAAAACTTTTCAGGCGACTGTTGGTATTGGTTTGCCATTGCTCTTTGGGATAGACAGGAGAAAGTGCTTACCCTGGCTCGTGATCGTATGGGGGAAAAGCCTCTTTATTGGGGCTGGTGTGGCGATGTTTTTCTGTTTGGTTCTGAACTGAAAGCACTTAAGGCACACCCTGGTTTTAACGCCGAAGTGGATCGTAACTCTTTGGCTTTGTTCTTACGTTATAATTACATCCCTGCACCTTATACCATATATCAGGGCATAGAGAAGATGCGTGCGGGTCATTATGTGCAGATAGGAAAGGGGCAAGATAGGTCGTTGGTTCGACCTGAGGCCTATTGGAGTTTGAACTCAGCTATTAAAATGGGTGTTGCTAACCCCTTTAATGGTAGCGATCATGATGCCGTTGACCTGCTGGAACAGACAATTGGGCAAGCGGTTTCAGGTCAGATGTTGGCGGATGTGCCATTGGGCGCTTTTTTAAGTGGCGGCGTGGATAGCAGCACGATTGTTGCTTTGATGCAAAAACATTTTGCTCGACCGGTCCGTACCTTTGCCATAGGTTTTGATGAACCGGGTTACAACGAAGCGGTGTATGCCAAAGAAGTTGCTCGTCATCTTGGTACTGAGCATACCGAGCTTTATGTCAGTTCTCAAAATGCGTTGGATTTGGTCCCATGTTTGCCTGAGATTTATTGTGAACCTTTTGCGGATAGCTCGCAGTTGCCAACTTTCCTTGTCAGTAAAATGGCAAGGCGGCATGTCACAGTTGCTTTGAGTGGTGACGGAGGTGATGAGCTTTTTGGTGGCTATAACCCTTACCGATTTGCGCCTGACATATGGGCAAAGTTGAGAGTAATTCCTGTGCCTTTGCGGTTATTGGCGGTCAAGCTGCTTTCGGGTTTGCCTATGTCCGGCAAACTTACCAAGTTACTTTCTGTCTTTCCTGCAAGGGATCGAGAAGTTTTTATCAGCTGCTGATGAGTCACTGGAAAATGCCGGAACGATTCGTTCCTTCTTCACGGATATTGCCTACCCTTTTAGATGTCCCCGAACGGTGGCCTCAAACAGATTGCTTCGAACACTGGATGATGGCGATGGATGCTGGCCAATACATGCCCGATGATATTCTGGTAAAGGTAGATCGTGCTGCCATGGCGAACAGTTTGGAAACCCGGGTGCCTTTGCTTGATCACCGAGTGGTGGAGTTAGCTTGGCAATTGCCGTTAAATTTAAAAATTCGTGATGGTGTTGGTAAGTGGGTGTTGCGGGAAGTGCTTTATCGACACGTCCCGCGTGAGTTGATTGAGCGCCCCAAACAAGGTTTTTCTGTGCCACTTGAACAGTGGTTACGTGGACCATTACGTGATTGGGCTGAGGATTTATTGGCAGAAAACCGTTTACAGCAGGAAGGGTATTTCAATGCTGGCCCTATCCGTAAGCTCTGGAGCGAACATCTGGCAAGAAAGCGAGATAATGCTTTGAAACTCTGGAGTGTTTTGATGTTTCAGGCATGGCTGGAGAATCAGCGTGATTAATAAGGTATTACATATTATCACCGGTCTTAACGATGGCGGTGCGGAAGGGGTGTTAACTCGTCTGTGTCTGCATAGTAAAGGTGTTGGCCATGTGGTGGTCTCTCTAATGGATGCTGGCAAGTATGGAGCCGTGTTGAAACAAGCAGGTATACAAGTTTATTGCTTGGGGATGACCCCTGGCAAGCCAAATATTGTTTCTTTTTATCGTTTGATTAAACTGATCCGGGAAGAGGATCCAGATGTTGTGCAAACCTGGATGTATCATGCTGATTTGCTTGGAGGTTTAGCCGCACGACTAGCTGGAGTGCGGCGGGTTTTTGGGGGGTTCGCCACTCAACTTTGGAAAAAGGCAAGTCAAAATTGTCAACCATAGTGGTCGCGCGTCTGTGCGCGGTGTTGTCAAATTGGATTCCTGAAAAGATAATCTGCTGTGCAAAAAAAGCCTTGGCGGTTCATGCAGCTATCGGCTACAAAGTTTCAAAATTGTCTGTAGTGCCGAATGGTTATGATTTAGACTGTTTCATGCAAGATAAAGAACTTGGTGCCCAAATTCGCCAAGAGTTAAGTCTTGGCCACACTGAGTTTGTCATTGGAAACATTGGTCGTTTTGATCCACTGAAGGATCATTTTAATTTATTACAGGCTTTGTCGTTTGTTGCAATGCAAGGTGTTAGCTTTAGGTGCTTGCTGGTGGGTAAGGGCTTATTAGTAGAGAATGATATGCTCATGGCACGGATTGTCGAGTTAAATTTACAAGATAATATAATTTTGCTTGGACAACGAGCGGATATCCCTGCCGTGATGAATGCGATAGATATTCATGTCCTCTCCAGCTGCTCTGAGGCTTCCCGAATGTGATTGCTGAAGCTATGGCTTGCGGTACGCCTTGTGTTTCAACCAATGCAGGAGATGCGATTGAGATCATCGGTGATCCAAGTGTGTGCTGCCCGATTCAGGATGCACGAGCCCTAGCTGATGTGATAATTATGATGTTTAAAGAATGGCAACACGATCCTATTGCTTGGCAGTTACGTAAAGCGGCTAGTGCTCAACGAATTGCATGCCGGTTTTCGATCAGAAGGATGGTGTCTGCGTATGAGGTGTGCTGGACTGGTTCTGATCGACGGGCATAATTTGGCAGTATTATTTGTGGAATGTGTTGATGTTTAAGCTACAGTTAGAAAAACAATGAAGTTTCTTCTTATCGCCGGATATTCTGATTCTCTTTTGAATTTTCGCGGCCCGCTGCTTGATGCACTGAGTTTAGCTGGCTTAGAAGTCCATGTTGCAGCACCCGGGTTGAAAAACGGTCCGATTCTCAATTCTTTGGAGTTGAGAGGGGTTATTGTTCATGATATCCCTTTGCAGCGTACTGGTTTAAATCCAATCCGCGATGCCTTTTCGCTTTTCCATCTTTGGAAATTAATGCTGAATATTCGTCCTGACTATGTTTTAGGTTATACAATAAAACCAGTAATTTATGGTTCATTGGCAGCATCTTTGCACGAGTACCTCACTGTTATGCCATGATTACTGGACTTGGTTATGCGTTTACAGGTCCTGGTCAGATGAAGATACGAGGTGTCATACGTTCATTAGCTCAGTGTTTATATTCAGTAGCTTTAAAACAGGTTCGAAAAGTTTTTTTCAAAATCCTGAAGATGAGGCGTTATTTCGTTCTCTTGGGATCATAAAGCATAATGTGGTTTCATGTATCGTAAATGGTTCGGGAGTTGACGTGAGTTCTTTTACCGTCTCACCCTTGGTAACGTCGCCTTTACGTTTTCTTCTCATTGCTCGTCTGTTACGCGACAAGGGGGTGCGGGAGTATTTTGAGGCTGCTCGTCAGATGCGCACCAAGTATCCAGATATTCGATTTGGCTTAGTCGGTTGGATTGATGAGAACCCTGATTCTATTACTCAAAATGAACTGGATGATTGGGTTTCTGAAGGGGTTATTGAGTTTTACGGGAAGTTAAGTGATGTTCGCCCGGCAATTGCTGAATGCAGTGTTTATGTGTTGCCTTCATACCGTGAAGGGACACCCCGAACCGTTTTAGAGGCAATGTCTATGGGACGACCTATTATTACTACGGATGCTCCAGGTTGTCGTGAGACAGTTATCGATGGTGATAATGGTTTTTAGTACCAGTTAAATCTATTGATGGTCTCGTCCGAGCAATGGAGACCTTTGTTAACCAGCCAGAATTAGTTGAGAGGATGGGGCAACGTTCGAGAATGATTGCAGAAGAAAAATATGATGTACATAAAGTCAACGCATTTATGCTGCATGAAATGGGAATTAAATGATTAAACGTTTGCTGGATCTATTAGCGTCTGGTTGCTGTTTTTTGTTGCTTTCACCAGTGCTGGTGCTACTTGCAATTTTTATTCGAATTTAAATTGGGACGGCCTGTTTTATTTAGACAAATTCGACCTGGTCGTAATGGTGAGCCTTTTTGAATTGTTAAAGTTTCGTACCATGGTAGATGCTGTGGACAGAGAAGGTGATCCTCTCGCTGATGAATTACGTATGACTTCATTTGGATGTTTTCTACGTGCTACCAGCTTGGATGAACTGCCTGAATTGTGGAATGTGCTGAAGGGTGATATGAGTCTGGTCGGTCCACGCCCATTGTTGATGGAATATCTGCCATTGTATAATGATTTCCAATTTCGAAGGCATGAGGTGCGTCCGGGGATTACAGGTTGGGCACAGATAAATGGTCGTAATGCTCTTAGTTGGGATGAGCGTTTCGATTTGGATGTTTGGTATGTTGAAAATCAGTCTTTATGGTTAGATCTGAAAATTCTCATAAGGACTGTTAAAAAAGTCATTATGAAGGATGGGATTACAGAAAAAGGTGGGGTCACCATGAGTAAATTCAGGGGGAACAAGGATTGAATCAATTGGCCATTTTAGGTGCGAGTGGACATGGGAAGGTTATTGCTGAGATGGCCTTACAGTCTGGTTGGGATCATATCGATTTCTTTGATGATGCATGGCCCGCCCTGAAAAAAAATGGTATCTGGTCGGTTATTGGATGCACGGACGTTTTATTAAGTTCTCTTGCTGATTACGCAGGCGTTGTTGTCGCAATTGGAAACAATGCCGTGAGAGCGGTCAAAATCACCCAACTACAAGGTGCTGGCGCTTCCGTTGAAAGTATTCTGCATCCAGGCTCAATCATTAGTGATTACTCTAAAATAGGGTATGGTTCAGTTGTGATGGCTGGTGTTGTTGTTAATATTGGAACCGAAATCGGGCCTGGTACAATACTCAATACCAGTTGCAGCATTGATCACGATTGTCATCTAGGTTCTTATGTTCATGTCAGCCCTGGTGCACGTCTTGCTGGTTCGGTCAGTGTCGGAGATCGGAGCTGGATTGGCATTGGTGCTTCTATTCGTCAGGGTGTAGCGATTGGTCATGATGTGATCGTTGGTGCAGGAGCTGTCGTGGTTTCTGATTTGCCGGACGCGGTTACCGCAATTGGTGTTCCTGCTCAATACAAACATAGTAAAATAGGGGTGTTTTAATGCCATTTTCTTCATGGCCCAGCTTCTCCAGCGAAGAGGCTGAGGCCGTTTCTGCTGTCTTGCTTTCAAATAAAGTTAACTATTGGACAGGTGAAGAAGGACGCCAATTTGAGCGTGAATTTGCTGAATTTGCCGATTGCCAATATGCTGTTGCGCTTGCGAATGGTACCGCTGCACTTGATGTAGCATTCAAAGCGTTAAATATCGGGATCGGAGATGAAGTTGTCGTTACGTCGCGAACATTTTTGGCCTCTGTTTCTTCGATTGCTAACGCTGGCGCCATACCTGTGTTCGCAGATGTTGATCGAGATAGCCAGAACATTACGGCCGAAACAATTGAAGCTGTGCTTACGAAGAGAACGCGTGCCATTGTTTGCGTTCATTTGGCCGGATGGCCATGTGACATGGATGCGATTACTGATTTAGCTGAATCGAAAGACCTGTTTGTCGTAGAAGACTGTGCTCAGGCGCATGGTGCAAAATTCAAGGATAAAAGTGTCGGGAGTGTCGGCCATATTGGGTGTTGGTCTTTTTGTCAGGACAAAGTTATGACAACTGGCGGTGAAGGCGGTATGGTCACGACTAATGACAAGGCTTTGTGGAAAAAGATGTGGGCCTATAAAGATCATGGCAAGTCGTGGGATGCTGTCTATAATCGAAGGCATGCGCCAGGGTTTCGCTGGTTGCATGAATCGTTTGGGACCAATATGCGCATGACGGAGATGCAGGCTGCAATAGGAAGGATTCAGCTTCGACGTATGCCTGCATGGCATGAAGAAAGAACTGATAATGCCAATCAAATTTACCAAACGGCTAGATCGCTTGTCGGTTTGCGGGTACCTGATATCCCCGCAGCGATGGAACATGCCTGGTATAAGTGTTATCTTTTTATAGAGCAAGAGCTTTTGAAGCCTGACTGGAACAGAGATCGCGTTATGCATGAGTTAGTGCAGTGTGGTGTACCGTGTTTCTCAGGTTCCTGCTCTGAGGTTTATCTTGAAAAAGCATTTGATGGGACAGGTTGGCGACCAGAAGCGCGATTACCTGTTGCAAAGAACTTGGTGAGAGCAGTTTGATGTTTCTGGTTCATCCGACTCTGACCAAAGGTGAGATTCAATTAACCTGTTCTGCTTTGAAAAATGTGATGGAGCAAGCAGCTCAGTGAGCTTTATCTCAACTACACTGTGTAACGATTAATATTGTGAGAGGGGTCCATGGATAACTTTTTCTACAGAAAGCGATCTTATGTCATTTTTTTCATGACTAGTTGGATCATCGTCGCTTCTTTATTTCTGGCCTATGCCTTTCGGTTCGATTTCTCCATCCCGTCTGGTTATGTCGGCAGGATACTCTCTCTTCTACCGGTTATCTTGATCATCAAACTGGCCACTTTCTGGCAGTTCGGTTGTTTCCGTGGTTGGTGGCGGTACGTCTCTATGCCGGATCTTGTGCAGCTTGTTAAGGCTAATTTTTTTGCTTCTCTGGTCTTTACTGTCTATGCCGTTGTTGTTTATCGACTTGATTTGATCCCCCGCACGGTTCTTTTTTTGGATGGGGCTTTTTGCTTTTTCATTATGGGGGGAGTCCGGTTTGCCACCCGCGCATTTCGTGAACATTATCTGCCAGTTCGGCGTTTGGACGGAAGAAAGGCAACCAGAGTGCTGGTCGTTGGAGCTGGGGACGCAGGGCAGTTAATTGCCCGTGAATTTCGCTCAAACCACCATTTGGATATGGAGCTTATCGGTTTTCTTGATGATGATTCTGTTAAAAGAAGAGGAACTTTTCAGGGGGTATCTGTTCTTGGCGCTTGCAAGAATTTGAATGAGGTAGTCAGGGAGCATCGCATCGATGAGGTTATCATTGCCATGCCTTCAGCGACGGGGGCTGAAATAAGAAAGATTGTCGAGTATTGTCAGCAAGTAAATGTCAAATACCGAACTCTCCCCGGTGTTGGAGAGTTAATTGACGGGCGTGTTTCTGTTCAACAAATACGTGATGTCGACCTCGATGATCTGCTCGGTAGAGAGCCGATTCATCTTGATGAAGCGCAAATCAGTAATTATCTGAAAGATAAACGAGTTTTGGTGACTGGTGCGGGGGGAAGTATCGGGAGTGAGATCTGTCGCCAGGTTGCTCGTTTTCAACCTAAAAAACTGGTTTTGTTTGAAAATGCTGAAACGCCATTGTTCAGGATAGAACAAGAGCTCATTAAACGTTTTCCCGGTCTCGCAATTGTGCCGATTATAGGTGATGTTCGTAATCGCTCTCGTGTCAATGTCATCTTTGATGAGCAGATGCCCCAGGTTGTCTTCCATACTGCAGCTTATAAACATGTGCCAATGATGGAAAATAACCCTGCTGAAGCTGTTAATAATAATGTTCAGGGAACCAGACTGCTTGCTGATGCGGCTGATTATTACAAGGTTGGGAAATTTGTCATGGTTTCAACCGACAAGGCGGTACGACCGACCAATGTTATGGGTCAACCAAACGTATTGCCGAACTCTATGTGCAGTCGTTGAATGAGCGCAGTAAGACCAATTTCGTCACAACCCGTTTTGGTAATGTGCTTGGTAGTAACGGCAGCGTCATACCCACCTTTAAAGAACAGATCGCTAAAGGTGGACCAGTTACCGTGACGCATCCAGAGGTGACTCGGTTTTTATGACTATCCCAGAGGCGACGCAACTGGTCCTCCAGGCTGGTAGCATGGGCAATGGTGGCGAGATTTACTTGTTTGACATGGGGGAACCGGTTAAGATACTGACGCTCGCCGAGGAGCTGATCAAGCTGTCCGGGTTTCAGCCATTCGAGGATATTGATATTACCTATACTGGCTTACGTCCGGGTGAAAAACTGTATGAAGAGCTTCTGTTGGATGATGAAGGGGTTCTTCCGACGCCGCATAGTAAAATCTGTATTGCACGGTCAGTTTATTCGTCACATGATGAGCTGGTGTGCGGTATCGACGCCTTGGTCAGTGATGCCAAAGCGTTGGATCTTGATGGTCTCAGAGATAAATTACGGCAATTGGTGCCTGAATATACTCCAACTGACAATAGGGCAACCGCAAAGGTGATTCCTCATCCTGCTACGGTTGCGCGCAGTAATGGTTTTTAGATATTGAGGTTTTTATGATTAAAAGTATGACCGGCTATGGTCGTGGACAGGCTCAAGTGGAAGGCCTGTCTTTTTCTATTGAAATTAAGGCCGTGAACCACCGCTATGGTGATATCAATGTCAAGGCACCACGACTGCTTTCTGCTTATGAGGCCGATATTAAGAAGAGGGTGGCGAGTTGTTTGAAAAGAGGCAAGATTGATGTTTTTATCAGTCAGGAGAGTTCCTCGGAATTGACAGCGACCCTGTGGTGAATGAGAGTGTGGCCAAGGCATATGTTGCTGCGTTTGAAAGCTTAAAAGAGATCAGCGGTCTTCGCGATGTCAGTCTCGAATTTTGGCTTCACAGAGGATGTCTCAGTTTAAGGAAGTTGAGGTCGATACAGATGTTTGAAGACCTGTCTGTTTGAGGCGCTGGACAACGCCCTTGATGCAATGTTGAGTATGCGGATCAGGGAAGGTGAAGCAACCCGGGTCGACATCGCTAACCGTCTGCGATCGATTGCGACGGAGGTGGATGAAATTGAAAAATATGCCCCCACTGTTCCGGTCGAATGGCAGCAGAAGCTGAAAGAGCGGCTTTCACGTCTGCAGGAAAAAGATGGAGATCCTCAGCGGATTGCCCAGGAGATCGCCATATTTGCCGACCGTTGTGATATCAGTGAAGAAATCAGCCGTTTCCATAGTCACCTCGATCAGTTCGGCAAGTTGATGGACAACAGTGAGCCTGTAGGGCGCCAGATGGACTTTCTGGTCCAGGAACTGAATCGCGAAGCCAATACCATGGGATCCAAATCGAATGATGCAGAGTTGACACGTCATGTCGTAACTCTCAAGTCGGAACTCGAAAAAATCCGAGAACAGGTTCAGAACCTTGAATAGTCAAACTCAGCGAGAAGGGGCCTTGTTTGTTGTCTCTGCCCCGTCCGGAGCCGGAAAACAACACTGTGCCGGGAATTGATTGACAGCGTTGAGGATTTGCGTCAGTCTGTGTCGTTTGCGACGCGTGAAATCCGTACAGGAGAGATGGACGGAATTGATTATCATTTCGTCGAGCCTGAGGCTTTTCGTGGTATGATTGAGCGTCATGAGTTCGCAGAGTGGGCTGAGGTTCACGGCAATATGTACGGAACTTCTGTCAACACCCTGAAAGAAGCGGCCCAACAAGGCGTTGATCTGTTGTTGGACATTGACTGTCAGGGCGCGGCCCAGCTGAAAAAAAATTACCATCAGGCGTTTTTATTTTTATTTCTTCCGCCAGATATGGTTGAGCTGGAAAGACGACTGCGTGATCGCCAGACAAATAATGAAGACGATATTTCGCGTCGGCTTAAGAACGCAGATGACGAAATCAAACAGGCCGCCTGGTATGATTATCTCGTTGTAAACGACAATTTCACCATGGCTAAAGACAAGTTAAGGGCGATCATTACAGCAGAGCGCAGCAAGGCTGATCGTAACCGATTTTTACTGAATAAATTTACCGAAGAAGGAGCTGGATAGATGGCACGTGTTACAGTTGAAGATTGTTTGGATGTCATTCCTAATCGTTTTTTATTGGCCATGGTTGCGGCAAAGCGTTCCAAGCAACTGTACAAGGGCGCTGAGCCCCTGATCGAGAACAAATCGAATAACAAAAAAGTTGTTGTTGCACTGCGAGAAATTGCGGCTGAGAAAATCGAATTCGAGATTCCGCAACGTAAGCGTTAACGATTCAGTCACGGCTCTTTTCTGCAAACTCGGAAAAGAGCCGTGACACCATACCGGTAATGGCCGGTGACCTTCATGCTTCAAATACAACATATCATTGACCAGCTGCACAGCTACCATCCTCAGGCTGACTCTGAGCGTTTGATCAGGCCAGTCGGTTCTGTCAGCGTGCTCACGCCGATCAGAAAGCACCTGATGGCAGAGAGTACCTTCAACACACCCTTGAAGTTGCATCAATACTTGCACGTCTAAAAGTCGACGAAGTTACCCTGGTTGTCGCTATTCTTCATGACAGTCTCTTGACCGGCAAGGTGTCACGGGACGAGATGAAGGATGAATTTGGCCAGGAAGTTCTGGACCTGGTTGAAATCGGAAATAAGATCAGCAGTATCCCGTACAGGCAGAACAACAGAAAGCAGGTTGAGAGCTTCCGTAAGATGTTCGTTTCCATGGCACGTGATCTGCGTGTCATCCTCGTCTATTTGGCTGATCGACTCAGCGATATGCGGATGATTGGTTATCGTGAGCCGTCAGAGCAGCTCGAATACTCTCGTGAACGTTGGAAATTTATGCTCCTCTGGCCAACCGTCTGGGTATCAGCTGGCTCAAAGGGGAACTGGAAGATCTGTCTCTGGAAGTTCTTGAGCCTGAAAAATTCAATGCACTGGCTCGCAAAATAACTGCAGAAAAAGAAGAGCGGAAAGAGTATGTCGATAAAGTCAGAGGCCAGATCTGTGACCTGCTTGAAAACAACCAGCTGAAAGGTAATGTGACCGGGCGATTCAAGCATTTTTACTCAGTCTACCGTAAAATGGAACTGACCGGTGTTGACCTTGATCAGATTTATGATCTGATCGCATTCAGGGTGCTGGTTGCATCGGTCCGTGAATGTTACGAGGTCCTTGGCATCATTCACGCGACCTGGAAACCTATTCCCGGGCGGTTTAAAGACTATATCGCTATGCCGAAGACCAATATGTATCAGTCCTTGCATACGACGGTCATCGGTCCCTACGGCGAGCGCATGGAAGTTCAGATCCGTACCCATGAAATGCACAGGATCGCTGAGCAGGGTGTTGCTGCCCATTGGAAATACAAAGAAGGTGGGGCGGTTGCCGTATCGGGCAGGGATGATCAGCGTTTTAACTGGTTGCGCCACGTGCTCGAATGGCAGCGTGATGTCAGTACCGATTGGAGCTCCTCCGACACCTCGTCCGTTCTGTTTCCTGAGGAAGTTTATGTCTTTACTCCTGATGGTGATGTCAAGGAGTTGCCCAAAGGCTCAACACCGATAGACTTTGCTTATGCCGTGCACACAGATGTCGGCCGGCAATGTGTCGGCGCACGTATCAACGGCAAGCTCTGTCCGCTGAAAACTGAGCTCAATAATGGTGATATCGTTGAAGTTCTGACATCGATCAATCAGACGCCGAGCAAGGATTGGATCAATATTGCCAAAACTTCAAAGGCGCGCAATAAGATCAGGCAGTGGATCAAGGCAGAACAGCGTGAAAAGAGTATTGATATCGGCCGGGACCTGTTCGAGAAGGAGTTGCGTAAACATCAATACAGTTTAAAGCGCGCTATGGCTCTGGAGTCTTTCGGTCGGGCTGTTATGGTTCTCGGATTCAGAACGGCTGATGATCTTTTTGCCGCGGTCGGCTATGGTAAACTGACCGCAGGACAGATTGTTTCGCACACTCTGCCGAAAGAAGAGCTGAAAAAATCAGTCGGGAAGCCGGGACCCATCGGCAAGGTGCTCGAAAAATTCAGCCGGCGCAAGTCCCAAAGTGCCATACTTATCGGTGGTATAGATAACGTTATGGTACGGTTTGCCAATTTGTTGCAATCCTTTGCCGGGGGAGCCTGTTACAGGATTTATTACGCGAGGCCGCGGCTTGACCGTTCATACTATGGACTGTGCCCAGGTTCAGGCCAGTGACCCCGAACGGCGGATTGATGTTGAATGGGATATGCAGCGTAAAACAACCAGACCGGTTAAAATTCAGGTTATCTGCAGTGATCAAAAAGGAATGCTGGTTGGAATTTCAGGCGCAATCAGTAACGCTGACGCCAATATCACCAGCGCAACTGTTCATTCGCGCGGAACCAAAAAAGGGACCAATCTGTTTGAAATTGATGTTGATAATCTGGAGCATCTTAATCGGGTCATTCGCGAGATCAAGAAAGTGAAAGGTGTCCAGAGGGTGGATAGAATAAGAAACTAAGGGCTTTATGGGCTTATTCGGGAGAACAAAATGATTCAAAAAAATTGAAACAAAAAATGCGCCGGCTGCAATCGGTCCCTATTCGCAGGCCGTTAAGGTTGCTGGTTTCGTGTATTGTTCCGGCCAGATTCCGTTGAGACCGGACACTGGGGAGTTCGTGGATGGTGGCGTTGCTGAACAGACAACACAGGTGATGGAGAACCTCAAGCAGGTGCTCTCAGCAGCGGGCTGTGATTTGAATGCGGTCGTAAAAACGACGATTTATCTCACTTGTATGGATGATTTTCCGTCGTTAATGAGCAGTACAGCCGTTATTTCGGCCAGATTGCTCCCGCTCGGGCGACGGTACAGGTTGCCGCTTTGCCGAAGGGGGCGTTGGTTGAAATCGATGCTGTTGCTGTGTGCCGTTAAACGCTTGAGCTGGAAAAAAGAAACAAGAAAAGGGATGGTTGATAACCACCCCTTTTTTTATTGCATACCGGCGGACTTTTTTTAGCTCAGACGACCTTCTGCACCTTGCCTGAACGGATACAGCGGGTGCAAACCTTCACGGTCTTGATAGAGCCGTTCTGCACGGCACGAACCTTTTGCAGGTTCGGGCTCCAGACAGTACGAGTTTTATTATGGGCGTGGCTGACGTTGTTGCCGGTCACGGGCTTTTTTCCACAGATTTCACATTGTTTAGACATCGTCGCATTCCTCCTGAAAGTTTCGAACGCGCATTACTAGCACATTTTCTATTTATGATGCAAATGATTTGAGCTCTTTTTGCGTTGGTAAGTTTTCGTCACTGTAAACCTGGATGCCATGTTCTTCGAGCAGGGCTGCTGTTATGCCCATGCCGGCGGTCAATTCCTGGTTAAGGTATATATCTTTGTCCCGCACGACGGACTGCGCTGCTGGAGTATGGCCAGCCGACAGTCGCACAAACGGGCGATCTGCAAAGTTTTCTCCGCGCCATCAATGAACTTGGCGGTCAAGTCGTGGCCTTGCTCGTCCTGCACGGTTCCATCGCCCTTGAGAACAGACCTGCCATCTCCACGCTTAAACCAGCATTTAGGGCGTGGTGTCGATAGCCCTGCGAGTTGCTCGGGGCAGACCGGGATCGGTGTGATGTTGTTCTTTTTCAGAAATCGATGACCGCCTTGGAATAATTATCGCTTGCATCATAGCGGGTCTTCAAGCCCGCCAGGCAGCAGCTGACCAATGCTTTGACCGGCATCAGCAGACCTCGCCGCAGGTTGGGTTCGTCAGCGCTAAAGCGGGGTGCTCAGACTGATTAATCACAACCTTGCGGTCAATGATTTGAATACGTTTCTCGGCAAACCACTGAATTGCTTGGGGTAGATTCTATGCTCCTGTTCAAGAATCCGTGCTGACAGAGATTCCTCCGTGTCGTCAGTGTGGATAGGGACCACCGCCTGGAGTATGATCGGACCTGTATCAACACCATCGTCAACAAAATGGACGGTGCAGCCTGAAAAACGAGCCCCGTACTCAATGGCTTTTCTTTGTACATGCAGGCCGGGAAAAGCTGGTAGCAGAGAGGATGGATATTGATGATGCGCTGGGGAAATGCTTTAAGGAAAACACTTGAGATAATGCGCATGAATCCTGCCAGAACAATCAGGTCCGGTTGAGCTTCTTTCAATACATCAACAACTTTCTGGTCGAAACTCTGGCGTTCGGTGAAGTCCCGGTGATTGATGCAGATGTTTCGAATCCCGGCATTTTCAGCACGTACCAGGGCGCCGGCATTGGGATTGTTGCAGATCACAAGCACAATTTCGGCATCCAGTCGACCGCTTTGAGATTGGTCTATCAGTGATTGCAGATTGGTACCACCACCAGAGGCAAGAACTGCTAAGCGAAATTTTTCTTTCATGTCTTTCAGCCTGTTAAATCAGTTCGACAAAGCATTGTCCGCTGGCAGAATCTCACCAATCACCTGGGCCTTTTCTCCCAGTGCGCTCAGGCGATCAAGGATATCTTCAGTTTCGTGGCGGAGACAACGAGGGTCATGCCGATTCCGTAATTAAACGTCCGGTACATTTCGTCTTCAGCGATATTGCCGCCCTTGCGCAGCATTTCGAAAATGACAGGCTTTTCCCAGCTGTCACGCTTAATAACTGCCTTGCACTGTTGCGGCAGAATGCGGGGGATGTTTTCAAGCAGACCGCCGCCGGTGATATGGGCGATTCCCTTGAGGTTGAAGTCGCGCATCAGATTAAGAATACTCCTGACATAGATTCTGGTTGGTGTCAGCAGTGTGGTTCCCAGAGGTTGGTCCAGGTCGTTCGGTTGTGATTCAAGGTCAAGCTTCAGGGTCTCCAGGAAAATCTTGCGAGCGAGAGAGAAGCCGTTTGAGTGAAGACGGTCGAAGCGATACCGATGATCTGATCACCGTTGGTGATTGTCGAACCGTCAATGATCTTATCGTTGTCAACGACACCGACGGCAAATCCGGCGAGATCATATTCGTCGGCAGAATACATGCCGGGCATCTCTGCTGTCTCTCCCCCGAGTAGTGCACAGTTGGATTGCTTGCACCCTTCAGCAATTCCTTTGACGATCTCAACGGCCTGTTCGGTTTCCAGTTTTGCCGTTGCAAGATAGTCAAGAAAAAAAGTGGTTCTGCGCCCTGGACGATTATGTCGTTTACACACATGGCAACCAGGTCAATGCCGACGCTGTCATGTTGGTCGAGCATGAATGCCAGCTTGAGTTTCGTTCCGACACCGTCTGTTGCGGCTACCAGCGTCGGTCGTTTGTACTTGCTGCTATTCAGTGAAAACAGACCGCCGAACCCGCCGATATCGGTCAAAACTTCGGGGCGTGAAGTCTCTTTTACATATGGTTTGATCTGGTTGACAAATTGGTTCCCGGCCTCAATATCCACGCCGGCGTCTTTGTAGGTAATAGGTTTTTCGTTACTCAATCTTCATGCTCCTTGTTCGATAAAATGCCCGGCATTAGACCATCGGCCGGCAATCTTGTCAATCTACTAAACGCGCTTGGTCCAGTTCTTTGACTTGTAAGGCATTATGCCCTTGCCGAACACTATGTCGCTGGCCTGGAATTGAGGCGGCATGGTTTCAGATCTGTTAGGAAAGCACGCATTTTTTTACCCCGGTTCAGTTTTTGGAGAGCTCAACTAATCGACTGTAGACGGTTGCTTCTTCGCTGCTGATCTTTTTCTGTATCGGACTGTAGAACTGTGCTATTTTGCTGCGATCGATTGAGTGAGTATCAATAGCGTGAATTCTACCATGAAAATGTTTCTTCCGGCAGCAGATATCCTATGACTGAAAAAGTTTCTGTCAGATCACTTGGGAAAACTGATCTGGATGCAATCCTCAAAATTGAAAAAAAGTGTTATCCGACGCCTGGACCGCTGATCATTTTAATGCGGAACTGGAGCAGTCATTTTCCAGCCTTGACGGTTGTGAGATCGATGGTCGTCTGATCGCTTATATCTGCTACTGGCTTGTTGCCGGCGAAATGCAGGTTCTTAACGTTGCCGTCGAGCCGGCTTATCGACGACGGGGAATTGCCGCGATTCTTCTGACCCAGGCGCTGGCACGGTGCCGGCAACAGGGGCTGATTTCCGCCTGGCTTGAGGTTCGCGCCGGAAATATCGCTGCTATTGAACTTTATCAGCAGTTTGGATTTACAGTTGAAGGGCGGCGCCGCCGCTATTATCGGGACGGAGAGGATGCTTTGCTTATGGTCAGGGAGTATTCCTTATCACCACAGTCGGAGTAAGAGATCAATGCAGAATCATAAAACTATCGTTTTGTCGAATCAGGAAATAGCGCCGCACTATTATCGCATGCGCATTCTGGCCCCTGAATATACAAAACAGGCTCAGCCTGGGCAATTTGTCATGTTGCGGGTGCAAGAATCCCATCAGCCTTTGCTGCGACGGCCGTTTGGGATTTTCAGGGCCGGGTTCATGCCGGCAGACTGCGATTCCATGCCGCCCAAAGAGTTTATTGAACTGATTTACAAGGTCGTTGGTCGCGGGACCGAGTTTATGCAGGGGTTACATCAAGGTGATTCGGTTGAGCTGTTGGGGCCGCTGGGGAAGGGGTTTGAACTCGGAGATCCGCAGGAAGAAAAAATTCTGGTTGGCGGCGGTATCGGTCTTGTTCCTCTTTATATGCTGGCTGAGAAGATGGTGGACCAATCAAAGGTCAGGTTGCTCATGGGGGACGTACACGTGATGATATCATTACCGTCACCGAATTTGAGCGTCTTGGCGTTGAAACGTATGTCTCAACTGAAGATGGCAGCCTTGGTGAAGCGGGGCTGGTTACTCATGTCCTGGAAAAACGTCTGGCTGAAGATTCTGGGGTTACCGTATATGCTTGCGGTCCGATGCCGATGATTAAGGCTGTTGAAAAGATCTGCAGGACTCATGGAACGCCCCTGCAGGTGTCTCTTGAGGCTCTGATGGCATGTGGTGTCGGGGCTTGTCTCGGCTGTGTGGTCAAAGGGGTTGGCCATCGTGAAGAACAGCCAAGTTACCTCTGTACCTGTAAGGTCGGTCCGGTGTTCAATGCGAAACAGCTCGAGTGGGAAGAGGCAACCGATGTGGTCAGCAGCTGCGGCGGAGGGTGTCATGATTAAACGCAGAGAAAAGATCGAAAAGCCTGATCTGTCCGTTGAATTCGCAGGGATGTCGTTGCGCAATCCGATTATGCCGGCCTCGGGGACGTTCGGCTATGGCGAGGAATATGCTCCTTATATAGACCTTAACCGCATTGGCGCTATCGTCACTAAGGGGTTGTCGCTGAATCCGAAAGCGGGGAATGATACGCCGCGGATATGTGAGACCGTTAGTGGGATGTTGAACGCTATCGGCTTGCAGAATGTGGGAGTCGATATTTTTCTCAAGCATAAAATGGCCTTTCTCGAACAGTTCGACACGCCGGTTATTGTCAATTTTTTCGGGAATACGCAGGACGAGTATGGTGAGGTGGCAGCGCAGCTGGATGAGGTGGATGGTGTGGCTGCTCTCGAAATGAATATCTCCTGCCCGAATGTCAAGCATGGCGGCATTGTTTTCGGCACCGATCCCAAAGCGATAGAAGCGGTTGTCGGACAGGTCCGCAAAAACACATCCAAACCCCTGATTGTCAAGCTGACCCCCAATGTGACCGATATTCAGACCACTGCGAAGGCCGCTGCTGCAGCGGGTGCCGATGTTTTGAGCCTGATTAATACCCTGACCGGAATGTCCGTCGATGTCAAAACACGCAAGCCCCGGTTGGCGAACATGATCGGTGGTTTATCGGGGCCTGCAATTCGCCCAATTGCGGTGCGTCTGGTTCATCAGGTCGTGCAGGCTGTTGATATCCCTGTGATCGGTATCGGTGGAATCACCCGTGCTGTTGATGCTCTCGAGTTTTTGATTGTCGGAGCCAAGGCGGTACAGGTCGGAACGGCGAACTTTGTCGACCCCTGTGCCATGGCACGCATCCTTGATGAATTGGAAGATTTTGCCATGAACAGGGTATCTCTAACATTAACGATATTATCGGGACTCTGGATGCCTGATTTGCCGGATTGAATCAAGTCAGGTAGAGTGGGATGTCAATGGATGTTATAGCGACCCACGTCAATGCAGATTTTGATTGTCTCGGATCGATGATCGCCGCTAAACGACTTTATCCAGACGCGGTGCTTGTTTTCCCCGGAGCAGGAGAGCGGTCTGCGTGATTTTCTGCTTCAAAGCACTCTTTACGCCTATGATGTGAAAGGGGTTCGAGATGTTGAGTTGGGTAAATTACGCGTCTGATTCTGGTCGATGTGCGCAGTTCTGCACGCATCGGGCATTTTGCTGAGATCGTTGACAAACCCGGGCTTGAGCTTCATATCTACGATCACCATCCCGCCGATGAATACTCCCTGCAGGGTGATTTCGAATGTATTCGCGAGGTGGGAGCAACCACGACAATCATGACACAGCTTTTCATCGAGCGTGGAATTGTTCCGACAGCCGATGAAGCGACCATGATGATGCTGGGTCTTTACGAAGATACCGGCCACCTGTTGTTTACCGGCACAACCCCTCAGGATTTTCACGCTGCAGCATATCTGTTGGAACATGGGGCCAGTCTCAATGTCGTCTCCGATTTTCTCATCCGCGAAATGACCTCTGAGCAGGTGAATCTGCTTAATGAGCTTTTGCAGTCCTGCCAGAAAGTTTGTATTGCCGGTGTTGAAATTGCGATCACTTCAGCCTCGGTCGATTCTTATCTTGGAGATATCTCGAGTCTTATTCACAAGCTTAAGGATATTGAAAATCTCGATGTCCTGATCGCTGCCGTGCGGATGGAAGATCGTATCTTCCTGATCGGGCGGTCTCGCATCGCCGAGGTCCATGTCGGTGAGCTTTTTCATGAGTTCGGCGGTGGGGGGCACGCGTTTGCTGCTTCGGCAACCGTGCGTGATCTTCCCCTCGTGCAATTGCTTTCCCGTCTCGAACAATTACTTCCGCGCTATGTCCGTTCACGTTTTGCCGCAAAAGATCTCATGTCTCACCCGGTTAAAACCCTGACCACAGATGCAACCGTCGAGACTGCCAGAGAGCTGATGACCCGATTTGATTTTAATGCCGCACCGGTACTCAATGACGACTCACGGGTGGTCGGCATCATCACTCGCCAGATTGTCGAAAAGGCCGCTTATCATAAGCTCGCACACATGACTGTTGAAGAGGTCATGAACAGCGATTTTGAAACGGTTGAAATCGATGCTTCCTTTGACGAGCTGCAGAAGGGGATCCTTGAGCACAACCAGCGTTGTGTGCCGGTCCTGGAACAGGGCGTTCTGGTCGGGGTTGTGACCAGAACAGACCTATTGCGACATATGCTGGGAAACGACAGGAACTGGCTGAGCAGAATACAGCCGTTACGCAGCGGTCACTACAGTTTAAACGCAAAGTGTACGTCGACTGATCGAATCGCAGCTGCCCGTCTTTGTTAAGGATTTGCTGCGTCAGCTCAGCGATGTCGCGCATGAATGTGGTGTCCGAGTTTACCTTGTCGGTGGGTTTGTCCGCGATCTGCTCCTCCGGCAGGAGAATCTGGATGTCGATGTTGTCGTTGAGGGCGATGGTATTGCGTTTGCCCGAGCCTTTTCTGCAACCGCTGAATGCCGCGTTCGGGAGCATGAAAAGTTTGGTACTGCGGTGATCATTTTGCTGACGGCTTCAAGATTGATGTTGCTTCGGCCCGGTTGGAATACTATGACCGGCCGGCAGCATTACCCAATGTTGAACATGCTTCTATCCGTCATGATCTTTATCGCCGCGATTTCACCATCAATACGTTGATCATATCTCTGAATCGCGATAACTATGGCCAGATGCTTGATTTTTATGGGGGGCAGCGCGATCTTAAAGATAAGTCGATTCGCGTTCTGCACAATTTGAGTTTTATCGAAGATCCGACCCGCTTATTCCGTGCGGTCAGGTTTGAGCAGAGGCTCGGTTTTCGCATCGGTCGACAAACTGAGCGATTGATGCGCAGTGCAGTGCGCCTGAAAATGGTTAAAAAAGTAGGTGGGGCCAGAATAATGAATGAGTTGGAGCATATTCTGGACGAACCGAGGGTGATTTCTGCTCTGGAGAGATTGGAACAATTTGATCTGCTGCAATTTCTCGACCCGCACCTGCATTTTGATCAGAACACCAAGGACCTGTTGCTGGCGACTGAGCGGGCCTGTAGCTGGTTTGATTTTCTTTATACCGGTGAGGACTATCGCCGTTCGTTGGTGTATCTCTTGAGTCTGTTTGATCGACTCACCGACAAGGGAGTCGAACGCATTATCGCCTGGCTGGGAATTCACCCCAGAGATCATGCTTTGTTACTGTCTCAACGCAAGAAGGCCCATCGCGTTTTCAAGCGGCTCAAACAGTATAGAAACGGTAACCGCAGGCCGGCAAACAGCGATATCTATCACTGGTTTTGCGACTATTCTCTGGAAGTACTGATTTACATGATGGCCCGTTCCGAAATGACAATCTTCGGCAGTGGATTTCATTGTTGTGACTGAACTGAGGAATCGCGTATTTCATTAAGTGGTCAGGACCTGATCCAGCTGGGCCTGACTCCGGGACGAATTTTTCAAGATGTTTCAGTGCCTGCTGAATGCTCGACTTGATGAGACCGTTACACGCGTGCGGACGAAATTGAGCTGGTCAGGAGGGACTTTCTCCGCAGCTGACACAAAATTGGACTGTTGACCTGATTCGGTTTGTTAACTAGAATGATCAGCTATTTTATGGGCGATCCCCTGGTTTGGAAAAATAATTGTTATGGAAGCAATCGTTTCTAAAATTGCCATCATGCTCGTACCGGCCCTGTTTGCCATTATGCTGCATGAAGTTTCTCACGGATATGTTGCGGAACGTTTCGGAGACCCGACGGCTCGACTGCTGGGGCGCCTGACCTTGAACCCCATCAAGCATCTGGACCCTATTGGAACTGTTGCCGTTTTTATCTTCGGCTTTGGCTGGGCACGACCCGTACCGGTCAATGCCGGAAACTTTCGCCGGCCGAGACGAGATATGATCTGGGTGGCGTTAGCCGGTCCTCTGTCGAATCTGTTTCTGGCATTGTTTTCGGCACTGATTCTGCACGGCCTTGGCTTTCTTGACGGCCAGGCGATCGGAGCCTCTCAACTGTATGCCCAGATTTCGACACCGATCCGGATGATGGCGGGGTTCAGTCTGTATATCAATATTTTGCTGACTGTCCTCAATCTGGTTCCTGTTCCCCCTTGGATGGGGGCGGATTTTAACCGGTATTTTACCGGAGCGACAGGCTGCGCTGATCAGTCGGCTTGAGCCTTTTGGCTTTGTCTTGATCTTGTTGCTGGTTTTTTTACCGATGTCTGGTCGCTGGTTTTAGCGCCCGTTGTCCACCATGTCGTCCTGTTTCTGGCCGGGACCGAAGCCTCTATGGTTGAGCAGGCAATGCAGTTTCTGTTTGCGCGTTAGGACCCTATGGCGATTGAGATTGAACTCGATAACTTCAGCGGTCCGCTGGACCTGCTCCTGCACCTGATCAAAAGTAATGAAATGGATATCTACGATATCCACATCGTTAAAATAACCGAACAATACCTCGATGTTATTGAGCAGATGAAACGCCTCGATCTCGATATCGCGGGTGAGTTTCTGCTCATGGCCGCACGCTGATACACATAAATCCAAAATGTTGCTTCCCGCCTCCGAAGAGCTTGATGAGGATGAGGGCGAAGATCCGCGCGAAGAGCTGATCAGGCGCTTGCTTGAATATCAACGCTACAAGGAGGCTGCTGAGCTTTTTCAAAAGTTACCGCAACTTGAACGCGATGTTTTTACCAGTTATTTTAAACCGCCAGAATTGATTGGAGAAGAGGAGACTGCTGTCGCCATTGGTGTTTATCAGCTGGCTGATGCTTTTCATCGCCTGATGAATGGGCGGCCGGTGGAGGTGTTCCATGAGGTCATTCAGGAACCGCTGTCGGTCGCGACCTATGTCGAACTGATTGTTGAGCGCCTGCGTGAGCATAGGCGAGTCTGTTTTCGTGATTTTTTTTCGACCGGATCAACTCGCAACGAACTCGTCGTGACATTCCTGGCCATGCTTGAACTGGTCAAGATGAGGATGATCAATGTAGAGCAGGTCGATGAGTTCAGTGAGCTCTGGCTTTCAGCTGCGGTTGCGGTCGACCAGTTGACATCGGCTCTGTTGATAAAGGATGAACTGACTTATGGATAGCTTGCGGAAAGTCATTGAAGCTTTTATTTTGTCGCAGAAAGCCCATTGAGTCTCGATCGGCTCGCTGTCCTTCTTGACCGTCCCCGAGCTGAGATCAAACCGGTCGTCGAGCAGTTACAGCAGGAGTATGCCGATTCCAGGCGTGGTTTTAATCTGGCTGCTGTTGCTGGCGGCTATCAATTCAGGACTTCGGCAGAGTTGGCACCTCAGTTGCGCCGACTGAATAAGGATCGGTCGACCAGGTTCTCCCGTGCCGCGATGGAAACCTTATCGATTATCGCCTATCGTCAGCCGGTAACGCGGGCTGAAATAGAGTACCTGCGTGGAGTCGATTCCGGTGGAGTCATGAAAACTCTGCTGGATAAAAACCTGTTGCGAATTCTGGGAAAAAAAAGATATTCCCGGGCGACCTCTGATGTATGGAACCAGTCGGCATTTTCTTGAGTTGTTTGGGTTGCACAGTTTGAACGATTTGCCGACATTGAAAGAATTTTCCGCCCTTGACACTGAACTGGCCGAGGCTGAACCATTAAAACCGGAAGAGATGACATAATTTATATGGAAGAACGCTTACAAAAATTGATTGCCAAGGCTGGTCTCGCATCGCGTAGAACTGCGGAACGCTGGATTGAGGAAGGGCTGGTTCAGGTGAACGATCGTAGCGCCGTCCTGGGCGAGCGTGCAGATCCGCTGGTTGATAAAATTATCGTTAATGGGCAAGCCCTGTCAGCCGCAGAGCAAAAAGTGACGGTGATGTTGAATAAACCGCGCGGTTACGTTTCTACGCTGAAAGACCTGAGGGGCGGAGACTCGTCACAGACCTGGTGGAAAATGTCCCTGAGCGTCTATTCCCCGTCGGCCGTCTGGACTATAATACAGAAGGGCTGTTGTTGTTGACCAATGATGGTGATCTGGCGCAACACCTGAGTCATCCCCGGAACCATGTTGACAAAACTTATCTGGTTAAAGTGAGAGGCGATCTGAGCCGTTCCTTGATCCAGCGCCTGGAAACCGGGATAGAGCTTGAAGACGGAATGACGGCTGCGGCAAAAGTTTCGAATGTCAGGGGAGCGGGTCCACACTGCTGGTTTGAGTTGACGATTCACGAAGGTCGTAACCGGCAGGTGAGACGCATGTGTGAGAAACTGGGGTTATCTGTGTTGAGATTGAAGCGGATTCAGCTTGGATTCTTGACATTGGGCGAGTTGAAATCAGGTTCATTTCGCCATTTGAGCTCAGCTGAAACAAGAAAATTAAAACAGATTATTTAATTTTTTTTATTTATTAGATATTTCTTTTTAAGATATGCTATTATTTTCAGGCTGACTGAGCTTGAACTCATTTTAGTCTCAGAAGTGTTGTTTACTTGACAGTTATATTGGCGCAGTGCTTCCCTTGTAGGGTTGATCAAAGTTAATAATAAGTTTTAGGGGATTTTCTTGGCAGCGAATAAAGAAAAATTACTTGAATCGGCGCAGAAAAACCTGAAGAAAAAGCAGGTTGTCAAAGCGATCAGAGATTACGCCAAAATTGTCGAAATCGACCCAGCTGATGTGCGTTCGCGTCAAAAAACTGGCAGAACTTTACGTCAGGAGCAATAAAAATACTGAGGCCTACGAGCAGTATGAGTCGGTGGCTAAATATTTTTCCAGTAACGGTTTTTATCTGAAGGCAATCGCTATCTACAAGCAGATGCAGCGTCTCGATCCAAGTCAGATTACAATATTTAACCGACTTGCCGAATTGAATGAAAAGCAGGGCTTGGTTGGCAACGCCATGGCTGAATATCGTAATCTGGTTAATTACTTTGAGCGCAACGGCATGATCGCGGATCAGATTAAAACGCTGGAGAAGATGCGCGAGCTTGATCCGGGTAATTTGAACATCCGGATTAAGTTAGCTGAGGTCTACGCCAACAATGAGCGTGAAGATGATGGCTTTGAAGAACTCGAAGCCGTTCTTGAGGTCCTCAGTGAAAAGAGCGCCTACGACAAGATTCTCAAACTTTACAAGATGTTCCTGCCGCTTTACCCCAATAGCAAGAAAATGCAGATGGGGCTGGCACTTGCTTTTTATGAAAAAGGTGATTATCCGAGGGGGGGCGCAATCCTTGAGAATTTGCTGCGCGACAAGCCGGACGATCCGGATCTGCTGCGCATTCTTGGACGTGGTTATCGCGATAGTAAAAGCTGGCCGAAAGCCCGTCAGACATTTCAGCGGCTGCTTGCCATGGATCCCACCGATCTAGATATCCGCGAATCGTTGATCAGTTGTGAGCTCGGCAGTGGAGAGTATGATTCCGCACTAGGAGAGCTTGAAGAGTGGAAGGACGCTTTTTTCAAGGCGGACCGACTCGACCGGCTCAAAGGCTTTTATGAAATCCTCAAAGAACGGTTGAATGACAATTCCCTGGTGCTTGAGACGCTCGACTCTATCTATGAGCTGACCGGTGATGGCGATAAGTTGCTGGACATCATATCCGAAAAAATGAGCCCTCTGAAGAGCCTGTCGTTGGTGAAACGCTATCCGATTCTCTGCTGGGGTCTGCTGAGGAAGATATTACCGACTCAAGTTTCGACCTCGATTTGGATGATGGTGACGATCCGCTTGAATTGGATCTGGTTGAGGACGAGACTCTCGATCTTCAACTCGAATCGGTGAATGGCGGTTTCAGTGAGGACGATTCTGCCGGAGGCGACGCCTTTATTGAACTGGATATTGATGAAGATTCAAATCCTGCTCGGGAGGGTGAGGGAGGCTTTGATTTTGCTTTTGATCTGTCCGAGGACGAGCCCGCAAAAGAGCAGGCTGCTCCAACCAGAAATTTACAGGCTGATTTGGAAGAGGCCGAGTTCTATTTGCAGCAAGGGTTATACGAAGAAGCTGACAGATTGTGTGGCGACATTCTTTCCTACGCACCAGATTCAAAAGAATGTCTGCAGAAACTGGAGGAAATCGCCGCCATGCGAAGCCGAGCTGAGGGCGCTGATGCATCCGAATCGGATACCCGTTCTGTTGACGATTTGCCGGCTGATGTTTCTGAAGCCGCTTCCCCTCTTGGTGGTGACTTCGGAGATGATGAATTCGATTTTAGCCTGGATGGTTTCAGCGCTGACGGAGAAACGGAAAAGAAGGTTTTAAAACCGATGTCGATGAGCAGATTGCTGCTGACGACATGGAGTCTCACTATAATTTGGGAATCGCCTATCGAGAAATGGGGCTTTTTGATGATGCCATCAGCGAGTTTGAAAAAGCTGAAAAGGAGCCATCCCGCTATGTTGACTGTCAGACTCTGAAAGGTTTGTGTTTTTCAGACAAGGGCGATTATCCCAGTGCTGAAAGAATGTTTCAGCAGGCTCTTGATTCCCATTATCTGGAAGATATCCAACGTTTAAACCTTGGTTACGAGTTGGGCTTACTGTACGAGCGCGCTGATCGTCCTGATGACGCTCTGGTCAGTTATCAGAATGTTTTCTCTCAGGATAACAATTATCGTGATGTCGCTGAAAAAATTGAGCGTTTAAGACATGCTCTCAATCTTGATGATGCTGGAAGCAGCGACGTCATGCAAGATAGCAAAGAGCGGATATCGTTTCTTTAAGTGTTGATTTTTTCCGGCAGAACCTTGGCTCTCCGGGGGGTTGTATGGGTTATATAGATTATTTCAAGTTTTGAGCGCGAACCATTTTCCAATGCACCGAATGACAAGTTTTATTTCAACAGTGAGCAACATAATCAGGCCCTGCTGCGGCTGAAATATTCCGTTGATTCAGACAAGGGTCTGGCCGTTCTGGTCGGTGGCGTGGGGACCGGCAAGACGACCATGGCACGGCGAATGCTGGATAATTTACCCATCGACAAGTATGAATCGTCTCTGTTGGTGATGATCCATTCTGCCATCACGCCTGAATGGATTCTTTCTCGTATCTGTTTGCAGTTGGGGGTGAAAAATCCCGATATCAGCCCTTTGAAGATGCTGAAACAATTGTATGAACGATTGTTGCAGATAGAAAAAGAGGGACGCAAGGCGGTTGTTTTGATTGATGAAGCGCAAATGCTGCAAACGCGTGAGCTCATGGAGGAGTTTCGCGGCTTGCTGAATCTTGAAATTCCAGATAAGAAACTTTTGAACATCGTCTTCTTTGGCCTTCCCGGTCTCGATGACGTTATGAAGCTTGACGAACCTCTGGCTCAGAGAGTTGCCTTTAAATATACTTTGAAGCCGCTTTCATCCGATGAAACCGAGGCCTACATCAATTATCGCCTGAAGGTTGCCGGCTGCGGAAAATCACCCATCGTCGAAGAGGCTCTGCCCCGGATTCAAAAGTTTTCGGGAGGAGTGCCAAGATTGATCAATACCATTTGCGACAATGCTCTGTTTGAGACTTTTTACGTCGCGGTCAGGAAATTACCCCGCGGATTATCAGTAATGTCGCCGAGGATCTGGGACTGACGGCAATTGATTTCAAAGCGACAGAGACGATTGAGGATGACGACAATCTCGATGATCTGGAGATCATTTTTGACGAACCTGGCTAGGGAGCCGGGCAAGGATGGAAATTGATCCGATAGCGGTCAGGGCATTGTGCTCTCACCGCTATCTTTTTTGTGTCAAATCGTCATAATGACTGCTATGAAACCTAAAATACATATACTGCCCGAAGAACTATGTAATAAGATTGCTGCCGGAGAGGTTGTTGAAAGACCTTCGTCGGTCGTTAAGAGCTGGTTGAAATTCTCTGGATTCTGGTGCTACCTGCATTGGCGTTGAATTGGAAGCAGGCGGTAAGCGGCTGATCAGGGTTACGGATGATGGTTGTGGAATGAGTCGACAGGATGCTTTTTTGTCCTTTGAACGCCATGCAACCAGTAAAATTGAGACAGACTCAGATCTTTTCGCCCTGACCACGCTTGGCTTTCGCGGTGAAGCTTTGGCCTCGATCGCGTCGGTCTCCCGCCTGAAGCTTTCAACTTGTGATAACGACGATGGTTGCGGACATCTGATCTATAGTGAAGGCGGGCGGATCAAAAGAGCTGAAGAGGCAGGTTTGCCGCGGGGAACCGTGGTTGAAGTGCGCAACCTCTTTTATAATCTGCCAGCGCGGAAAAAATTCTTGCGTAAGGAGCAGACCGAACTCGGTCATGCTGCCGATGTCGTCACGAAACAGGCTTTGGCAAAGCCGCATGTCAGCTTTACCCTGAAACACAACGATCGGACATTGCTTGATTTGCGCCGGGAAAAAGGATTGGCAGAGCGTGTTGCGGCATTGCTTGGACGCTCTTTGCTTAAGGATCTGCAGCCTCTCGAAGCGGAAACATCTGGAGACTTGAGACTCTCGGGGCTGATATCTCAACCTCAGCTTAATCGTTCGTCAACAACACATATCTACACCTTTATCAACGGTCGCTACATTCGTGACAGGGTCGTGCAACATGCCGTCATGGAAGGTTATCGTCACCTGTTGATGAAAGGGCGTTATCCGGTTGCCGTATTGTTTCTCGAAATGGACCCGGCTCAAGTTGATGTGAATGTTCATCCGACCAAGCATGAAGTCCGCTTCCGAGAACAATCTTTGGTTCACGATTTTATCGCTTCGAGTATTAAAAATGCTCTGCGACCTGCTGATTGGGTTGCTCAGTCCGGTCATGAAGAACAGGCGCCCGTGACCCCGCCCCATGAGCAGATCGGCAGGCCGCAGGTTCCGCTTGGTTCCGACGATGGAGGCCCGATCCTGCCGTCCGGTCATGATACGGCGCGCCAGCCTTCATCCCCCGCACCGGTTACGACCTCAGCAGAGGGCTGGCCGCAGGTTCAGTCCGAGCGGGTGGAACCGTATGATTGTGTCCGTGAGGACGACGACGTTACACAGTATGTGCTGCCCGGAAGCCAGGGGGGAGGATTTTTTTCTTCACTACAGATTTTAGGCCAGTACCATCGAAGCTACCTGTTGTGTCAGGATGGTGAGGATCTTGTTTTGATCGATCAGCATGCAGCGCATGAGCGCGTTGGTTTTGAGGCCTTGAGACGCTCTTACAGCGAGGGGATATCCCGAGTCAATCATTACTTTTTCCTGAGATCCTGGATCTTGATTTCAACAGCGCCAGCGCCTTGGAAGACAATCTTGACGCACTCGCTTCACTTGGTTTTGAAGTCGAGCCATTTGGGGGGAAATCATTTGCTTTGAAGGCTGTTCCTCAGTTACTGGCCGGCACTTCGGCGGTAAGCTGGTGGTCGATGTCGCTCTTGATTTAGAGCGGGTAGGGCGAACAGGGCAGCTGCGTGATTCGATCGATGAAATATTGATAACCATGGCGTGTCACAGTGTCGTTCGCGCAAATCAGGCTCTGTCTGTTCCAGAGATAAAAGCATTGTTCCGCGAAATGGATAAGATCGACTTTAAGGCCAACTGCCCACATGGGCGGCCGGTTCTGCAGCGCTTGACCTTGACCGAGGTTGAGCGCCTCTTCCGGCGTCAGTAGGACATGGGCATGACCGATCAGCTTCCTTCATTGCTGGTTATTTGCGGTCCAACCGGTTCTGGTAAACATCACTGGCGCTTTCGCTGGCCCGACATTTCCCACTGGAAATCATCTCCGCCGATTCCCGGCAGGTATTCAGGCAGATGGATATCGGCACAGCAAAGGCGACTGTCGAAGAGCAGGCTCTGGTCCCTCACCATATGATCGACTTGATTGACCCCGATCAGGAATTTTCTGTCGCGGAGTTTGTCGACCGAGCCGGTCCGCTGATCGAAGATATAACGGCTCGGCAGAAGCTGCCCTGTGTTGTCGGGGGACCGGTTTGTATATCAAGGCTCTGGTCGGAGGGCTGGCCGAACTGCCGAGTGGCGATGATGATTGCGTCGTGATCTGCACCGACGCGAAGATGTCGGGGGGAGTGGTACTCTGCATCGTGAATTGCAGAAGGTTGATCCGGTTTCCGCCGAACAGATTCATCCCCGGAATGTTATCCGTATTGTGCGGGCTCTGGAGGTCTTCAGTCTGAGTGGTCGCCGCCTGTCCGAGCTTAAGGATGAACACCGGTTTGCCCGGAATCGTTACCGGGTCCTTCAGTTTGCTCCTGCCTGGGACAGGACAGAACTCTATAGGCGTATTGACCAGCGAGCGCAACAGATGCTGGATCTGGGTCTGGTTGATGAAGTCGAGGGGCTGGTTGCGCGTTATTCTTTTGACTTGAAGGCTTTGCAGACTCTTGGTTACCGTGAAGTGGTTCGATATCTGAAAAAAGAGATATCGGCAGAGCAGATGCTGGACGATATTCGCAAGTACACCAGACAATACGCCAAACGTCAATTGACGTGGTTTCGAAAGGATAGAGGAATAATATGGGTTGATTCCATATCTGAGTCTGGTAAAGTGTTACAATCCATTGATAATTTTATACAGCGGCAAAGGAGCGGACATGCCTAAATCACCATTCAATATTCAGGACCAGTATCTTAACCAGGCACGTAAAGAGCGCGTTAAAGTTGCTATTATTATGATGTCGGGTGAAAGGCTTGAAGGCTATATCAAATCGTTTGACAGTTTCTGCATTCTTGCAGAAAGTGATGGCGATATCCTGATTTATAAACATGCGGTCAGTACGATAACTTCGGCCGACGGGAATTTCCGTCTTCACGGTGGTCGTGACTGAACCCTGACAACTTTATAGATTCATCTCAAAAGGCGGCACTTTGGGTGCTGCCTTTTGCTGTTTTAGCGCAGATGCTTGTCAACGCCTTTGCAAGCGATGGTATAATGGGCCGCACACACATAGGAACGGGAAGTCAACATGCTTAAAATTGAATCGGTCGAACCAGGAAGTTACGCTGCAGAGATAGGGCTTGATGCAGGAGATCAGCTGATCAGCATCAATGGTCACGAGATCAACGATCTGATCGATTACCATCTGCATGTCGAACCGCAACAACTGGTTCTTGAAGTATTGCGCAGGATGATGAGGTCTGGGAACTTGATCTTGAAAGTTGCCCGGCGAGGATGTCGGGATCGAGGTCGAACACCCGCAGCCGCGCCAATGCGGTAACCAGTGTGTGTTCTGCTTTGTTCATCAGTTGCCGCGTGGGATGCGCCGTACCCTCTATATCAAAGATGAAGATTACCGCTTTTCCTATCTGTATGGTTCCTATATTACCCTGACGAATTTAAACGAAGAGGATCTGCGAAGAATAATTGATCAGCAGCTCTCACCGCTTTATGTTTCGGTTCATGCTGTTGACGAACTGATCCGCAAACAGCTGCTTGGAGCTGATGTCCCCGATATAAAGCATATACTCACACGGCTGACCTCCGCTGGGATCGAGCTGCATTGTCAGGTGGTGCTCTGCCCGGGGATTAATGACAGGGCTGTTCTGGGGCGAACCATCGAGTTTCTCGCCGAGTTGAGTCCCCAGGTTCGTTCTCTGGCTATTGTACCGGTTGGTTTGACGTCTCACAGGGAAAAGCTCCCTTGTCTCAGACGTGCGACTCCAGAGGAGGCAGGGCAATGTCTCGATCAGGTTGAGGCCTACCAGGCACGTTATCTCAACGAGCTTGGAACGCGATTTGTCTTTCCGGCGGATGAGCTCTATCTACGCGGTGGCAGAGAGATCCCTTCATGGGAGAGTTATGAAGATTTTCCTCAGGTTGAAAATGGGGTCGGCCTGATTGCTCAGTTCCGCCAGCAGGCAACCGAGGTCCTGCTTGATGCCGAGCCGCTTGATATTGAAAAGCTTCATTGGTCACTGGTTCTCTGTTTGAGGATGAATTGCAGGAGTTTGTTGCACGCCTGACGTTAAGGACCGAAGTCGAGCTCAATGTCGTGGCAGTTGAAAACCGATTTTTCGGCCCTTCGGTCAACGTCACCGGCCTGTTGACCGGAGCCGATTTGATTGCCCAGCTGAAAGGGAAAGACCTTGGCGAAGCGTTATTGCTTCCCGATGTTGTCACCAGGGATGACAGGCTGATGATGCTTGATGATATTGATATCATGCAGCTCGAACTGGAATTGAAGGTTCCGGTCGTCGTCGTCGACAGTTCCCCCTGGGGAATCCTGGAGGGGTTGGAGCAGATTGCTGATGGGCCGGTAGAAGTCGTACATTGCCAAAGCTGATATCAACGGACTGATAGAAATGTCTTCAGATAAAATTATGTTGCCTGTCTTGGGCATGAAGTGCCAGAAGTGTGTTGCGCGCGTGACCGAACTGATCAGGTCAACGCCTCATGTCGCAAATGTGACAGTCTCCCTGGAAAACCGGTGTGCAGAAATTGACTTTCAACCGGGAACGGAAGTCTCCTTGGATACCATTGCTGCGACCTTGGAAGGGGCTGGATTTACAACAGCGCCGGACTCAGCCGAACCTTCTTCCATGGAGGCAGCTGCGCAGAGTGGCGATGACCAATCGTTGGAGACGCTGCGTTTTCCGATTAAAGGAATGAGCTGCGCATCCTGTGCCGCGGCAATTGAAAAACGGCTCGGGAAGCTGGCTGCGGTCAAGAGCATTTCAGTGAATCTGGCCGGAAATTTTTGCCCAGTTGCGTTATGATTCCCGGCAGGTTGATGAGGAGGCAATCTACGCTGAAGTTGATGCGGCCGGATTTACCGCTGTTCGTGATCACCGGCAAACTGCCGATGGGCGTGGTACCGAAGAGCTGAAACTGGTCCTGATTGCCGCCGCTGGTGCGATACCGATCATGATGCTGATGTTTTTCCAGTGTTCGGCGCCGCAACCGTATGGGTCAATGCGGCTCTGGCGACCATCGTTCAATTCTCCGCCGGTCTAGGGTTTTATCAGAGCGGCTGGAAGTCGCTGAAAAATCGTTTTGCCAATATGGATGTCCTGGTTGCACTCGGTATTTCAGCTGCTTATGGTTATTCGCTCCTTGCTCTTTTGGGTTTGCTGGGACACAACACGACCATGTTTTTTGAAACCAGCGCCATGCTGATACTGTTTATCCGTTTCGGTAAGTGGCTGGAAGCTCGAGCCAAGGGCCGGGCTGGAGCCGCACTGACCAAGTTGTTGGAGCTTCAGGCCGACAGTGCCGTTGTTGTGAAGGATGGCCTCGAAGAGATCGTCGCTGCCAGCCAGGTTCAGCCTGGAGACAGGGTCCTGATCAGGCCCGGTGAAAAGATTCCGGTTGATGGTGTTGTTATCGAAGGGGATGCCGCGGTCGACGAATCGATGATCAGCGGTGAATCTGTGCCTGTGACCAAGGAACCCGGAGATCGCGTCATTTGGGGGGACGCTCAGTCAGACCGGGCGTTTGATTGTCGAGGCAACATATGTTGGGGAACAATCGGTCCTTGCCGGGATCGTCCATCTGGTTGAACAGGCGCAGGGAGATAAACCACCGATTCAGCGTCTGGCCGACCGGATTTCAAATGTCTTTGTGCCGGCGGTTATCTCTTTATCTTTATTGACTTTTTTATGTTGGTACCTGATTGCTGATGCGGGTTTTCTGTTTTCTTTTCAGATGGCGATCGCTGTCATGGTGATCGCTTGTCCCTGTGCGTTAGGTTTGGCGACCCCGACCGCTATCATGGTCGGAAGTTCAGTCGGTCTGGAGAGAGGTATTCTGTTTAAAAAAAGCAACCGCTCTTGAACAGATTGCAAATACCAGAACAGTGCTGCTGGACAAAACCGGGACCTTGACCTGTGGAGAGTTTCAGGTTGATGCCATCCTTGCTGTCAATAAGAAGTTTTCTGAAATGGACGTGCTTCGATACGCTGCAGCTGTTGAGGCTGGAAGTCGCCATCCGCTGGCCCGCGGGATCAGTGCCGAAGCTCGCAACAGAGCTATTACTCCCGCATCTGTCGGAGCTCTGAAAGAGATCAGCGGCCATGGTGTCAGTGCAACAGTGAATGGCCACAAAGTGCTGTGCGGAAGTCGAAACCTACTGGAAAAATTTAATATTTCAGTGGCGGTGGACCACTCTGAAGCTGTTTTTGATGACACGTCGGCAAAATCACTGATATATGTCGCTGTGGATGGACAGATGCAGGGTGTTATCGCTCTGACAGATCGTCTCAAAGATAATGCACGAGCTGCGATTGAAAAGATAAAATCGCTGGATGTGAACACGGTTGTCGTGTCAGGAGACCGGCGCGCAATCGCTGAAGAGGTTGCTACCCAACTCGGGATAGATCAGGTTGAAGCTGAGGTTTTGCCCGACCAGAAGCTGGACGTGGTCAAAAATATCAGCGGTGCGGCGGTCTTGTCGCCATGGTGGGGGATGGTATCAATGATGCCCCGGCGCTGGCGCAAGCTGATATCGGCCTGGCGATCGGCAGTGGGACCGATATTGCCAAAGAAAGTGGTGACGTCGTTCTGGTTGGTGATAACTTGTTTGATATCGCTCACAGCATCCAGTTAGGGCGGAGGACGCTGCGAAAAATCAAACAGAATCTGTTCTGGGCGTTTTTTTATAACCTTCTGGGGATTCCACTGGCTGCCGGATTGTTTTATCCTCTGTGGGGGATTTACCTGAAGCCTGAATTTGCAGGATTGGCTATGGCCTTTTCAAGCGTGTCTGTGGTGACGAACAGCCTGTTGTTGAAACGGGAAAAAAAGCTGTTCAGGGAGTCTTGAATTCATGCGTCGGAAACCGATTATTGCCGTTATCGGTGCAGGAAACGCCTCTCAACGGGGGATGCAGCTGGCTGAAGAGGTGGGTCGCCTGCTTGCCGGGCGCGGGGCCGTGGTCGCTTGTGGAGGGTTGGGCGGGATTATGGAGGCTGCTTCGCGTGGTTGTTATGAAGCAGGGGGGGATGTCCTCGGGATTTTGCCGGGTGACTCCGCTGCGAGCGCCAATCCTTACGTCACGCTGCCGATTGTCACCGCGATGGGCCATGCTCGAAACATTATCATTGCTCAAACCGCGCAGGCTCTGGTTGCTATTGAAGGAGAATATGGCACCCTGTCTGAAATAGCCATCGGCCTTAAGCTGGGGAAAGCCTGTCATCCAGTTGGGGAGCTGGTTACAACTTGAGGCGACGTGTCAGGTATCTACGGCCAAAGAAGCTGTTGATACCGTTTTTAATGCACTTGAAGGAGGTTTATAGCATGGAGAATGTGGGGAAAAGGCAACAGTGCCGCTGACTTGTCCTCATCTTTCACCGGATGGAGATGCAGTTGCTGAAATGATCGAATGGATTCGGGGACGTGGAAAGTTCTTATCGTGACCATGATAATCCCGATCCTGATTCTATTGCGGCAGCCGTTGCTCTCAGGCACCTTCTCCTGATGAAAACAGGTCAGGACGCCGTGTTGACCTACGGTGGTGTGATCGGCCGCGGGGAAAACCGCAAGATGGTCGAGTTGCTCGAAATTCCGATGGTTCCTATCTGCGAACTCGATTTGAGTCAATTCGCTGTTGTCTGCATGGTTGATACTCAGCCCGCTTCGGGAAACAATTCGTGGCCGGAAGATCAGTCTGTCCATCTGGTGATTGACCACCACCAGCCTAAAATTGATTTGAGTGATGTCTGCTGGGTGGATGTCCGTGAGCATTATGGCGCCTCGGCAACCATTCTTTACGAATATTTGACCGCCCAAGCTGTTTCGATCAACACTAAATTGGCCACCAGCCTCTTCTATGCGATCAAATCGGAAACTCAGGACCTGGGACGTGAATGGTCCAAAGCTGATCGCGAAGCCTATCTAAAACTGTTGCCGCTATCCAATAATCGGATCCTTTTGATATCATCCACCCTCAGGTCCCTCGCGAATATTTTTCTGCTTTTAACAGAGCGATTGAAAATTCCAAGATTTATGGTGAAGTTCTGGTTTTTAATCTGCGAAAAATCGAGAATCCGGATCATGTTGCTGAGCTTGCTGATTTTATGCTCAAGCAAGAAGGTATCACCTATGTTCTCGGAATGGGGCTTTTCAATGGAATGCAGATTCTGTCGATGAGAACAATAAAACCTGATGCCATGTTGGGGCAGGTTATTCAAGCCATGGTGCGCGGACTCGGAACGGCGGGTGGGCATGGAATGATTGCCGGTGGTCAGGTCCGCAACATCCTTGGGGATGAAAAATCTCAAACGGAGATAGAACAACTCTTAACCAGGCGTATGTTGCGCAAGCTCGGGCTGCCTCTGTGCGAGCCGGAAGAGCTTATCTCTGAGAAAGACGCGTCATCCGATTGACAGGTTTTCTCCTACCGGGCTATAACCATACGGTTTTTAATGGAGTCATCATGCGTTTGTTATTGTTGCTGGTCTTGCTTTACATTTTTTGTCAACCTGCGTTCGGTGCCGTCGATATTACCCTCAAAGGACGCGATCCGGTGCGCATTGAAGATGTCTATCAACAAAAAGGAATCCCCTTTATTGCTGTTGAAGATGCTCTTGGTGCCGTTGGGTTGAGCGGTCACTGGAATTCGGTTCGTCACACATTTCAAATAAAGTCGCGTCGTGGATGGGCAGAAATATCGCCCGGAAGTGGTTATATGAAAATCGGCGAAGACTTTTATCCGCTGAAAGATAAGCCACGGTTCATTGACGGTCGATTACGTGTAACCGACAGTTTTATCCAGAATCAATTGTCGATGTTGAGCGGGCGCTCCATCTATCTGAGGAATCTCGACCCGGAAACGGACAACCTGCCGGAAAAAAAAGCTGGTGGCTTCGAACAGTTTTTTGCTTTTCTGTTGAATAAAAAGGTTGATCGGGCCGGTCCGTTAATCCGTGCGGTCGCGATTGATCCAGGCCACGGTGGTCTGGATGCCGGGGTGATTGCAACCTCAGGGTATAAGGAGAAACAACTCAACCTTGGCATCGCTGAAAAACTGGCTAAAAAGCTGAAAATGCAACTGGGGGTGCCCATTTATTTGAGTCGTGATGGTGATTACGAACTGAGCACTGAGCAGCGTTTAAATCTGCTTCGCGCGAAGATGTCGATCTGTGGTTGCTCTTACATGCCCAGGGTGCATTTTCTTCAGAGATGAAGGGGATCACGCTTTTTGTCCGTCCTGACGAAAGTGAACGCGATCCAACAGACCCTGCAGCGGAGGCATCGGCCCAAAGTGACAGTCGTTTGTTGGCCCGGGAACTGGCTCTGTCGCTTAAAGAGAGTGGAATTGAGGTCAGGGGGATTTTCCCCTCATCCCGCTTATCTCTCGGACGAGGGAATTTGCCAACGGTTCAGGTTGAACTGGGTTTCATGACCAATCCTGAGGAACTGGCTCTCCTGCAGAGTGATGATTACCAGGCCCAGGTTGTAGAAGCTCTCTATGCCGGCATCCGGCGTTTTGCAAAGTTGAATAAGGAGAAAATAAATGGCGTTAACTGATGGGTTGAGATTGGATGGTCGCACTGCTGCTGAACTGCGACCGATCAGTTTTCAACGTAATTTTACCAGATATGCAGAAGGTTCCGTTCTGGTCTGCTGTGGAGAAACAAAGGTGTTGTGTAATGCCTCTGTAGAAGAGCGCGTTCCCCCTTTTATGCGCGGCGAAGGTCGTGGCTGGGTGACCGCCGAATACAGCATGTTGCCCCGCGCAACCCATTCTCGCTCCATGCGTGAGGCGGCCAAGGGAAAGTTGTCTGGACGAACTCAGGAAATTCAACGTCTTATCGGTCGCTCACTGAGAGCCGTTACTGATCTTAAGGCCTTAGGCGAAATCACCGTTCAGATCGATTGTGATGTTCTTCAAGCCGATGGCGGAACCAGAACTGCATCGATTACCGGTGCTTATGTCGCGCTTCATGATGCCCTGTCCGGATTGGTTGAAAAAGGTGTGCTGAGACAGATTCCATTGAAAGACAGTGTTGCGGCGATCAGTGTCGGTATTGTAGATCAGCGTGCATTACTTGACCTGAACTATGGTGAAGATTCCAGGGCGGAAGTCGATATGAACTTTGTCATCACCGGTCGGGGTCATTTTGTTGAAGTTCAGGGCACAGCCGAAGAGACCCCCTTTGCCTTGCATGAGCTTGACACTATGAGAGACCTGGCTCTCAAGGGGTGTGATGATCTTCGTGCCATGCAACAACAGGCCCTGGAGTTGTAATATGAAGTTGTTGGTTGCAACGGGGAATCAGGGGAAATTACGTGAAATTCGACACCTTTTAGCTGATACGGAGATTGAGATTGTCGGCCTGGATGAGCTTTCACAGGTTCCGGAAGTTGAAGAGGACGGTGATACCTTTGCCGCCAATGCCTGTAAGAAAGCTCTGGAAATGGCTCGTTTCAGTGGATTGTTGACATTGGCCGATGATTCCGGGTTGGTTGTTGACGCACTTAAAGGTGCTCCGGGCGTTCATTCGGCCCGTTATGCCGGCATGCAGGGCGATGACCGCGCCAATAACGCCAAGTTGCTTGAACAGATGGCCAATGTGCCGGATGAGAAACGCCGTGGAGCATTTCATTGTGTGATGGCTCTGGCTCATCCCGACGGTCGGTGCCGGACATTTGAAGGGATGATTAAAGGTCTGATCATGCGCGCTGAGAGGGGCCATGGTGGTTTTGGTTATGACCCTCTTTTTCTGGTTCCGGAATATGGTAAGACAACCGCGGAGCTTTCGTTGGAGATTAAAAACAGGATCAGTCATCGAGGTATGGCGTTGCGGCAGGTCATTCCCGTATTGAAAGAGCTTGCTGCAGAAGAGTGACGACGCTTGACAGCGATGAATGAGGGGTGTTACAAAACGCAGCGATTTTGCTTTAGAAACCAGTCAACTACAGATATGGAGGTCAATTGTTATGGAAAGAACATTTGCGATCATTAAGCCTGACGCCTTTGCTGCCGGTTCCGCCGGTCAGATCCTCGCCCGTATTTACTCCGAAGGTTTCAAAGTTGTGGGCCTTAAAAAGCTCTATATGAGTAAGATTGAGGCTGAAGGTTTTTACGCCGTCCACAGGGAGCGTCCATTTTTGGTGAGTTGACCGATTTTATGAGCAGCGGTCCCTGTATCGTTATGGCTCTCGAAGCTGAAAATGCAATTCTCAAGTGGCGCGAACTGATGGGAGCGACCAACCCGGCCGAAGCTGCTGAAGGGACACTGCGCAAGCAGTTCGGGAGTTCAATCGGTGAAAATGCGACTCACGGGTCGGATGCTGAAGAGACCGCCGCTTTTGAACTCGGTTTATTTTTTAATGGCCTTGAGCTGCTTTAGCAGGCTGGTGAAAACTATCTGCGTTGCAACTGCGGCGTTGAAAATTGCCTCAAAATACTCATTTACTGACTGTTAACGGCGCTTTTTCAGCAATTTCCGGCTTGCATTTGCCGCCTCGAAAACGTTTTTCAACATCCTGTTAGATCATTTAGAACCATCCGTTTTACTGCTTGTTTAACGAAAAGCCCTCCGGTAGAATTCCGGAGGGCTTTTTTACTCTTAATTAATTTAATGGATAAGAACCGTTGTGCAGAATAATAAAGTAGATCTCAAAGGTTTGACCAGGGAAGCGCTACAGTTGTTTCTGGCAGACCTGGGGAAAGAAAAATATCGCACCAAGCAGATCCTGAATTGGATCTACCAGCGTGGTGTGACCGATTTTGATCAAATGACCGACCTTGCCAAGCTTTCGCGAGCAGCTGAAGGAACGGGCAATTATTTCCAGTTGGCAGCTGAGACAGTAGAGCAGAGTCGTGATGGACGCGTAAGTATTTGTTCGCTTGCCGATGGAGAAACGGTTGAAGCGGTCAGAATCCCGATGGAAGACCGGCGTGCAACCTTGTGCATTTCGACTCAGGTCGGTTGTTCCATGGGCTGTCGATTCTGTATGACTGGAACATTCGGTCTGACACGTAACTTGCGCCCTGATGAGATTGTTAATCAGGTGTGTGCCGCTCTTGAAGACGGTCCGCTCTCCAATATTGTCCTGATGGGAATGGGAGAGCCGCTGCATAATCTTGAAAATGTCGTGACGGCGTTGAATATTCTTTATCTCGATGATGGTCTTGGTTATGGAACGCGTCGGGTCACTCTTTCAACCTGTGGGCTGGTTCCGCAGATAAGGGAGCTTGCGACCAGGGTCAAGGTTCAGCTGGCTGTATCTCTCAACGCAACAACCGACGAAACCCGTGCTCAGCTGATGCCGGTTAATCAACGTTATCCCTTAGCCGAGTTGATCTCGGCCTGTCGCGACTATGCAATCATCACTAAGCAGCGCGTTACCTTCGAGTACATCATGATTGGCGGCATAAATGATAGTCAGGCCGATGCCAAACGCCTGGTGAGGTTGCTGCATGGGGTGCGTTGTAAAGTTAATCTGATTGCTTACAATGAACATGAGGGGAGCGGGTTCAAGGCCCCTGAACCATCTTCGCTTAACGCGTTTCAGACTTACCTGTTGCAGCGTGATATTGTCGCAACCCTTCGAGCAAGTAAGGGGCAGGATATTTCAGCCGCTTGCGGTCAGCTGAAAGGCAAGCTGGAAAGGCAAGATAAGCGTTCCAGTCAATTATAGTTTTTTATTTTTATATTTTTCACAGGGAGTGTTGATATTATGGATCAAGCGATAATCGGCGTAATTGGTGGCAGTGGCCTGTATGAGATTGATGGTCTGAAAGAGGTCGAAGAAATTTCGATCGACACCCCCTTTGGAGCACCTTCCGATCAGTTTGTGACCGGGGCGGCTTGGTGAGGCGAGGATGGTGTTTCTTCCACGTCATGGGCGAGGTCACAGGCTCCTGCCTTCCGAGGTCAATTACCGCGCTAATATTTATGGGATGAAACTCTCGGCGTTGAGCAGATTATCTCTGTTTCAGCTGTCGGTAGTATGAAGGAGGAGATCGTCCCCGGTCATATTGTCATCCCTGATCAGTTTTTCGATCGTACGCAGGGCAAAAGAGCATCGACTTTTTTTGGAGCAGGGGTTGTTGGACATGTTCAGTTTGCCGATCCTGTTTGTTCCGATCTTTCTGCCATCCTGGTCGAGTCCGCCCGGCAGGTTGGAGCAACAGTTCACGTCGGCGGGACATATGTCTGCATAGAGGGACCCAACTTTTCAACACGGGCCGAATCCAATATTTATCGCAGCTGGGGGGTCGATATCATCGGTATGACCAATCTTCCTGAGTCACGTCTGGCGCGTGAGGCCGAGATCTGCTACGGAACCGTCGCATTGGCAACCGATTACGACTGCTGGCACGAAGGACATGACGATGTCTCTGTCGATGCCGTCATCGCCATCATTCAACAGAATGTTGCAACCGCGCGTGAAATCGTCAAACAGCATCAGAAAAATTGTTCAGCAGCGAAAAAACGAGACTGTGTCTGTGCAGAGGCTCTCAAGTTCGCCATTATGACCGATAAATCGCTCATTCCCGACAGTGCAAAAGAAGCTCTTGCGCCACTGATCGGCAAGTATCTGGATAAATAATAGGATAATAGGACCTTTTTATGAGTATTCTTGTTGTTGGCAGTGTTGCCTTTGATTCCATCAAAACCCCCTTCGGTGAAGTTGAGGATATCCTTGGTGGATCAGCATGTTATTTTTCAACGTCGGCCAGTTTTTTTTACCGATGTCAACCTGGTTGCTGTGATCGGCGATGATTTTCCTCAGGAGCATATTGATTTTCTTGAGAGTCGAAACGTGGATCTGGCGGGGCTACAGAAGACAGAGGGACAAACCTTTCGCTGGAAAGGGCGTTATGATTATGATTTGAACGAAGCCCATACGCTCGAGACGCACCTCAATGTATTTGAGACATTCAAGCCCTCCATACCGGAAAATTATCGTGATGCCGAATACGTTTTCTTGCCAATATCGATCCTGAACTGCAGCTGGAAGTGCTTCAGCAGGTTAATAATCCGAAACTCGTCGCTTGCGATACGATGAATTTCTGGATTGACGGAAAGAGGGATGAGCTGATCAAAACTCTGGCTAAGGTCGATATCCTGATCATTAATGAAGCGGAAGTACGTCAACTCGCTAACGAGCCGAACCTGATCAGGGCCGCTGCAATTGTGCGCAGCTTCGGACCCAGAACGCTGGTCGTCAAACGTGGTGAGTATGGCGTGCTGATGTTCGGTGAAGGTTCTGTCTTTTCTGCGCCGGCTTATCCCATGGAAGAGGTTTCGACCCGACTGGTGCCGGAGATACTTTCGCGGGGGGATTCGTCGGTTATCTGGCGGCGACCAGAAATTTTGATGAAAAAACCTGCGCAAGGCGACGGTTTTTGGTTCTGTCATGGCATCATTTACCGTTGAAAAATTCAGTCTCGACCGGCTTAAGGAAATTGATTATCAAGAAATCTCAGATCGTTACAAGAAAATTAAATTGCTGACAGATTTTGCTGATATCGATTAAGTGTGTTTTAATAGACAGGTTCGGAATGATCCGGCACAAGCAGGAGGAGATTGTCTTGTTTGTTCAGCATAAACAATTAAAAAGACTGAATGTTGCAGTTGAGAAAATTGCTCATCTCCACGCGGCAACAGGCAGTGTACAGTTGGCCTTTTCCGGATTTCCTCCACAGCTTTGTCAGGCTTATCTTCTTCAGGTTGTTGGTGGAGCAAAGATTCTGGTTGTTGTTGCTTTTTATCTGACTGAGAGTCAGAGCTCCATCTTTTTTGTGCCAAAGTACGGAGAAGTCCCAAGTTCAGATGTTGAAAACGTCTATGAAGAAGGCTACAGTTTTGTCGAGTCGATGGGTTTTGTGCTCAATGAAACCGATTTTCATCTGTTGCCTGCAGACAAGAAAAAACTTACTGGCAGGCTTTGCCGATCTGTCAAGCGCCGCAAAACAACGGTTCCGACATGAGCAAGGGGCGTACGGACAGCAGGGAAATCCAGCAGGCCAGGAGAAAAAATTACAAGGGTTGAAATCTCGTAGTCTTGAGAGTATGGGACGGTTTTTATCATCGATGTAAGCTTCAGTCAGTGATGACGCTGTCTGTAGTTTTTTAGGATAATTTAATTCATCTCGGGGTGTCTCCCGGAGTTGATGACTGCTGGACGCTTCCTGTTACAGGAGCCGGACAGCGGAGGAGTATTGATGGTTTTTAAGTGGGCTCTAAGCCTGATGTTGATCTCGTTTGTTCTTTCTGGTTGTGTTCCTGCGGGGCAGGCGAAGGCAGATAAAAGCAAGAATGCCGAAGTTCACTATAAACTGGCGATAGCACATCTGCAGGGCAATAACCCGACGATGGCGTTGAAGGAGCTGCTGAATGCCGTTCAAAGTGATCCCGATAATAGTGCCATCCACGTTGCTCTGGCCCAGGCTTATCAGCAGAAGAAGGCTTACGCCTGGCGGAAAGACACTATTTAAAAGCTCTTGAACTGGAACCGGGTGAGCCTCGCTATCAGAACAATCTTGGAGCCCTCTATCTCGATATGAAAGAGTGGGATAAGGCCATCACTTATTTTGACAAGGCCGGGCAGAATCTCCTTTTCTTAAATGTCCATGTCGCCGTGGCTGGAAAAGCTTACGCCTATTTTAAGAAGGACGATTACGCCAATGCCCTGAAATATTACCAGGAGGCCGCCGCACTTGCTCCACGTTATGCTTCGGCTCATTTTCGCCAGAGCGAAGTCTACCGGAAATTAAACAAGCCGGAACTTGAAAAAGCTGCTCTTTTGAGAGCCATTGATATTGCCCCGCAATTTCTTCAGGCTCGTTACCGGCTGGCTGAAGTGTTGGTCGGCATGGACGAACAGGAACAGGCTGAAAAGCAACTCCAGACAATTATCGAATTTGCACCGACTTCCGACTGGGGGTTGCGTGCGGTTGAATTATTGCGTTCAATTCCTCCATCGTAGTGTTGATTAATAGCGAAGGGTCGGTTGTTGTGAAAATTCAATGTCCAAAGTGTCAGTCTCTTTATCGGAGCCGGGTTCTCAGCGAATCCCATTCCCCCTTGCAGGTGAACTGTCCAAAGTGCCACTATCGTTTTCTGGTTGCCTACGATTCAGCGCAGGAGCTGGAAAGAGAACCTCCATCAAAAATCCTGATAGTCGATGATGCACGTTTTTTTTCGTGAGTTACTGCTCGATATGCTGGTTGATCGCAAGGCTGAATTGATGACGGCGGACACCGCTCAGACAGCCTGGAAACTATTACATCAACACAGTTTTAATCTTCTGATTGTCGATATAATCTTCCTGATATCGATGGGTTGAAACTGATCTCGAGGATTCGAGCGGATGCTGGAATCAATAAAACCTGAAAATTCTCTGCGTCAGCGGTGTCTATCGCCAGAGTGGGGATGCGCGTAATGCTCTGCAGGCAGGAGCAGACGATTTTACCAGCAAGTCCTTTAATCCTGATGAACTGAACCAGCGTATTGACAATCTACTCAAGCAATGAACTCTCTTGATAATTTAGAGTCGGCCGTTAGCGATGTGCGTCACTGGCTAAAGGGTGACAGTCCGCAATTAGCCATCGTCCACGGATCCGGCTGGTCAGGACTGCTCGCTGCTATGAAAGACTGGCGTACGCTCCCTTATGCTCGGTTGACAGGGTTTCCTCGGTCCTCTGTCGCCGGGCATGAGGGGCTGCTCCACTATGGTACACTCTTTGGTGTCCCTGTCCTGGTTTTTCAGGGGCGCTATCACTACTACGAAGGTTATTCCGCCTGGCAAGTGACGGCACAGGTGCGTCTGTCTGCCGCCCTTGAATGTTCCAGAATTCTTCTCACCAATGCCGTTGGAGGGATAGGTTCCAATTTGTCCCTGGTCGATTCATGCTGGTGACAGACCATATCAATATGAGTGGTATCAATCCCCTCGTAGGACGGCCCGAAAGGGAATTCATTGACCTCGGGAAGCTCTACCGCACTGACTTTTATCGCAATTTGTATGATCTCCTCGCGCCGGAACAGATTGAGCTGGGGCGTGGGGTACTGGCCTGGATGCCTGGACCGAGTTACGAAACCCCGGCCGAAATAGGAGCGCTTGAGCGTCTTGGGGCCGATGCTGTGACAATGTCGACCATCCCCGAGGCGATCATGGCTCGTCGCTGCGGACTGGATTTGGTTGCACTATCGTTAGTGACCAACGCTGCCGCAGGGAAGAGCGCCGCAACTCTCACCCATGAAGATGTTCTTGCTGCAGGACATCTGGCCGAAGCTAAAGTCTGCTGTCTGGTTGACAAACTCCTTTCCCTCTGGTTTTCTTCCTGACCACGGCGATCCCTATTAATCTGTCTTGTCATTATTATTTCAATCATATTAGGTTGTTATAAAGCTTCGATCGGGCTTGACAGGGATCGAACCATTGTTACAATTAGTGTAGGGATATGACAGGGGTTGATATGCTGAAGGTTTTAATTGTCGATGATGAAGAAAATGCCCGACTGGGTTTGTCCAAGCTGCTGTCAAGCGAGGGATACCTGGTCGCTGCGGCTGCTGATGGATTCGAGGCTCTTCATTATCTAAAGCGGGAGCCGGTTGATCTGGTGATTACTGATATCAATATGCCCGGAATGAGTGGATTGGTTTTTCTGCATGAATTGAGGACCCTCTATCCGCAACTTAATGTGATTATGTTGACCGCTTACGGGGGGGTCGACAGTTATCTTGACGCAATGAATCGGGGCGCTTCCGAATATCTGAACAAGCCGGTCAGGTTGGAAGATTTAAAAGCGGTTATCAGCAGGTTCTTTGTCCACCAAGACCGACAGGCGACTTCGGCAGGCAGTGCCACGACGGTATCCTGAAAGGAGACACATATGAAAAAATGTGACACGATTCTGGTAGCGGTAGATTTTTCGGACAGTTCCGATAATGCTTTTCAGATGGCTCTTTCCATGGCTAGGAAGTTCGAAGCGAGACTGATCATTTTGCACGTTATCAATGAGCCGGTCGATCTGCGCGGCTTTTATGTACCGCACATCTCCTTTGAAAAACTGGAAGAAGAGATTGAAGAAGGTGCAAAGAAGATGATGGAGAGCTTCTGCCGTCAGAATATCCTGAATTTCGAAAACTATGAGAGCCTGATTGTTCCGGGTTTGCCATATGAGCAGATTATCGAACAGGCCGGAGAACACTCAGCTGATCTGATGTCCTCGGCACTCATGGAAGAACCGGTCTCGACCATGTTCTGTTTGGTAGCACGGCGGAGAAAGTTGTTCGAAAATCTCCATATCCGGTGCTAACCGTCAGGCTTGAAGAAGATTAAACATAATATAATAATATAAAATAACTGTGATCTAAAAAGCAGCCTAGCCGGTTGCTCAGACTGTTGACAGGTAGTCTGTTGCGAGCCCAGGACAAGCGAGTCAAAAAATATGTTTATGTCCTGTTTTTGCGAGTGAATCAGAATCGCAATTTTGTGTAAAGAGGGATGACAAAGCCCACGGACGGGCTTTGTCATCAAGCTGAGCGGCCTTGAGGGCTGCTTTTTTTATTGTCCCCCACAGACAGCTGTCCCGGCCCCATCTGTTTTCATGCTTTGCTATTTCGAAATAATTGATATCATGCTATGTGTTCATGGATGAAAAAGATTGTTGCTTCTGTCCGGTCGGCATCGTGGGCAGAAAAAAAGCGATCGTGAAGTCACGGAAAATGTTCATCAACATGGAAACCTGAAAGATGAAACAACAAAAAAAGTCCCTATAGCGGTGAAACAATACTGATTACCGATGATGAAGAGATCATTGTCGAACTGACTTCACTGTTGCTGAAAAAAGAGGTTTCAAGGTTATTAAGGCGTGTAATGGATTGGAATGCCTTGACATGGTCAAGCAACACCAGCCGGCTTTAGTGTTGCTTGACTATATGATGCCGGTCATGAACGGTCTGGAAGCACTTAAGCAGATACAGGGTAGTTATCCCGATACCTATGTCATGATGTTTACCGGGAAAGGAAGTGAAGAGGTTGCCGTCGAAGCCATGAAGGCCGGCGCTGTCGACTATATCCAAAACCGTTTGTCAATCAGAGTCTTCTCGCTCAGATCGATATGGTTCTGACGCGCCGTCAGATTGAAGTGGAAAATCGAAGACTTATTGATGAGCGTGAACTGTTGCAACGTGAGATCAAGGAATGGAATAAGGAACTTGAAAAGCGGGTAACACAAAAGAGTCGCGAGTTGGAGAAGGCCCATCAGGAAATAATCCAGGCTGAAAAGCTGGCCGCTGTGGGCCACGTCTCAGCGGGTATGGCCCACGAAATCCGAAATCCATTGAACTCCATTAACCTGTTTGCCCAGATTTTGTTGGCTGATAGCGCAATTAGTGACGAAAACAAAAATTACATCAGTAAAATCAGCCATGAGGTCGAACGAATCGATAGCATTCTTGTTCAAATGTTGGCATCAAGTCAAAATGAAGCGAAGAACGCTCAAAAAGTTAATTTACAAGAAATAGTGACAAGCGTATTGCGTTCGGCTCAACCTTTGATTGAAGCTCAGCAGGTCGAGTTACGTTTCGACAGTGAGGAAGATATTCCCCCTGTTCATGCTGACCCGGTCGAGATGGAGCAGATTTTTACTAATTTGATCGCCAATGCATTGTACGAAATGCCCGAGGGTGGAACACTGAAACTCTTGCTGAAAGCGGATGCAGAAAAAATCATGATTCACATCTCGGATAGCGGACCGGGAATCCCGCAGGAAAATATGCAACGTATTTTTGACCCTTTTTTCACCACGCGATCGAAAGGGACCGGTTTTGGACTGTCGGTTGTTTTGCGCATTGTCAACAATTGTGGTGGTCGGATCAAAGTTGAAAGTCCTCCCGGACAGGGGGCGCATTTTTTAATTGAATTGCCTCTGTTACGCGAATCGGTTCACTGAAAAATGGCTCTACGGATAAGAGAAATCGCCCTTTCCCTGGACCAGGAGGAAGGTTGTATAAAAGATATCATTGCCCATAGCCTGGGGATTCCCGCTGAGATGGTCACTGCCCTCGCTATTGTTCGTAAAGGAATCGATGCCAGGCGGAAAACAATATCCTCCGGGTTTATACTGTCGATTTTGTTGTTCTGATGAGGCTGCAGTGCTTGAACAGAACAGACATTTAAAGACCTTGACCGAATCTCCAGTAGATGCCGTTCATATTGTTGAGCCGTGCGGTAAAAAGACCAGAGTTCTGGTTGTCGGCATGGGACCTGCCGGACTTTTCAGCGCCTTGGCGCTGGCGGAGGCGGGGGCTGAAGTCTGTCTGATCGACAGAGGTCGTCCGGTTGAAGAACGCTGGCGCACTGTTCAAGAATTCTGGGCTGGCGGAAAGCTGGATAGCGATAGTAATATCCAGTTTGGTGAAGGTGGGGCAGGAACTTTTTCCGATGGCAAGTTGACCTGCCGCCTGAATCATCCGGCGACGGGATCGATTCTTAAGCGCTTGGTGGAATTTGGTGCACCATCTGAAATTTTACAGCAGGCTAAACCGCACGTCGGTTCCGATCGCTTACGAGCTGTCCTGGTTAATCTTAGAACCAGGCTGATCGGACTCGGAGTCGAGATGCACTTTTCCTGCTGCCTAACGGGAATAGAGCGCCATAACGATCAGGTTGTCGCCGGAATCGTTAATGGTAGCAGGCGTATTGAATGTGACCAGTTGATATTGGCCGCTGGTCACAGTGCACGGGATACCTATGCAATGCTGGCGGCAGACAAGGTCCGTTTGGCACCAAAAGCCTTTGCCATCGGATTGCGGATTGAGCATCCCCTTGAACTGATTAATCAGATTCAGTATGGGATGACATCTCACCCACGCTTACCTTCAGCCGATTATCGTTTGGCCTGGAACGATCCCCATAGCGGCCGCGGAGTCTATTCATTCTGCATGTGTCCAGGAGGTCAGGTGGTTAACGCTTCGTCAGAACAGGGGCACTTGGTGATCAACGGCATGAGCAATCTGCGTCGCGACAACCTCTGGTCAAACAGCGCACTGGTCGTTACCGTTACAGAAAATGACTTTGATGGTGATGATGTTCTGGCGGGTGTCCAGTTTCAAAGGCATTGGGAAGAACGGGCTTTTCAGCTCGGCGGAGGAGACTGGAGCGCCCCGCCCAACCGCTGTTGGAATATCTGAATGGCCGGGGCGGACAACTCGAATCAACCTGCTTGCCGCGTGTAGCGCATGTTGACCTGAAATCCTGTCTTCCCGGGTTGTCGATCAAGCTCTGCGACAGGCATTACCGGTCTTCGACCGGAAAATGCGAGGGTTTATTTGTCCGCAGGCAACTCTGATCGGTGTGGAGACGCGAACGTCCGCACCGGTTAGGATTGTCCGTGATCGGAACGGCGAATCGGTCAGTTTAAAGGGGCTTTATCCGGCTGGTGAAGGCGCTGGGTATGCAGGTGGAATCATGAGTGCCGCTCTGGACGGAGTTAAAATTGCCGAGACGATTATTCGGCAGGTTAATGACGCATAATCAGAGGACCACTTTCAATGAGCGGGTTGATTGTCGTTTCCCATAATTAATGAAGTAAGAGGACAAGTTGAAAACAATATTCGTAGATCAAATTACAGAACGCCAGGTTGTTGAATCCACTTTCCTGGTTCGAGATAAAATAACCGCCATGGCAAAAAACGGCAAACCGTACATGACCTTGAAGCTGATGGATCGTTCCGGAGAAGTGGAAGGTCGCATCTGGGATCGTGTCGATCAGCTGTCGGCGCAGTTTGAAAAAAACGATTTTATCCAGCTGTTCGCCAAGGCCAGTGTCTATCTGGGCAAGATGCAGCTTGTGGTTCAAGACCTTAAAAAAGTCCCTGAGGAAAGTGTCGATCTGGGAGATTTTCTGCCGGTATCCAAGCGTGCACAAGAGGATATGCGTCAGGAACTTGATGGCCTTCTTGATTCTCTGACTGATCCACATATCAGCGCTTTGCTCCGATCTTTTTTGATGATACCGATTTCTTCGACCGCTACAGAAAAGCTCCCGCCGCAAAGGGAATGCACCATGTTTACCTTGGAGGACTCCTTGAGCATTCTCTTGCGGTTTCCGCTCTGGCTTGCGATGTGGCGGCGCGTTATCCGCAAATTAATCGGGATCTGCTGCTCAGCGGAACGCTGTTGCATGATGTCGGTAAGGTCTCCGAACTATCGTATGATCGCTCCTTCGATTATACTGACGAAGGAAAGTTGCTGGGCCATATTATTATCGGCGTCCAGATGATTGAAGATCGGGTGCGTATGATTCCCGGCTTTCCACAAGAGCTTGCCACCATGGTCAAACACCTGCTCTTGTCTCATCACGGTCAATATGAGTATGGTTCTCCGAAACGGCCGAAATTCTGGAGGCGGTTGTTCTGAACTTTGTTGACGATCTCGACTCCAAGATCAATGGTGTTCTGTCGCATATCGAAAAGAGCCCGACCGTGATGGAAACTGGACCAGTTATCATCGTCTTTATGATCGTTATTTTTATAAGGGGCCGGGTCGCAAGCCGGAATCTGCTGCAGACTCTGCCGTTTCCGCACCAGACAAAGCTCGAGGTAGGCAGCAGGAACGACCCAAATTACATCCCAAAGAGAAAAAGAACTATAATAAACCCCTCGGTGCGACACTCGCTGAACAGTTAAAAGATAAAAACCTGGATCTGTTTTCGACGCTGCAGGATAAGGGAGAATCGTCGTGATGATTTTTACCAGTTTGCCAACCGGGCCATTGGATGTGAATTGCTATATCGTCGGATCAAAATCAACGGGACATGCCGCTGTCTTTGATCCTGGCGGCCATGTCGACAAGATTCTCTCACGCCTCGACGACTATCATCTTAAAGCAAAGTGGATTATCAATACCCACGGTCATTTGATCATATCGGCGGTAACCGCGCTCTGGTTGAACAGACTGGGCTGAGTTGATGATCCATGAAGCCGATCTGCCGTTATTGGGGGTGGCTGAGCAACATGCCGCAAACTTCGGTTTGACTACGGAAGCTTCACCGCAACCGAGCCGAATTTTGCAGGACGGGGATATTCTCAACCTCGACGATCTGGAATTTCAGGTCATTCATACTCCTGGCCATTCTCCTGGAGGGATCTGTCTTCTGTTCGCCGATCGTCTGATTGTCGGAGATACGCTGTTTTCCGGCTCCATCGGCCGGACAGATCTGCCTGGTGGAGATCACCAGCAACTGATCAGAACATCAAGAACAAGCTGCTTGTCCTGCCGGATGAAATCCGGGTTTACCCGGGTCATGGGCCGGAATCGACGATCGGCCAGGAGAAGCGGTATAATCCGTTTCTTGCCTAGGGAGGCGTTTATGTTGCAGGGTAAAACGATAGTCCTTGGTGTCAGCGGCGGAATTGCTGTTTATAAAGCTGTCGAAGTTCTACGCCTTTTGACCAAGGCAGGTGCTGATGTTCATGTCGTCATGACCAAAAATGCGCAGGAATTTGTAACGCCTCTAACGTTCCAGACTCTTTCCGGCAATCCGGTTAATACCGAACTGTTCAATCTCTACCAGGAACAGGAAATCGGCCATATCTCACTGGCTGATCGGGCCGATCTGTTTGTGCTGGCCCCAGCTACGGCAAACTTAATCGGAAAAATTGCTCAGGGGCTGGCTGATGATCTGTTAACCACCAGTGTGATGGCGACGAAAGCTCCTGTACTGATTGTTCCGGCGATGAATACAAACATGTACGAGAATCCGATCTACCAGAACAATGAGAAATATCTCACTCAGCAGGGGTATCATGTCCTCGAGCCTGCATCCGGTTACCTTGCTTGTGGCTGGGAAGGGAAGGGGAAACTGCCTGATCCCGAAGATATTTATGCGGCTGCGCTGTCTGTGTTAACCCCGGATGATCTTTATGGTTGTCGTATCCTGATTACCGCGGGACCAACCGTGAAGAAATTGACCCGGTGCGTTATATTTCAATTATTCGTCCGGCAAGATGGGTACGCCATTGCTGAAGCGGCGCAGCAGAGGGGCGCCAGGGTCGTGCTGGTTTCCGGTCCGACGAACCTGAGAGTTCCTGTTGGAGTTCAATGTGTTCCTGTCTGTTCTGCGGCTGAAATGCGCGCTGCCGTTCTGGACCATTATGCTGAAGCTGATATCGTCATCAAGGCCGCTGCCGTTGCCGATTACTGCGTGGCTGAACGGGCACATCAGAAGATGAAAAACAGGATGACGACCTGACCTCAAATTGAAAAGAACCCGATATTCTTGCCGAACTGGGTGAAAGAAAGGTGATCATATCCTGGTTGGATTTGCCGCGGAAACTGAACGTCTGTTGGCCCATGCGGCTGAAAAGTTGCAGAAAAAGAACCTTGATTTAATTGTCGCCAACGACGTTACCCGGCCGGGGCCGGGTTTGATGCAGACACAAATATCGTTCGCCTGCTTCACGCCGATGGCAAAGTCGAAGAATTAGAGCTGATGAGTAAGTATAAGGTTGCCAAGCAGCTATTGAATCGTCTGACCGTTCTGTGGAAGGCTAAACGACAGTAAAAAGAGGGAGGATTTCGTCAGGTTCGTAATGCCGAGCTTGAAGCGGTTGCGTAATTCTTTGAGGATCAAGTCAGCGTCGTCCTGATAGAGTTTGCCGTCCAGCCATAGGTCGTTGAGGTTTTTACGTATCAAGCCTGCGGCCGTGAGGGCTCTGTCCCCAGTCGGGTCGGCTTGCCAGTAGGGACTGTCTTTATCGCTCAGGATGCTGGTTATCGCTTCAAGCCCCATGTCCATGTATTCCCGATGCTCATCACGGTCGAATTCCCATTTCGAACGCTTGGCCATTGAGTTGATCAATTTACGCCACCGGCGCAGACGCGAAACCAGCATCATTGAATTGAAAATCTGCTTATTGGTTCCAAATGAAAAAATCGTGTCGGACAGAATCCGGCTGAGCATACGATCAAGCTGGCGATTGTCGCGGTGGGCCAGTTTTTGGGCGATATCCCAGGTGTCTTTGCGTACGCCGATATCTGCCCGTATTTCCCAGTAGGCATGATTAAGGATGACAGTATTGTAGGTCATGGCCAACTTGTAGGGGACAAAGTAGTTATGGGCAATGGTGTCGGCAGCAAGATGTGAAAGATAACCGTAAGCGCAGGCTTCGGCGGCCGGTCCCTGTTGTTTGGCCTGTTTGAGAATTTTACGACCGATGCGCCAGTTATGGCAGTGCTCAAGGTGGTGGGTGTATTTTTGCCGAGGATGATGTCGGCGGCGATACAGCCGTACAGGAAATCCATTTTTTGCATGGAAAGCAGAGTCTGCAACGCCAGTGGAAGTGCTTCCGGTGCTGCCAGAAGGCGCAATCCCAAGCCGAGGTGAACACCGGCTCCCCAGGCAGAAGCATCGTTGGGGAAAGCGAACAAGATAACGACAAGAAGAGCAAGTTGTTTCAACAAAATTTCCTATCCTCAGACAGTTGTTGATTTGAAAGAAGAGTTAAATGACAGATAAATTATATCACGAATGTCACGAATTGATTTCTCAGAGCCGCGTTATTCTTGAAGATTTAAAAACGTTAGGCTATGAGACGATAACCTCTTTACCTGTCTGTCATGAAACACCCGAGGTGCCACAGGCCGAATGTCGTCCCGGCGTTGAAAATATCGATCTTGAACAGTTGCAACAACAGATCCAGGGTTGTACCCGATGCACATTAAGCAAGGGACGCAACAATATCGTTTTTGGTTCTGGAAATCCAGAGGCTGAAGTTGTCCTGGTTGGTGAAGCCCCTGGACGTGAAGAGGATATCAAAGGCTATCCTTTCGTCGGAGAGGCGGGGCGGTTGTTGGAAAAATACTATTTGCCATGCATTTGACCCGTGAAGACGTGTACATATGTAATGTCATTAAATGTCGTCCACCGAGCAATCGTGATCCTCAGGCAGAAGAAATTTCGACCTGTGAACCTTTTCTTAAGCAGCAGCTTGCCGTTATAAGGCCCAAGCTGATTATCGCGCTCGGGCGTTTTGCGGCCCAGACCCTGCTGCAGAGAAAAGATCCGATCAGCCGTTTACGTGGACACTGGCATGAGTACGAGGGGATTGCTCTGATGCCGACGTTTCATCCTGCATATCTGTTACGTAATCCGGCTGGTAAAAGGGAAGTCTGGGAAGATATGAAGCAGGTGATGGTGCGGTTGAGGCAATAGGGGCTAATCTGAAGAGAATCAGGCGTAAAGATTGATATAGCTGCCTGGGGGAGGGGAGTCTGAGTCCGCTGTTTTGAAGCGGGAACTTAACGCCTCCTGTGCTGTTGTTTTGGTCGTTCGCCGACCCATTTCGATTCTTTCCGCACTGATCGTATTGCCGATGCCTTTGTGCTCTGGGGGGACACTTGGGACGACGTGCTGCGGCTCGATATATTCGGCGTCAATGACAGTTGCAGAGGCGGCATTCCGGGTGTAGCTGTCGTGGGCCCGGTTTTCCCTATGCAGATCCGGTTTTGGGGTCGTGCGGGGAGCATAATTGGTCAGTATTGCGTTGTTGCTACTGATTTGCATATAAGGTTAAACTCCAATTTGGAATGGTTCAGCTCCCTCCACTATAAGTATATTCCGCTTGACCGACAAGGAAGAAAGACCTAATTTTCCTGATTTCTTGAGGGTGTTGACGTCTTATTCCCCTGTTCCTTGGTTTTTTTTATCAACGACCAACCTTTGGCTTTCATGCAAATGCGGTAATAACGGTCCAATGCATTCTGATAGCGAAAAAAGCGATCATGATATTGCCATTCCCAGAAAGGATCGTAATAGCGACCTTGGCGGTAATATGGTTTGAAATAGGGGTAGTTCCGGTAGAAATAGAGGTAATCATACCTGTTCGCTTCATCATGAGCCAGATTGTGACACTCACGCTGGTCTTCAGCGAGCGTGAGGCGGTTATTCCGGTTCAGATCGTGATGTTCCCAAGCCCAGTAGCTGTTGGATACACAACCAGTCAGTGCTACAGTTAAGGCCAAAAGAAACAGGACAGATATATTTCGACTCACTGTGAAATTTAATGTCATGCTGTCATTATAGTCTAAATTTATAATTTTTGCCGATTCTGCCGTTTTGAGGACAGGATCGGTATGAGTGTTTTTTCTGTCGGGGTTCAGCGCCCCAGCGGGATAAACGAATATTTTTGATTGTCATATGGTTTCATAGGAGAACAGATGCCTGGGACACAGGAACAAATCTATTCAGCTGCAGCCGATGGCGTACTGGTCTTGACCGCTAACAGGCGCTTGTTTCGTCATTTGCGAGAAGGCTTTGACTGTTGGATGCAGGAACAGGGCAGGCAGGCCTGGTCGACCCCGCAGATTTACAGCTACGAAGGTTGGCTGTCCATGTGTCTCAATGAGTTGGGTTTGATGGCCCAGCTGCTGAGCTCCTCGCAGGAGCAATGTCTGTGGGAAGAGTTGATCAGAAAATCATCACGGGGAACGTCTGCAGAGTTACTTCAGTTGTCTCAAACGGCAGAGAGATCGCTTCAGGCTCATCACCTGCTGAGTGAATATGGAGTGACCCTCGATCCTTCCGGTTTGACTGAGGATCAACTGGCCTTTTCCCGTTGGCGTCAGAGTTATCTGGATTATTGTGACAGGCATCAGCTGTTTGATAAAAGCAGTGTCGCTCAAAAAGTTTGTGAGGCAGTTGCAAACTCTGAAATCGAGCTGCCGGGTCAACTTTATCTGATTGGTTTTGATCAACTTTCTCCTGGTTTGAAACAGCTGCAGCAGGTGGCCGAAGACTCAGGAGCTCTTGCCTGGAAGTCGCGGTTCGCTCAGTTATTGAGGGTGAGATCCGACGTTTCGCGGCCATCGACCGCAACGATGAAATAGAGAGCGCGGCTCGCTGGACACGAAAATTACTGGAGCAGGGGGCCGGCTCGATCGGTATTGTTGTACCTGATCTCGTGCTTCAGCGGCGTAAAATCGAACGCATTTTTCGCGACCAGATTGATCCGGAATCCCGCCTTGTCAATGCTGAAGCCGATACGCTGTTCAGTCTGTCACTGGGAGGGGCTCTGGCAGAGGAGGGGGTGATCCATGCCGCACTGCAGATTCTCCAGGCCGGCCCGTCTATGACAATCGATCAGGTTTCTTTTCTGTTGCGTACGCCGTATCTGGGTGGAGGAGTAAAGGAAGCTGACGCAAGGGCCTTGTTTGATCGAAAACTGCGCTCATTCAAACAGCAGCGTTTCAGCCTTTCCGGTTTGATCTCGATGGCAGAAAAAGTACCGACACTCAGCAGGTTGGCTGAGGTGCTCACTCTATCTCTGGATGGGTCGAATACCAACAACCGTCTGCCCGGTGATTGGGCCAGAGAATTTCTGCTCAACTCAGTGAGATCGGGTGGCCTGGTGATCGGAGTGTCAACAGCAGAGAATACCAGGCGATCAAGTCCTGGCAACTGAAAGTACTGGAGCTCTTGCCAACACTTGACCGCATCATAGGTTCCATATCGCGTTCGCAAGGTTTGAGTCTGCTGCGACGGTTGTCAAACGATACCGATTTTCAGCTTGAAGGGCCTAACGGACAGGTTCAGGTCGTGGGGTTGCTTGAATCTTCCGGCTTGACTTTTCAGCACCTCTGGGTCATGGGGTTGGAAGACCGCGTTCTTCCTGCTCCTCCTCAGCCGAATCCTTTTCTTCCTTATCGTCTGCAGGAAGAGCACCAGATGCCGCACGCAAGCGCCGAGCGTGAACTGTTGTTTGCCGAGCAGGTCATAGAGCGTTTGAAAGCTGCCAGTCCGGATATTGTCTTCAGCCATCCGGGCCGAGAAGGGGACAGTTCACTCAGACCCAGTCCGCTTATTCGTGATATCGAGGAGCATACTGAGATCCCTTTGGCTGATTTTGCCGATCCCCTGCATATTGCCGCCACGTCCCGGACCTCGATGGAAACGCTGGACGATGACTATGGTCCGGGGGTTCAAGCAGAAGCGGTCAAAGGGGGAACGAGTCTGTTGAAGGATCAGGCTCATTGTCCCTTTCGTGCCTACGTCCATCATCGCCTTCAGTGCCGCGCACTTGAGGAGGTTGCTCCAGGAATCGCGGCAATGGCCCGAGGCGATCTGGTTCATCTGACCCTTGAAAATATCTGGAAAAAGCTCAAATGTCAGAGCCAACTGCTTGCTCTGTCTGATCATGAACGCGACATGGTGATTCATGAGCAGATTGAGAATGCGGTCTGTACCTATTATGGTGATCAGGCGAAACACCTTCGACCCGTTGACACATTAATGAACCTTGAAAAAGAGCGGTTACAGAAACTGGTGCTCGAATGGCTGACCGAAGTGGAAATGAAACGCGATGACTTCGCTGTGGTTGCGACTGAACAGGAACTGGATACCGAAATCGGACCGCTTTCGATTCATATGAAGGTTGATCGCATCGACTGCCTTGGGGACGGCAGCCGTATCGTTATCGATTATAAGACCGGTCTTGACCTGCATGCTGATGATTTTCTTACGCAACCTTTAATTGAACCGCAACTGCCTCTTTATGCGATCAGTGATGAAGCGCGCCCAGCCAGTGGTGTGGTTTTTGCCCAGCTGCGTAGAGGAACATATCGTTTCATCGGTTTGGTCAGTCGCCCCGGCCTGCTGGGTCGGGTCAAGGATTGTCGCCAGTTTTCTCAGACCGAGCAATTGGGGATTGAAGACTGGACTCAATTGTTAGCTTACTGGGATCAACAGGTCCATCAGCTGGGACGTGATTTTGCTGCGGGTCTGGCTGCGGTGAAGCCGTTTAAAACCGAGAAGAGTTGTCGTTACTGCGATTTGGCTGGCATATGCCGGATAGATGATGTGGTGAGTCTGAGGGGAGAGAGTGATGAGTAGTGATGTCGTTCAACGCCAGCAGGCTATTGACGTCAGGCGCTCCTGTATTGTTCAGGCTCCGGCGGGGTCGGGGAAAACTGAACTTCTTATTCAGCGGATGTTGGCCCTGCTGGCCCAGGTTGATGAGCCTAAACATATTTTAGCGATTACCTTCACCAATAAAGCCGCTGCCGAGATGCGGGAACGGATACTTGCCGCATTGATGTCGGCAGTCACCGACGATGCTCCGCAAGAAGATCACAAACGAAAAACCTGGGATCTGGCCCAAGCGGTCATAGCGAAGCATGGTGATCGTTTGATGCGCAATCCCGGCCAATTGACAATCCAGACGATTGACAGTTTTAACGCAACCTTGGTTCGACGCATGCCTGGATGACTCGTTTCGGTCGCGTTCCCGAAATCAGCGATGACCCTGAAAGTCTGTATCAGCGTGCCGTCGAACAGTTGTTGGGGAGGCTCACCGGCGCTGATGATCAACAACCGTTGCAAAAACTGTTGCGCCATCTTGATAATCAAGTTCAGGATCTGCAACGGTTGTTGATCAATATGTTGAAGCAGCGCGATCAATGGCTGGGAGTTCTGATGCAGAACTCCGGGGCTTCAAGGGAACGCTTGCAGCGTGTCGTTGAACTGTTCTGTGCCGACAAAATAGTGACCTTGCACCAGGTTTGTCCGCTTGGCCTGATTGACGAACTGCTCTGGTGCGCTCGTTATTCCGCTGCGCAATTGGAAGGGATGAACGACCGAAGTTTTTCCGATCTTTCCTGCCTGCCCGGTACGGACTACAGTGACCTCGAAGGCTGGCTCCAGCTTGCCGATCTCCTGCTCACGACCGACGGACAATTGAGGAAGCAGGTCAATAAAATAATGGTTTTCCTTCCGGGAAAGAGCACAAATCGGCCAAAGAAAGGATGCTCAATCTGCTCAAGAACATCAGTGAACACCCTGTTTTTTTACATCATCTCAAGGATGTCAGAACTCTCCCTCACACTGAGTACGGTGAGCGACAATGGCAGGTGTTACGGAGTCTGATCGAACTGTTGCCGTTACTTGTTGCAGAGTTATGGTTGGTTTTCGTGCCTGTGGGCAGGTCGATTCAGTGAATTGCTCTCAAAGCAATACAGCTCTGGGGATACCGATAATCAAGTGATCTGTTACTGAAGATCGATCAGAACTGCATCATATTCTGGTTGACGAGTTTCAAGATACTTCACGGTTGCAGTATTCCTTGCTGAATCATCTGATCTCAGGTTGGAGCGAGGGGGATGGGCGGACTCTGTTTCTGGTCGGCGATCCGATGCAGTCGATCTACCGTTTCCGGGAGGCTGAAGTTGGATTGTTTCTACATTGTTTCAAAGGTGATTTCGGTCTCCACGGTAAAAACTGGAACCGTTACAGTTGACGGCCAATTTTCGTTCGCAGAAGGGGATCGTAGCCTGGATCAATCAAACCTTTGCCCATGTGTTTCCGGACCGTGTTGATGAGCTCTGTGGAGCGGTCTGTCTGACCGAGGCGGAGGCTGTAAAACCCATGCTGGATGGGGATGCCTGTCTCTTTTATCCGTTTTTCGAACGTAGCGACAGCGAAGAGGCCCGCCAGGTTGTTGATATTGTCAACGCCGCCATGAAAGAAGATCCAAAGCAGTCGATCGCTATTCTGGTTCGCAGTCGAAATCATCTGGCGGAGATCCTGCCTCTTTTACGCAGCGGCGGAATCTCATATCAAGCTCAGGATATTGACCTGCTTGGAGCCAAGCCGGCGGCTTTGGATATTGTCCACCTGACCAAGGCTCTGCTTCATCGTGGCGACCGGCTTTCCTGGTTGGCGGTATTAAGAGCTCCCTGGTGTGGTTTGACATTAACCGATCTGTATCATCTCTTTGCTGATTCAGTGCAGACAGTACCTGCTCTGCTCGCCCAAATGAGCGATTAAAGCTTTGTCAGAGGATGGCCGAAAACGCCTGGCCCGTGTCTGGCCCGTTCTTTCGACGGCTCTTGGCGAGCGCGGTCGAAAGCGCTGCGTGAACTGGTTGAAAGCTGTTGGTTATCGCTTGGTGGGCATTGTTGTTGTGATGCCGAGGGGCGGAATGACATTCAACGGATTTTCGATCTGCTTGAAAATCTGGATGAAGGTTTTGACCTTCAATCTTTCGCATTGCTTGATCGTGGCCTGCAGAGGCTGTTTGCTGATCCAGACACTCAAGCGGACGGGCGTTTACAGATCATGACGATTCACAAGGCCAAAGGGCTGGAATTTGATACTGTTATTATCCCCGGATTGGGAAAAATGCCGCGCCATCAGGATTCACCTTTGCTGCGCTGGTACGATCATCCCGAGTACGGCTGATGATGGCTCCGGTCAATGAAAAAGGCAGCCAGGATAAAGATCCTCTTTACCGGCTGCTGGCTCAACTCGAAGCAGAAAAGGCTGATCATGAAACAGCTCGTCTTCTTTATGTGGCGACCACCAGAGCGGTGAACAGACTGCACCTGCTTGGCCACGCCAGAGTAGACAGACAAGGCAAGGCCAAGGCGCAAAGCGGATCATTGCTGGAGCAGATGTGGCCATTGGTCGTCACCATTTTAATGGGTGCGAAGCGCCGCAGTCTCAGTGCGAAAGACGGAGTATCCAGAGTCCTCAATTACGTCGCCTGCAGTCCTGTTGGTTCCAGCCGCACTTATCTTCGGTGACATTGGCCAAGCAGCAGAAGACGGAACTTCCCTCCGAAGGATCGGATGAAGGCAATGACTATGATCTGTTCAGCGGCTGGGAAGATCCCGTTCATCGCCATGTCGGAACCATTGTGCACCAGCAGCTTGAGCGTCTTGCCAAGCGCGGTATCGACTTCTGGTCTGATAGTGACGCAGAACAGCATAAAGGCGAGTTCAGAAAGTCGCTCAGGACTCTGGGAGTCGGGGAGGGACAGCTTGATGACGCCGTGAATAAGGTCGCCCAGGCGGTAGAGAAGTGCTTTCAGAGTGAAAGGGGGCGGTGGATTTTATTTCCTCACCACCGGCATGCATGCGAATTTCCTTTATCTGGAGTCATTGCCGGGAATATCGTTCATGCTGTTATCGATCGTACTTTTATTGCAGACGGTATACGTTGGGTGATCGATTATAAAACATCTGCACCTAAAGCTGGGGACTCTTTTGAGAGTTTTTATGCCCGTGAGGCAGAGCACTATAAAAAACAGCTGAGCAGATATGCTCAGCTGTTTCAATTGTGTGATGAAAATGTGCCTGTTCGGTCCGCACTCTATTTCCCCCTGATTGACGGCTGGTACGAACTCACCTGATCCCGCGGTCTTCAGGCGTGGGTCGAAGCAGTTCCTCCAAGGATCTCACCGGTCAGATAGCTTTTGTGAGGATTGACCTTAACCAGATTTTTAATCATTCTGGCTGCTAAATGGAGGCGAAAGGTTGTTTCTTCGCGGTTGATCAGAGTGACATCGATATTTTTTTTCATCGACCCGATCCGCATTTCTGTTTCTATGACATAGCACCATTCTCTGTCGCCATCGTCAAAGGTCACCAGTCGTCTGGTTTTCACCGGCATGACGGAATAGACTTCAACATCGTCGTTGTTCTGGACCGGGTGGACGCCAAAACTGATCATCAGATCTTCGCCTTCTTTGAAGGTTGAAAAATCGAAAATATTCAATATGGAATGGCGCGAATCGACAATGACCCGAGCTTCGATAGCAGGGATTTTTAGAGCTGGAAAAGAAACCCACTCACACCAACCGATATCGAGAAGGAGTGAGTTTTTATTTTTCTTCATAAGTAGTGGCTCCTACGTTGAGTTTTATTGATGGTTAGGATAATACAGTGAGGGTTTGTAAAAGTAAATTATTCTAATATTAGAAAGCTAATTTTTTTTAATTGTTAAAAACAATAATAAAATTCAATTAGTTGTAAATTTTTTTGGCGAGGTTGGCGTTTTTAATGATGAGGGGAATTGGTCTGGCTGAAAAAAGTAAAAGAAGATTCAAATCCAATAATAAGTATCTGTTATTCTCATGTTTTTAGTGCTATCTTAATGATAACCGACTTCGTTGCCATTCGGTTCCGGCCATCCTCTGCACTGGTGTCTTCAGGGAGAAATTATGCCAACTCCTGTTAAAAATATACTCGTGGCCACGAGTATTGTCATTGTTATTATTATCGGTCTGATTATCTTTATTCAGACTCAAGTGACTCCTGAAAAAATACGCGATCACCTTTTGCCTCTGGTCGAACAATCGCTACAGCGCAAAGTCGAGTTCGGTACCATCGACGTTGGATTATTATCTGGTGTCAGTGTCGCAGATTTGAAAGTCAAACAGCGAAAATCAGATGATGACTTTGTTTCGGTCCGCATGTTGAAGTTGCATTATCGACTTTTTTTCATTGTTTAAGGGAAAGATTGAGATCAGTCATGTCCTGCTTGAGCAGCCTCAAATCAGAGTGACGCGACTTGCGGACGGAACGTTTGATTTCGATGATCTTGTGAACTTTTCGAAGCCCCGGGATCAATATTTTCCAGACAGAGAAAAGCTGAACAAAAACCCATTGTAGCAATGGTTCCTTTGACGCTTCTGGTCAAGCAGGTCAAGATCAGCGGGGAAAGATAGAATTCACGGATCGATCCAGAAACCAGCGTACCCCTTATCGTTATTCACTCGAAAAGGTCAATCTAGAAGCCAGGAAAATGACCTTTGATGCCCCTTTTCCCATCGATGTCTCCGCCGTTCTGAATGGAACCCAGATAGATGTGTCCGGAAGCTACAATATTTTACAACGCTCTGGTGAGTTGCTGATCCATTCTGCCGCATTGGACGTTGTTCAGTTCGCTCCATATTTTCGTGATCATATTCCCGTAAACTGGGTCTGCTTTGCTTTCAACCAACCTTGAAGTCGATATCCGGCCGCAGTCGATAATGTCCAGGGGGAAGTTGAAGTTTGAGCAACTCGATTTATTGGTAAAGCAGTCGCCACAACTTAAACTGAAGGATGTCAAGCTGGATATCGATTATGCCTTATCCTTCGACAGATCTCGTCAGATGTTTGATTTGTCGACACTTCTGATCAATTTAAACGGTTTACAGGCCGGAGCGGAGGCGTCGCTTGATCTGCGTGGAAAAGACCCGGTTCTGGTTTCGCAACTGACTCTGAATCAGCTCGACCTGAGACAGGTGATGCAATTGATGCCGATTGATATAGGGCGCCGGTATCAGAAGTATAGTCCCGCCGGTTTGCTCAGCGGTCGGTTACACTCGACGGGCCGATCAGTGATGGCAGAAAATGTTACAGGGAGGGAGGTTGAACCTGAAGGATGTCCAGGTCAGTATTCGTAATATCAGAACGGCGTCAATGGTGATCTGGATTTAAAGGATGGCAATGTCATCGCAAGAGGTTTGTTGCTCAGTTATGGTGAGCTTGAAGCGGAGCTGGATCTGGATGTGACCAACATGCTTGACGCTGTTCCGCAGATCAAATTTCTGCTGAATGCTGAAACATTGAATCTGAACAGTGTACTGGCACAGAAACCGGGTTCTCTGGCTCCGTCGGAGGGGCGTGGACAGGGAAACAGTGTCAGTAACGGAGTTGTTAATGGTGGGGCAGGAGCGACATAAGTCGACAGAGTGGAGCGATCGCCATTCCTGCGGAATTGGATGGTCGAGTCAATGTTGAAAAGATTTTTTCCGTAATTTTCAGTTTGACCAATTTGTTGCGGATATCCGTTTAAGCGATAATCGTCTCTGGTTTGAAAATGTGAGTGGCTTGACTAATGGCGGTCCGATAAATGCTTTTGCTGTTATTGACCTGAATGGAAACGAACCGGATTATCAGGGACAATTCTCTGTGACTCAGCCTGATGTCGGGAGATTGATGGCAACACTATTGCCTGATTCCGAACAAACGGCAACGGGGCGCTTGATCTGTCAGAATCAGTTTTCCGGTCGCGGTTTTGATCAGCACAGGATGTTGGATACATTACGTCTCAGTGGTGACTTCAGGCTGGATGAGGGCAGTGTTAAAGGCTCTCCACTGGTTGATTCCCTCGCGACGTTTCTCGGCAGTCGGACTTGAAGCTGTTAAGCTTTCAATCGCTGGTTGGGCGTTACAATCTTGAAGGTAGGCTGGTTCGTTTAATGGCTGACTTGAAAAGTTCAAAGATCGAACTGAAGCCGCAGGGAAGTGTTGGAGTCGATGGACGTTTGAACCTGAAACTGGGAACACGGCTGGCCCCGGTCCTGGTTGACAGGCTAGGAACCAGTAACAGCCTGAAAAAGTGTTGACCGATCAGCAGGGATGGGGGTGTTGCCGCTCGAAATAAGGGGGAGCCTGGAACATCCCAGAATTACATTTGACAGTAGTGCCCTTGAGCAACAGGCACTGAAAAAGGCAAAGCAAAAAGTATCTGAAAAAGTTGACGGAAAAATACCCGCCAACGAGCGGGAGCCGATACGCCAACTGCTGGATGATACTTTGAACAAGCTGTTCAGTCAGTAAGCGGCTCATATGAAACCTCTTTCATGATTTGAAGGAATCAGATATGGTTTCGGCTCCCCGATCGATGGATGACAGGCCATCGGCCTCACTGGTGTCGGCGATGATCAGACATCACCAAGATCGTCAATAAGCCGTTCTTCATTCGGAAAATGACCTGTCATCAACTTGGAGTAGAAAAGTTCACCGTCAACGTTTATTTCATAAGCGCCGCCATGTGATTCGATCAGCTCAACATCTGCCTGGTAGCGCTCTCTCAGCCTCTCTGCCAGCCTGGCAGCAAGATTGCTGTAGTCTCACTGAGTACAGTATTCAATCGTGATTTTCATAAGTTGATAGTTCCGTCTGGTCGTTTATTGTTCGACATGACTGCGTGTTTTTGTTCGCATGGTGACAAACTCTTCGGCACTGGTCGGGTGAATGCCAATCGTCTGGTCAAAAACGGTTTTGGTTGCACCGGCTTTTAGTGCAATGGCAATGCCCTGTATAGTTTCAGCGGCCCCTTCACCTGCCATATGCGCTCCGACGACACGTTGGCTTCGTCCATCAACCAGGAGCTTCATCAGGATCTTGTCATCACGTCCGCTCAGAGCATGTTTCAAGGCCTTGAATTGAGTTGTATACACATCAACTTCGGGATATTTTTCAAGGGCCTGCTCTTCTGTCAGACCAACATTGGCGATGGGGGGCAGGCTGAACACAGCCGTCGGGATGAGAGTGTAGTCCAGCGGCGTCTTGTCTCCCTGATAAATGTTACGCAGCAGTGTCATCGCCTCCGCGAGAGCAACAGGTGTCAATTGAATCCGGTCGATGACATCACCGATGGCATAGATTGAAGGAACGCTTGTTTGATAGTTCTGATCGACCTGGATCGCCGCGCGCTCATTGAGAGTGACGCCAACCTCGTCGAGACCGAGATTAGACAAGTTAGGACGGCGTCCTGTGGCGGAAAGGATCAGATCGGTGATCAGTTCGTCGCCATCCTGAAACCGGATCCTGTAACGACCATCGGCTTCTTTGGTGATTCTGCTGATATCTGTGTCAAGCGTAAGTCGATCCTTATGACGCATACTGCTGGCAACAAACTCTCTGACCTCAACATCGAAACCACGTAAAAACAGCTTTCCACGGTAGGCTTGGGTCACTTTAACGCCGAGGTTGTGAAAATACCGGCAAACTCACAGGCAATATAACCGCCACCGATGATCAGCATCTGCTCCGGCAGTTGGTCGAGGTCGAAAATCTGATCGGACGACAAAAGGTGTTCACGACCGGGAAAATCAGGAATGAAGGGGGTCCCACCGGTTGCGATCAGAATGCGTTCGGCCCTGTACCTTTTGTCTCCAACGGTCACTTCATGCGTCCCGGTTAGTCTGGCATGGCCGTAAATTAATTCCGCCCCGGCTTCCGAAAGCATATTTTCCATGCGTTGATTCGACTGTGCAATCATATTTGACTTGTTATCGCGCAATGTCGGCCAATCAAACCCCTTGATTTCCATCTGCCAGCCGAACCCTGCAGAGTCCTGACCGGCCGATGCATATTCAGCCGCATGGACATAGAGTTTTTGGGGATACAACCGAGGTTAACGCAGGTCCCTCCAGCTTTTGATTTTTCAGCGACAGCCACACGAAGTCCTTGCGCTGCAGCCATGCGTGCCGTCCTGACACCGCCGGAGCCGGCTCCAATAACAAAAAGATCATACTCAAACTGACTCATCTATAGCCTCCTGGTCATGTTGTACATAGGCACGGGCGCGGAATGTCGCCCCCAAGTCCTCCGCGACCTGCCGACAGGCCTGCAGATCAATTCCTGGGTAGGCGACTGCAGTTGTTGTGACGTTGGGGATGTATTCAAGGGACTGACTTACGAAATCCTTAACAGCTTGATAACTTTCCGGACCATACTTTGATGGACAGATCGCCTGGTAGCTGTCGGCATCCGGTGCGTTCAACGAGATGGACAAGGCGTCGACCAGTCCCTGCAGCTCAGGCAGCACATTGCGATTATAAACCAGGTTCGCCAATCCGTCAGTATTGATCCTGACGCGGATGTTTTGCTCTTTGAGCCAGGTTGCGACCTGTTTTACCATGTCCAGCCTTAAGAGCGGTTCGCCAAAACCGCAGAAAACGACCTCTTCATAATCCGCAGGAGTTCCGATCGCAGTAATAATAGCGCTGAACGTTGGCTCCCTGTCCAGTTTTAACAAATGGCCCTTGATCCTGTAATCAGAAAATTTAGCACAAAAACGCAGTTGTTGGTGCAACGGTTGGTGATGTTGAGGTAAAGGCTCGTACCGATCGGGTAGGCAATGCGGGCCTGCTGGTTTTCGCCCTCAAGAGCGAAGAGCTCAAAAAATTGGCACTGGTGATGCGAGCCACTTCAGCCATCGACAGGTTTTTGACTTCGGCAATTTTTTCAGCTGTGAAACGTACGTAGGCAGGTTCGTTTCTTTTGCCGCGAAATTTCTGCGGCGACAGGTAGGGACAGTCCGTTTCAACCAGAAGACGGTCGATTGGCACCGCTTTGACAACGTCTCTTGTCGATTCATTTCTGGGGTAGGTCACCGGTCCCGGAAAAGAAAGGTAAAAGCCGAGTTCCAGGCATTTATGGGCCATCTGGACATCGCCACTGAAACAATGAAGAACGCCGCCGATTTCACCGGCTTGCTCTTCGATCAGAATCTCCATGACCTCGTCATGGGCTTCTCGATCATGAATGATCACAGGTTTACCAACCGCTTTGGCCAGTCGAAGCTGTTGCCTGAACGCTGTGCGCTGTGTTTCGCGCGGTGAATGATTGCGGAAATAATCCAGGCCGATCTCACCCAGGGCTAGAACTTTAGGGTGGGCCAGCATGAGTTCAAGCTCTCTCAGTGCTTCCGGGGAGATTTCCGTGGCGTCGTGGGGATGAATCCCGACTGCCGCATAGACCTGATGATATTGCTCGGCAATGGCAATGCTCGTGCGTGAACTTGCCAGATCACAGCCAATAGTGAGTATATGGCTGATACCGTTTGCGGTTGCCCGTTCTATTGTTTCATGGCGATCCTGATCGTATTGACTGCTGTCAAGATGGGCATGACTGTCGATCAGGGTTGGAAGTGGTGTTGACATAGAAAACTGCTCCAACCTGAACTCTGAGTTCAGAGGCAAAAAATCGGGGCGCCTTTAGCGCCCCGGATAAAACATCTGGTTATTATTATTCTACTCGTTTTCGATCCGTGGGAACAGCGGTGCCGCTTTTTCTATTGCGGTTCCAGCTTGTAATCCTCCCCATTGATCCTGCTCGTTCAGACTCAGGTTCGTGCTGTCACAGCCGAGTATCCTGAGAATGTTTTTGCCTGTCTCCGGCATAAACGGTGCTACAAGAAGAGCAATGATACGAATCGATTCAAGCAGGGTGTACATGACCGTGGCTAAACGCTTACGCTGATCCGGATCTTTGGCCAACGCCCAGGGGGCTGTTTCATCAATATATTTATTGCCAGCGGAAATCAGTTCCCAGATTGCCATCAGAGCTTTATTGAAAGACAGATCGGTGAGGTGTTTGTCGACAGTTTCGAGCTGCTTTTCAACCAGCGCAATCATTTTCTGTTCAGCTTCTTCGTTCTCTCCCGGTTCTGGTAGCTGTCCGGAGAAATACTTGCCCAACATGGCCGTTGAACGGCTGACCAGGTTCCCCAGGTCGTTGGCCAGGTCGGAGTTGATGCGGTGGATAAGTGAACTGTGAGAAAAGTCTCCATCAAGACCGAATGGAACTTCACGGAGCAGAAAGTAGCGGATCGCATCGATACCGTATTTATCGATCAGCATGTTCGGCTCAACGACGTTGCGCAGGCTTTTGCTCATCTTCTGTCCTTCTACGGTCCACCAGCCATGGGCAAAGACTTATCCGGCAGAGGCAACCCGGCGGCAAGCAGGAATGTCGGCCAGTAGACGCATGAAACGTAGAATATCCTCCTATGACGTGAGTTGCAGGCCAGAAGGTCTTGAACTGGCCATCCTTGTCTTCTGGATAACCAAGGGCCGAAATGTAGTTGGTTAAAGCGTCAAACCAAACGTAAATAACATGCTTGTCATTGCCCGGAACCGGAATGCCCCAAGAGAAGGAGGTTCGGGAAATAGAAAGATCGCGTAACCCCTCACGGACAAAACTCAAGATTTCATTGCGTCTCGACTTTGGCTGGATGAAGTCTGGATTTTCTTCGATATACTCAAGGAGTTGATCCTGATATTGACTCATGCGGAAGAAATACGACTCTTCTTTCAACTTGGTTGGAGCACGGCCACAGTCTGGACAGTTGCCATCAACCATCTGGGTTTCAGTCCAGAAGGTTTCACACGGAGTACAGTACCAGTCTTCATATTCGCCGAGATAGATATCTCCCTGGGCCTCAAGCTTTTGAACTGTTCCTGAACCGTATGCTTGTGGCGTTCCTGGGTCGTACGGATAAAATCGGTATTGGAGATATTCAGCTTGTCCCACAACGCCTGAAAACGTTTCACAACCCTGTCTGCCAGTTCCAGAGGAGTTTCACCGTTGGCTTTTGCTGCTGTTTCAACTTTCTGGCCATGCTCGTCGGTTCCGGTGAGAAAGGCAACGTTATAGCCTCTGGCCCGTTTGTATCGTGCGATGACATCACAGGCCAGGGTTGTATACGCGTGGCCGATGTGCGGGACATCATTCACGTAGTAGATAGGTGTCGTAACGTAGTAATTGTTTTCAGCCATTATTTGATTGCTCCCGTTGTAACTATTTCTGAATATACGATCAAGGTTGCTTTTCAGGCGGCTTGGTCCGGTTTGTCCGGCGTCTCGGCCGCCTTCTGCGGCGTGCGTTTTTCTTTTTGGTCTGTTCTTCACTGCCGGCTTCGGCTTGTTTCTGTTCGGTCTGTTGTGCTGGTTGAATGGGGAGGTGTGGATCACGTTGCTGTTGTGGTCCCCCCTTGCGTTTCTGCCGTTCATCACCTTTGTTCTGGCGCTCAGACCGGCCTTTATCCTGACTGCCCGATTTGGACTTAGGCGCTTGAGGTGTCGCTGGCGGTGTGTCCTGCATTTCTTTCTGCAAATCTTCAAGCTTCATGGTGCAACGTTCGCCACCCTGGCAGCAGACGGTGACCTTTTGAGCCAGAATATCCAGAGACACAACTTCTGCGGTGCCGCTGCTGAGATGTAATTTCTTGCCGCATTTAGGCAGTGCTTTGTTCATCTCGTTATAAGTTTCGTACTCGTAGGCCAGACAGCAGAGCAGGCGTCCACACTGGCCGGAAATTTTAGTCGGGTTCAGTGCCAGTCCCTGGGCCTTGGCCATCTTGACCGAAACTGGGGCAAACTCTCTCAGATGGCTGCTGCAGCAGAGCTCCCGTCCACATATGCCGAGGCCACCGACCAGCTTGGCTTCATCGCGCACGCCGATCTGGCGCATTTCAATACGGGTTCTGAAATGTTGAGCCAGATCGCGGACGAGTTCGCGAAAATCGACCCGGCCATCAGCGGTGAAGAAAAAGATGATTTTTGATCCGTCATACAGGTACTCGGCTCTGACGAGTTTCATTTCCATTTTGCGTTCTGAAATTCTCTGCTGACAGAACTTCATTGCCTCCTGCTCACGTAACCCATTGCTGTCGGCCATCTGCAGGTCGTTTTCATTGGCCAGTCGAACGACCGCTTTCAGTTTCGGAGGCAGATCCTTTGCGGCGGTAAAGTGTGGATTATTGACGACAGTTCCCAGAGCGCGTCCGCGTTCTGTTTCGACGATAACCTGATCGCCGGGAACCAGATCGAGGTCCCTGGCGTCAAAGTCAAAAATTTTCCGGCCCGGTGAAATGAGATGCCGACCAGTTTGTATTCTTCCATAATATTATTTATTCCTGTATCAAGCAGCAGTCATCCTCATCAGCATAACCTCAAGCGCGAGCTGGTGGTTGACGTTGCGTTGCAGATGATAGCGAGCTGTTTCCAGAGCTTTAATTTTTTTTGCCAGACTATCGGTTGTCAATGTCCGGCTCTGTCTGGCAAGGGTTTCACGCATGTCCTGATTGACCAGTTCCGATTCGGGTCGACCATGCTTCAGCAGCAGGATATCCCGGTAGAAAGCCTGGAAAATGTCCAGGATATCGGCCAGGTATTCCTTTTCCGTCGCCAGTTCATCGGCCAGGTTAAACGTAGGAATAGTACTGCCTGATGACAATGCTGACAAGGATTGAATCAGTTTATGTCTTTTTTCAAGATAGAGGTGCCTGTTCTGCCCGAGGGCCTTTTTGAGGCTTCCCTCCGACAGGGAGGCCAGAATTGAAGCTTCCTTGTCGCTGATTTCCAGCCGCTGCGAGAGTATTTGGGCGAGCTTGTCTTTGGGCAGTCGTGAAAAGGGTAGCCGCTGGCAGCGCGAACAGATGGTGGGCAGAAGTTGCTCGGGATGATCGGAAAGCAGCAGCATGAGAGTGTTCGGCTGGGGTTCCTCCAGCGTCTTCAGTAGAGCATTGGCCGCACCGATGGTCATTTGATCCGCCCCGTCAATAAGGCAAACTCTGTACTTCCCTTCCAGTGGGCGCAAAGACATGTCCTGCTGCAATGCTCTGATCTGTTCGATTTTAATGCTGGCACCATCGGCAGTGAGCAGGTGTACGTCCGGGTGATTGTTGTGATCTATCTTACGGCAGGCGGGACAGTCTCCACACCCCGTGCCATGGATGCACAGCAGTGCGCGGGCAAAGGCGAGAGCAACCAGTCGCTTGCCGACCCCGTCCGGTCCTTCAAAAAGATAGGCGTGCGCTATGCGTTCCAGACTCAAAGCTCGACGGAGGATATTTTTTTGCCGGTCGTGGCCGGTAATTGAAGAAATGTCATTGAATACTTATGTTTGTCGATCTCAACAATAAATGCGGTTATGACTTCAGCTGGTAAGGTTGTTGGCGAATAATATAACTGCACATTATATGAATATGGAAGCATTTGAATCAAGATTAAAGCATTGCTGTTGACTTATATTGGCAAACAAATTGAACTTGATAGGGGATTTGGCTATACTCCGCACACATTTAGCTGAAGCAAGGAGTGAAAATGTCCGATTTTCTGGCATTATTGGAAGATAGAATCGGTTACCGATTTACTGATCCCACGCTAGGCCTGCAGGGGCTTACGCATAAATCATACAGTAATGAACAGGCTGATTATGTCGCTCATAACGAACGACTTGAATTTTTGGGAGACGCAGTGCTTGAACTGGCCGTCAGCGATTGGGTTTATCGTCACTATCCCGATATTCCTGAAGGAGGTTTGACACGCATCAGGGCAGAGGTTGTCAGTGAGAAAGGCCTGTGTACCGTGGCGCGTAATCTTAGACTCGGCAAAGGTCTACGGCTTGGCAAAGGAGAGGAAAAGAGCGGCGGCAGGGATAAGCCGAGCCTTCTTTCCGATGCTCTGGAGGCGGTTCTGGGGGCTGTGTATCAGGATGGCGGATTTGATTCAGCCTGTCGGGTGGTGGAAAAAGTATTTTCAACCTTGATCAGCCAGTCCGCCCGGCAACGCTATGGCAGTGATTACAAGACCTGCCTGCAGGAACGGTTCCAGGCAATCCATGGTCAGCTGCCGGAGTACCAACTGGTCCAGACCAGTGGTCCTGACCATGAGCGGGTGTTTACCGTCGAAGTCCGTTTTCGTGGCCAGCTGCTCGGGCGGGGACGTGGTCCCAGTAAAAAAGGGGCTGAACAGAAGGCGGCTGCCGTCGCTTTAGATCATCTACTTTCGAAGAAAGAACATACAAACTCATGAAGAAAACGTTCCGTTCCGGTTTTGTAACCATTATTGGCCGGCCTAATGTCGGTAAGTCGACACTGTTAAACCGGATTCTTGGAGAAAAGGTCGCCATCACTTCAAACAAGCCTCAGACAACACGTAACAGGATTGTTGGGGTCCATAATTTTGACCAGGGACAGGTTTCCTTTATAGACACCCCTGGTATTCATAAAGCCAAGGGAAAGTTGAATCGTTTCATGGTTGAACAGGCTCTGGGGGCCTGTGCTAACATCGATATTATCCTTTTTCTGATTGAAGCCAAAAACAACCTCGGTCCAGGGGACGAATTCATTATCAATGTTTTTGAAAAAGCAAAGGTGCCTGTCTATCTGATCATTAACAAAATAGATCAGGTCAGTCCTGAATCATTACTGGGCAAGATTCAGCAGTACAGCGAACGTTTCAGTTTTGACGAGGTGATTCCTCTGTCTGCCATGACGGGCAACGGTGTCGATCAATTACTGAATGTCGTTGAATCGGCTTTGCCGGAAGGCCCACAGTATTATCCGGATGATATTCTGACTGACCAACCCGAACGTTTTGTTGTCGCTGAACTGGTTCGAGAAAAGATCATGCGTCGCACAAGTGAAGAAATTCCATATGGGACTGCTGTTCAGGTTGAACAATTTACTGAAAAACGGAGAAGAACCTTGTCATTATTCAGGCTGTGATTCATGTCGAACGTGACAGTCATAAAAGAATTATTGTTGGTAAAGGTGGGCGCATGATCAAGATGATTGGTCAGGAAGCTCGCAAGGATATTGAAAGGCTTCTGGGAACGCGGGTCTTTCTGGAACTTTTTGTCCGGGTCGATAAAGACTGGAGTCAGAGTGAGCGGATGTTGCGTGAACTCGGCTATAGTCGTAACTAATCGAACTTTATTTATTTAAGTGGTAAAACGTTGCCGGTTGTAAGGCTCGATCCTTATAGCATTGGTAACTGATCTTAAAGGTTGTAAATATAATGCTTAAAACTGTAGCTATCGTTGGCCGTCCAAATGTCGGAAAGTCCACGCTTTTCAATCGTTTATTGGGACGACGTAAAGCGATTGTTGAAGATTTTCCCGGTGTGACGAGGGATCGTCATTATGCTGAGATCACCAAGTTTTCGCGCCCCTTTCTATTGGTTGATACGGGCGGATTCGAACCGGCAAGCAGTGATCGGCTGTTGACTCAGATGCGTGAGCAGTCTCAATTGGCTGTTGACGAGGCAGATATTATCTTTTTTATGATGGATGTGAAGGATGGCTTGACCCCCTCGGATATTGAGATTGTCAATAGGTTGAGACAGGTCAAGAAACCGATCTTCTATCTGGTCAACAAGGTTGACGGCGACAAACAGGAGGCTCTTACCGGAGAGTTCTATGCCCTGGGGATTGAGAGGTTTTATAGCCTTTCGGCAGAACATGGGCGCGGTATCCATGATCTGATTGATGATCTGGAAGAACTTCTTCCTGAAGAATCGATCGATTCAGAGAAAGAATCTGAGGTCAGGATGGCTATTGTCGGGCGTCCCAATGTGGGCAAGTCATCACTGGTCAATCGTCTGCTTGGTTATGAGCGCGTTGTTGCCAACCCTGTTGCCGGAACGACGCGGGATAGTATTGATACTCCCTTTATCTACAATCAACAGCGTTACCTGCTGATCGATACGGCGGGTATTCGCCGTAAAGGCAAGGTCAGCCAGGCATTAGAAAAATACAGCGCAATCAGTTCGCTCAAAGCGATGGAACGGGCTCATGTGGTGCTCATGGTGATCGATGCCGAAGAAGGGGTTACAGATCAGGATCTGTCGGTCGCAGGTTATGCGTATGAACGTGGTCGGGCACTGATTTTGTTGGTCAATAAATGGGACCTGCCGGAGAAAGACAACCAGACCATGGGAAAATTTGTTGATGACGTCAGACGGCGCTTCAAATTTTTATCATTTGCTCCTCTGCTGTTCGTTTCTGCTTTGACCGGTCAGCGGGTGAATAAAATCATGGGGCTGGTCGAAGAGGTCGCAGCTGAATACAATCGTCGTATTCCGACAGCCCAATTAAACCAGGGGCTTGAAGAGTTTGTTGCGAAGCACCCCCCATCTATGGTGCGCGGACAGCGAATCAAGTTTTATTATGCCGCTCAAGGAGCGGTCAGACCTCCTTCATTTGTGCTTTTTACGAATCGTCCCGATGATATTCATTTTTCGTATCAGCGTTACCTGATAAATTGTTTCAGGGAAAAGTTCGGCTTTGATCGCGTTCCCATTCGACTGCAGCTTAAAGGGCGTAAGCCTTAGAACTGTCATAGTCAGACCTTTGACACAGGTCAGGATCAGGAGTTTTATGGCTTTAGAGGGTTATCTTGAGGATCTGGGTGTCTGCGATATCTTGCAGATTCTCAGCCTGAGTAAAAAACCGGTACCTTAACGCTTAGAAACCGCGATGTTGAAGGTGTTATCTCTTTTCGGAAGGACACGTGATCAGAGCTTCCTCAAGCTCCTTCACGGAAGGCCTGGGGCAGATTTACGTCGGAACGGGATTGTTACTGAGGACCAGATCGACGAGGCGCTCTCGTATCAGCAGTCTTTGACGGAGCATCAACCGCTCGGACGTATTCTCAGGGATCTGTATCAGATTCCGACCGCTGTGGTCGAACGGGCAGTCGAGGGGCAGATCGAAAAAATAGTATTCAGCTTTTTCTCCTGGCGGGAAGGATCATTCTCCTTTCGTATGGAAGAGTTAACCTCTTTCGGCAGTGCTGTTTTAAATCCGCTCGACTTTATGCTGGAAAAGGGTCTGAGCCCTCAGCGGCTGGCAATTAAAGGGCAAAAGTATTCACTCAAGGAGGGGTTGTCGATGAGGAGATGGTCGACAAGGAAGTCCTTGCCTTACGTACAAAGCAACAACAACAGGGGATAGATCTGTTGCGCGGAATGTTGGCCGAGCTTGAACACCCGGAATATTGTGGTGGAATCATTCTGTTGATTTTGCGCTACGCCAGTGAAATTATGGAGCGGGCGATTATCTTTGATGTACGTGGACAGCAATTGGTGGGGCTCGGTCAATTCGGGCTTGAAACCGAGCACGGCTCTGCTGATGATATTGTCAGGAAGCTACGCATTCAGGTTGAAGAGAATTCTTTCTTTGATCGGGTCCTGTCTGCCAGGAAAGCTCGCTGTGGTAGCCTCGGTGATCTTGACTCGGAACGCTATTTGAAGACGTTCCTCGGCCATGATGAGGGAGAGGTCTTTGTCGCGCCACTGGTCAATGACGATACTGTGGTCGCACTGTTATATGGTGACCGACTCTTTAATAACAAAGCCTGGCGCTCAATAGAGGCCTTTGAAGTTTTTCTGTCACAGGCAGGGTTAGCTCTCGAGCAGGCCCTTCAGGGAAAATCAGCGGGATAAAACCAGGTAATATTTGTTATACTTAAGGTATGCATTTATTTGTCTTTGGGAGAGTGCCGTTATGCAGAAAAAAGATATTGATTGTTGAAGATGAAGAGAGCCTGTTGAAGTTGGAGAGTATCCTGCTGACTACGAAAGGATACCTGGTCCAGGGAGCGACAACTGGCTTGTCTGCGCTGGAAGCTGTTGCTGCAGAGCCTCCAGATCTGATTTGCTGGATGTGATGCTACCGGAATGGATGGTTTCGAGGTCTGTGAGCGACTTAAGAAAAGCCCTGAAACCAGGCATATCCCGATCATTTTACTGACTGCGAGAAAAACACCCGAAGATGTCGCGCGCGGTGAAGCCGTTGGAGCTGATCAGTATATTACCAAGCCGTTCAAGTCGGCAATGGTTATGGATGTTATAGAACGGCTGATCGGCTGAACCTTCTTAACGTTTATGTGCTGTCATTGCATGAATTCTGTTGAAAAGCCCGGCCATATGGCCGGGCTTTTCTGTTTGTCTGGAAATTCATTGATTAAGCTGCTAAGATGCCGGAATCAAAAGGTCTGTAATTGTTTTCACGGAGCTCTGAATGTGGATTGCTAAAGTTCTGGTTGTTGATGATTCTCCGACTATGCGCCAGTTTATTGTGCTGTCCCTGCAGCGATTGCCGGGGTTGAAAATTGATCAGGCTGGTGATGGTGTGAGCGCATTGAAGCAACTGTCAGCCGACAGGTATGATTTGTTGCTTACTGATATTAATATGCCGATGATGGATGGCATGAAGTTGGTTCGTTTGACGCGCAAAGACAGCACCTATAAAAATTTACCCATTATCATGATCACGACAGAGGGGTCTCAGATGACCAGAGACAAGGTTTTGAAGCTTGGCGCCAATGAATATTTGACCAAGCCGCTACAGACCACAAAGCTGGTGGAAACTGTTCGGCAGCTGCTTGACCCCGAGTTGCGACCGTTATAAGCTGCGACGGGGCTTGACAGCTGTTTGTGAACATGTAATAAGACGCCATCCTGCTTATCGCGGGAAGAACTAATTTATCCAGGAGGATCCGTTGGCTAAAGAAGAAGCAATCGAAGTAGAAGGAACAGTTGTAGAGCCACTGCCGAACGCCATGTTCAGAGTCAAGCTCGATAACGATCATGTTGTTCTGGCCCATATCTCAGGGAAAATGCGTAAATATTATATTCGTATTCTTCCTGGCGACCGCGTCACTGTTGAACTTTCACCCTACGATCTGACCCGCGGACGCATCACATACCGGGCAAAGTAGATTCTTTAGCCCTGCGGCACTGATTTTTATTAACCAGATCGGGGAATATCGTTGTTCTCGATCTTTTAACATGATACCGGCTTGTGCCGGTTTTCGTGTATATACTCTTCACGGGTAGCTATCATGACGGCAAGCTGGTTAAAGCTGTTGCGGAGGATATATGGACAGTCAGTACATTCCGAAAAATGTTGAATCTAAATGGCAGGCGATGTGGGACGAGAACAAGGCTTTTCAAGTCACGGAAGACAGGATAAAGAAAAAT
>LQAG01000035.1_pt1 | contig 80394 bp, 109 predicted proteins | sample 1535801 | NCBI WGS metagenome assembly LQAG01 (sample SAMN04331584, study PRJNA305678) | bioreactor metagenome | isolation source: bioreactor_3 inoculated with Wadden Sea sediment 1st replicate of a... | place: Germany:Bremen
CTCGCTTCGTTGTGATGTATCTGTCGCCGTGTTACGTCAGAAATAACCAGTTAATCCGCTGCACAAACCTTCAGCTGGTTGTTGCGACTTTATTTCCCTGATGTTTCCTGTGCTTGCTGCGGTTACAGTTTGGTTTTGAACCAAGGTTCAGTCTTCCGTTTCCGCTATTTGACCGTTTTTTCTGATTGCTTTTGCCCTTATTTCCATTGCCATCTGACGCCGTGTTTGACTCGCTTCAGTCGCTGTGACAGGGCTCGGTCTGTAGCCTTCAACGTGCCGCTCTTCGATCTTGCTTTTCAACAGTTTTTCAATCCCTTTCAACAGCGAGACTTCATCGGAGCTGACCAGTGATACCGCCAAGCCTTCATGGCCTGCGCGACCGGTACGGCCGATGCGGTGAATGTAGTCTTCTGCAACATTGGGAAGTTCGAAATTGACGACATGGGGAGCTGGTCGATGTCCAATCCTCGGGCGGCGATGTCGGTCGCAACGAGAACCCGAACTTTTCCATTTTGAAATCGGTCAGAGCCTTGGTTCGCGCGCCCTGGCTTTTGTTGCCGTGGATCGCCGAGCTGTTGAGGCCATCTTTCTGCAATTGCCCGGCCAGACGGTTTGCCCCATGTTTGGTCCGGGTGAAAACCAGAACCTGTTTCCAGTTCTGCGAACCGATCAGGAAGGAGAGTAGCTCCCGTTTACGCTTTTTATCAACGTGATGAATGACCTGCTTAACCGATTCTGCTGCGGTGTTCTGGCGGGCCACCTCAATCAGTTCAGGATTGTTCATAAACCCGCCGGCAAGCTTTTAATGTCTTTTGAGAAAGTTGCCGAAAAGAGCAGGTTCTGACGTTGTTGTGGTAGCCGGGCAAGGATCTTGCGGATATCGTGGATAAAGCCCATATCAAGCATCCGATCCGCTTCGTCGAGAACCAGTGTTTCTACTCTGGACAGGTCGAGGTTGCCCTGGCTGACATGATCGAGCAAACGCCCCGGTGTGGCGATGAGAATATCGACCCCTTTACGCAAGGCCGCCGTCTGGGGGCGTATGCTGACGCCGCCATAGATAATGGTCGAACGCAGAGGCAGGCACGCGCCGTAGCAGCGGACACTGTCACCGACCTGAGCCGCAAGTTCACGGGTCGGGGTCAGGATGAGCGCCCGGACGGCTCTTTTTTGGTTGGTTGGTTGAACCTGGTTCAATCGGTGAAGGAGGGGCAGGGTGAACCCGGCTGTTTTACCGGTTCCGGTCTGCGCTGCTGCAAGGACATCCCTTCCCTTGAGAACAGCTGGGATTGCACTTGATTGGATCGGGGTTGGCTTGCTGTATCCCTGTTGGGAAACAGACTGAAGAAGTTCGGTCGAAAGACCGAGATTGTCAAACGTCATAAAAAATGTTGCTCCTGATTCAGAACCGGCCCATCCCATGTCATAAACAGAGGAACGGTCTCAGGCTGGAGTCTTTATCTTAGTATTTGTTATCGTATTTGTTGGTGTCAGGGGAATTACTTGAGAAACTACCGAGGCACTTAACCTGTGCCGACCGAAGGGCACGTGAAGTGACGATAATGACAGCTCTTTATTGTGAAGTCCAGTATTATAATAGGAATTTGACGGTCGCCGGTGAATTTCTTTACGCTGAGACCGTTTTCTCGGTTTTTTAATTTTTGATCTGCTCTTGATCGGCTTATAATTTCCGTGTCCCGATAGGATCGCTCCGCAAAGCAAACGCGATATTTTTTTTGAGCCACTTTCTCTGTTTGGAGTGGGGAAGGAGCACCGCTGCTTTCAGTAATAGCTGCATCATCCCGGGACCGTTAAACTTATATTCCTGTCTGCCGCTATGTTAAATGGAGGCAAAAGAAAAAAGCCGCAGGGCTCAACTCCCTTGAACTCGCGGCTTTTTTTCGTCCCAGGATTTTATCTTTTTTGCGTGCGGCCTGATAATTACTCTGCCACCATTTCAAATTCCGGAGGATTGAGAATCGCTTTTTTGACGGAACACATGCCTGCCGCACGCAGAACTGCCTTTTTATATTTTTCGGGAAAACCTTCTGGCAACTTAAGGGTGATTTTGACTTTCTCCAGTTTGCGTTGTTCTTGATCGTAGTCGATGTCGAGGGTCATGCTCATTCCATCGGTGGGCAGTTCGCGCTGCTGGCAGAAGCGGGCAACATAAATCCCTGAGCAGGTGGCAATGGACGATAGGAACAGGTCGTAGGGAGCTGGGGCGGTATTGGTGCCTCCATCTTCAACGGGCTGATCTGTGGGAATGACAAATTCTCCAACGTGAGCATTGATTTGCGCTCCACCGTGAAAGGTAACTGTTATCGGGGCCATATTTGCTTCTCCTTTGTGATTACTTTTGATCGTGTCTGCATTATCGTTCAATAATTGATATATTGCAATGGAAGTAGCCTTTAATATGGAATCAACTTCAAATTGAGTGAAAGCCGTCATCAAGTCAGAATCTGAGTTTCTCAACCTTCTCCATGTCATTTAGGCTCTGCTGAATATTTACTTATTTCTGGTTATCCATTTCATTTCAGTTGCGTTCAACGATTCCACTTCCAGGGTCGCATGAACCCTTCCTTGGGGTTTGGCTACCGCCATCCGGGCGACAGACCTCCTGCTAATGGAATCTTTGAATATTTTGCTATCTATTACTTGAGAGAAATAGCTAACCAGATACTTATTCATGCGGGCAGGCGTGCTCCCTGGCCGTAAGTGAATGCTGATTTTGCCAGCGGTGAGATTATCCTGAAATTAATCAAGACTGGATTTATAAAAAAATCAGGCTAGACTCGCGCACTTTAAAAATAGCTCGCGCTGTCTGCGCTGACTTCCAATCCGTACATGCTTATTTGTCATAGGCCGGGTTTGGCCTGAAATTTGGTGAAGGCAGGAAGTGAGCGACTCATTTACTGGCCGCGCGTTGTCAACATGGAGGATTCAAGTGTTCGATTTAGGTTCTGCAAAAGTTAATAAGCTCATTGTTCATCGGGTCGGCAATAAACTGAACGAAGATGGTGTCAGTCTCTCTTCCGCTGAGAGCCGGCGCTCAGAGGCGCTTGATGAACAGCTGCTGGGTAGTTTTCTTATCCCGGTTCTGCGTCGAGGCCAGCAGTATCATCTTTTTCACGAGTCGGATTAAATCTCAATCTGGTGCATCACTACTCTGCGCAGATATTTGAGAATAGCGATGCCTTTCAGGAGAGCAGTGAAGCGATCGCACGGCATCTGTACAGCAGTTCGACCCATCCCAATATCGGCGGCGGAGAGTTCCTGGTCATTCTTTTCGATGACGTAGGTGTCGACAACGAACCGCTTCAGGCTCTGGGGTTGTTTCGCGTTGAAAGTCGCAGTAATTATCTCGATGTCAGCGATGATCAGGGCGCTATTCGCGTTGATCATCGTACCGGAGTGCCGTTGGAAAAGGTTCAAAAGGGTGCGGTTGTCCTGGCTGACGGGTCCAGGGTATTTGTTGTCGATAACCTTGGACAGAAGACCAAGTACTGGATGGATGATTTCCTCAAGGCATCACCCAGCCAGACGCCCAAGACCTGTGCCAAGGTCGCTGGTGCATTACTCAAGGCGATCTCAGGCCAGGTCGAAAACCCGGCCGAAGCGCTTGAATTCGGGCGTCAGCTTGAAGAGCAGCTCTCTGAGGTCGATGAGATGACGGTTGGCGGATTGAAGGACCTTTCCGGTCGATATATTTCCGATGACGAGGTAGATGAGCTGCTCGACAGCGCCTGCCGGCAACATGGAATTCCTCTGGAAGACGATGTCAGAATTGCCAGTAAACAGCTGTCCCGATATGCCAAGGATGTCGTCACCAGAGCGCGGATCGCTGAGGGGGTGAGTCTGTTAATCTCCAGTGCCGGAACTAAGATTAACTCCATCGACGTCAAACAGACGGAAGAAGGTTTTCAGGCTGTGGTCGACATCAAGGTCGAGGACGCCTGACTTTTCGATTTCAGTACGCGGGCTCAAAGCTATGGATTTTCGCCCAAGCTTTGCAGATGCGACCCCTGTCCCTTCTCTCTGGAGGAGAGGGGATTTTTAAGGGGTGTTTAGTCGCCGAACATCTGTTGCATATTGCTGAAAAAATTGCTGGCGCTTTGTTCTTGTTGCTCAGGAGTGCTCTCGGGCGGTTGCTTGTCGTAAACGATCAGGCGATCCGCGGGGATTTCGGAGAGGAAGCGGCTCGGCTCACGTTGTTCCATTTGCCATATTTGCGTCGTCGGCGCGCACCGAGCAGGATCAGTTGCTTTCTGGCGCGGGTGATGCCGACATAGCAGAGGCGGCGTTCTTCGTCGATATCGAAGGTTTCGTAGATCGATTTTTTATGTGGGAGAAAGCCTTCTTCCATACCGACCAGAAAGACGACGGGAAACTCCAGCCCTTTGCTCGAGTGCAGGCTCATCAAGGTGACCGCATTGCTCTCCAGCTTGTCTTCCTTATCGTTTTGTCAGGCCTGTCGTCGTTCAGTGAGACGCGCTGAATAAAACCGGAGAGGCTGGGTGAGTCGTACTGCTCAAGATAGTAGGTCATGCTGTTGAGAATCTCCTGCTGATTTTCAACACGAAGTTTAGCGACCTGAGGATTTTTCTCCTGACGGTAGATCTCTTCAGCCAGTTTGAGTTCCTTTATCAACCGGGTCAGGGTTTCGTTCATTGGCAATGATTTGCTGAACAGGGTGCGGTAGCGTTTGATAATTTCGACAAACTCAGAAATTCCGGCACAGGCGCGCTCGTTGATATCGCCGACCTGATCGGGATGGTGCAACAGCTTCCAGATCGACATATTATGCTCCGCCGAATAGCGGATAATCCGATCGATGCTGGTTTCGCCGATGCCGCGCTTGGGGTAATTGAGGATGCGCAACAGGCTGACTTCATCACTTGGGTTGTCGATGACCTTCAGGTAGGCGATGATATCTTTGACCTCTTTGCGTTCAAAAACTGTTGTCCGCCGATCAGAACGAAGGGGATTTCCTCGTAGTTCAATTGTTCTTCGTAGGAGCGCGACTGGGTGTTGGTCCGGTAGAGTATGGCGAAATCTCCATACTGATAATTGCCACGCGCCATCTCGGTGTGTATCCGTTCCATCACCTTTCGCGCCTCGTCCTCGCTGTCTTCGCAGAGGATATATTCGACATCGGCACCGTCACCATCGCTGGTCCATAGGGCTTTTTCGCGGCGTTTTTTGTTCAGTCTGATAATACTGTTGGCGCAGGCGAGGATGTTGCCGCTGGAGCGATAGTTCTGTTCCAGCTTGATCGTTTTTGCGCCGGGAAAATCTTTTTCGAAGTCGAGGATGTTGCTGACATCGGCACCGCGAAAGGCATAGATCGACTGATCATCATCACCGACGACGCAGAGGTTTTGTGACCGCCGGCGAGCTGCTGCAACAGGCGGTACTGGACCGGGTTGGTGTCCTGGTATTCATCGACCATTTGATATCTGAAACGCTCTCGGTAGTGATCGAGCAGATCGGGGTGCTCGTCGAACAGACGTACGCCGAACAGTAGCAGGTCGTCGAAATCGACAGCGTTAAAGGCTTTAAGGGCTTTCTGATAGCGTGGGTAGAGATGAGCTGTGACCAGCGAAAAGGGGTCGCGCTCGTCGCCTTTGTACTGTTCAGGCAGCAGACACTGGTTCTTGGCCGCACTGATGCGCCAGAGGACTTGCTCGGCGTCTTTTGAACTGCTTTCACTGCTCAATTCGCGCAGCAGATCGCGGATCAGGCGCTGTTGGTCGCCGGCAGCGTAGATCGAAAAGTTCTTTTTGAAACCGAGGCGGTCGATATGGCTTTTCAAGATCTGTACGCAGAGGGAATGGAAGGTTGCAATAACCATCCCTCTGCTGGTTTTCTGGCCGATCATTTCCTGAACCCGCTCACGCATTTCTTTGGCCGCCTTGTTGGTAAAGGTGACAGCGAGAATATTGCCGGCGGGTATGCCCTGATCGATCATATGAACAATGCGACAGGTGATGACGCGGGTTTTCCCCGATCCGGCTCCGGCGAGCAAGAGTAGAGGTCCATCCTTATGGATGACGGCAGCGCGCTGCTGAGGGTTTAAGCTATTGAGGTCGAACATAAGCTATCTTTTGTCTATTGATGGGTGTTGATGGCCGTGACGGGATGAATCACCTGAGCCGCAGAGTCAACGTCCCGTCATTGACTGAAAAGCGAAGCTCGGACGATATCATGTCCGGCAGAGTTGTTGCAATCCCATCCGTTGCTATCGCCTGTAGAGCACTTAATGAGAATTGAATACCGGGGTGGCATTATTAGCTGTTGATTCAATTTTGTGGTTCTGCTAGATTGCGCGCCATGTTTAGATTTGCAATTATTCTTATTAGTATTGTTTGGGCCTCACTGCTGCTGATTTCCTGGAGTGGAGCAACTCCGGTTCTGGAAGAGAATCAGACTCAGCAGGTCTCCACCGGCGATCATTCCTGAGCGCTGACCGCCCCCCTCCCGATCTTCTTTTTTGAGGCGTATGGAGTCGTTTAGCCTCTTTTCTCAGCGCTGCTTATAGCTGATCCGCTGTGCTGACGGTCATGGTCTCTCTGTCAGGCCGGACTGTACCTGTCTCCCTGTTTTGATCCTCGGCGTTCCAGTTCATCATCGATTGCATTGAGGACTTCCCACTTGTTCATCGACCAGTGTGGTGCCAGTAAAATGTCGCGCGGACCATCTCCTGTCAGTCGTTGAATCAGAGTTTCGGGTGGCAACCGTTCAATGAAATCGACCACCAGTTCAACATAGTCCAGCATCTCCAGCATCTTGATCTGGCCCTCCTTATACATGTCTCCCAGCAGAGTGCCGTTGAGAACATGGAGCAGGTGGAGTTTAATCCCGTCGATCTTCAATCGGGCCATTTCCTCTGCTGTTGCAAGGATGTCTTCGCGATTTTCTCCAGGCAGGCCGAGGATGACATGGACACAGATGCGCAGGTCGCGGTCTTTAGCGCGCAGATAGGCTTCATGGAAGCAGGCATAGTCGTGTCCCCGGTTTAAAAATTCAAGTGTTTTATCGTGAATCGACTGTAAGCCCAGTTCGAGCCACAGGTAGGTGTCGCGGTGGTATTCAGCCAGCAGGTTGAGCACATCGTCGGGCAGGCAGTCGGGGCGGGTGCCGATGGCCAGGCCGACCACGTCGTCAACATTTAGGGCCTGATCGTAACAGCTGCGCAGATGTGGAACCGGCCCAAAGGTGTTGGAAAAGGGTTGAAAGTATGGGATAAACCATTTTGCCCGGTATTTTCTGCGCATCAGCTCTTTCGCCCTTTCAACCTGCTCAGGGATCGGGATACTGCGTTCAATACCGACTGCGCCCGAGCCCCCGGGATCACAGAAGATGCAACCGTGATGGTCTCTGCCGCCTCTACGATTTGGGCAGCCAAAACCGGCATCGACCGAAATTTTATGAACGCGACCACCAAAATGCTGCTTCAGGTAGGTAGAATAGAGATTAAAAGCTTTTTTTCGCATGGGCGGCACTATGCCAGTTCAAACAGATCAAGGCAAGGCTTGTCTGGTTGAGTCCAGTTCGACTCATCTTGAAAGAATGTTTTTCCAATCGGACGCTGACAAATGTCGGTTATAGTCGTATTCTTATTAAGTTGTGAGTAAGCGTCCCGTCTCACGCCAACTGAAGGATCAGAACATATAAAGGTTCAGATAACAATGATTGATAATAATACCGCTGACCGATTGAAAGTCTGTATCATCTGGCATATGCATCAGCCTGATTACCGCGATCCGATCAGCAGTCAGACTCTGTTGCCCTGGACCTGGCTGCACGCATTGAAAGATTACGGTGAAATGCTGGAGACCGTGGCTGAAACCGAGGCACAGGTGACAATTAATCTGGTCCCTTCGCTTATGGAACAGCTGGAACGCTATGAGAGCGGCAAGGACCAGGACTTCTGGCTTGAACTGATTCGCCGTAGCCCTGCTGAGTTGAATGACAGCGAGCGGCGGTTCTGCGTCGAGCATTTTTTCGGTTAACGAGGATACACAAATATTACCTAATCCTCGTTATTACGAGCTGTTTCTGCTCCGGGGGAATCATCCGGTTCCAGCCTTTGAACGCTTCAGTGAACAGGACCTGCTCGATTTGCAGGTCTGGTTTCTCCTGGCCTGGACCGGTTCACATCTGCGCAGGAAAGAGCCTCTGATAGCTGCTCTGATCAAGCAGGGTGGTCAATTCAGAGATGAACAGAAACATCTTCTTCTTGGCTGTTGCCAAGAGGAGGTCAAGCGTATTTTAACGTTGCATCGGCAACTGGAAGAAGACGGTTTGATCGAAATATCGGTCACCCCTTATGCTCATCCTATTCTGCCCCTGCTTTGCGATCTTCACACCGCTCATGAGCCGAGTCCCGGTTTGCCATTGCCTGCAGCAGATTTTCGCTATCCTGAAGATGCGCGGCTGCAGGTTCGTGAAGGCTTGAAAGCGGCAGACTACTTCTTTGGCCAGAAAAAGCGCGGCATGTGGCCGGCTGAGGGGGCGGTCAGTGAGGCGGCGGTGACCATATTGGCAGAGGAGGGAGCGGCCTGGGCCGCAACGGATGAAGATATCCTGGCCCGCAGCCTCGATGGCGGCTTGAGAGATCGCAGCCGCTTGTATCAGATTTACAGTTACGCCGGACTGCCACTGTTGTTTCGCGACCGGGAGCTGTCAGACCGGATCGGGTTTCTTTATGCTACCTGGAACGGTCGTGAAGCGGTCAACGATCTGATGAATCGCTTGCGTCATATCGCCAGACAGTCGCCCAACGGGACTGTGGCGATTATTCTTGATGGCGAAAACTGTTGGGAGCGTTATCCTGATAATGGCTACCCTTTTCTTCGCGATTTCTATCAAGCTTTGAATAAGTCCCCAGAGCTTGCTCTTGTTACTGTTCAGCAAGCGTTGGAGCAGAGCTCACCTGTTGCTCTTTCGCGGTTGGCAGCCGGATCGTGGATCCGGTCAGATTTCACGACCTGGATCGGTCATCCTGAGGAAAATCATGCCTGGGAGTTGTTACATCAGGCGCGTCGTGATGTGTTTTCTGAACAGATTCATCATGCTCTCGACCATCCTGAAGAACCGCTGAATGAGTTGGTGCGTGAGCTGCTCAGAGCTGAAGGGAGTGATTGGTTCTGGTGGTACGGTGACGAACACTCTTCGGCGCAGGCCGATATTTTCGATCGACTTTTCCGCCTTCACCTGGAGGGATTGTACCATCTTCAGGGCCTGCCCACCGCCCGAGTCTCTGCAGCGTGCGATAAACCTGTCGCCACAAAAGTAGCGGGTTTGAGCCGACAGCGCGCTTCACGCCAACCATCGATGGCAGAGTCAGTGACTATTTTGAATGGCTAGCAAACGGCTGCGTCGAACTGGCTGTTGGCGGGGCCATGTACACCAGTCGTAGCGGTCTGAATAAATTGCATTACGGCTATGATTCCGACTACCTTTATTTCCGCGTCGACCAGGTGGACCTGCTGCAACAACTTGGGGGGAAAAGGGCTGCTTTGAGTTACGTTTGAGTGCCAAGGAAACCTTCCGGGTGCGCTATTGTTTCGGACGATCCTTGCTCGACCTCTCCGCTGGAGATGAGCAATTGGCAAATGGTCCCGCCGCCTGCGAGCAGGTCATGGAGCTTGCCGTTCCTCTGCTTCCTCTGGGCCTCAGTTCAGGAGACATCATTCATCTCAGCTGTCATGTTTACAAGGGGGGCGCGAAAATGGCCGTTGGCCGAGTGAAGGAAATGCGAGTATCTGTTACCGCGGTGGCGTACTTGATGAAGAAAACTGGCTGGTTTAACATTGTTCAAAATTATTGTTGCCACTGTTCTGAAAGGATAAAGTGATGTCAGAATTACGCTGGGATCCACTGTCAAATAACTGGACCATCATGGCTTTGAGTCAGGGTCGACGGCCGCAGGATTTCTGGCTCTCTCACGATTTGCCGGATGAGCCATTTTGCCCTTTCTGTGTCGGTAACGAAAGTCGGACTCCGCTTGAAGTTTATGCCCATCGTCCGTCGGGAAGTGCTCCCAATCAACCGGGTTGGGATGTCAGGGTGATTCCAAACAAGGTTCCGGCACTTGGAATCGAAGGTGAACTCGATAACAGGGCAGAAGGGCTTTATGATCGGATGAACGGAATTGGGGCGCACGAGCTGATTATTGAAACATCGCAACATGGCCGTCATATGTCCGATCTGAGTATCGAACAGCTGACCGAGGTTCTCAAGGCTTTTCGTGCTCGCATGCTTGATCTGCGTAATGACAGTCGTTTTCGCTATATCTTTATTTTTAAAAACTGCCGGATCGGGACGGCAGCCAATATCCGTCATGCTCATTCACAGTTGATTGCCGTACCACTTATCCCTCCTCTGGTTGCAACCAAGCTGCAATGCAGCCAGGAGCATTTTCAACGTAAAGAACGTTGCCTGCTCTGCGACTTGATTCGGCAGGAAAAAGAGACCCAGGAGCGGGTTGTCAGTGATGATGGCAACTTTCTTGTTTATGCCCCCTATGCGTCACGTTTTCCTTTTGAGTTGATGATCACGCCAACCAGGCACCAGCATGACTTCACCGCTCAAAGCGATCAGCAGCTGAGACGCCTGGCCATCATTCTGCGGGATGCACTGCGACGCTTGCGCAGTGCCTTAAAAGACCCTCCCTATTCGATGATTCTGCATAGCTCTCCGCCGATGCATTCTCGCTGGGGACGACCTGATTATTGGGCCCGGATGCCGTTCAGCTATCATTGGCATATCGAACTGGTTCCCAAGTTGACGCGAGTCACCGGGTTTGAATGGGGATCCGGTTTTCACATTAATCCAACTGCACCGGAAGAAGCGGCTGATTACCTGCGTCGCGCCGATATTGATAAGACATAATAAAATGAATGATGAATTTAAACAGCATTACTACCCCCTTGATTTGCAATGTGGCCGCAGAGCCTGGAACAAGACCCGGCTGACGCAGCAATTTGCCAAGCAACCTCGACCGCAACGGACCTATTTCCGTCATTTGCTGGCGGACCATCTTAAACAGTCCAACCCGGCACCGTTCAGTGCTGCTGAAATGGAATTATGGGCAACAATGAATCAGGTGTTGCGCTGTGTCGCCGATGATTTTTTAGTCCAGCGCGGATTTGTCGAAGAAGCCGGGCGGGGGCGCTTCGGTGCCCGGAGTTTCGAACTGAGCAGGTTCACGACCTCTTTCGAGCAGTTTCTCAGTGCTTTTCCCGCCCCTCCCATTGAGTTACAGGAGATCCGGGCCGAGGAACTGATTAACCGGCTGGAGCAGGAAAATCGACTTAAGCAGATATTGCTCGAGCTGCTTCTGCTTTATATCCAGAATCATAATCCCGCCCTCAAGAGGGCGAGAGAGCTGTTCGCTTACGAAGAACAGGACCTGCAGACCGCATGCGGTTACCGGCAGCAGCTGGAAGCCTTCGATCGGGCTCTACCGGATGACACGGATCGTTTCGAGTCACGACCTCAGACCTTACTGGCCCGTCTGCTTGAACCGCTGTCCCAGGGAACCACCCTGCAGCAGCAATTGCAGATTCTGCTGGACGCGTGGGCCGGGATTCTGCCGCATGAATTGCTCGAACGGGCGTCCAATGCCTTTGTTCAGCTGGAGCGAGAAGGTTTTCAGCCCGGCTTTCCGGGGGAGCCGGAGCTGACGGCTCTCGACCCGGCGGCGATGCGGGACGAGGAGTATGCTGATTTTACTGTTGATCTTGATTGGATGCCGCGCACGGTCCTGCTGGCCAAGTCGACCTATGTCTGGCTTGAGCAGCTGTCGCGTCGTTATCATTATCCCATCAAAAGACTGGATCAGATTCCTGATGAAGAGCTGGATGAACTGGCGCACAGCGGTTTTACCAGCCTGTGGCTGATCGGTGTCTGGCAGCGCTCTCAGGCGTCGCTCAAGGTTAAAACCTGTGTGGTCAGGTTCAGGTTGCCGCATCGGCCTATGCCATCGATGACTATCAGATTGCAGCTGATCTGGGGGGAGACGAGGCGTTTGAAAATTTGCGCAGCCGCTGTCAGCAGCGTCGTATCGATCTGGCGTGTGATGTGGTGACCAATCACACCGGAATTGAATCAGCGTGGATGCGTGAGCATCCCGACTGGTTTATCCAGCTGCCGCATCCTCCTTATCCCGGATATCGTTTTACCGGACCCGATCTGAGTAGCGACTCGGATTATGCGATCCAGATTGAAGATGGGTATTATGATCACAGTGAAGCTGCAGTCGTGTGCCGCTACCAGCAGCGCCATAGCGGCGAGGTTCGTTATGTCTATCACGGTAACGACGGCACCCATCTGCCCTGGAATGATACGGCCCAGTTAAACTACCTGCTGCCGCAGGTGCGAGAAGCGATGATCCGGCTGATCATCGATGTCGCTCGTCGGTTCCGGATCATCCGTTTTGATGCCGCCATGACGCTGGCCAAGCGCCATTTTCAACGCCTTTGGTATCCCTTGCCGGGAGGAGGGGAAGGGGTGCCGTCACGCTCAGACCACGCCATGAGCAAAGAGGACTTTGATCGCGCCTTCCCTGTCGAATTCTGGCGCGAGCTGGTCGATCGCATCCGCAGCGAAGCACCGATACCCTCCTGGTTGCAGAGGCTTTCTGGCTGATGGAAGGTTATTTTGTCCGTACGCTTGGTATGCACCGTGTTTACAACAGCGCCTTCATGAATATGCTCAAGCGCGAGGAAAATGCCAAGTATCGGCAAACAATCAAAAATATCCTCGCTTTCGACCCGGCAATACTCCAACGTTTTGTCAACTTTATGAGCAATCCGGATGAAAAACCGGCTATTGAGCAGTTCGGAGATGGTGACAAATATTTTGTGTCGCGACGATGCTGGCGACGATGCCGGGCTTGCCGATGTTCGGCCACGGGCCAGATTGAGGGCTGAGTGAAAATACGGCATGGAATACCTTGCGCCACGTTGGGATGAGCAGCCGGACGTCGCCCTGATTGAAGAGCATAGACGACAGATTTTTCCGCTTTTGCGCAGACGGGCCCTTTTCAGTGGTGCTGAGCGCTATCAGCTTTATGATTTTATTTCTTCTTACGGTGTTGAAGAAGACGTTTTTGTTTACAGTAACGGTTATGAGGAACAGACAACGCTGGTCATCTGCAATAACTCGGAAAAGACAATTTCCGGTCGTGTCGGGCCGGCTGTGCCGATGGCTGACAAAACGGTATCGATATGCTTTCAGCCTGTGCGGTCAACTGTACGGCCGATTTTGTTCTGATGCAGGATCTTGGCAAGGGTTCCCACTATCTGCAGCCGGCCGATGCTTTTCCTCGGGCGGCGATTTTCATCTCTCTCCCTATGACAGCAGAGTTCTGGGACATTTTCTTCCTCTTGATGATCATGACGGTCGCTGGCGTGAGCTGTGGCGACGCTATGGGGGCAGCGGTCGGGAAAATATTTATCTCGATCGCGATGCCATGTTGCTTGAGAACAGCTGGAATACTGTCCGGCAACTGCTTAGCTTGGCACGCCCGGAAGATTCCAGAGCAGAGATTGTTTCGCAACTGGAACAGCTCCTCCCCGTTTACCAGAACCCGGATATTTCCATATTGCCCTCGGAGTACCTGCTTGAATTATTGCTGCATGTTCTTTTCCCGGCAAACAACCTGAAAAATGGTCATTTCGATGAACTGGAGACGCTGTTGAGGTCTTGTCCTGTTGTCGATGATGGGCAGAGCTTTGCCTTGCTTGATCGCTTTTTTAATCAACGTCATTTCAGGCCTTTGCTCGGTTGCCATTACCATGATTATATCGACTGGTTTTCGAAGGAGGCATTTGATGAGTTCTGCTGTCTGGTCCTGCAGTTTGAACTGTTCCATGTCAGCATTGATAAAACTCACGAATCTATTGTCTTGCAGGACCGGGTAGTCGAAGTCCTCAAGAACCTGAAGCGTTTAAAATTGTTGGCCCGGCAACAGGGTTATAAGGTTGATCGCTTGTTGCAGGTTTTAGAGCCCGGACAATGCAATGAAAAAATCATTCCCGTCGATCAAACAGCGGCAATGAAGATCCTGTTTGTCGCCTCAGAGGCGACTCCGTTTGCCAAAACCGGCGGACTGGCTGATGTTGTCGGGTCCTTGCCGCGGGCTTTACGGATACTTGGGCATGATGTGCGGGTCGTGATCCCCTGCCATCGCAGCGCAATGCAGGTTGCCGATCGACCGTTGAAGACCGATAAAAGTATGGAAGTCGGCATGAACGGGACGTTTTATCGGGGCAGTTTGAAAGAAGCTGTTCATGATGGTGTCCCTTACTGCTTATCGATACGCCGGAATTTTATGACCGGGATGACCTCTACGGCACCGCTTTCGGAGACTATTCTGACAACGCTCTGCGCTTTGGTTTTTTTGCCCGTGCTGTTCTTGAGTTGACACGTGCTGCGGGGTTCAGGCAGATCTGGTTCATCTGCATGATTGGCAGGCAGGGTGATTCCTGCGCTGCTGAAGACCAGTTATCGACATGACTCCTTTTTGCCGGAACCAGAACTCTGCTGACAATCCATAACCTTGGCTATCAGGGGATGTTTCGACCTCAGCAGTTAAGTCAGCTCGATCTGCCGGTAGAACTCAACTCACCCCATGCACTTGAATATTATGGTCGTCTGTCATTTTTAAAGGGTGGAATCAATCTCTCCGATCTGATTACAACGGTTTCACCGACTTATTGCAATGAGATTCAGGAGGCGGCACAGGGGCACGGTTTTGACGGATTGCTCAGAGAGCGGAGGGATCGTCTTCACGGGATTATAAACGGGCTTGATCTCAGACTCTGGAATCCGGCCGAGGATATCTTTCTAAAGGCTGCTTACAGTGCTGAAAATCTGCGCGGGAAACTGGTGTGTAAGCGGGCACTGCAGCAGGAGCTTGGATTGGCAGTCGATCACACTAAGCCAGTCATTGCGGTTGTCAGTCGCCTCGATCCGCAAAAGGGGATCGACTTGATTGAAGCAATCTGGCCAAGCCTGATTGAGCGGGATCTGCAATTTGTGTTGCTCGGATCCGGCAGCCAGGAACAGATGCGTTTCTGGCAGCAGCAACAAGGTCGGAACCCGGAACAGGTCGCGATTAATTTAACTTTTGACGAGGGTCTTTCTCACCGTATTTATGCCGCCGCAGATCTTTTGCTGGTTCCGAGTCGCTACGAACCTTGCGGTCTGACCCAGATGATAGCCCTCAAGTATGGTGCGCTTCCGGTCGTTCGCCGGACCGGCGGGCTCGCTGACAGTGTGATTGATGTCGATCTCCAGCCTCAGGACGGGTACGGATTTGTTTTTGATCATGTCGAGGCGGGTCAACTTCTGTCGGCAATTGATCGTGGTCTTTTACTTTACCGCCAGAGACGGCGTTGGCTTAAGGTTGTGAAACGTGGAATGGGGATCGATTTCAGCTGGGGAAATTCGGCACGTCAGTACTTGGAATTGTATCGTAAACTGGTGGTTCCCGAAAGAACTCAGGCGCTGATGGCAGGTCGTGACGACAAGGCTGTCAGAGAACCCTGATCTGTCTGGCTCTCTGACTGAACTCCTGACTAGTTTTCAAGCTTCTCGGCGAATATTGCTTTCTTTTTTTTCTGGTGCAATGTCCGGGATAGGGTTGCTACCGTCAGTATGGTCAGGGCTGCGATTCCAGAGCCGACGGCAGTACTGTGGAATATCTGGCTGAGTGGTATCTCCAGGGTTTTGGCAATGACATAGGCAACATTGCCGCAGATAATGGCGATTGATAAGAATACGACGAGATTATCCGTATTGCAGAGTGTTTTGAAGATTTTATCCATGTGTGATCCACCGCTATGTGTTTTTGCTGAGTAGGGGATGTTATCATTTGTCATACAAGCCATTTAGCTGATGTGGCGAGACAAGTCAACGTATTGGCCTGTGACCGGTTCAATATTGAGGGAGAGCGGTTGTCTTTGAGCTTAAAGCGGAGTTCGATTGTTTCCCGGAGAGGGGGCGCAGAGCATGAAATGTCCTCTCCTTGTTGACGGTACAAAAAAGCCAGGCATCCAGCCTGGCTTTTTGGGGTGAACGATGACATGAAGTACGAATCAGACCGATTTCGCCCGTCTTTTCGTTATGGTTCCATGGACATCCAGAACCGACAGCAGGTAGATGGCAAAACCGCCCGAGAAGCGCCCGACAAAGGAGATACTTTCATCGGTTAGCTTGTAGGTGATGAAGCCCATGACCAGCATCCACACCAGCATAATGAAGCCTCTCTGATAGCGACCAATCATCAGGTGTCCTGCCGCCGGGATCAGCATTCCGGCAAAAACGGGTACGTAGTCTGCCCACTTTGTCATTTTCTCTGCCTAAAATCCTTTAGGACGTGGCCAGTGGGTTGTCAGGAAGGTCTCAAGGTCAACTTCCTTATAGCGGTATTTGATGAACCACAGCGATGCGAGAAAGTAGAATGTCAGTCCTCCAAGGATGTTGATCCAGTAACCAAAATACATGCCTACCAGTGTTGCCAGGGTCAGGATGAACAGGACAATGGCAGGAATCGGGTGGGCCGGGCAGATGTAGGCGCGCTCAATGTGGCCTTCAGGGTACATGTTGCGGAATTTAAACATCATGATCGCGGTGAACGCATAGACCAACAGAGCTGACAGGATCGAAAAAGTAACGACCTGATCAAGCATACCGGTAAAACCGAACGCAAGTGAAATCGGCAGTAAAAACAGGATCGCCCGGTGGGGTGATTTGTATTTCGGATGTAGCTGGCCGAATTGTTCTGGAATCAGGGTGTCACGTGACATGGAGAACCAGGCTCTGCTGGAGTCGTGAATGCAGCCGTTGGCGCTGGCCAGACAGGCCAGGATGGTCCCGGTGAAAAGTGCGGCGATAACAAAAGGCATTCCGGTTGCGATCGCCGCATCGTAAAGAGGATAAATCGAACTGCCGAGCTCGGCGGCCGGGACCAGCCCTGAACAGACGAACCAAGTGATCGTTGCTCCGGTCAGCAGAGTTGCCATGCCGATAATGGCTCCCATGGGCAGTGAACGGCTGGTTGAACGGCATTCTTCTGCAGCAAGGGCTGTTCCCTCAATTCCCAGGTAAAACCATATTCCAAATTGAAATGCGCCGAGCACGCCAATCCAGCCATAGGGTAATCCATTGGACATCTCTTTCAGATTGAGAATACTTTCAGCCGGGTTGTAGAACTTGGTTGATACCAGCAGAACGACGATGGCGGCAAATGCGATTGCTGTGATGACAAAGTTCAGTGACAGGGTCGCCAGGGCACCACGGTAGTTGAGCAAAGTTAACAGCAGCAAGCTGAGAATGATATATGGCAGAGCCTGGATATCAGGGTGCAGAGACTGAAGAATTTGCCCAACTACAAGGGCATCAGCCGCTTCGAGCATGACATACTCAAAAACCAGCATCAGTCCGATATTAAAGGCCGCCAGAGGGCCGAGCAGGTATTTCGCCATTGCGTACTGCCCACCAGCTTCCGGCAGAACAGAGCCGATTTCAGTATTGACCATGACCAGAGAGATAAAAAGAACTCCCATAACCCAACAGGCTATGATTGCGCCCAACGTTCCTCCTTTGGCTACGGCAAAGTTCCACCCCATAAACTCGCCGACCAAAACGATTCCGACTCCCAGGCCCAGATATGAATCGGACCGAGAACCTTGGACATTCCGTGTTCTTGTTCGTTCGTTGATTCCATTGATCGTCACCCTTCTTGATTCTGCTGTTTTTTCTGTTTCAACTCTTTTTCGACCTTGATGAAATCAACCATCAACCACAGGAAAATGGCGGCGCTTAAAGCCCAGGCGGAATAATTCATTAGTTCCCAAAAACTCATAATCTGATCCTTCTTTTAGTTATTTGTAGACTTTGTCGACCATGACTTTAAGTTCCTTGCGGCCGATCTTGAGAATGAAAATGAAAATAAAACCGCTAACATGCCGAAGGTCAGGGCAAATGATCCCGGGTTGAACTGGTAGTCAATTCCGTCACCACCGACCAGCAGTCCACCCTGCATCAACATAGTCGCCAGCAGGGTGGCAAAGCAGAGGATCATGATAAACATGATATCGAAAATAGTTTTGAACGTTTTCATGGGGGTGTCTCTCTCGTCTTCTGATGATTATTTGGCCTGGTTTTCGAGCTCTTCCGTATACATGGAGATTTTGTTTTTTCAGGTGAAGAATCAGGGCAACAGAAGTGGCGGTCAATGCGGCCAGCGCAGCAACGCCGGAACCAATAGCAACACTGCTGAATAATTGGCTTGGAGAAATATCAAGCACCTGGCTAAGGACGAAGCCGACGTTGCACCAGATAATGAGGATTGACACTAAAACAATGATGTTATCGGTGGTGTAGAGTGACTTGATTCTTTTTTCCATCTCGCTTCTCCTGTTTTGTTGTGCGAAATTCAAATTCCGCAAATAATGATTATTGGCGTATTCTGTATCGCAATATAGTTGTTTGTGTCAATCTATTTATGGTGATAGGTCAAGGTGTGCAGGTAAACGGTTTTTGTTCTCATATGAGGCTTTCCGTACTTTCGGCAGGTCTGTTCTCTCTGCTTCTTTTGTGGAAGGAGACTGTTAAACCGGTTAACCGTATAAAGAAAAGCTGTCGAGATCCCGGTTTAGAGGTTGATCCGATCAAACTTAAGAGGAAAGAGTTTTTATCCGTAGTGCTAACTGATAAACAGACTGATATGCTTGTAGAGTGGTGATTCGACCAAAAAGTAGCAGGGAGCGTGAGAGCCCGTGGCGGATGCTCGTTATTTATTGTCTGGTGTGAGGTATGGAATGAAAGCGATGGTACTGGAAAGGATATCGGATTTAAGTCGGGTGCGGAATCCCTTGCGGCGGGTGAATTATCCACTCCCTGAGCCTGCTGCCGGAGAGGTGCGAATCCGGGTGACAGTTTGCGGGGTCTGTCATACTGAATTAGACGAAATAGAAGGGCGGACCCCGCCACCACGTTTACCGATAATTCTTGGCCATCAGGTTGTCGGGACTATCGACAGACTGGGAGATGGGGTTGCTGCGGAGCGTTTGAATGAAAGGGTTGGTGTGGCCTGGATCTTTTCGGCGTGCGGAGAGTGTTCCTTGTGCCTTCAAGGGTTGGAGAATCTCTGCCCTGAATTTCTGGCCACCGGACGTGATGCCGACGGCGGCTATGCTGAATATATGGTCGTCCCGTCACTTTTTGTACATCCTTTACCGCAACTGTTCAGTGACGCCGAAGCGGCACCTCTTCTCTGTGCTGGAGCTATCGGTTATCGATCTCTTAATCTGGCCCGGTTGAATTCAGGTGGCCCGCTCGGATTAACGGGATTTGGAGCTTCGGCTCATCTGGTTTTAAAATTGGCTCGGCACCTGTATCCCGATGTGCCGGTTTATGTTTTTGCCCGCAGCGAAAAAGAGCGGTGTTTTGCTCTTGAGTTGGGGGCTGCCTGGGCGGGAGGAATAGATGACAAACCTCCCCATAAGCTTGAATCGATTATAGATACAACACCAGCCTGGCGACCCGTTCTGACAGCGATGGGCAACTTGTTGCCGGGGGGGCGGTTGGTGATTAATGCCATTCGTAAGGAAGGCAATGACAGCGCCTTGCTGGCAGGACTTGATTATTCCAGACAGCTGTGGATGGAAAAAGAGATCAAGAGTGTTGCCAATGTGACTCGCTCCGATGTTTCCGCTTTTCTGCGGTTAGCCTCGGAAGTTCCTTTGCGGCCAGTTTATCAGGAATACCCTCTGACCGAAGCAAATCAGGCTCTGAGGGAGCTGAAGGAGCGGAGGATACGTGGTGCCAAGGTGTTGCGGGTTCGAGAATAGTATGCCAGGTCGCGTGTGCTCAACAGAGTCGGGCTGTCGCAAAACGACAGCCGACTCTGTTGAAACGAGGGTTAAGCAGCAGCTGTATCACTATCTGAATAATCAAGCTGAGGCTGCGGTGCGGACAGGCTTAGTGTTATCTCCCTGCCACTGTTGTCGGCTTTGATGGTGAATTGGTCCATCAGGTTTTTCAAGTGGGCTGCCTGACTGGACAATTCCTCTGCTGCCGCCGCTCCTTCTTCAGCACTGGCGGTATTTTGCTGAGTGACCTGATCGACCTGACCGAGGCCTATATTTATTTGGCGATGCCGTCGGCCTGTTCATTGGATGCCGCGGCAATCTCTCCGATGAGATCAGTCACTTTGGTTACTGAGGAAACAATTTCAGATAATGATTCCGCCGTGCTGTCTGCGATCGCCGTTCCGCTTTTTGTCTTCTGTACAGAACCTTCGATCAATTCAGTTGTTTCCTGAGCCGCTTTTGCACTACGAGCTGCGAGATTCCGCACTTCTTCCGCAACGACAGCAAAACCTTTTCCATGTTGACCGGCACGAGCGGCCTCAACTGCGGCATTTAAGGCCAGTAGATTGGTCTGGAAGGCGATTTCATCGATAACCTTTATAATCTTCGAGATACTCTGGGCGGCATGGTTGATATCGTTCATGGCAGTGATCATATCCTGCATCTGGTCATTGCCCTTTTCAGCAGAAACTTTGGCTTCTTCTGCTAACTGACTGGCCTGACGGGAATTCTCGGCATTTGTCTTTGTTTGATCGAGCATCATGTTGACGGAACTGGTAATTTGCTCCAGTGACGCCGCTTGTTCCGTTGCGCCCTGAGACAGCGATTGACTGCTGTCCGAGACCTGACTCGCTCCGGAACTTATCTGGTCGGCAGCGTTACTGACTTCGCCGATAATGCGATTGAGATTGTCAGACATGGCTTGTAGCGCCATTCCCAGGGTATCTTTGTCTGAGGCCAGTTGAATGTCCTGAGTCAGATCTCCTTTTGAAATGAGACCAGCGAGGTCGGCTTTTTCAGTCAGCGTTTTCAACATGTTCTGCATGGCGGCGTAGATGCCGACGGCATTATCGCTGGACCCAGTTTCATAGAGAGGTCTCCGGCGGCGACGCTTCAGCAATTGTGGCAATATAGGCGGGTTCACCACCCAACTGTCTCATAATCAATCTGATCAATACGAAGGCGATTCCAATGCCGATCAGGACTGCCAGAAAGGTTCCCAACAGAGCCAGATTCTTGGTCATGTCCGCAGTGTTCTGCGCATTGTCCATACGTATTTCCATGAGTGTACGTTCTCGTTCGGTGAAGGTGGCAATCTGATCTCTGAACTTATCGAAATAGACTTTGCCTTCAGCCTGGCCGATTAAATCGGCCATATCGTCCATGGTCTTTGCATCGCCAATTTCACGTCGCAAGGCAATTTGATGTTCGACAACATTGTTGTCCCAGTCGGTGATCGTGTCTTTTATGGCAGAGAGCAGCCTGGCCTGGGCAGGATTATCGCTGACGGCTTTAATCAGGGAATCAACCCTTGCGTAAAAGGCTGCCTTTCCTTTGGTGTATGGATCAAGAAAGCTTTCCTGACCGGCGAGAAGAAACCCCGCATGCCTGTTTCCATGTTAACCGCTGAGGCGAGAATCTCTTTTGCTTCCGCAATGACTATGTACGTCTGCGTGACCTGGTTTGTCAGCTCCCTGAGTTGATCAAGGTCTGTTGAGTTCTGAGCTTGTATTTGACGTCTTTTGAGAAGGGCTTCTTCTTTGGCAATGAAAATTTCAATCTGGCCGCGAAACTTGTCAAAATATGTTTTGCCCTTCGCCTTTTTTATTTCAGCAGCCATGTCGTTCATGGTTTTTGCGTCACCAATCTGACGTCGCAGGGCAATGTTTTTGTCAGTGACATTGTTGACCCAGCCATCAATGTTCTGCTTGATCTCGGTCAGGGTTTGTACCTGTTCCGGGGAGTCGCGAGCGGCTTTGGACAGGTCTTCGATTTGCTCATTAAACCGTTTGCGGCCGTTTTTGTAGGGGATCAGGAAATCTTCCTTGCCCGCCAACAGATAGCCACGCATGCCGGTTTCCATGTCGACAGCTGAGGCCAGGACATTTGCGGCTTGCCCGATGACTTTATGGGTATGATCGACCCCGCTATAGGTCTCGATAAGATTGTCGATATTTATGTAGACGAGAGAGGTTACAAGAATCATAAGTCCCAGGATAAGGCCGTTTCCCAATGTGAGGAGTGTGCGTAACTTCAGACTTCCGAGCATAATTCAAATTCTCCATTTCACGCAATGGTTCAAAGATACTCCTCCTTTGCAGAGGATCGCCTTTTATTAGGTAATGATTTCAGTCTATTGAATAAAATTAGAGTATGGAAATTATTGATTGTCAATTAATTTAATATTAAAAATGGAATAAAATGAGCTATCTGAGCTCAATTTGTGGTTGAGGTGTGCAGGCCGGTCCATGGAAGGGGAAAAGTCATTATTTTCAGTGGATTGAGGTTTGGCTATACGGTTGGTATAATCTGGCATCGTACAGTTGGAAACTGTTGAAAAACGACAGAATTCATTGCGGAATGGATGCTGTCATGCAAATTGGACTCTTCTGGCGGGGATGCTCTACAATGTTCTCCGATTTAAACCTGTTTCGTCCCCTGAGGTCTGATGGTGCATTATAAAATGTTCAAAATCATCAATCACCCTGTCAGATGGTTTAGATCCTTGCACCCGTCAGGTTCTGAAATGAAAGAGCTCTCCTCTATCAAAGCTGAATGATAATGAGGTTCGCTGCGACCTTTGTGCCCATAGATGCGTGATCAAGGAGGGGGGCGTGGTTTATGTCAGGTCCGTGAAAACCGCTTTGGAACACTTTTTTCATTGGTGTATGGACGGACCATAAGTCGGCATGTCGATCCGATCGAAAAGAAGCCTCTTTATCACTTTTACCCCGGCTCTCTCTCTTTTTCCATCGCGACCTCTGGGTGTAATATGCGCTGTCGCTGGTGCCAGAACTGGGAAATATCGCAACAGCCACGGGATCAGCATCTGATAGGTGGTTATGATATGTGTCCAGAGGAAATTATATCTGCGGCTCAGCGGGGCGGGTGTCGGTCTGTTGCATATACCTACACCGAACCAACGATCTTTTTTGAGTACGGCTACGATACTGCTCGCCTGGCTCGGGCAGCAGGAATGGCCAATGTCTATGTCAGCAATGGCTACATGACGGCAGAAATGTTAAGAATATTTCATCCCTGGCTTGATGCGGTCAATATAGATTTGAAGGCGTTCAGTGATGAAACCTACAGGCAGTATGCCGGGGCGCGTTTGCAGCCTGTATTGGATAGTCTCAAACGCATTCGGGATTACGGCATTTGGCTAGAGGTGACGACGTTAGTGATTCCTGGAATCAATGATGAACCAGAAGAATTGCAGAATATTGCTGAATTTATCGCCCATGAGCTGGGCGAGACAACACCCTGGCACGTCAGCAGGTTTTTTCCGCAGTACCGTCTGGACCGTTTAGCCCCGACACCAGACACGACAATGGAGCAGGCGGACAGGATCGGTCGGGCTGCAGGATTGAAATATGTATATCTGGGCAACATGGGTGGCAGGAATGACACCGTCTGTCCCGAGTGTGCGGCACTACTGATTTGTCGCAGCAGTTTAAATACCGTTACACATCGAATCGTCGATGATGGTTGCTGTCCCGAATGCGGTACAGCAATTCCGGGGATTGGCCTTTAAAAAACGATTAGTTTTTGTCTGGACGTGCAGGAACTCTACAGTTTATCCCTCTGCCGGAGGTAGTCATCCCATTCCAGAGGCAGCAGGTTCTTCTTGCGATTGTTGCACTCCTTGCAAGCTGGAACGCAGTTGTTTCTGGTGCTGCGACCGCCGCGTGCGACCGGCACGATATGATCAAGAGTCAGTTCTTTGGGGGGACTTGGGTTCCACAGTAATGGCAGATTCCTTTGGCGATTTTGTTTTTCCACCAGCCTGTTTCCGCAGTGCGCGGGCTTTCTCCCTTCCTGACGGATCTGACGTTCGTCAATTTCTAAATAAAAATCCATTTCTGCTCTCCTCTCTCTTTATCCGCGGTGACGAATTATTGCACATTTTTGCGATTTATGCGATGTTGCGAGATTGTGGATTACAAAGATTGTCATTTTGAAAGAGATAACTTATGAAAATCCTTATCGTTGGCTCCGGTCAGGTTGGCTATTTTCTCTGTGATCGGTTGTCATGTGAGGGGCATGAGGTCACCCTGGTTGACCGCGATGAAGAAACCGTTGAGCGGGCTCAGGATCGTTTGAACGTTCTGGGGATTGTTGGAAACGGCGCCAGCGCAGAAGTTCTGGAGCAGGCCGGTATCAAGAATGCTGATATCTTTATCGCTGTTACCAATATGGACGAGGTCAATATCCTCGCCTGCTTACTGGCCCGTGAATATCAGGTTGACGTTCTTGTCGCGCGAACCAAAAATATCGAATTTACCAGTAATAAAGCGGTACTTTCCAAGGAAAAACTTGGAATTGACCTGCTTATTAACCCGGATGATGCCGTTGCTGAGGAGTTGTCCAAGCTGGCTTGCGAATCAAAGGCTTTTGACGTGGCCGAATTCGCCGAAGGGCAGATGCTGTTTCAGGGTTATCGCATTGAACAGGGCAGTCAGCTTTGCGACCTGACCCTGGCTGAACTGGGCGAATTACGCGGCATGTACCGCTTTGTCGTTGTTGCCATCAGTCGTTCCAACAAGACAATTATTCCCCACGGGGAAGATACTATTCAGGCGGGAGACAGGATCTATGTCTTTGCCCCCCAGCAGGAGCTTCCTGCCATAAACTACCTGTTACAAGATGAACAGAAGATCGAAAAGTCGAACCACCGAGCGTTTATTCTCGGTGGCAGCAGTATCGGCCAGCAGGTAGCACAGAATATCGAAAACGTCATTTCCATGTCAAGTTGATCGATAAAGATGAAGATCGCTGCTACGAATTGGCCGAACATCTTAACAAACTGTTGTCATTAATGCCGATGGTCTGGATGTGCCGACATTGTTGGATGAGGGACTGGCAGAGGCGGATGTCTTATCGCCGTAACCGACAATGACCAGACGAATATATTAACCTGTCTTCTGGCCAGGCAACATAAGGTCAAGCGGACACTGGCTCTGGTCAGTCAGCCCGAGCTGATTGGTCTGGCCGCTGACTTGGGGATCGATGCCTGCATCTCGCCGCGGCTTGCCGCCGCCGGGGCTATCCTTAAATTTGTTCGCCGTGGCGATGTTATCTCTCTGACTGCTGTTGAAGGAAGTAATTCTGAGGTCCTTGAAATTGAAATTAACAAGGACAGCGGCTTGATTGATATTCCTTTGAAGGATCTGCATTTCCCCCGCGGGGCTATTATCGGTGCGATTGTTCGTGGCTCTGATTATGAAATTCCGACGGGCGAGAGCACGTTGGGAGAAGGTGACCGGGTTGTCGTCTTTACCCTGCCGGAGCGTTGCAGAAAGTTGAAAGGTTTTTGCCTGAATGAACTTGATCCTGACGCTGCGTATTCTCGGGGCGTTGCTGTTATTCTTAGCGGCGACCCTCGTGACTCCGCTGGCTTTTTCCTTTTACTATAATGACGGTGCCTGGTCGGCTTTTCTGCTGGCTGCATTGATCAGCGCCGTCAGTGGAGGATTGCTCTACAGCTGTTGCCGCAGTACAAGAGACCTCTCTTTGCGCGAGGGTTTCGCTGTTGTCACCTTTGGGTGGACTGTTTTTGCAGTGTTTGGCTCGCTCCCCTATGTTTTGTCCGGATCCATTCCTTCGCCGTTGGATGCCATTTTTGAGACCATGAGCGGTTTTACCACGACCGGGTCGACGATTCTGACTGAGATTGAAAGTCTGCCTCAGAGCTTGTTGTTCTGGCGGTCCTTGACCCACTGGCTTGGGGGCATGGGTATTATCGTTCTGTCTTTGGCAATTCTGCCGATGCTTGGCGTCGGCGGGATGCAGCTGTTCAAGGCCGAAGTTCCCGGGCCGACTGCCGATCGGCTTAAGCCGCGCATTCAGGATACGGCTAAAATGCTCTGGGGCGTTTATTTCCTGTTGACGGTGGCAGAAACCATCCTGCTTATGTTCGGTGGAATGACTTTTTTCGACGCTCTGTGCCATTCTTTTGCGACTCTGGCAACGGGTGGCTTTTCAACTAAAAACAGTTCAGTTGCGTCCTATAACAGCAGCTATATCGACTATGTGATTATTGTTTTCATGGTTCTGGCCGGTGTTAACTTTGCTTTGCATTTCCAGCTTTTAAGAGGCGGTGCGCGACTTTTTCCGCAGCGAGGAATGCGTGTTTACCTTGGGGATCATCATCTTCACCACTTTAGCCGTCATGTGCTTCAACTGGAATGGAAGCATCTACGACGGACTGGCTGAAAACCTGCGGTATTCACTTTTTCAGGTTGTATCAATCATTACAACGACCGGATTTGGGACTGCAGATTACGAGCTTTGGCCGGTTGTTCCTCAGTATCTTCTGGTTCTGCTCATGTTCGTTGGGGGTTGCGCCGGATCGACAGGCGGCGGCATGAAGGTTGCCAGAATTCTGTTGCTGTTCAAACATGCCCAGAGTCAGGTTTTCAGATTGATCCATCCGCGAGCTATACGGCTTGTCAAGCTGGGTAACCGGCCTGTTGACAAAGAGGTTATGCAGGCGATCCTCGGATTTTTTGCCCTGTTTGTGGGGTGTTTGTGTGCGGTTCACTGCTTGTCGCGGCCTCGGGAATGGATCTGGTCTCTGCCGGTGCTGCCGTTATCGCCTGTCTGGCCAATATCGGACCTGGGCTTGGAAGTGTCGGGCCGGTTGATAATTTTGCCCATGTTCCAGCCTTTGGTAAATCGGTCCTGATTGTCTGCATGCTGATGGGACGGCTGGAGTTGTTTACTGTTCTGGTTCTGTTCTTTCCCTCTTTCTGGCGTAAATAAGTTATCTGGAGATGAGGGGAAGGAATTTGCTATCCCTGACACAATATAAATGAAAAGCCCCCATCGCTACAAACAGGCGATGGGGGCTTCCCCCCTCCGGAACCCACCCCAACAGGTCTAGGTAAATCGGCTAAGTTGTGCATGTAGTATACTTTCAGTTTCTGACAAAAATCTGAAAATTGGTGGGACCAGAGGGAAAAAAAGTAAAAAAATGAAAAAAATGGTTACAGCTTAATAAAACCGAGTTGACGGCCTGTCACCCCGTTATCGCGCCTGTGCGAAAAGAACAGTTCAGGGTGACAGCAGGTACATTGACTGGCAACTTGAATATTCTCTTCCTTCAAACCTGCTTGTTCGAGTTGCAGTTGACAGCTGAGCGGCAGGTTAAGTTGCCAATGGCCCAGACGTGTTTCTTCAGAAATTTCGTTCCAGAAGCCGGTTCCTTTGCGAAATGCATCGCGCACCGGTCGGTCGACCTCATATTTATGGGCACCAATGCCGGGACCAATGGCCGCCTGTAACTCACTTGGCGGGACATTGAAGTTTTTGCTGATGGCATTGATCACCTTTTTGATGAGTCCATTCGCCGCCCCTTTCCAGCCGGCATGGATTGCCGCTCCAACTTTACCAGCCGGTGCCAGATCAGTAATGGATAGCAATCCGCCGTCAGCACTCCGAGCATGATCCCCGCTTGATTGCTGATAATGGCGTCGGCTTCTACTGTCAGGAAATGACTCAGGTCGGGGTTTGCTTCATCAACCAGTAAAATATCGTTACCATGGGCCTGCTTAACCGTCAGAAGCCGGTGTGGCGATAAGTCAAAGCTTCGGGTCAGGGTTGAACGGTTGCCTTCGACGTTGGGGAGAGGGTCCTCTGTTCCAAGCCCGAGATTGAGGGAGTGGTATGGAGGTCTGCTGACGCCGCCATTACGGGTTGTGAATCCGGCGTCAATAGGGGCAGGTATTCCGCTCGGTTGCAGATAGGAAATTTTTCCTTTACGAACAAGTTTCATTGAAATCCTCGTTTGACTTTTTGTGTTGGTTCAACCGTTTTGCTGCTGTTGATCCAGGTAGCTTATAATCCTGTCGAGAGTTTCAGGTATTTCGCAGGAAAATTCCAGATATTTTCCTGTTTTGGGTGAATAAATCCAAGAAGACGGGCATGAAGAGCCTGTCCGGAGAGTTCGGCAATCATTTTTTCAGCTCAGGATCTTTAATTGATGCGTTCCTGGAGCGGTTTCCATAAAGTGGATCAGCGACCAATGGGTAGTTCATTTCAGAAAAATGAACACGAATCTGGTGGGTGCGGCCGGTCTCGAGTTTTAATTCAACCAGACTCAGATTAAATGTGCTGTATCGTTTTAGCAGGGTCCAATGGGTTACAGCGTTTCTACCCTGTCTGGTTGTGGTGCTCATTTTTTTACGTTGAACCGGGTGGCGACCGATTTCTTGATTGACGGTACCCCGATCGGTTTTGGGGCAGCCGTGAATCAGGGCCAGGTAACGTCGTTCAATGGTGTGTTGTTTGAACTGCTGTGCCAGATGTTGATGGCTCTGGTCATTTTTTGTCACGACAAGCAGTCCGGAGGTATCTTTGTCGATACGATGGACAATGCCGGGACGTAACGTCCCGCCAATTCCTGCAAGATCGTCGCAATGATGGAGGAGGGCATTGACCAGAGTTCCGTGTGAATGTCCTGCGGCGGGATGAACGACCATGCCCGCTGGTTTATTTACGACGATGACATCCTGGTCTTCATAAAGGATCTGCAGAGGGATATCTTCGGGAAGGGCTTCGGTTGGTTCCGGTTCAGGAAGAACTACCTCAAGCGCTTCACCGCCTTTGAGTTTCTGGCTTGCTTTGGCGGGTTCCCGTTCAGAGTCACCCGGCCGTTGTCGATCAGTCTTTTCAGTTGAGATCGACTGATATCCGGCAGGTATTCAGAAAGAAAACTGTCAAGCCGTTCAGCGGGGTGCTCATCCGGAAAGATGATCTTCCGGGTTAAATTCATTTACCAGATCTGACTTTCGATTTTACCTGCCTGCTTGATCATGACATCAACGATGGCACGTTCGTAGAGGTGTTCACGGTTCTGCATTTCGGGAGAAACGCGGGAAAAGAAATGCTCGCGCCCCTCTTCCAGCTCTTCATCCATCAGGTCAAAAATGCTGTCACTTTTTATTCCTTCGGTGACCTTGTCCTGATTATAGAGGGCGATGTCGGACACAATAGCCCGTGCTAAACGAAAAGCAAGATCGGGATTTTCAACCAGCCTAGCCATAGAAGCAGCCTCCAAATTTCTGAAAGGGCATACTGAATATTTTGAGATCCACTTTATTAAATTATTTTGAATAAAGCAAGAACAAACGAGATATTTGCAGATTGAAATTATTTTGAATTAATAATAATGTGTGTTAATGTTTATATGTTAAGTACAGGGCAGTACACCAACGCGATAACGGGGGAAAAATGACAAACAAATATCAGAATATCAATTTTGATCTCGACCGCTTGCCGACGATGCCTTTGGTCGCCGCTCAAATGATGGAACTGCTGAATATGCCGGAGGCATCGGCAGACAGGATGTCCAGTGTTATTTCCAAGGATGCTGCGGTTTCTGCCCGGGTGCTGAAAATAGCAAATTCTTCTTTTTATAGCATGTCGCGCAAGGTCACCAGCTTACCGACCGCCATCGTGATTCTGGGAGAGAGGACCTTCGTAACCTGGTGCTGGCGGCCAGTATCCGCGGGATGAACCAATCGTTCGGAGCTGTCGCAAAAATGCTCTGGGAGGACTCAATGGTGTGTGCCCTGGGGGCACGTTTCTTAGCTCGTAAACTCAGTGTTGCCGACCCGGAGGAAGCTTTCATGGCAGGCCTGTTTCGTCATATCGGTCTGGTTGTTCTTAATAACCAGAAAGAAAAGGCCGGCGATTTCATTATCTCATCTGTCAGTTTAATCGGCAGGATATGGCTGAGCGTGAACGTGATCTGTTCGGAGCCACCCACGCCGAAATAGGTGCTGCCGTACTGGAGTATTGGAAACTGTCCGAGGTGCTTTCCCTGGTTGCGCTCCATCATTGCGATGGGCATTGCCGTCGGATACCTGTAAGGATACCGTGAAATTGACGGCTTTGATCAATATTGCCGGCTCTTTACCCAGTTATTTCGGGATTTTTGGGGTACGACGCGAGCTTGATCTGGAGTCTCTTCCCGGGATCACCATGCTGGAACTCGATCCTGGACTGGTGACAGAAAATATTGATGAGTTCAAGGCGATTTTTGAGGAAAACAGGGGGGATTTTCTGTCTTAGGGAAGATGAATGACTAAAGAGTTAAAGCCGCTGTTTGATTATCTTGGCAGTCAGATCGATCCAGTGTTGTTGTTGAAGGCCGTAGAGCAGAACCCGGCGTCAATTGTCATCATGGACCCTGAAGGCAAGATGATCTATACGAATAAAAAATTCAAAGAATCGACCGGTTATTCTGCCGAAGAAGCTTATGGACAGAGTCTTGGTCTTCTTATGAGTGACGATGGTTATACCGATTACGGGGCCATGTGGAGGGTCCTGTTTCAAGGGCGTGAGTGGCGCGGAGATTTCCATAACAGAAAGAAGAATGGCGAGCTCTTCTGGGAGCGGGCTCCATCTCACCGATTTTCGATAACGACGGACAGATAACGCACTTTCTCGCCATAAAAGAAGATATTACCGAACAAAAACAGATTGAGGAGGTTCTGGAGAGGACCGTTGCGGAATCGACCCAGATGGCCATCAGCCTTGAATTTTTTGAATGCTGAATTAAAAGCAACACAGTCTCAGATGTTACAAAGAGAAAAAATGGCTTCAATCGGTCAATTGGCCGCTGGAGTTGCCCATGAAATCAACAATCCGATCGGCTTTGTATCAAGCAACTTGCGCAGCCTTGGAAAATATCTTGCGAAGTTGATCGATTATCTGACTGAAGTTGAAGCGGATATCGAGACTGTGGCTCCCGAGCTGAAAGAGAGGGTTGGGCAACTGAAAAAAAAATTGAAAGTAGATTTCCTTCTTGAAGACAGTGCGGATTTGATCGGCGAGTCGCTTGATGGGGCTGAACGGGTACGAAAGATTGTTCAGAATCTTAAAACCTTTTCCCGGGTTGATCGTGCCGATATTCAGATGGCTGACGTGAACGAATGTGTGGAGAGCACCCTTAGTATTGTTTGGAATGAAATTAAATACAAGGCAACGCTGGAGAAGCACTTAGGTGATCTGCCTGATCTACGCTGCAATCCCCAGGAACTGTCGCAGGTTTTTACAAACATTATCATGAATGCTGCTCAGGCGATTGACAAAAACGGTGTGATCAGAGTGAGGAGCTGGCAGGAAGAGGATTTGCTTTTTGTCAGCATTGAGGACAATGGTTGTGGAATTCGCCCTGAGGATAAAGATAAAGTATTTGAACCGTTTTTTACCACCAAAGAAATTGGCGAAGGAACGGGGCTGGGGATGAGCATCAGCTACGAAATCATTAAAAATCATGGGGGAATATTATCATCGATTCGGAGCCAGGTTCGGGCACGACCATGACTGTGCAGTTACCTTTGAAACATGAGGCTTCTGAATGAAACTACGGACCAAAATAATAGTCATTCTGGTCGTGACTGTCATTATTGTCATGAGCGGCAGTGGTCTGTTTTTTTTCGTTCATTACAAGAGCGCGTTCCGAGATTCGGTCTATCAAGCGATAGATTCAGCCGCAGTTCATGAAGCAGACATTCTCAGTCGTTATTTGAATTATCAACTGAGTGCGGCCATGCATATTGGCGAAACAGTTCCCTATCTTACCATCGAATATGAGGATTACGATTGGCTCACAGATTATTTCCGTCGCCATCTTAAAAATTTTGCATTTTTCAATGAGGGTTTTTCTTTGTTGATGCCAACGGGATTCTCAGAGCCGACTACCCTTCTTATGTTGAAGGGCATGGCCGCGATTTTTCCGGCTACAAGTTTTTCCGTCAGACCATGGAACAAAAAAAAGGGATGATTTCTCAGCCTTACCGATTGGAGCATAATGGAGAAGAGGTGATTGCCATTACCGCTTACATCAGCTCCCCGGACGGGACTCCGCTGGGGGTGGTTGGTTGTGTCTCTTCTATCAGGAAAGATGGTCTGCTACGGGAGATAAGGAACCGAACCATTGGGACTCATGGTTACACTTATGTGTTTGATCATAGTCGGCTTTTAATTCTCCACCCTGATGACAACAGAATGCTCTCCCGCGATGTCCCAAAAGGCGTCAACACAATGTTTGATGCAGCTATCGCTGGTTTTGTCGGAACAACTGAGACGGTTAATTCCAAGAATGTAAGGATGTTGGCCGCTTTTCGACCGGTTGCCGGAACGGATTGGATTGTCTGTTGTCAGGTTCCTTCCAATGAAGCGTTTGCGCCATTATGGGCGAGCCAAAAGCTGTTTAGTCTCTTTGTGCTTTGTGGAGGGGTTGTCGCTGCCCTGCTTGGCCTGTTTCTGGTTCATCGCAGCATGCGTGGCTTGACGATGCTGGAAACGGCAACGGCAGGCCTGGCCATCCCTGAAAATTTCATGATGTTGACCATCTCTTGACCGAAGAGATTGCGAAACTGGGACCGTTGGAAAAACATCCCGAATTCGGACCACTGGCTCTTACGATCGGCAAGCTTTACGAACGCTTGGGGCGTTCGTTGGCTGAAAGCCAGATGATGGCTGAAAGCCTTGATGAGGCGTACCGTCAACTGCAGGCCACGCAATCGCAAATCCTTCAGCAGGAAAAAATGGCATCGGTCGGCCAATTGGCTGCAGGAGTCGCCCATGAGATCAATAACCCCATGGGTTTATAACCAGCAATCTTTCTACTATGAAACGCTACCAGGCAAAATTAGAGAACTACTTGCATCAGCTCGAAAGCTGGTTGCAGGAGGACGATTTGTTGAGGCTTCAAAAAGATTATAAAAAGAAGCAGAAAATCGATTATGTGCTGGCGGATATCAGTGACTTGATCGAAGAGTCGAAGGATGGTGCTGAACGGGTAAAAAAAATAGTCCAGAATCTGAAAAGTTTTCCCGTGTCGATCAGTCCGATTTTATGCTGGCAGATATCCACGAGTGTCTGGAGAGTACCTTGGCCATCGTCTGGAATGAAATTAAATACAAATCCACACTTGAAAAAGAATTTGGTTATTTGCCATTGATCTATTGCTATCCCCAACAGTTGAATCAGGTGTTTTTGAATGTTCTGATCAATGCGGCTCAGGCTATCCAGAAAAATGGATTGATTCGCATTAAAACCTGGTCGGACGAACAGCTGATCTATGTGGCCATAAGCGATAACGGCCAGGGGATGCCCATTGCTGTCAGGGAACGTATCTTTGAACCGTTTTTTACGACCAAACAGGTCGGTGAGGGAACGGGGCTTGGGATGAGTATCTCCTATGAAATCATCAAGAAGCATGGAGGACAGATTCTCCTCGATAGCGAAGAAGGACAGGGCGCGACCTTTACGATAACTCTGCCACGGATGGAGGAGGGGCAAGATGTCTGAAGAGATCAAGATTCTGTGTGTTGACGACGAAAAAATGTATTGAAAGCACTTCGCCGTCTGTTCATGGATGAAGACAATTACGAAATTCTCGTGGCAGAATCGGGCGAGCACGGGTTGGCAATGCTGGCTGAAGAAGAGGGGATTCGAATGGTCATCTCTGATTATCGCATGCCTGAAATGAACGGGGTCGAATTTTTACGTCAGGTTTATGAAAAAGATCCCGATACCATCCGGATTGTCCTGTCCGGATACGCGGATACCGCTTCTGTCGTTGAGGCGATTAATCAGGGCCAGATTTATAAATTTATTCCCAAGCCATGGAATGATGAAGAACTGTTGTCGACAGTCTCCGCGGCGTTGCAGCATCAGGAACTGCAACGTCAGGTTAAAACTATGGCCGAAGAACTGAAAAAAAAGAACGCCGAACTGCAGGAAATCAATGAAAACCTGGAAGTTCTGGTCAATAAAAGGACTGAGGCATTGGAGATTCGTAACCATGTCCTGCAGATATCGCAAGGGATCCTGGATGTTATTCCCATCGTTGTCTTTGGAATCGATCCCGAACAAATGATTGTTCATTGTAATGAATATGCGCGAGAACTGTTTCCTTATGAGGGGCTCGGACCTTTGGGGAATGATCGCAGAGACGTTTTTTCTGAAGAAGTGAACCAATTGATTGATCGTTTGGATGAGGAATATCGTCCTCAGACTTCATTGGTTGTTCATGGTCGTTCCTATCGGGGCGAAGTCAGACGACTTCATGAAAGTCTGTCCCAAGGTGTCGTTGTCGTCATGATTCCGGAAACGTGAAAAAAGTGAGGGGAGAGCTGTTTGAGGTGTCGTTGTGGATGATCATCTGAGTAGTGTAAAGATACTTTTAGTTGACGATGAAATCAATATTACCAAGGCTTTGCGGCGCTTATTGATGCAGGTGGAGGAGTACGATATTTACACTGCTGATTCAGGCCGGCGGGGATTGGAGCTCCTTGAGGAAGAGAAGGATATCGCGGTTATTGTGTCGGATCAACGCATGCCGGAGATGACAGGTGTTGAGTTTTTGCATGAGGCTCGAAGCTTAGCTCCTGATGCCGTGCGAATTTACTGACCGGTTACGCAGATATCGAAGCTTCAATTGCGGCCATCAACCGCGGGGCTATCTTTCGTTACCTGACCAAACCGTGGGATGATGAAGCCCTCCTTCAATCGATTTCCGAAGCCGTAAAAAATTATCTGCTGGTTTCAGAAAATAAGCGACTGAATGCGTTAGTGTTGAAACAGAAAAATGAATTGCATGACTGGAATCAACGTCTTAAGCAGAGGGTTTTGGACCAGACCGCTCAGATTCGGGCCAGAGGCGATGAAATTGCCGAAAGCCATCACCAGCTGCAACAGAGTTTTAACAATACGATTGAGATATTGACCGGATTGATTGAAATGCGAGATCACCGGACTCTTGGACACAGTCGAAATGTTGCCGAGCTCGTTGCTGTTATGGCAAAACGATTGAATCTCTCTGAAGAGAACCAATATAAGATCCATACCGCGGGACTGCTTCATGATATTGGTAAAATCGGAATGCCTGACAAGGTGATATTGCAGAATATCGGCGATTTGAGAGGGAAAGATTTACAGGAATATCAAGATCATGTTGTCCGTGGTCAAGCCGTGGTAGAGATGGTTCCGGCCTTTAGGGGAATGGGGAACTGATAAGACATCATCATGAACGTTATGATGGAAAAGGGTTTCCTGACGGTTTGGAAGGCGAAGCCATTCCACTTGGAGCAAGACTGATCCGTGCTGCAGATCGATTTGAGCATAAACTGAGCCGTTTTCCGGAAGATATCGCATTGACGGAAGCGCTAGATGCCCTTGAAAGCGAATGGGGAAGTCTGCTCGACCCTTCTCTCAAAAAAATACTTGCCGAAGGGGCAGAGGAAATTTCTTCAAAGCTCGAGATCTCTTCTGACGTTGTGGAGACTAAAGTATCGCCCAATGAGTTGGAAGAGGGGATGCTGTTGTTGCATGACCTCTATAGTGGAACGGGTGTCCTGCTCTTAAAAAAAGGGACTTTTTTCGATGAAGTTTCGATCAATGCCGTCAAGCGGTGTTATCTGGTTGATCCTTTCGAGCGTGACATCTCGGTCTTGAGTAATAGCGAACATGACTAGGATCGCTCGTTGCTGTGTTTTGTCGCATATTTTATCCGAGCGGTCGCTGATCGTTCAATTTTATGTTGAGCCGTGAACAGGCATGTTGAGACCGGCCTCAGGGAACTTGAAAAAGAATGCAATACAATTCGAAGAGGTGGTCCCTGTGACGGTTGCATGGAGAAAACGATTGTGCCCGATTCTTGAGCATCAAGGGCAAGAGAGCCGCAATATGAAACGATGAAATTCTGGTGATTTAACATTTTTGAGTGAGTGGGCGGCTATCGCTAGATAGTTTTCCACGATGGATTGTTTTATGGGTGTGTCTACAGTATCGAATAAGAACATACTGATTGTTGATGACGAGGCCAGTTTTCGTAAGTTTGTCAAGACTGTTCTGTCGGATAACGGTTATGTCTGCTTTCTGGCCGAGGACGCAAAAGAAGCCCAGCAGATTCTGGAAAGAGAAACCATTAATCTGTGCTTACTCGATCTGATTATGCCGGAACGGTCAGGTGAAGACTTTTAAAGGAGATCAAGCAGCTCTATCCAGACATTGGTGTGATTGTCGCGACAGGTGTCGGGTCTCTGGAAGTCGCAACAAAGTGCCATGACTTTGGTGCTGATGATTACCTTCTAAAACCGTTTGAGCCGCAGCGCCTTCTGATCAGTTTAAAAAATGTGTCAGAGCGTAGAAGGTTGCTGCGGGAAAAAAAATCCTATCGTCTGCAACTAGAGAAGAAGCTTGCGGAACAGGCAGAAAAAATCAAGACATCTCAATCCCTTCTGGTGCAGCAGGAAAAGCTTGCTTCTATTGGTCAGCTTGCTGCGGGGGTCGCTCATGAAATTAATAATCCGGTCGGCTTTATCTCAGGTAATCTACGCGCCTTGAGTAAATATGCTGACAAAATTCTTGATTTTAAAGATTCTGTCGGAAAACTGCTTGATGCTCCGAAAATAAATCCCGTCGAAATGGAAGATGTGCGCCGGCAGAAGTGCAAACTTGATGATCTGTTCGAAGACCTTCATGAACTGGTGTCGGATTCCCTTGAAGGGACAGACCGAATACAAGAGATCGTGCAGAGTTTGAAGTCTTTTTCCCGCACCGATTCAGACACTCCTGTGCCGGTAGATATTGCCAAATGTCTGGATAGTGCCATTACTGTTGTCTGGAATGAAATAAAGTATAATTCTCAACTTGAAAAAGAATTTTCCGAATTGCCGGCTATTCAGGCTATCCCCAGCAACTTGCTCAGGTTTTTATGAACTTGCTGGTGAATGCCTCGCATGCCATTGAGAAGAAAGGGATTATTAAGATTAAGGCATTGGTTGATGGTAATCTGGTTAAGGTTATGATCACAGACAACGGTTGCGGCATTGCAGAAGAAAATCTTCCTCGGATCTTTGACCCGTTTTTTACCACTAAACCGGTAGGTAAGGGAACTGGTCTGGGGATGAGTATCGCAAAAGATATTATTAATAAACACAATGGTAATATTGGGGTCAGCAGTAAAATCGGTGAGGGAACGACTTTTACAGTGGCATTTCCGGTTGAGTAATGGTTGCAATAGCGCATCCGGTTGATGTTTTTTTGCAGGATCTGCGCTTTTAAGATGATGGGAGAGCCACAATCTGCGGCGATTATAACGAGGATGCAGGCATCAGTCGTGAGAAATAATCGATCGCTGTCGGTTGCGGTTTTTTTCTGCTTGAGAAAATTCTATCGTGTGGTGAGGTTGGATTCTTATCTCCTAATTCAATCATAACGTGTTCGAGTTATTTGTTTCCGTTATGATCGTTGATGAGTGATTCGAAGTCTTGAACCTGTTATCTGTTTGGGTGATAGGGGTCTGCTATGCTTTCTGCAGAAGGAGGTTGTGAACAAAGTGCTCACTGTGTATTCTGGACGGGATGTAACGTGACTGCAATAGCCGAGAACAGCCGTCTTCGGTATAGCGGGATCTATTGGCGGTTTTTAGGAATGGTCAATATGTGGAGTTTGACTTTCTGACCTCTATGGAATCAGTTCAAGCCGTGGCTTTTCAGCCTGTTGGTGCTTTTATTCGACCCACGATCTAATCGGGAGGGGATCATGAGCCAAGAAGTAGATGTAACAAATTGCAAGAGAGTCCTATATGTGGATGATGAAGAAAGTCTGGCGATGCTTGGTGCCGACCTGCTGGAAGATTACGGCTACAAGGTGAGTTGTGCCTGAATGGGGATGAGGCACTCGATCTGTTTCAGCAACATTCAGGCAACTTTGATGTGGTGATTACCGATGAATCGATGCCGGGAATGACCGGCATCGAGCTGGCTCAGAAGATCTTCAGCTATGCTGAAAATGTCCCTGTTATCCTTTGTTCCGGTCATATGCTGACAATGCAGGAAAAAGGGATGGAGCAAACCAATATCAAAGCGGTACTGGCGAAAACGGATGTCTGCCTGAAGTTGCCGGATATGCTGGAGAGGATGTTTGAGGCCGTCGGGTAACAGCCGTCTGCTCGCTGTCATCGACAGCAGCTCGCCGGCGGTTTCAGTTTGATGACAATCCCGTCCGTGGGCGTTGTCTTTCCCGTTACACCAAAGTGCAATTTTTCTTCTCTCACAAAAGCAGGACGTGAGCGCTTTTTTATTATTTTTCAACGCCGCCCTGCTGGTGGCCTGTCGCTATCCGTGCTCAGGTTTCACTACGTCTCAGCTGTCGTCATTTCAGTCTGTTTTTTGTCATTCTATCGGTGCGATGCACAATCACTCCCTGTTCTCTAAAGCATAAACGTGGCAATCAGAAGGAGCATAACGAATGCCATGATAATAATTGACAACATTGGCAGACCTCCCTCTTTTTCTCTTTCGAAGACGCTGGAGCATCAATGTGACCGACAACCGGAAAGCGTTCAATCACAGCCCGGACATGTGGCGCTGATTTGAGTTCTTCAGTCAGGTCCTGACCTGCCTGGTGAGCTTCATAATGGTTTCCATCAACCCACATGGCGCTGTCACTGACATCGTAAACCCTGCCGCTGACGGCAACATAGGTCGGCCGGCCTTCACGGCCATCGTACTGCTTGAGCTCTTCCCGATTCATATCCATCTCCTGAGCATGATAATAAATTTTCACCACAGGGCCGTTATAATAGCATATGGAGCCGGCTAATCTGAAGTCGCTGATGAATTATTGAACCATTCTGTTCAGACCGACCCGGTCAAGTTTGTTCTGGTACCGTTTCACTCAGCTATGATAAATAAATGATCTGCATTCCAATGAACGAAATTGAAAGGTTGAGAATATGACAAACGTACACAAAATTGGCTTTATCGGCGGTGGAAATATGGCAGAGGCGCTGATTAAGGGATTGTTGGCAGGAAATGTTCCGGCTGAAAAAATCCTGGTTTCAGAACCGAGCGATTATCGCCGTGACCATCTGCAAAACAGTTACGTTATCGGGCTGGCAGACAACAACCTTGAACTGATGGAGCAGTCAGATATTGTCGTACTGGCGATCAAGCCTCAGATTGCCGTCGAGGTCCTTGAAGAGATTGCAGGAGTCTACAGTGATGACAAGTTGATTGTGTCGATCCTGGCCGGTGTGACCTGTACGACAATTGAGAAATACTTCCAGGGGCTCCACGTGTCGTGCGTGTCATGCCCAATACTCCAGCTTTGGTCGGGGAAGGTGCCAGCGCCATTTGTCGCGGACACCATTCCAGCCGTGATGATCTCGATATTGTCAGGCAGCTGCTTGAAACTGTGGGCAAGGTTCAGCTGATCGACGAGCGCCAGATGGATGCGGCGACCGGCCTGTCGGGTTCGGGACCGGCCTATATCTACACTGTGATTGAGGCATTGGCCGATGGCGGCGTGCGTGAAGGGCTGCGCCGGGATGTCGCCCATGCTCTGGCTGTCCAGACTGTCGTCGGGGCTGCTCTGATGGTGCGGGAAACCGGAGAACATCCGGCCATTTTACGTGATCAGGTGTGCTCGCCCGGAGGAACCGCGATTACCGGAGTCAGTACCTTGGAAAAGAACGGTCTCAGGACAACGCTGATGGAAGCGGTTTCAGCATCGGCAGCTCGATCGCGCGAGTTGGGCGGCAGCTGATATTCTGGAGCGCTCAGGAGGGTTATGATGATCGACGATTTCGGAACCTTCGCGATTGCCATCACTTTGTTGACCTTGTTTCCCGGTGTCGATTCACTGCTGGTTATTCGCAATGCGTCACGCGGTGGGTGGCAGGACGGAATGGTTACCAGCACTGGAATCTGCTGTGGACTGTTTGTCCATGCACTGGTCTCAGCCCTGGGAATCTCAGCCCTGTTGCTGCAGTCTGCAGTTGCCTTTAATCTGCTCAAACTGGTCGGGGGCGGCTATCTTATCTGGATGGGGCTGTTCAGCTTGTGGCACGCCGCAGCGATGGGACATCCCTCCGCTTCTTCGCCGGCCGTTACGGTTCGTAGCCGTTCATTTCAGTGGCAGAGGTCCTTGCGCGAGGGCCTTGTCTGTAATGTGTTCAATCCCAAAGCATTGCTTTTTTATATGGCGTTTTTGCCGCAGTTCATCGATCCTGTCCGGTCACCGCTATTACAGTCCCTGTTCATGGCCGCGATCCATTTTGTCATCGCCATGCTTTATCAAGGAACGTTGACCTTACTGGTTGAACGGACCCGAGTATGGTTTAAGGGAGGAGCTCTGCGGCGCTGGTCTGAAGGGTTGGTCGGTCTGGCTCTGATCTCTTTCGGTTTAAGCATTCTGGGGGAAAGAAGAGTCTGATTCTTTCTGCACAGGGGAAACAGATGTCCGATAAGCGTTTGCACTATGGCTGGTGGGTTGTTTTTGCCGGTTGTCTGACCCTGTTTTCCTGTCTGGGATTGGCTCGGTTCGCTTTTGGGGTGATCCTTCCGGGGATGCGCGAAGCTTTGTCTCTGGGATATGATCAGATGGGTTACATCGGCACTGGTAACTTCATCGGTTACCTTTTCTCCGTTGCCGTGACTCCCGGCCTGTTGAAAAGACTGGGTCCTCGGGTGACAATTGTGACAGGTCTGCTGATCATTGCCTGCTCGTTAAGCGGGTTGGCGTTGTGCAGTTCTTACCTGCCTGTTCTGTCCCTTTATCTATTGACGGGGATTGGTAGCGGGCTGGCTAACATTGCGACCATGGTGTTGATCGCTCACTGGTTTCAACGTGAAAGCGTGGTCGTGCCGCAGGATTTATGGTGCTTGGCAATGGAATCGGTATCATCTTTTCAGGGCTCCTGATCCCTTATCTCAATCGATTTTACGGTCTCGACGGGTGGCGAATCAGTTGGGCTTGTCTGGGCGGTATAACTCTGGTTGTTGTTTTGATTGTCGGTCTGGTCGTGCGAAATGAACCGAATGAGCTTGGGCTCAAGCCGATCGGGGATGACATATCCCATGCTTTGAACGCTTCTGGTTTTCAAGCCGGCCCACGTACGAGACGCGCCATCATGACGCTCGGTTTCCTCTATCTGGCCTTCGGGGCAACTTACATGATTTATGGCACCTTTGCTGTGACCAGCATGGTTGACGAGTATGGTTTCAGCGAATCGAGTGCCGGTCAGTTCTGGTCCTGGGTCGGTTTCTTTGGCCTGTTTTCAGGAGTGCTGTTTGGCGGACTTTCAGATCGCATCGGTCGGCGAGCCGGTTTAGCGGTTGTCTTTATGTTTCAGACTCTGGCCTATCTGGCGGTCGGATCGGGGATTGGCGGCTGGAGCATCTTGCTTTCCGTCTTTCTGTATGGAATTGTCGCCTTTTCGATCCCTGCAATTATGACGGCGGCGGTCAGTGATTATCTGGGTGTTGCCCGGGCGGCAGCGGGGTTTTCTTTAGTGACCTTCTTTTTTGCCGGCGGCCAGACGGTTGGACCTGCCGTCGCCGGTCTGATTGGTGAGCAGTTTGGCAGCTTTTCACCTGCTTTTTTACTCTCTGCAGCTATGACCTTTATTGCGCTGCTCCTGTCCTTGACCCTGCCGCGCCCCTCCATGAAACCATAACCCGACGGAATGTCAGAGTATTCAGAATCAGCAACTTGGCTCTGGATGTTCACAGCTGGTGCGGATAGGATTGAGCGACAAGGGCAAGCAGCTCTGCATGGACTGCAGGCGGTCCGCAGACCATAATGCGGTCGCGGTAGGGGAGTAATGCTCACCGCGCTGATTGGTGACGAGAATATCTCTCTCCTTGAGAAAAAGGCAGGCCGCGGCAACATCGTAAGGCTGCAGATCGCTTTCCCAGAAACCCTGTAGAAAACCGGTGGCGACATAGCTCAGATCAAGCGCAGCCGAGCCGAAGCGTCTGATCCCGCGACAGCGGTAGAGGACATTTTCAGCACAGTTGAAAAAGTACTGTGACAGATCGGGAGAGCGGTAAGGAAAACCGGTCCCGATCAGAGCCTGGGTCAGTCCTGGACAGTGAGGGCATTGGCAGCGTTTGCCGTTGAGATGGACCCCTGTGCCGATCAGTGCGCTGTAACATTCCATCGATTGTGGGCGATAGACGACACCGAGCTGTGTTTGTTCCTGTTGTTCCAGTGCGACTGAAATGGAAAACTGATCAAGCCCACTGAGGAAGTTGGTTGTTCCGTCGAGCGGATCAACGACCCAGCGCAGATCAGCATTCCCTTCGCTGCCTGTTTCTTCACCGTAAAAACCTGCCTCCGGGAGTAACATACTCAATCCGCTCTTCAGCATTTCCTCAGAATTCAGATCGATTTCAGAGACATATTCCCGGGTAATTTTTTCCGTCCCATTGAGGTCAGGTTTTCTGAAGCACCCTGACTGATAGTGGCCGACCTGTTTGACCAGATCAATGACTGAATCGAGCAACAACTGATTAATCATCGTCACAACATCTTGCCCTGATTTGTGAAAAATCGATTATAGGGATTGAATGTCCGGCGATAGCGACGGATTTCTATGATGATGATGTTGATGATACTGGCGATGGGAACACCGATGATCATGCCCAGCACGCCGTAAAGTTTGCCTCCCATGATAATGGCCAGAATGACCCAGAGCGGATGCAGGTTAGAGACCCGGGAGATCAGAATTGGTATAAGAATAAAATTATCGACAATGACCTGGGCAATCAGTAGGTAGACGCAAAGGATCCACCAGAACTGTCCTCCCATTCCAAGGTCGACCAGAGCAATAATCAGACCGGGAATCATTCCGATGATCGGGCCGATATAGGGAACCAGGTTCGTCGCACCGGCAACAACGGCCAGGATGGGAGTATAGCGGATATCGGTGAAGGATAATCCGACCCAGACGACGACGCCGATAATGAGGGCTTCGAGGATACGACCACGGACAAAATGAGCCAACTGCCAGCTGACCCGGGCATAGATATCCAGGATCATTTCAAAATAACGGTTAGGAGTCAGTGAGATCAAGCCTTTCATGATGGAACGGCTGTCGCGCAGGAAAAAGAAAGAAAAGAGTGGGACCAACAACATCAGGCTACCAATTCTAAGGGCGGAGCGTGGCGTCTCAGCGAGAATCAAGCCAACGACTGAATGGGAAATGGTGCGCAATTGTGCACCCGGATCAAAATCCTTGATGACCGGGAAATGCTGTTGAGCAATGGCCAGCAGATCGTTCAGATAATTAATGGCATGGCTATATAGCGGGGGAAGTCGGCCTGCAGGGCTTGTAGCATCCCGTGCCAGTTCGGAGGGCCGATAATCAGCATCAAGGAAAGGATGAAAACCGAGACAATGATGTAGACGATGAAGATACTTAATGTTCGGTTGAAACGGACTTTTTCGAAATACTGTACTGCAGGATCGAGCAGAAATGCGACGATCATTGACAGCAGGATAGGGAGGAACAGCCCTGTCGTCGCCGTTTTCAACAGCGCTGTGATGGTCGAAGCCGATGAGTAAATGGCTATGCCGGAAGCGATGGCTGTGGTCAGTACGAGATAGAGCACAGCAACCTGAGTTCGATTCATACTCCCGCCCTGATCACTCACGAGGTCCCTCCTGAGCCGTTTGCAGACGTTTGTTCAGCTCCTGCAGCTGCAGACTGCACTGCAGCAAGCGGTCACTGATAACCCGGTTGAGGCCAAACAGAATTCTGGCGGTTATCGCGGGATGGCGGCGCATGGCTTCCTCGACATCTGAGCGAAACAGGCCGATCAACACAGTCGGTTCCGTTGCCTGTGCTGACGCACAGCGCGGACGAGAAGCGGTCAAGGCAACCTCACCAAAAACTCTCCAGGTTCAAGCAGGGCCAGTTCAGTTTTAATATTATGCTCATCCTGGTTGAAGATCCTGATCTGACCCGTGCGGATGACATACATGCCCGACCCGATGTCTCCCTGGCTGAAAACCATTTCTTCTGCCTGGTAATTCCGGATATGGACAATGTTTTCCAGAAAATCAAGGTCGCGCTGTTCCAGTTTGTTGAAAGCCGGCAAAGTTCCAAGAAAATAGGCCAGGGACTGTTCGTCGGTGCGGCTGCGGAAAATATTCTGCCAGAGTGGGTTCAAATCGTGCCTCTTTGCTATCGTCTGTTTGTTGGTGTTAAAACCCTGATACGGAAACAGCCTTGTCTGGCTTTCCCTGTGAACGGACTGTTCATCATCGTTGCTATTATAACCATAACTTCCGTGAGAGCCAGATAAAACCTGATAATGCATTCTCCTCTTTATCACAGCGCAATTCTTGATTATTCTGTAGCCATGATTGAAATTGACCTGAAAAAGTACCCACTGCTTCCCGGCGTTTACCAGATGCTGGGAGAACATGACGAAGTGCTCTATGTCGGCAAGGCCAAGCAACTGCGCAACCGCTTGCGCAGCTATTTCTCCGTCTCCGGAGATGGGCGTCAGCACATCCCGCTGTTGATGGAAAAAGTTCGGCGGGTTGAGGTGATCGTCACTGACACGGAAAAAGAAGCTTTACTGCTGGAGAATACCCTGATCAAAAAATATCGGCCGCGCTATAATATTGAACTGCGTGACGATAAAACTTATGTGTCAGTCCGCATCGATTTAAATGATCCTTTTCCGATCATGCAGGTTGTTCGCCAGGTTAAGGATGATGGTGCTCAGTATTTTGGTCCCTACTCCTCTGCTTCATCGATTCGTGAAACCCTCAAGGAAATCTACCGGATCTTCCCGTTACGTCACTCTTCAGTCGAGCGTTGCAGTAAGCGAGGACGACCTTGTCTGTTTCATCAGATTGGTCAGTGCAGCGCCCCCTGTCACGGGAAGATCAGCCAGCGCGATTATCGTAAACTCGTTGATGGCGTGATTCAGTTGCTGGAGGGGCGTGAGTCGGAGGTGGTCAAGTCGTTACAGCAACAGATGACGCAGGCGGCAGCGATATGCGCTTTGAAGACGCGGCAAAGTTCCGTGATCAGATACGCTCGATAGAGCGCAGTGTCGAAAAGCAGAAGGTGACCGATTACGGTGGCGGCAATCAGGATGTTATCGGCGTCCATCAGGATGGCGGCGAAGTAGAGTTGACCCTGTTGTTCATCCGGCAGGGAAAGTTGATCGGGAGGCGCAGTTTCCCCTTGAAATGGAATCTCGACCTGGAGGATTTGATCAGTGGGTTTCTGCTGGAATATTACGAACGTGAGGTGATTCTGCCTGACCAGATCCTGCTGCCGTTCAGTTTTGACGATGCTGACCTTCTCGGTGAATGGTTGAGTGAAAAAAGAGGAAAAAAAGTAAGGATCCTGACCCCTGTTCGTGGTGAAAAAAAACGCTTAACGTTGCTTGCAGGACGAAATGCAACTGAATCGTACCGTCAGAGGGGGCAAAGAAGGCAGGCCCGTAGCGACTTGCTGGAAGAATTGCAGAAAGCTTTCTCTTTGAATCGTAAGCCGGTCAGGATCGAGTGTTTTGATATCTCTAATGTCCAGGGGAACCAGTCTGTTGGCAGCATGGCTGTCCTGGTTGATGGCGAAGCTGCCTCTTCTGAGTATCGCCGTTTCAAGATTAAAACCGTTGAGGGCGCTGACGATTATGCTTCGCTGGGGGAAGTTCTGCGGCGCCGTCTGCAACGCGGCATAGATGAGGATACACTCCCCGACATGATTCTGATAGATGGGGGGAAGGGCCAGCTCGGCGTCTTAACGGCTGTCCTGGATGAGTTTTCCTTGCGTGGGAGAATCGGGGCTGTTGGTATTGCAAAGAGCCGGGTCATGGCAAATGTGCGCGGTCAGGTTGTCGAGCGCAGTGAAGAGCGCTTTTTCCTTCCCGGGCGTAAAAATCCGGTCAGTTTCCGCCAGGGATCAGCCCGCCTGTTTCTACTTGAACGGTTACGCGATGAAGCACACCGCTTTGCCATTACCTATCATCGTAAACTGAGAAGCAAGGCGAATTTGAGGTCGTCGCTGGAAGATATCCCAGGGGTGGGACCTAAACGCCGCAAGGCCTTGCTCAAGTATTTCGGGAGTCTCAAACGTATTCGCTCCGCCTCTCTCGAGGATCTTCAACATATGCCGGGGATGCCGTTGCCTCTGGCAGAAACGATCTACCAGGCGTTGAAGGATTAATATGATAGCGGTTCGATGCCGGTCATAATAACAGTCTGGCAATGTTCAGTCGTCGGGCTTTTCGGGCTGATCTACCACGAGCTCAGGACGGGCAAACCGCAAACAAGAAAATCGTTAACGTCCTGTTTACGAGAGAGAAGTCAATCACATTTCGTGTGCAACGGCTATGACAAAGCCTCTACATGGGCTTTGTCATCAAACTTAAAAGCCCGACAACGCTCAGTCATCGGGCTTTTAATCGACCTTTGTTTATTCTCAGAATTTTCCAAATTCAGTATCATCCAAGGCAATGACTGGTTTTGATGTCGGGGAGGCTTGTCCCCAGTTGTCCGCAGTAAGCGCACCTTTATCGCAGGCTGAGGTGCTGGCTTTTGATAGGAAACTGCCGACTGAGCCTGGACTGGAGCCTGATGTGATATGTTCTGATTCTTCAGTCTGAACCGCTTGAGCATATTCAATAATTCTGCTGCCTGGCTGGAGAGTTCCTCAGCCGATGCAGCACTTTCTTCGGCTGTCGCCGTGTTTTGTTGAATGACCTTATCGATTTGGTCAAGCCCTTCGTTGATTTGACTAATTCCTTCAGCCTGTTCGTTGGATGCAGCAGCAATTTCTTCAGCCAGGTCAGAGACTTTGGATACTCCACCGTAGATGGTTTCCAAAGATGCCGCTGTTTGACCGGCAATTTCAGCTCCGTTTTCCGTTTCTGTACCGATCCTTCAATCAGTTCCGCCGTTTCGGATGCCGCTTGGCACTCCGTGCCGCCAGATTTCGGACCTCTTCGGCGACAACAGCAAGCCTTACCATGCTGACCGGCCCGGCGGCTTCGACAGCGGCATTCAGTGCCAACAGATTGGTTTGAAAGCGATTTCATCGATCACCTTGATAATCTTATTGATATTCTGCCCAGCCTCTCTGATGTCTTCCATGGCTGCAACCATTCGTTCCATCATGATCTTACCCTGTTCGGTCGCTTGTTTTGCTTCCGTGGAGAGGCTGTTCACCTGATTGGCATTGTCGGCGTTGAGTTTTGTCTGACCGGACATCTGGTTGAGTGAACTGGAGATTTCTTCTAATGAGGCTGCCGATTCCGTTGCCCCCTGCGAGAGTGATTGGGAAAAATCGCTGACATTGACACTGCCCGCCGAGATTTGATTGCCTGCAGTCTGGATCGATGCCATGACATTGTTCAGATCATTTTCCAGCTTGTTGAGCGCACCACGAACCTCGTCCTGAGCGTCCCGGGGAACAACATTAAGGTCAAGATTTCCGTCGGCCAGTTTTTGTAACGACCCGATCACTTCATTCTGCAGGCTGTTGGCAAAAGCATCCATGCTTTTCGCCATCATGCCGATTTCATCTTGTTGATCCAGATTAAGGCGTTCGGACAGGTGCCCCTTTTCCAGCTCGCCGATCATGTTAACTGCTTTTTGGTTGGATTGGTAATCGATCTGGACAACAGGTAAACCACAAACCCTGAAACGATTATTGCAGCTAAAATAATAGCTACGGCTGTGTAAATGATACGGTTGATCTCTTTTCCAGATCATTGATGTAGAGGCCGCTGCCGACGATCCAATTCCATTTCGGATGTTTTTAAGGTATGCAACCTTCGGTTGAGGTTGCTCTTCTCCCGGTTTTGGCCATTGGTAATAGGCATAACCATTGCCCTGACCGGAGGCCGCTTTGACAAATTCCTGGAACACAAAAAGGCCGTCAGGGTCCTTGGTGTTCGACATGTCTTTCCCCTCCAGCTCAGGCTTGGCTGGATGCATAATCATTCTCGGGAGGGTGTCATTAATCCAGAAGTAGTCATTACTGCTGTGGCGCAGGTTGCGAATTGCTTCTTTCGCCGCAGATTGAGCCTGTTCTTCCGTCAAGGCAGATCCAGCCTGCCTGCTGTAGTAATCAATGATTCCCCAGGAAGTATCGACTGCTGCGCTGAGCTTCTTTTCTGCAGTTTCATGAACGCGATCATTGAGAGTGAAAACGAGCCACACGATGCAGAGGGTAAAAATAAGGACCAGCAGGGAAGCCAGCACATAGATTTTTTTTCCTATACTCAGATTTTTGATGCTCATTCGACCTCCTTGATAAAACACGTTCTATTCCAGCAGCGCATTTGGGGTAATCACAGCCTGGTTATGAATGGAAACTGATCTGTAATTAATTATTAATAATGTGTGACTAATAATATACAGTGCTTAATGGGGAAAAACAAGAGCCTTTGCAGATTAGTGCAAAGGCTCTTGTTTTATTAATATTGAGCGCTTTGTCTATACAGCTGGGGGAAGAGCGTAGTTCTGGTTATTGTCTTTGATCTGGAACCTCTGTAGCATGCTTAACAGTTCTGCCGACTGGCTGGATAATTCTTCAGCGGTTGCAGCGCCTTCCTCAGCTCGGGCAGTGTTTTGTTGTGTCACCTGATCAATTTGATTAAGACCCTGACTGATTTGAGAAATACCATCGGCCTGCTCTTTTGATGCCGCAGCGATTTCATTGACCAAGTCTGTTACTTTTGTAGCACTGCTTGTGATTTCCTGTAAGGCTTCAGCTGTTACGGTTGCAATCTGAACACCGTTACCGGCTTTTTTGACAGATCCCTCGATCAGCTCAGTTGTCTCCTGGGCCGCTTTTGCACTTCGTGCCGCAAGGTTGCGGACCTCTTCAGCAACAACTGCGAAGCCCTTGCCGTGCTGACCTGCGCGAGCTGCTTCGACTGCAGCGTTCAGAGCCAGTAAGTTTGTCTGGAATGCAATCTCGTCAATGACTTTGATGATTTTGGAGATATTGACACCGGATTCGTTGATTTCCTCCATTGCGGCCATCATCGATTTCATACTGTCGTTCCCTTTTTCGGCTGCCGACTTGGTTTCGTGAGCCAGGTTACTGGCATTGGCGGCATTGGCGGCGTTGTGCTGAACTTGAGATCCGATCTGTTGCATTGAGGATGAGATTTCTTCCAGTGCGCTCGCTTGTTGTGTGGCTCCCTGAGACAGCTCCTGGCTGGTATCAGACACCTGGGAACTGCCGACAGAGATCTGCTCGCCTGAGCGTTGTACCGTTATGATCAGGTCGTTCAGGCCATTGAGTGTTGCGGACAATGCCGTTCCGACAACATCTGCCTGACTTGCCGGTTCGGCTGAAAAGCTGATATCTCCCCGGGCCATCTTTTGTAATGCCGAGACGACACCATTTCAAGATGATCAACATGGGCATCGATACTGCGGGCCATATCGCCAAATTCGTCCTTGCGGGTAAGGTGGAGCCGCTGAGTAATGTCGCCGGTACCGATCCGCTGCATGATTTCAACGGTTTGTTTCAGTGGAGAGGTGAAGTCGTGGACCAGATACCAGATGAGCGCAAGACCAATGATCAGGGAGATTAATGCGAGGGCGGCAGTGGTCCATAGCTGTTTTTTTAACGGGGCGTAGACGTCCGCTTCATTGGCCGTTATTGCCAGGTACCAGTCGAGAGTAGGGATATGCGCAGCATAGAGCATCTTCTTCTCACCATTGAAGGTGTATTCGATAATGTCACCGTTACTGTTTTTTATCTGCCCCCAGACCTTTCCGTTATCCTGCAGAACATCTGAGAGGCTTGAATTAATCAGGTCCTTATTGGGATGAACGACGGTTTCACCCCTGTTGTTGAGGATAAATGCATAACCGAAACCGTTAACTGTGGTTTTGAGGACATCTTCAATGAGGTTATCGAGATAGAGGTCTCCGGATAGGGCTCCAAAGAGTTGCCCCGATTTATAAACCGGAGTTGCTATGGATATGATGGTTCTGTTGGTCGACAGATCCAGGTAAGGTGGCAGGACGATGGTTTTTGTTGCTTGACCGGCTCCTGGTACCATGGGCGGGTCCGTGAATCCCAGTCCGGTCCGGCAACCCATCCTGCGCCATCAAGGATTTCTCCGCTGTCGGCGTATCCAAGATAGACATCCTTCGTTCCCGTTGACTGCATTGCCGTGCGATAGAGATTCAAAAGATGGTCTTTATCGTCCCTCTCATAGTCTCCTGTTGTTTTCGCCGCGGCTTCAATGCCGTTGAAGACTGAACGATAGAAGTTGTTTTTGTCATCAGCCTTGAGTTGAACTGTCGTTTTGATCTGGTTTTCTATCTGTGAAGTTAATTCTTCTCTCGCCATAAAGTAAGAAAGGCCGCCTAGAATGATGATCAGAGAAAGCAGTAGTCCCAGAATGGCAACAGTTAATTTGAATTTGATTTTCATCAGTTCTCCTAAAGGACTGGGTGGTTCGCAGTGCAGAACAAATTTTTTTTTTTAGGTCTGCAGAAAGGAATCAGGTGTCAATCTAGGAGCATATTAAATTGGCGTAATATAATTGTCAATGACTAATTATCGTGCTCCAGACATAAAAAAACCTCCGTTATGAACAGGAGGTTTTTTAGCTTTTATTTGGAAAAGAAGATTATTCAGTTGTAACGGCTGCATTTTCCATAATCAGGTCATACTTGTAGCCGTAACCAAAATCTTTATTAAGAGTCAGTGGTCCTTTGGCGACAATGGTATCTCCAACTTTGACCTGGATACTGCTTGTGACTGTCAGATCATGACTGCCGTCCGCTGCATTGCCTGTGCCGTCCTGGAGATGGATCCAGTTTGTCCCCATGATCTGAGGGCTGAATTTGACAACTTTACCGCGTAGGGACACCTCTTTCCCTGACAGATCTTTTTTGCTTCCATAGATTTCAGCAATGGTCAAACCACCCTCAACCTTGGTAATGCCTTTCAGGTCAACTTCGTCTGGAGTCTTTGCCCCGGTAATTGGAGGGTGCCCCTCCCGGCATCTGCATGTCGGGTGACGCAGGGGCTGCTGCAGCAGGATTGCTGGCGTTGAGTACTGATTCTACAAAATAGACAACGGGAAAATCGCGATCCAGAGACTGGCTGTGATAATTGTGCATCGCCATACCTTCGGGAACCATGACCTGATCACCAACACTGACCGCAAACTGAGGCGCTGCGGCCCAGATCTTTTCTTTGCCGTCATCAACATAGACATAGGTATACCCGGCGGCGTCCATCGTTTCCACAACCGTTCCAGAGGTGCCACCTGGGGTTGCGGGGGCTTCAGGCGCCGTTTCCGCTGTTGGAGCTGGTGTTGCCACAGGAACTTCGTTGGTTGCAGCTTTAGGGGCAGGTTCTTCGTTGCTGCAGGCAGCAAGGACCAATGCTGTCATTGAGATTAACAGTAAGATGGAAAATTTTTTCACGCTCTTGCCTCCGATGAATTTAGAAAGTGTCTATGAAGTACACGCAAATGAGAAAATAGCATAGGGCTGAAAAATGAAACAAGTGTTGGGGGCATCAGACCTTCATTTCTGTGGCAATGCACAGGTTGCGTCCGTAAAGATGCGAAAGGTTTTTTAGCTTTTGCAAGATTTTATCATTAAAATCACTTTTGCACATGCGCCATTGCCAGTTGTCGGTTGTTGTTCCCGGGGTGTTCATTCTGCTTGATGCAGGGAGTGATAGAATGTCTTGCATGGGGCAGATTGCCAGTCGCGAGACGCTGGCAAAAGCGGTCTCGATGAGAGGCCATGGCATTTCATGGCAAGGTCGGCGGAGGTAATCCTTAATTCTCTGCTGCTGTCCGTCATCAAGTGATTGCCACCAGCCGAGACTTGTGTTGTTGTCGTGTGTCCCGGTATAAACGACTGAGATTGGCCGATGATTATGTGGCAAATATGGGTTGTCCGAACCTGAATCGAATGCAAATTGAAGTATTTTCATGCCGGGCAACCTGAATTGATCACGCAGCGCGGTGACATCGGCTGTGATAATGCCAAGGTCTTCGGCGATGAGGGGAAGCTCTTTGCGCGTTTGAGTCAAGTGTGCGAAAAGTTCATGTCCCGGGGCATCCATCCAGTAGCCGTGCTCTGCCGTCTGGTGAGTGGAGGGGATTGCCCAGCAGGCTGAAAATCCGCGAAAATGATCGACGCGCAAAAGATCAAATAATTCCAGATTCCAATCAAAGCGAGACTGCCACCAGCCAAACTCATGGTCACGGATGCATTCCCAACGATAAAGGGGATTTCCCCAGCGTTGCCCTGTTGGGCTAAAATAATCGGGCGGGACGCCTGCAACAATGGTTGGATGCCCGTGGTCATCAAGGTGGAAGAGATGTTGTAGTGCCCAGACATCGGCAGAGTCGGCTGCGACAAAAATCGGTAAATCACCCAGTATGGAAACACCGCGGTCGTTGGCGTAGTTTTTCAACTTGCGCCACTGATCAAAAAACAGAAACTGGATGAATTTCTGCCTGAATATCTGGTCGGAGTGAGTGGACCGGATTTGATTCAGTGTGTCGTCATGGCGGTGACGGATCGCTTCGGGCCATTGCTGCCAAGCCAGATTGTCATTGAGTTCTCGTAAAACTTGAAACAGGGCATAGTCCTCAAGCCACTCTGCCTGGGTTTTGCAGAAATTGTCAAACTCTTCCCGCCGGTAAGGGACAGGCTGATTTCTAAAATTATCGCAGGCTTTGATCAGCAGCGGCATAACTGTTTCGTAGGCCGCTGCGAAGTGGGCGAAATCGTCACTATTCTGGGGCGCGGGAAGATCTGTTTCCTGTAACTCTCCGGTTTCTGTCAGCTGATGCAGGTTAATGAGGACCGGATTCCCGGCAAAAGCTGAAAACAGCTGTAGGGACAGTTCCCATATCCTGTCGGCCCAAGCGGCAGAATCTGCCAGACTGATTGCCCTGCCATGACCAGAGAATCGATGAAATCATAGGCTTCCCTCCCCAGTGAGCCGACAGGTTGGTGGCCTGGCAGCGATGTCGGGTGAAGAAGTATTCCACTTCGCCTCTCTGTAAGCATATAGATATCCCTGGGGTAAAGGCTGAAACAGATAGAGCACGTCCTCCTTCATTTCCGCAGTGAAAGAAACGGGCCATGCGTCCTTATCTGGGGTAATCCTTGTTTCGTCTCAACGGTGAAGATTTTAAACAGCTTATGACAACTTATGGGCAGATGATTCTGGCTGCACAGTTCTGGACATCTGCAATCTCGTACATATTGGTTATCCGTCCGATTTTTAATTGGTCCTTCTTTTCATAAAAATCGAGGCAGAGGCCGCAGCTGGCAAGGTCGACGCCTTTTTCGCTGAGCTTGGACAACGCTTCCAGGACCTCGGACCCTTCAGTTGTCAGGTTTATTCCGCTGTTCACGAACAGGATCATATCTGGCAGCGGGTCCATTTCCAGTTGGGTCGTGATGAAATTGCGCATCAGGAGCTGTCCGAACTCGTCATCCCCCTGTCCCATACGGTCGCTGCCACAGTAAACGATTGTTTTTTCTGCCGCAGGGGAGTCCGGTTTTGAAGTTTTGAAGTGACTTGAGTCTTTGTCTCGGGCTTTCAGCCGGGGTTAATGTCAGACAGAAAAGTTTCCCCTCTGTTGTTACTGAGCTCTGATACCCCATTTTATCTGCTAAACGAGCAACATTGTCACGCCCGGCCTGATCGCCGACCAGAACATTCAGGGCGCTCTCGGGATTCGCAAGCATTTGTTTTCGTGTTTCTATCACTGGGTAGGGGCACTTGTACTGGCTGTAATCTAGTTTAAGCATTTCAATCTCCCGAATAAAACGATTTTAAGTCGCCGTTAACTGTATTCTATAGCGAGTCATAATTCAATGATCAGGTATAAAAAAACCCGGCTGTTTCCAGCCGGGCAAAGATATCTCATGTTGTTTGGATGAATATCAGAATATCCAGCCAAACCCGACATAGCCGCGATATGCGGTTCCGTCTTCGTCTCCGTAAACAAATTCTTCCTGTGCATCAAAGATGTCGTAGGTAAAAGAAGCTTTGGTGTAGAAGGCGTCGGTGAAATTATACTGACCTCCCACGGTCAGTTCATACTGCTCGTAAGAGAGGTCTGAGTACTCGTCCAGATTGTTATTCTGACTCTCGGTGCTGTACCCCGGGTCCGCGGTTCCGGCTGTCCCCGTGGCGCTGGTGAACTGGAGGTCCGGACGGTCGGAGAAATCCCAATTCCAGCTGTCCTCCGCTTTGTTATAGGTAATCCCTGCATTCAGTTGCAGTTTTTCGGTGGCCTGATAGTTTGCGCTCAGAGCCAGAGTGTGAACATTTGATTCGTATTCGGCAGTGCTGCAGTACGACCCAAACTGGGTCGATTGAACCATGTTCGCTCAGCCATGGTACCAGCCGACACACATTCGATTTTCCGTATCCTGCTTGTTGAATGTGTAGGCCATTGACAGATTAAGTTTACTGGTTGGTGCATAGTAGAAAGAAATTCCAGGTACATAGGTGTCCTGCTGGTAGTCTACAGAATCATTTTCTTCCATGCGAACGCGGGCAAAGATCGTTGCTGCCATGTTGGCAGCCGGCTTCCAGGTTGTCGAAACCTTGCCCTCATGAACGTTTTCAGCTTTATTGGTTGCACTCAGTTCACGACTTGGATAGACGCTGTTCCAGTAGTAGACTGCGCCGCTAGCCGGGTTACCGTTGATAAACTGCTCGGCTGCTTTCATCATCCATGCCAGTCCCGGGTAGTTAGGATCGGTTGTGCCGGTGACTTGGGCGATACCGGTGGCATGGTCAGCACCGAAGGGGTCTTCAATATCTTCATACTTGTAGCTGGCCCGAGCTGAAAACTTTTTGTTGATTCGTGTCTTGATCGCAAGTGTGAAGGTGTTGGTTTCTGTTTCACCCAGTTCCTTCTCGTCACGATCCACTTCTTCACGCTCGATACCAATGCGGAGGGTCGTTTTGGGGGCTAACCGGTAAACACCGTTGATGGCAAACTCTCTCACTTCACGAGACTCGGCAGAATGGAGTTCCCTTGGGTTTGTGAAAGTGTTGTTGGCTGTCGTGATCGTAGGTTTAGTCAGGGTCATGGACGATTCCGGCCCATCGATCTCGTATGTCCCTCCACGTGCTGTCAGCCTTAGGGCGCCAATTCTGGTCGCTCCCTTCAAGAAGAACGACTCATACTTGCTGGACAAGCTGGTTTTGTCCAGACTGTAGATTCCCGCCTGTCCAGACTTTTTCGACTCAACTTCCGATTTAACATAAGCTGCTGACACCGACGAGTCCCGGTTAATGTCAACGCGTACTTTCAGGTCGTGAGTATCTTTGTCCGAGTCAGGAGTGATCTTGTAGGACTGGCTGCCTGAGTACAGCAGTTGGGAATCATCGGTAATTCCAGCACGAGTCGCCCCGGTTGTCAGGTATTGGTATGCGGGAGAAGAGGCATTTTCAGTGAATTCACGTGTCATGAACTCGTATTCGATGGTTGCTAAACCGAATTTACCGGTCAGGCCGAGGGTTTTGTCTGTGGTGCGCTCGTCAATGGTTTTTCCATTGGCCTGAACGTGACACTGACTACACTTGCTCAGAGTGATTGCCTGCTCGAGACCTTCACGGGTCTCGACACGCAGACCGGCATGGAAGTAATGTTTGGAAGGACCGGTAACGTCAGGCTGGTTTCAGCTTCCGTTTCTTTACGTGTCACAATGTACTTGTTGCTCAGTTCCTGATTGTAGCGCTCCAGCGCTCCAGCTTCCGGAACTCCGGCACCCGAAACCTGACCCACTGTTGCATCTGTTGTTACGCGGGGCTGGTTACTGGCCGCGTCATTGCGGAATGTGGCGCCGAGGTGCTCCAGATTATCGTGATCTTTCCAATGCTCAAGAACGTCGTGGCTGATGTCGAGCTTAAAAATGCGTTTGGCATCAACTTCAAGATCGAACTTCTGGTCACGAGGACCGTTAGCATCGACATCCAGTTCAAATGCAGAGCCGTTCGAAATAGTTTCCAGAGACAGCTTCGGGGCTAAGCTGAAGCCCTTTTCGTCTCTCGTTCCAACATATTCGTTGACGCGTGCGGGACTGTCTTCAGTTTTGATTCCCGAGACACCGAGTTCAACCCGACCTTTGGTCATGGTTTCCGACGCCACTGCAACAGTGGTGGTCAGCATCAGGGTCAGGACCGACAGCAATGCAAGCGGCCATAAATGGCGTAGCTTCATTTTTATCCTCCTCAAGAAAATTAACGGGTCAGGCCACCACCGTTAAGTGGTTGTGACGGTGAGTCACTGCCATGAACGACTGCGTGGCAAGTCGTGCATTTGGTACCGAACGACATCTGGAAGCCTTCTGCTCCATGTGGATTTGCCGCGATGGTTGCAGCGTCAGAGGTTGCGTCAGGTACATTCCCTTGCGCAGCAGGTGGAAGTGACCTTCATGGCACTGCAGACAGAGGAACGGCTCGTTTTGGACCAAAGATTGTTGGCGACAGAACCATGTGGATCGTGGCAGATGGTACAGTCGTCTTCAACCGGTGCGTGACCGAAAACAAATGGACCCTGATAGCGGCTGTGGCAGTCGAGGCACAGATCGTTGGTGCGCTCAGCAGTATTCAGCTCACCGTGTGGATTGTGGCAGTCACCGCAGCTCATCTTGCCTTCTTTTACAGGATGATGAGACGGGAAGTTGCTCTTTGCCATCATCTCCTGGTGACAGGAGAAACACAGCTCGGGATCTTCTTGCTTGAGGTTGGCCTTGAGGGAGCTTCGGCGTGCATGCTGTGGCAGTCGGTACAACTTAAGTCAGCTAGCGCATGCTCACTGTGGGTCCAGTCCATCAGGTTGCCATCGGTGTGGCATTTCGAACAGATGGCACCAACTTCTTCAGATGCCAGTTGGGCGGGACGGAGGATTTTGTCGGTGTCTCCATCACCTTCAACGTGCAGGCTGCCGGGACCGTGGCAGGATTCGCAGCCTTTTTCAGCACCCATCATTTCAAAATCAGCAAGACGTCCATGGACGTTGTGGCTGAAACTTTCTGCCATGTCTTCATGGCATTCGAGACAGGTGTCTTGTCCCACATAGTTGGCACCATCTACTTGCGGCATGGTCAACAGCTTTTCCCTGATCGCACCCGTGGCACACGCCGCCAGGATAAGAAGCAGGGGAAGCAAGCTCACCAGTCTGCCGGTTTTGGTACCGGTTGACTTGAATAACATGTTACCTCCTTTAGGTTCTCAAAACGAGAGTTAGACAACAACCATTTTAGCTTTCAAAGCTGACCGCTGCTCTAAAATCCTCCTCTCTTGCGGGATAAATTCAAATAACAAAATACATTAATTTACCGGGGAGCATAGTACACACAGGGATATTTATGTTGAAGCGAATCATTTTAATGGGTATATTAGGAACATTAATAAGGTAAGTTCTTAATATTTGAATGTGCATATATGGACACGCGATATCTTAAAACATTGGTGGCTGTTGTTGAGACCGGGAGCTTTTCCAAGGCTGCCCGGACTTTGCATTTGACCCAGTCGGCCGTCTCCCAGCGCATTAAGTTTCTCGAGGAAGCTTTCGGCTATACGCTGTTTGATCGTTCGGGGGTTGCACTTCTGTTGACAACAGCGGGCGAGATCGTCCTCGACAGCGCTCGGAGAATGATAGGAATTGAAGACTCTCTGTTCGGTAAGTTGAAGAGGATCAAGGAGCGCCAGCGTGTTTCTCTCTGCTGTACGCCTACATTCGGTACTGTCTATCTGCCGGGAGTTTTGAACCGCTTCATGCTTGAAAGCGGCTCTCCCGTCGATTTGAAGTTTCTCCTGCACAGTCCTGAACAGGCACTCGAAGGTATTGTCAGCAAAGAGTTCGATATCGCTATCGTTGAGCATTGTCCAGATGCCGACCTGAGTATGTTTCAGACTTATCAATTGCCGAAAGATGAGCTGGTGTTTGTCAGCGCCCCTCAACTTAATCTGCCGGCACCGGAACTTGACCTGGAGTCTTTGCTGAAGCTTTGTCTGTTTGCTCGTAAAGAAGGGTGCAGCTCGCGCCAGTTGATTACCCGTGGTCTGGCGGAATGTGGCAAAAGTCTGGATGACTTTGCCGGTGTTGTTACTTCGGATGACCTGCGCCTGACCTGTCAGACGATTCTGTCTGGTGGCGGTATTTCCTTTATGTCGAAAAGCCTGGTATGCGAGTACCTTGAGACCGGGCAGATGGTCAGCCATATTGTCAAGGATTTTCCACAGTCACGCTGTCGGACTGTCATCATTGAAAAGGTCGCCAGGAGGATCCGTTACTGCGCAGTTTTGCCCGTTGTATATTTAACGTAATGGACGTTCCCTCGCCATTGTAACTGAAGGCGCTCAAGCCGGTTTTCCCTGCCAGATTGCACGCCTCTCGTCTTCTTCTTAAGCTTTTTCAGTTGCACGACTGTTTCTATGTGCGAAGTTTGTGGGAACATATCGACCGGCTGTACCTGTTGAAGAGTGTAGCCGTTGCGTGTCAGAATTCCCAGATCACGCGCCAGACTGACCGGGTCGCAGGAGACGTAGATGATCTGGACTGGGGCCAGTTCACAGACTGATAGCAACAGCTCCTCAGAGCACCCTTTACGAGGGGGATTGAGTGTTACCAGGGCTGGTTTTTCTCCTCCCATTGGCAGCTTATGCACTTCGACCGCTGCATCCCCAGCATAAAAACGACAATTTCTCAGTTCGTTCAACTCTGCATTTTCTTCAGCATTATAGACCGCTTCCTGAACATACTCGATGCCGAAGACCTTGCCGGCGTCTTGAGCCAGGTGCAGTGCAATTCCACCGATACCGCAGTATAAGTCGATTGCTGTATCCTGCTTTTTGAGTGCAGCCCAGTCACGAACCAGTTGATAAATGCGGGCTGCCTGGCGTGTGTTGATCTGAAAAAAGCTTCAGGGCGATGCGTAACCTGATTTCTCCAATTTTTCTATAAGGTCTGGATAGCCGGCGAGTTTCAGGGTCTCGTCTCCCATGATGACGTTACCAGCTGAACTGTTGACATTTTCATGAACGCCAATTACTTCAGGGACTCTGCGCATTAACCATTTTGCTAGGCCGGGCAGTTGTTTGAGGTCTCGGAAATTGCTGACGAACGTGACCAGTGCTTTTCCGCTGGTCGGGCTGACACGTACCAGCATGTAGCGTAGGCAGCCGCGCTTGTGCCCAGGGTTATAGACAGAGATCTTCTGACGTTGAACCTCTTCTCTGACCACGGCAGCAATTTTGTTGATCAGCGGGTGATGGACAGGACAGTCGGGGCAATCGACAACATCATGGCTCCCGCGTTGATAGAGCCCTAACAGTACTTTTTCACGTTTGCGACCAAAGGCCAACTTGGCACTGGCTCGGTAGGCCGAAGGGGGGCTGATGGCAGGACTGACTTGATTTCAGCACTGTTGAGTATCCCCTGTTGTTGAAAAGCATCTGCAACACGTTGCTGCTTGAACAGCAACTGATCGGCATATTTCATATTGATCAGTGGACAGCCGAGACATTGCTGTTCCTGCTTGCACAGTTTGTGCGTAGTGCGTTGAGGGGCATTCCTCAGAACTCGACGCAGTTTGGTGTAAATATGCGTCCGTCCGATATGTTCAACTTCGGCAATAATCGTTTCACCCGGGAAAGCCCCCTGGACCAGAGCCGTTTTGTTTTGGTACGGAGCCAGACCGATCCCTTCACTGTCAAGTGAGTCAATTGTCAGCTTTATCGTGTCGCGAGAGGATTGCTTTGTTTGCTGTTTTCTTTTTCACGTTTTATAATTCTTTCGTATTGGTTTGCAGGGTCGAGCAGAGTACCCTTAGATCCATACTGCTGTCAAATATCACCGCACTTGATTGTCAGGCTCGAATTTCGGTAGACTGCGGCAACGCGTTTTGGGGCCTGGTTTGATAGTGGTGAGCAGGTTGAATGATGAAAATTAAACAAATACCAGATGCTGGATTTTCTCACACTGCCGGCAGCAAGGATGAATAGAGTGGCGCATAAAACACGACAGGTCAAATTAGGTGATCTGAAAATAGGAGGAGATGCTCCGATCAGTGTTCAATCCATGTGTAATACTGATACCCGTGATATTCAAGCGACATTGGCGCAGATCGCTCAGCTGACCGATGCCGGTTGTGAGATTGTTCGTTGCGCGGTGCCGGATCAGCAGGCTGCCGATTGTCTGGGGGCCATCAGAAAAGGCTGTCCGATCCCTCTGGTGGCAGATATTCATTTCGATTACAGGCTCGCTCTGACTGCAGTGGAGCAGGGGGTTGACTGTCTGCGCCTGAATCCGGGCAACATCGGTGCACGTTGGAAGGTCGAGGAGGTCGTGCGTGCCTGTGCAGAGCGGCAGGTCCCTATCCGCATAGGAGTCAATGCCGGTTCTCTGGAACCTGAATTGTTACGCAAGTACGGCCACCCAACGGCCGGTGCCATGGTTGAAAGCGCTCTTGGGCATATCTCTATTCTTGAAGATCTTAACTTCAGTGAAATTAAGGTCAGCATGAAAGCTTCCGATATCAAGCGCACTGTCGAGCCTATCGGCTGTTGGCGGGGAAGGTCGATTATCCGCTTCATGTCGGAATTACCGAAGCTGGCACAGCCTGGAGCGGCACAATTAAAAGCGCCATTGGCCTGGGTGTATTGCTCTACGATGGGATTGGAAATACTCTGCGCGTTTCGTTGACTGGTGATCCGGTCGAGGAAGTACGGGTCGGTTTTGAAATTCTTAAAAGTCTCGAATTGCGTGAGCGCGGGCCGGTTTTGTCAGCTGTCCCACCTGTGGCCGCTGCCAGATCAATCTGATCGAAATCGCTGAGGAGGTCGAGCAGCGGTTGAAGGATCTCCCCCAGCCGTTGACGATAGCGGTGATGGGGTGTGTTGTCAACGGGCCCGGTGAAGCGCGGGAAGCTGATCTGGCATTGCCGGAGGGAAAGATCAGGGGCTGCTGTTCTGCAAGGGCGAAATGATCCGTAAAGTTCCGCAGGATCAGCTCGCCGACGCATTGGTCGAAGAAGCATGGAGGGTTGTAACGCGCAAGGAACATCAGTGAAGATCTCCTTGATCGAACCTTATATCGCTGAATTCCACATAAAGTTGGGCGCGTGAATAGCGTAAATTTCGGCTCTGGCAGCAGATCAGGTCTTTTTCAATTCAGATTTTCACCGAAACGATTTTCTGGCTAACCTGCCCGGTTTTTGAGAGATTTTCCCGGCTACAATGAAATAAAAAGCGTTGCCGCTATCGAGGCGAAAAGCGAAAACGTTGCATCTCGGATTAGACCTCTTAAGATTCGACCTTTATCGTCTTGAACAGAAACCAGCAAACAGGTGCCCAATCCTGCCTTGGAACCATCGTTGGGAGTATGATAAGAATTCCGATCTTTTTTTTCTTCAGGATCAAGGTGTCGATTTCGATCTTGCCGCTCTTGGTGAATTGTATAAAAAAACAGCCATTCATCTTTGCAGAGGCACGTCAGCGTCTGAACTTTTAGATTGTCCATTGGGTTTTTGCTGAGAGGTTTTCTGAATATGCCAGGTGGCTGTGGAAAGCGGCTATCCTGCCGGTCACGTTAATTCACGACTTTTTCAGTATCAGTGTGGTTGAGGTAATTTAATTGTGGCTGTATTCCTGTTCTGCCTGAACGTCTGGCTTATCCTGAACATTTGAAAGTTTCTGGTGGGGGAAATTTTTACGCCGATGATGATATTTTTTCTGTGAAAGACTCTTCTCAATTTTCCGGATGCATGACATCGGAGCGCTCAACAATTGTCGTGGCGAAGTTCTTCGTTACGATTGGTCAAACATTGCAACAATTTACGATGATATATTTGAAAATGTTGTTTGTAAAAATGTTATGTGAAGATTGACTATATGTAATTTTAATAGTGAGATTTTTTTAAGCCTGATAGACTTGATGGAATGATTGCTGTTATATCAAGGGCTTATAAAATATATAAAACTGAATATTATGGTGTTTGAATATTAGCAAAACTGATAGAGGTATAACTATTATTGGTTTGGAATGCATGCACCCTATGGGTATTATGCGAATGATATTTTTTTGTGATATCTAGATTTGATTGGTCGTCTGGTTTTTTTTGTTTTTTCAAAAAAAATGAATGTTCGTTCTAGCTTGAGGTTGGAATGTCTATGGCGATGAGCACAGTTTTACAGATGATGTTATTTTAAGACGTTTTAGCTTGGATTGATCATCTGATTTTTTTTTGTCACATATTGAAAAGAACGTTCGTTCTAACTGGTAGCGCAATATCTACGCGAGTTTGTAAATCAGGCTGCTCACTATGGGCTGTCACCAACAAAGGAGGTAGTATGTCTCGCAAGATCAATCGAAACTTTTGGAAAATGGCTGTGCAACTGCTGGTGGTTGCGGTAGCCACAATCGGGTTGTGGGGGTGCGGAGGAGGTGGCAGCAGCTATGATGCTCCGCCGGAAGTCAATAATTCAACGGTAGCCGGATCTGCTACGAATGTATTGATTGAACCGGAAACTCTTAAAAACTGGATTGATGACGACCTTGTTGGTAACGAGAGTGATTTCGGTGCAAAGGTTGTTATTCTCGACTTTGGCGCATATGACCTGTCTCTGCCGGCTGATGAACAGACCGAACGTATTCAGGGTTCCTGCCGCGTTGAAAGAGGCATGCTGACCGGTTTGCGCTTCGAAGGCGTTGCTGATGCAACTCCGTTGGTCGCCACCGGTGCTCAAATGGACGCTGTCATTCAGCGCCTTGGAATCGAAGAAGATACAACAATTGTTTTCACGACCGATGTTGGCAACGCCGGGTATTTCACTACCCGCGCTTACTGGACCTTCCGCTACTGGGGCTTCCCGCGTGAGCAACTGAAAGTTTTGAATGGTGGCAACACTGCTTTTGCAGCAGCCTATCCAGGCTTGATGACTCAGGAGATTCCTGCCCCGACTCCGTCAACTTTCAGTGTCCGTGACCTCGCTGGCATCAATGACGATCTGCGTGCTTCCGTTGGTGAAATGATCGAAATCATCAAAACTCTGCCAAGCTCAACGACAGATATGGTTTTCGACGCCCGCGGAGACAGCTATTATAACGGCACCAAGGCCACTGCGGCCCTTATCACCGGCGATGTTGTCGTCGTCGATGGTCATCCTGAAGGCGGAGACTTCCTGGGACAGGGTTCCCTTTATGTTGATGGTGTTTATGCCGGTGGAAAATTCAAGAATGCTGATGAGATCTTGGCTCTGTTTGAAGCCAAGGCCAGCTTTGCAGATTCCAAAAAGCAACCGTTTACTGTACATCGGGGTACTCTGCCACTCCCCTGTTCTTCGTACTGGACGCAATGCTTGATATCGACGTTCAACTCTATGACGGTTCCTGGAGTCAGTTGGGCAAATACTCCAACAATGCAGCTGCCGATGGTGAGCTTCCTCTGAGCTCTCCCTGGGCGATCGACAAATATCTTGATGCTTCAACCTATACCTATAACAAAGGCGTTTATCCCGGTCCTTTAACGATTGAAACTCTTGACGCGGCCAGTGCAATCGATCCGCAACCGGCTCCGTTTACCGGTAACGTTCCTGCCGATGACAGTGATGTCGTCCAAAGTCAGGTTGAGGCTGCTGACGCAGCCTATGCTGCCGGTATGGGCGGTACGGACTTTGCTGCTCAGGTTCTGACTGTTACCCCGGAAGTCCTGATCGACGCTGCTACGCTGCAGGGCTGGATGGATGACGGACTCGTCAACGCCGGTATGGGTGAGAAGGTTGTCATCCTCGATGTGACCAATGAAGATGCGTATAATGCCGGACATATCCCGGGAGCCCAGCTCTGGAACTATGTCGGCCAGGCGATTGTTCGGACCGAAGGTCCGGCACCGGCTGTCAACATGGTGCTTGACGGCGCCAGCATGGATGCCCGCATTCAGGCGGCGGGGATCGACGAGAACACAACCGTTGTTATTACGTCTTCAGCGACGGCCACATACTTCCCGAGCCGGGCATACTTCCTGTTCCGCTACTGGGGATTCCCGAAGAATCGGATCAAGGTGTTGAATGGTTACAATGGCGCCTGGGCACAGCCTGAACTGACGGCCGATGTTCCCGTCATTACAGCGTCAACCTTGAGCGTTGCCAACCTGAACAGCGGTGTTCAGCTTGACACCCGCGTCGCCCTGGCCGAGTTGATGGATGCTGTCCGCGACAACCGTGGTACGGCAATCGACTTCCGCGGCGACAAGAGTGCCATTGGTTCGACCCCGGGCGTTTTCTCTGACGTTGCCGGCGATTACGTTGTCTTTGAAGGGCGCCTGAACAACGGTGCCGGTTTCAGCTGGAAGAACTTCAACGTTGATTACGATAACGGTGATTTCACCTATAAGTCTGCTGGTGAAATTACGACTGCGATGACAGCTGCCGGAATCAATATGGCAGCATTTTCAAGTGACGGCAGCTACTCGAACCCGATCTACTCCTACTGCCGTACCGGTTACATCGCATCGACCGGTTTCTTCGTCATGGATGCAATTCTGGGTCTCGATGTCATGACTTACGACGGGTCCTGGAGCCAGTGGGGCAAAATGTCTGATGACGCGACCAAGGGTGGTGAGCTTGCCGATAATGCCTGGGCAACCGATAACGTCACCTACATGTCGATCATTAACTATAACGCAGATCGCAAGAAGCAGGTTGAACCGCTGAACGCTGATGCTGAAGCCCTGTTGCTGACGCCTGCGACCGCGAATCAGGTCGAAGATGCAGATTACGAATATCAGATTCTGCCTCCTGACTCTGGTTCGTCAGACAGCGGCGCACCAACTCCTGGCGGCGGCGACATCGGTGGTGGCTGTTAATTTAGAATGTATATCTTCGGTCCCGCTCTGCCTATATAACCAGAGCGGGACACTTTAAAAAGGAGACTAAGCATGACCGTATTTAAAAAGATCAGTTTGCTCTGTGCAGCAGCAGTGGCAACCTGTTTGATCGCCAGCACTGCGTTTGCCGGTCCTGTCTGGACCTTCGGGCCCGAAGATCAGGGACTGTTAAAACTCGAATATAAAGGTCAGTTTCAACTGCTACACAGGGATACTGGTGCAGGCCCGGTGGCGATGGCGATGCGACTGAATTTAATTTCCGCCGTAATCGTCTGGCTCTGATGGGCGCATGGGGCAGTAATTTCGGGCTCTATGTACAGACAGAGTATACTGAAGATCGCAACATTCTTCCACTTGGCGTGTCTGATGGCACCGATTCAAACTTTCAGCTGCTCGATGCGGTTCTGCGCTTCAAGTTGCATGACAGCGTCAATCTCTGGATGGGTAAGTTCAAGTATAATCTGACCCGCGAAAATCTCGAAGCCTGTGAAGCGCCTCTGACGTTGGATCGTTCCCTTCTGATTCGTGCTCCATTTGTCTCAACACGTGACAAAGGTGTGGCACTTTGGGGAATTTGTTTGAAAACAAGTTCCAGTACCGTTTCGATGTCATGAATGGTCGTAACGATTCAGCCAGCAGTCCCGAGTCTAACCCGCGCTTCTCCGGTCGTGTCCACGTTTCTTTGCTCGATCCTGAAAAAGGGTACGGTTACAAGGGAACCTACATGGGCAAGAAGAAGGTCCTGACCATCGGTGCCGCTTATCAGACTGAGGCCGCAGTTGCATCTGCGGGTGGTGAAGATGTTGACTACAGTGCCTGGACTGTTGATCTCTTTGCAGAGTATCCGATTGAGGGTGTCGGAACATTCACACTGTCAGCTGCTTACGTTGAGTATGATCTCGAGGACGCCTATAAGAACGGCACTCCTGATGATGACGTTACCGGTTTGACCGGTGAAAAAAATGGCGGCTATGTCAAGGCTGGTTACATGTTCCCGACCCTGCCATTACAGCTTTTTGCCCGTGCTGAAGGCTGGTCGTTCGCCAAATTGGGCGGCGTTTTTGATCAGGATGTCGATATCCTCGGTCTGGGTTTCAATTATTACCTGCGGGGACAAAATCTCAAGGTTACAGTTGAGTACTCTGCCCTTGATTATGACAAAGACGAAACGGTTGAAGATATAGACACGATTGCAGCACAGGTCCAGGTCATGTTCTGATTAATGAATGGATCGGTTGTGTCTGATTCGCAGAATGCTCTCCCGGAAATAGTTTCGGGAGAGCAGGTTAATAACTAGATGATTGAAGGAGAGCTGGTTATGAAAAAAGGAATTGTATTAATAGCAGTACTGTCTCTGATGTTTTGTGTGTCCGGGGGGGCTTTTGCCGCTGATCTGGAGGGCAAGGTTGTCAAGTCCAAGGGCAAGAAGGTTACGATTGAAGTGACCAAAGGCAAGGCATCCGAACTCAAAGTCGGCTCAAAGGTGAAGCTTGAAGTTGACAAGTCAAAAGGCGCTCCGAAAAAATCGGGCGGTGACATGCTTCAAGGCTGCTAATCCGATCGTGAGGCTGCCCGGACCGGGCAGCCTTAAATTATTTTGACTGTTATGAGGGTGGATTTATGAGAAATCGAAAGAGGATGGTCAGAGCTGTTCTGATCTGTCTGGCTGTTTCCGCTTTGATGGCTTTTACAGCCTATGCTGCTGGAGTCGGCAAGGAGGGAACCATTGCCGCCAAACGCGGTAAAGCAAACACCATTGCTGAGTTGATTGCCATGTATGACTCGACCGGTTGTATCGACTGCCACGAAGATATTCACAATGAATGGGCCAACTCTGCTCATTCACGTCCAGTGTATGGGACCGGCAGAACAGCCGCAACCATGAAAACCGCACTTGAAAACGGCGTCTTGTCATGGGCTTATTCCGGCGCGGAAAAAGCCGAAGATGTTGAGGTCGAACATCTGATGGGGTGTGCCAAGTGTCACCTGCCGCAACTGGCTGATGCGACCGACGCTGTCGCCAAGGAGTTCATCAGTGAAATTTACTCGCTGATGGATGCTTATCGCAATGATGATCAGGAAAAGTTTGGTGAAATAAAGGACACCTTGCTGAGCCTGAACATCAACTGTCTGATTTGCCATAATCGTATGGCGATCACCCATAAATGGACTGATGGTTATCCGCAGGATGGAGCCGTGTATGGTTCCTCTGAAGGTGAGCATGAGGATCCTTCATTTCCTCATTCCAAAGTCAGCCCGATCATGAGCGAGTCGATTTTCTGTGGTCAGTGTCACGGTCTTGGCCCGAATTTTGAGCTCGATAACCCGACCCAGTGTGCAACCGCTTATGGCAGCTACCTGTGGGCCTATACCGCCGAAGGTGGGACCGAAACCTGTCAGGAGTGCCACATGGAAAAGAGCGGTCTGGGGCATGATATGCAGAGTTACCGTGCAGAAGTCATGTCCGATGCCGCGGTCGACTTTGAAGTCGAAGCTTATGGTGCAAAGTGGCGCGATGGTCGTCTGGTGACACCGAAGGCGATCGTCAAAGTAAAAATGACCAACAAAACAGGTCATGCAATCCCTGATGGCTGACCGACCCCTAACCGACTGGTTCTGTCGGTAAGTGCGGTTGATAGTGAAGGGGATGAAGTTTACAGTGAAGAAAAGATTTATATGCCAATGCCGCAGAAATTTGGTCGCGGTGATGAAATGGGCCGTGGCCCTTATGAAAAGAGTGGAATCATCAACGATACGGGTCTGCCTCCGGGCAAGACTGTTGAGGAACACTTCGAGATTCCGTTTTATACCGAAGATGAGACTGATGACAACGGTCGCGTCATTGAGCGCAAGTTGATGGATAACGAACTGGAGATCAATGTTAAACTCTGGTATCTGCCGTACGGTAACAAGAACAGCGATCCATTTATCTGGCGTGATGAAACGCATAAGGTCTCAGTTTCTGAGTAACCTCTATCTAAAATCTTAAATTTCATTTAATGTAGTTGGCCGTCCCTTTCGCTTTTTGGCGTGAAGGACGGCCTTTTTTATGGTCGGGTCGATTTTGTCGTATGGGTGAGCGCGTTGGGCTTGACCGCTTCTTGCTTATGTGCGACATAGTTGAACGTTGATGAAGACTTCAGAAAAGATTTCATCTGCCTTGGGGATATATGATTTTCTTTATTGATGAGCCTTTTGCTGCACACAGGATGGTTGATTTGAGATGAATGACCAGACAACGCCATCAAAAGCCTTCGCGGTTGTGCTGCTATTGAGTGTTTTAGCTTTGTTTTTCTGACCGGCTGTGACAAAAAGGTCGGAGATGGATCGACCTGTGCCGAATGTCATCAGGGCTTGGAGACCGCCTCGCCAAATCATCTGGAATGTGTCTCCTGCCATTCCGGTGACCCCCAGACAATGGACGAGAAAGCTTCTCATCGGGGGATGTATGGACCCAAGAATCCTTCTGATCCAAAGTATTGGGATCAGACTTGCGGCAAATGTCATCCCTATCAACTCGAGAGAGTACGTTCCAACCTGATGTACACAAATACCGGGATGATCAAAAATATCCAGGAGACCTGGGAAGGGCAGGACGGAAACCTTTACGCTACCCATCCTGAGTCTGTCCACAACAGTCTGGGGGAAAAGCTTGAACTGTTGGGGGTGGAGCATCTGGACAATTTATCGGGTGAGTTGTACCGAAAATTCTGTTCGCTCTGTCATATAGGGATTGAATCGAATCGGGTCTGGCGCGGTAGCCATGCTTCCGGCTGCGCTGCCTGCCATTTTCCCTATAATGAAAATGGAACTTATCAGGGGGGAGATAAAACTGTAAAAAATAAATGGCCGCATTCGGCGAGCCATCAAATGCAAAATTTGCCTGACAATCAGGTCTGCGCCAAGTGCCACAATCGCAGTGGTCGGATAGCCTTGTCTTATGAGGGGTTCAACGATGGCAACAATGCCCTGGTTCCAACCAGGGAAGGGGAGCCCGGACCGGATATTATCGGCGGTGTCCGCAGCTTGAATCGTATCGCTCCCGATATCCACCATGAAAAGGGGTTGGAGTGTATCGACTGTCACACCTCCCGTGATCTGATGGGAGATGGTTACGCCTATGAAAATATGTATCAGCAGACGGAAATTACCTGTGAGGATTGTCACGGCAGCGCCACGGAAATGCCGAGTGTCGAAAAAATCGAGCGCGAAAACAGCGAGCCCCTGCGCGAGTCAGCACACTATCCAAGGCAGATGAACCAGGGCAGCGAAATGGTGTTGACAGCCAAGGGACGTCAATATTCCAATGTGTTCAGAGAGGGGGGAAATTATGGCTGCAAGGCAAACGCGACGGCAAGCTTCATGAGAGCAGGGTGATCACTGATACCCCTGAGCATACCATTGTCGGCCATGAGCGGCTTGAATGTTATTCGTGCCACTCGCGCACCGTGGCCCAGTGCTATGGTTGCCACACAGAGTATGATCAGCGCCAGCTCGGAACGGATTATATCAAGGGAGTTCGTACCCCGGGACGGTTTAGTGAGGCTGAGATTACCGGATGATTTATCATTCCCTTAGCTTTAAATCAACGGGGGAAGGTCTCTACGGTAACTCCCGGTTGCCAGACGTTCGTAACGGTTATCGATGCTGAAGGGAACAAACCCCTTGACGAGTATGTAACGGTTTTCAAAGGGCGTCAGCAGCTCCGCTTTGCGCCCTTCTTCGGGCATAATGTCGGCACCAGGGCCATAGGTTGCAGAGAATGTCATTCTAATCCCGCCTTTTTGGGGTTTGGACAGCATGTCGCGGAGGCGGGCCGACTTGAGGCAACTTTGCTTTGCGAAAGTCTGCTGAAAACCGCTCGACGGATTTGTGACCATGATCGACGGCGACGTTGACGACTTTGCAGCGATTACACGCGAAGACTCCCGACCTCTCAATACCGAGGAGGTCAAACGTGTTCTGGCTGTTAATTTGTGTCTGGTTTGTCACGACGATCCCAAGGATCCAATCTATCAGAAGGAACTTGATTATGACCTGTTGGATAGTTGTCTTAAGCGTCCTGCTTCTGCTCGCCCCTGATCCGGTTGAGGCGGGAACCCGGCAGGTCTCTTTAACCGGGGTCCACGCGGAGTTGAGGTGTGTGGACTGCATGGTGATGATGTCGAAGCCACTCCAAAACCGTCATCGGCGGCTTCCCGTGCATCAGGCTGTACCGGCTGTCATCAGGGCTATGACGGGATTTTCGATCAGGCCATGACGGTGCGAAGTGCCGAGAAGGAATTTGTCGCCAAAAGCTTTGGTCACTATGACGATCAGTTTTTCGCCAACAATTGTCAAAGTTGCCATGTCACAGATTGCCTGGACTGTCACGGCGGTAATGGGCATCAGATTGCACCGGCCGGCCAGAATGCCTGTTTGTCCTGTCATCAGAATTATTATGTCGGCTGGGAGTATCTTGGAAGAGCACCCCGGGAAGATCATCCCCGCTACAAGCGTGGGTCGCAATTTCAGGGGGAGCATGCCTTGAAAATGCGCCCGGATATCCACGCTCAGAATGGTCTTGAATGTATGGATTGCCACAGCATGAAAAGCTTGGTAGCGGGTCAAAAGACGGCGAACAGCTGTCGGGATTGTCACGAACCCGACCCTGAGGTGATCGACCATGGCATTGAGGCCCACCTTGAGGGAATGGAGTGCTATAGTTGCCACTCCGCCTGGGCCGCACAGGAGTACGGGGTGTTTTTTTACGTGTTGGTGTCGGCAATGATGAAGTGGCCAAGCGTTTTCGAGGCATACGGCAGCAGGGAGAGTATTTGCGCAGTGTCTATTTGCGCAAGCAGGACGCGCCGCCTCTCGGGGTGAATGCAAAAGGACTGATCAGTCCCATCCGCCCCCAGTTTAACGCCTACTATTCAGACTTGCGTCAAACTGGGCAGCCCGCAACTGAAAATGTTATGGTCTCTGCGCAGTGGAAAGCTTTCTTTCCTCATACGATCAGGCGTGGGACTCCCATGTGTGACGCCTGCCATGATAATGCGCGGAGGTTTCTCTATGAAAAAGAGGATGATCGCATATACCGGATCGATCTGGATGGACTCGGTTTGTCTTCATTCTGGAATCAGCAGGGACAAACCGTTATTAATGGCTCTTTTGTCGGACCTGAAAGATATTCGGAGATCATAAATAAAAATTCTGACTACACGAAAGCTTACGTCGAAAAATGGAAACAATTAATCGAAAGCGGCGACGCTTCATCAAGGGAGTGATTCTGGTCACTGTGACAGCGACAGCTTTCTGGCGCTTTCTTGTCCCAGGGCGTAAATCTGTCACGAAGCCGTTATTGGAGGTGAAGAAAGAGGATATTCCTCCTGCGGGGGCACTGGTTTATAAACGTTCTCGAGTTGTTGTTATTCGAAAAGGTGACGAATACTATGCGATGAGCCTGATTTGCACACACCTGGGTTGTACCGTTAACGTGACACCTGACAATCTGGTCTGCCCTTGTCACGGAAGTATCTTCGATCGTGAAGGACGGGTTCTCAAAGGGCCCTCGAACAGGCCCCTGGACCGCTACCAGGTCGAGGATCGGGGGGATACACTGGTGGTTTTGACATGAGTCGAGAAGATGATTTCGTCAAAGAGTTATCCGGCATCTGTTTCCGCGTGTCGTCTTGAGCGCCAACTTGCGTCTGACCTATACGTTTTGTCTTGGCGGTCTGGCGTTTACAACACTTCTGGTGCTGATCGTTTCAGGTGGGTTGCTCCTGTTTCATTATCTGCCGACAACAACAGGTGCTTTTGAATCGATCCTTTATCTGGAAAGCCATGTGCCCGCCGGCGGTTATATCCGTAATCTGCATCGACTGTCGGCCAACATCTTTCTTGTTCTTCTGTTCCTGCATACATTGAGAGTTGTGCTGACCGGTGCCTACCGCAAGCCGCGTGAACTGAATTGGGTCATCGGGTTCTTAATCCTCTGTCTGGCGTTATTCGAAGGTTACACCGGCTATCTTCTGCCCATGGATCAACTGGCCTTGTGGGCCACTCAGACGGGAATGAATCTAGTCGGGACTGTTCCTTTTGCCGAGGCGTTCAAGCTGTTTCTGGTGCCGGATGATGTCGGTCAACCGCTTTCGCTCATGCGTTTTATGTGCTGCATGTCGCTGTCATCCCGATCAGTTTGCTTATCCTTTGTATGTTGCATTTTTACCGGATTCGTAAAGATAAGGGAGTGTTGCCGTACTTATGAGTCGCTATGTTAAATCGTCTCCCCATTTTTCAGGATAATCAAGGTCGCTTTTGTCCTGATGCTGGCGCTATTATTGGTCGGAGCGTTTTTCTTTCAGGCACCATTACAGCAACCGGCGGATATCGGGCGAGTGCCGAACCCCTCCAAGGCCGCATGGTTTCTGATGTGGACCCAGGAACTGGTCAGTTATTCAAATGTTATGATCTATCTGATTCTCGCTCTGGCCTTATTCTTTCTGCTCCTTCCCTGGTTTCCCTGCAGTTTGCCGGCTGAGCGAGCCCGTTGGTTTCCCGGCGATCAGCGTCTGGTAAATGTGGTGACGTTGGCCTGTTTTTTTGTCATTGTTCTGTTAACTCTGATAGCGGTTTACTTCCGAGGCGAGAATTGGTCGTTCGTTATTCCTTTTTGATCATACTCCTGTGCGTTTTTTATCCGGCTGGAACCAGCGCCAGGGAGGTGAACCAGTGCCTCTCCTGTCATGGTATCCATTATGATGAGTTCGGTGATTGCGGCGCCTGCCATGGCGGCATTCCTCGAACAAAACGCCGGAACATCGCTCATTACCGGTTGATTGAGGGGCGCTATGCTTCGTTCAATCTGCCGCATGACTCCATAACAGCTGAGGGGGAGCAACTTCTCAAGGCCAATGCGTGTCGTCGTTGCCACGTCAGCGCCGGCAAGGGAAACCTGCTGGCTGCAACTCTGGATAGGTCGAATCAGGATAAACTGCCGGAAGAACTTGACAGTGCCATTCGCGTTCCGGTTCTGTTCATGCCGCAATTCCATTTCCATGAAAAACAGCGGGTAAAGCTGATCAATGCCATTTTGGCCGGGGCCAGGCAGGCCCCGGTCCCTGCGGGGGAAACTCCACTGGTTATTCATTTTGAAAATGTGAAGCTCAGACAGGAGTTCCAATTTGAAAAATATTGCGGTCTTTGCCACCGTTCATTGACACCACTCCATGGAGGGCTCGGCAGCGGTATTGTCGGGCCAAATCTGTCCGGTCTTTTCTCACCGTATTATCCAGAGAATTCCGGCCCCCAACAGAATCAGAACTGGACGCCTGAAAGATTGAAGGACTGGTTGGCTAATCCCAGAAAATACCGTCCTGACACACAAATGGCTCCAGTCGCGTTGACGGAGAAAGAACGGGCTCGTCTGATTGATGAACTCAGTGACGCAGAGTCGAATCAATCCGAACCATAGTTGAAAACTTCAAGTTTGACTCTGATTCAAGGATGATGAGAGACCGATTACTCGTCTGATGCCGTCTCGTCCTCTTCCCCAATTTCGAAACCCAGGATTTCAGCTTCAGGGACCATGGCGACCTGATTTTTCATTGGCCGTGGGAGAGGAGGTTTGCTCTTGCGATATGGGGACGTCTGATGCTCCGCCGCGTCGTTTTCTTTGGATGCCGTCTCTGGTTCCGTCACTTTTTATCGCTGTCGGGGCGGGATTGCGCTTGATAGGCTTTTATAGGAGGCGGACTCTGCTCCGGATCGCGGCTCTTTTTGATGGTCTTCAGGGCCTCCGTCACGCCGGTTTCTGGATCAATCGCACCCGATGTGGGATAGAAATAGTCGATAACAGCACGTCGATCATGGGAATTCGGATTCTCGAATATAAGTGCAGGCTTTCAGGCGCATGAGGATTTCACTGTCATCACCAGGTCGGGCCTTCACCGGTTGCGTACACCAACTGCAGATCTGCGGTCGTGGGATTGTCCGAAACACGATAGCCCATGGCAAGCAGTTCTTCCTCGATGTTTTGTTTTAGATCCCAGCGGTCCGTGTCTGGTTCAATGACGGCAATAGTGGATATTTCATTCCAGTTGACCAGGTCTGATCTTACCTGGACAGAAGAGCAGCCGGTCATTAATGTCAGCAACAGAAAAACACTGAAAAACCAAAAGTGGATCGGGTTGATTTTTGAAGAGAAGGAGATGGTTCGCAGGCTGTGGCTATTGGACACATTGATCATCGACAGGAACTCCGTTGGTTGAATTTGAGCGGCTGAGTCGAATAAATCTTACAGATGCTTGCTTTTAAATGCTAATCGCGTTAATTTTTTCTGCTTCTTTTATATACGTGTTTCGCCTTATTAGGAAACTTTTTCAGTTTTGAGAACAGGAAAAAATTGGTATGCGCTACTCTCAATATTTATTACCGACCCTTAAAGAAACCCCCGCCGACGCCGAAGTCATCAGTCATCAGTTGATGATGCGGGCTGGGATGATCCGTAAAGCCGCCGCCGGAATTTACAGTTATATGCCGCTGGGATTGCGCTCCATCCGCAAAATGGAACAGATCATTCGCGAAGAGATGAACAGGGCCGGGGCCATTGAGTGTTAATGCCGATGGCAAATCCTGCCGAGTTGTGGCAGGAATCGGGACGCTGGGAAAAGTACGGGAAGGAATTGTTGCGCTTTAAGGATCGCAAAGCGACCGATTTCTGTATGGGGCCGACTCACGAAGAGGTTATCACGGACATTATTCGGAATACGGTCAATTCTTATCGCCAGTTGCCGCTTAACCTCTATCAGATCCAGACCAAATTCCGTGATGAAATACGCCCCGCTTCGGTCTTATGCGCGGTCGTGAATTCATCATGAAGGATGCCTATTCCTTTGACCTTGAAGATTCGGGCGCTGATACGGCTTACAGTAAAATGTATCAGGCCTACCGGAACATCTTTAACCGTTGCGGGCTTAAGTTCCGAGCCGTTGAAGCGGATAGCGGAGCCATCGGCGGCTCTTTCTCTCATGAATTTATGGTTCTGGCGGAGTCGGGTGAAGATGGCATCGTTTCCTGTGATGCCTGTGAGTATGCCGCTAACGTTGAAAAGGCCGAGCTGGTCTACCGCAATCTTGAAACTCCGGCGGCAACCGCTGAGCCGATTCGGGTCGATACCCCGGGACAGAAGACGATTGATGATGTTGCTGCATTCCTTAAGGTTGAAACGAATCAATTGGTTAAAACCCTGATTGTTCAGACGTCAACTGATGAAGTGATTGCAGTCTTATTGCGTGGTGATCGCGAATTGAATGAAATCAAGTTGGCCAACCTGCTTGGGGTTGACTGGATCGTGATGGCTGAAGACAGTGTCGTTAGCAGGGTGACCGGTGCACCAACCGGGTTTGCCGGCCCAATCGGTCTGGAGGTACGGCTTATTGCCGATGCCGAAGTCAAGGGCATGGCCGACTTTGTCGTTGGTGGCAATGCTGTTGATGTCCACGTGACCGGCGCCAATCTCGGTCGTGATTTTGAGGTTGAGCAATTTGCCGATATCCGTCAGGCCGTCGCAGGAGATCCCTGCCCACGTTGCGATTGCGGTAAATTCGAAAGCTGGCGCGGAATTGAAGTTGGACATGTCTTCAAGTTGGGCACCAAATACTCTGACTCCATGAACGCTACCGTACTCGACGATCAGGGGAAAGCCAAACCTTTGGTGATGGGGTGCTACGGCATCGGTGTCGGCCGCACCGTAGCTGCTGCCATTGAACAGAATCATGACGACTATGGAATGAAATTGCCGATGCCATTGGCTCCGTTCCATGTCCTGATTACTATGGTCAACCCCAAAGACGAGCAAGTTCGTGATGCTGCGGAGAAGCTTTATCAGCAATTACTGGATGAGGGAATCGAGGTCCTTCTGGACGACCGCGATGAGCGTCCCGGAATCAAGTTCAAGGACGCTGACCTGATCGGTATCCCGCTTCGTGTGACGGTAGGGGCGCGGAATCTAAAAGACGGGAATGTTGAGCTGAAGGAGCGTAGCAGTGGTGAACAGTCGTTAGTGGCTGTGGAGACTGTTGCAGCGCAATTGGTTCAGACTGTTAATGAAGCGCTGCTTGTTAATCTGTAACGCAATGGAAGGCTGTTGGTCCCGCTATGCATGAGGTCTGTGTTGACAGCACCGGATTGTTAAAGTTGCCGCCGGGGATTTACCGACCGTTAGGAACTGCCCCTCTCATCCCTGTTTCAGCTTCTGCCGGCCATTTGTTCCTCGGCCGGCCGGATACTGAAACTCCGGTTCTTCTCGCTGGAATCCTGGAAGAGGGGGCTATCCCTGATCTGCTCTCATTTTTCAATATGTTTCGTAAAACCGGGATTCTCTCGATTCAGTTTGAAGGTGGCTCAAAGGCGCTTTACTTTCAAGACGGGGAGATTGTCTTTGCTACCAGCACCTTTGTTACTGAAGATCTGGGAGAAGTGTTGTTTTCATTAGGGAAAATTGAACAGAAGGATCTGCTTGAACTGCGGCCTCTGGTGACCTCACATACAACAATAGGCAAGCTGTTGGTTGAGCGTGGTTCCGTATCGCCAAAAGATTTATGGTTAGCAGCTCGGACCCAGGTTGAAAACATCGTCTATAATCTTTTTTCCGCCCCCAGGGGAGGCTTTTATTTTCAAGTCCGGGCTATTGATCAGGAACAGATACTGCGCCTGTCCATGAGCACTCAGAATATGATCATGGAGGGGTTACGACGCCTGGATGAAAAAGCTCTGTTCATGCGTAAAATCATCTCACTCGATTATTATCCGATGGAGACTGGAAAAGATGCTGTTGATCTGAGCCAGGGCGAGGCAGGGTTTATGAAAACGCTTCAGGTGGGGCAGGAGACGGCAGCCGAACTGTTTCGAAAGGCAGGTTTGCGCGAGTTTGACGGCATTCGCATTCTTTATGGCCTGATAGAGCGGGGCTTGCTGCGCATGGAGGATGCCCCGACAACAGAGGTCGAAGGTAAGCTGGGACAAATTCTGGCAACATATAATCGTCTTTTTCTGGCAATCTTCAGTCGGGTTGAAAAGGTTTGTCCCGAGTTTGCTCAGGAAGTCGTGCAATCATTGCGGGATTTGCCTCAACCCTATTCTTTTGTTATGCGAGATGTCGAATTACGTGAAGATGGGACTCTGGATGGGCATCGCATTGTTGCCAATCTTGACGGTTTGGAAGAAGGAGATAGAAATCGGCTTCTGGCAGATGCTCTCTGCGAGGTCGCTTTTATCGAGACCATGGCTTTGCGGCGTGAACTTGATGCTGAGCAGGCCAGACCCCTAATTGCTCGAGTTCAGGAAGTGACGACTCGAGTTCGTGATCTTGTCGGGAGAAATGAATGAATCAATCAGCGAAAGAACGTCTGATTTTTGCTCTGGATGTTGACACATTAGAAGCCGCTGAAAACTGGGTTTCTAAGCTGCGCGACAATGTTGGTGTGTTTAAGATTGGAAAGCAGCTCTTCACCCGTTGTGGTCCGGATGTTGTAAGGATGGTCAAGGACCATGGTTGTGAGGTGTTTCTCGACCTCAAGTATCATGATATTCCGAACACCGTAGCCAAAGCAGCAGTCGAGGCCTGTAAATTGGGAGTGGGAATCTTTAATGTCCATGCTCTGGGTGGCCTGGAGATGATGCGCAAGACGGTTGAAGAGGTCGATGCCTATTGTGCGGCGGCTGGAGAGACGAGACCCCTGATGTTGGCAGTGACAATTCTGACTTCGTCAACACAGGAGACGTTGAAAGCTGTGGGCATTGACCGCCCGGTGGAGGAGATGGTGAGCAGGCTGGCCAGACTGGCAAAAGATGCCGGATTTGGTGGCGTGGTTGCATCACCGAAAGAAGCCGCTTTGATTCGTGCCGCCTGCGGAGCGGATTTTGCCATTGTGACTCCTGGAGTAAGGCCTGCATTTGCTTCATTGGACGATCAGAAAAGGGTTATGACTCCGGCAGATGCAATCGCTGCTGGAGCAACCGCATTGGTCATTGGTCGTCCCATTTCTGCGGCTGCAGACCCGCTTGATGCTGCGGGGCGTATCCTGACTGAAATCGATGCGGCACTGGTAAGCTGATGGCTGATTTTCTCTACGGGATCAATCCGGTTTATGAAGCGTTACAAGGCAAAGGCCGGGATCCTCTCGGCCTTTACGTCGTTAAAAACGATAAGAATCAGCGTTTGCAGCAATTGATCGATCTGGCTCGTTCCATGTCGTTGAAGGTTTCTTTTCTTCCTCCGGATGATCTCGATCGCATGGCCGGACATTCTCACCATCAGGGAATTCTGCTGAAAATAAAACCTTTCCAATATGTTGATTTGTCTAATCTGCTGGAACTCTGGCATCGCAGTGGGCGCGATGCTTTTCTCCTGCTGCTGGACGGCATTACCGATCCTCATAATTTTGGTGCGATTTTACGCAGCGCCGAAGTTGCCGGGTGCCAAGGGGTGATTGTTGCAAAAGATCGGTCCTGTCCGGTCACGCCTGTGGTTGAAAACTGCTGCCGGTGCCTTGTCACACATACCACTCTGTCAGGTTACTAATCTGGCACGGACTGTTGACGAACTGAAAAGAGGGGTATCTGGTGTTACGGTTTGGCCGGAGAAGAGGGGGCTGTTGATATCTTCAGCGCCGAGCTGAGTGGACACTTGGCGTTGGTTGTCGGTAGCGAGGGGAAAGGTTTGCGGTCAAATATCCGTAAGCACTGTGATGGTCTGCTGGCCATTCCCATGTCTGGTCAGATCGGTTCGTTGAATGCTTCTGTTGCGTCCGGAATAGCTCTGTTCGAAGTCGTCCGGCAGCAGCGGAAGGTCATTGATCAATGATCTCCCTTTTATGTTATAAATTGAGATAATGTCGTTGACTAAACATTGGGTGTCGCTTATAAAAGGATATCGAATGAACATTCTTTCCTGAGCCGTCTATGAAAAAAAGAACGATCAATCCTGAGAAGAAAATGACCAAGGTTCTCCTGACTGCCAGGCGGTTGTTTGTTGAGAATGGATATTATGGCGTATCCATCCCCTCCATCGTTAAGGCTTCCGGCGTGAGTACCGGGGCCATCTATAGTTATTTCAAAGATAAAGAAGGTCTTGCCAAAAAATCCATGAGCAAACGATCGATGAGTTCAATACTCTTTTTCAGGACCGCCTTGAGGTCGATGAGACGGTTTATTCAATCCTGAAAAAGTTTACCGAGCTTGTCTGTGAGTTGACGGAGTCTGACCCTGTCTTGATGAAGTATATGCTGTTTATGGATCACGGCGGGGCTATTTGTGACCTGTCTCCTGTCTGCTCAACCGAGCCGTTTCGCCTGCTGCAAAGTTATTTGCGCAGGGGGATTGCTGAAGGGGAGATCGGGTGTAAGGATTTTATGGTTGCAGGCCTGTCTTACACCGGGATCACTATCCGTGCAGCGGAGTTGCGTATGGACGGAGTTCTTGATCAACCGTTGACTGAAATTGCCGAACAATTGGTAGAAAACGGCTGGAATGCCATCAGGGCGTAGTTTATGCGTATTGACTCGTTTCAAGAACGGTCAATCCTTCCGGGCGCAGTCAATGCCTTGACACGGGCAACAGGGAAGATAATACCTATTTAGAAAATCCCGCAGAGCTGGAAGAGATGCAGTGGAGTTGGGGGGGCAGCGGACAGTTCGGTTGAGCCTAAAACGAAGAGTGACCAGGAGGAGATGGGTGTCGCTCTCGGTAACCATTAGGCTGGGCGGAACAAGAAAAATCATCGATACCGCGAAACGGAATTTACCTGTTTGACATTTCATACGATGGCCCTCGCGAATTAATCGCGAGGTTTTTCTGTTGCAAACGGCATACAGTAGTCTATAAAGACTCGCCGGTCAGGAAAAGCAGAGACCGATGCCAGAAATTGAATTTTTCCTTGCAATCCTGGTTTTATTGGGATATAACTCCCGCCCTGTGCTGGCGTAGCTCAATAGGCAGAGCACCTCACTTGTAATGAGGATGTTGGGGGTTCGATTCCTCTCGCCAGCTCCACAGGATAGTAAGCGGATATGATCCGATAAAACTGAATAAATTAGCAGGTTCCCCTGGAGGGGTTCCCGAGTGGCCAAAGGGATCAGACTGTAAATCTGACGTCGAAGACTTCGGAGGTTCGAATCCTCCCCCCTCCACCAATAAATGTAGCTTGCCGGACAAAGTGCGGGTAGTCGCAGATCAGGAGACGTGATAGTCGTTAGAACTGGGGCGGTTGTTTGCAGGGCGTCCACACCACAACTTAAGAGACGGTTAAGCTTGGGCGGGAGTAGCTCAGCTGGCTAGAGCATCAGCCTTCCAAGCTGAGGGTCGCGGGTTCGAATCCCGTTTCCCGCTCCATTTAATAGCTTATCCGTGTTAAGAAGCTTGTCGGGCCCACATAGCTCAGTCGGTAGAGCGCATCCTTGGTAAGGATGAGGTCACCAGTTCAAATCTGGTTGTGGGCTCCAGTAGTTTTTGGTTTTAAGTTTGGCATTAAATTAATTTAGCTTGTAAAACAAAAAAAACAGTATTTGTAGACGTAAAGACATCAAAGGGAGGTTCTACC
>LQAG01000036.1_pt1 | contig 79091 bp, 96 predicted proteins | sample 1535801 | NCBI WGS metagenome assembly LQAG01 (sample SAMN04331584, study PRJNA305678) | bioreactor metagenome | isolation source: bioreactor_3 inoculated with Wadden Sea sediment 1st replicate of a... | place: Germany:Bremen
TATTTTCTTTCCCTTAAATTCAAAATAGTGAATACGGCTATTCTTGCTGCAAGTATTAATATGATGTCGTCCTCTCTTTTTGGTGCAAAAGGATATGAAGCCGGAAGTTTATCCATTGTTATTGCACTCATGCTTTTTTTCTCATTGGTCCTAAATATTTTCCTTGTTATCAAAGAGATGTATCAACTGAAAGGCATGAAAGATATAATGAGTAATGGTTTAAAACTGATCTATATCCTTTTTGCGTTTTTAGTGCTGATTGGAACGGTTGTGCAAAGTTATTCCCATATATACGAGAATATTCTTACGAATGATCCAAATGCCTTTGCGTTTAGTAACGGAATTGACTTTTCGCCCATATACTACAGCAGTACAACATTTTTCACTGTGGGTTATGGTGATATCACTCCGGTAAGTGAATTGGCTAGAGCCGTCGGCATCTCGCAATGGTCTTTGGTTATATCATCACTTGTATGATTATTCCGACAATTCTAGTTGCCTTTCAAAAGTTGTTTGAAGGAGGAAGAATATGGAACAGGTAGCCCGTATTTTTGACTATTTTAAACGCGCATACATCTTGAACAAGACGAATCGTGCGTTGTATCTGCCACAAATTGCGCTGATTCTGCTCAAAATAAGCTTTTACATCATTTTTGGATTGCTGTTGTTCGAAATAGCGGTTTCTGTTGCAGACTGTGATTTCAGCTTTTGGATGCTCAAGGACTCCTTTTTCAAATCCCTCGTATGGTGGATCGTCATGATCGTGCTGTATTCTTTGGCGAGTGTGATTGTTGAATCGGGACTCTTCAACATGTACAGATCCTGTCTCCTCAATGAAGAGCTGGAAAAAGGCGCATTCAAGACAGGAGCGGCAAAGTACTTCTTCCGTTTCTTGCTTGCAGACCTCTTAATGATTCTTGCTTGGATATTGTTCCTGATCCCATACATCTTTATCGGTATCTTTACACTATTGGCCGGTTTTGTCTTGATTCCACTGTTGATTGCGGTCTTCACGACCATGTGGAAAGTTACCATGGTTATGGAAGATGCCAGGCTTATCGAGAGTCTCAAGAGGGGGATGCGTTTTGCCAAGAATCACTTCTGGTCCTTAGGCGTACTGGTCATATTGCAGAGGGCCTTTTTGTCATTACCAAGCTCCGGTGGCTCGAGCAATTCAAATGCAGCCAACTGGAATACGCAAGGGGATCCGAAGGAAATGATTCCAGGGAGTATGGAGAATGGCGATATGTCATTCCTTCAATGGTATTCGGATATCCTACCGTATATTAAAATCGGATTTTATATCCTCATCCCTATTGTCAGCATAGCCGTAATCCTTGGATCGCTTGTCGGGATGGTATTCCAGATTTTCTTCGGCTTGTCCATCTTTATCATGTACTTTGAAAATGAGGTCGAAGAGAATGAAGAGTTGCTTGAGGAGGTGCTGTAGATGTGGTTTGAAGTTCTGATGGATGATTTTAAACGTGCGCTATTCATTTCCAGTAAGTATAAGGGTGTATTTATACCTATATTCCTGAAGCTGGCCATGTACCTGATCTTGGTCGTTGTCATAGGAATCGGTATCGTCATATCAATTGCAAGTGGCATCTTTGCAGGTGTTTCCAAGGAGGAAGCCCTGAAAGTCATATTGCGTTTTCTCGTGCCGACAGGATTCTTCCTGATACTCGGATACGTCATTTACATGATATTATGGAGTCTCATTGAAGTCGGCAGTATCAATCTCTATTATGCCGCAATTATCGATGAAAAACCCGGCAAGGAACATTTCTTCAAAGGCATCAAAACCTATCTTGGAAAAGTGCTCTCCGGAAAGCTGCTGATCCATTTCGTAGTGCTGATCGTGTCACCCATCTGGCTGGCCCTGTTTATCCTATATTTCATCCTTGTTGGGATTCCAACGGCAGGATGGGGAGTAGTCTTTCTTGCTGTTGGAATCGGTGCGTTCTTTGCTTCGTGGACAATTGCAATTGTGCATGACGACCTGGGTCCGATCGATGGCATCAAGGCCAGCTTTCGTTTGGCTAAGAATCATTTCAAGCCGCTTTTTATCATCATTCTTGCCGTGTCCATGGTCACACAGTATGCAGTAAACCTGTTCGGTCCGATAGGACTTCTGCTGGGCGGCTGGTTCATTGGTGGAATTTTAAGAACCTATTTTAAGATTGTCATTTATCTGACTTACTTGATGTATAGCAGTAAAAAAGAGATCTCAACTTAGGACGGATCAGGTGTTGTTTTTTCAGACTTATAAAACGCCTACAATCATTGATGAGATCATAGAATGATACTTGACTTAAAGAAGAGAAAAGGTATATGGGATAAATGTTTATGAATAGCTAAAGTGTCTTCGAGAGATTGTATTAATAGCTATTAAATGATATAATAGCAATAAAATATAGCTAATAAATAAAGGAGGCATATCATGAGAATAGCTACAACAGTGTTGCAGAATGCTTTTGGAAAGTACTTGAAATTAGCCATGGATGGTCAGGTAATCTATATTGAAAAGAATCAGAAGCCGGTAGCGGTTCTAAAGGGTATAGGTGAGGAAGAACGATTTTACATGAGGGAAGATGCTGCGGCCTACGAAGTTCCAAGACGTTATACTTACGAGGAGTTTCTGGAACTTACTGATTCTGAAGATAATGTCAAGCAGTATGAACTCATTGACGGACAGATCTATATGCTTGCGTCGCCAAAGTTTCCGCATCAGGTTGCAGTCGATGAGATTTTTGGTCAATTCTATAATTGGTTTAAGGGAAAGCCATGTAGACCGCTAACAGCTCCATTTGATGTGAAGTTGTATGGTGAGGCTGATAAATTCGAAGATAATCCCAACGTTGTGCAACCGGATATTCTTGTTATTTGTGATCAGGATCAGATTAATGAGAATGGGGATTATGACGGTATTCCTGCCTTAGTGGTGGAGGTACTTTCACCTTCAACAAAATCGAAAGACATCATGTTGAAATCCCAGTTATATATGGCGAGTGGCATTAAGGAATACTGGGTTGTCGATACGGAAGCGAAACATGTGATCATATATTATTTCGAAGACAGAAAATTGAAGGAGCAGGAGATTATCCTTAAAGGTCAGATTGCTAAATCTTATGTATTTGAAGGGTTGTCCATGGGTACGGAAGATATGTTTTCATTATAGGGTGTATTCGTGATTAATGATATTGAATCTTGTCCTTGCGGATCGGGATTGATATACTATAACACTGTGGTAAATAAGTACAAAGAAAGACATTGAAGGTGGATAAGATGAACAACAAGTTTTACTCCAAAAATGAACGGGAATTACTTCTAGTGTTAAGCGCGGGACTCGGAACCAATCACCGAGGCAAACCATATGACTTTAATGATATGAATGATTTAAGAGAGTATGCGGTATTGCTGATAAGCAGCTATATGGATTATCGAAAGGATTGGATAAAGAGGTATAGGATTGTCATCAAGATGCTAAAAATGCAAGAGAAAGTGAATTTCATATTGACGCAAACAGAATTTTGCAGTAAAATAAAACACGCGTTCATAAACGCGCGTTTATTTTGCTGTTGATATTCCTTACGAATGGAGGAGCATGAAGAGTGAAGATATTGCAAAGCTTGCTGGTGTTTCACGAAGCACTGTATCCAGGGTGATCAACAATTATACGAATGTACCTGAGGCGACCCGGGAGAAAGTCATGAAAGTCATTGACGAATACAATTATCGTCCCAATACGTTTGCAAGAACATTGGCAGGGAAAAAGAGCAAAACGATTGGCCTTTTCTTTGTCATTCTGGATACGAAGGGTGATAATTTCAAGATTACAAGAAACGATTACTTTTCCTTTTACCTGAATTACATGGTCGATGTCGCCAACAGCATGGATTATTATGTCCTGGTCAATACGGTCACGGTACCGGAAGACTATGAGAAGGTGAATCAGGCATTTCTTGAAAAAAGGATTGATGGAGGTGTTATCATTGGAACCACGACTGATACACTTGAGTACATCGATGTCACGAATTTAAACGCACCCTTGGTTCTGATGGATTATGAACATGAAACGATAAAAGGCGAAGACAACAAAGAATCCCTTTACGTCATCAACTCATCAGATAAGCATGGCATCATTCGGGCTGTGGAATATCTTATAGATAAAGGTCACACCAAGATTGGCTTCATAAAAGGTAAAAGTTCGACAAGATCAGGGCGGATCAGATTTGAAGGATTTGTTGAAGCTATGAGGAAATACGGACTGGGTATCAATGAGGATCATGTCATTGAAGGTGAATTCCTGAAGGAAGTTGTTCATAAGAATATCCGGGAAGCCGTCGATAAAGGAAACCTGCCAACAGCATTTATCAGTTCAAACGACTACATGGGCCTTGAAGTGATGCATGTACTAAATGAGGAAGGGTATAAAGTGCCGGAGGATATTGCGATCATCGGATTTGATGATGTGAACCTGTCTGAACGGTCGAATCCGCCTCTGACGACCATAGCGCCCAAGTATGATGCGATGTCCCGGTGTGCGATAGAACTATTGGATCAGGCACTGAAAGAAGAAAAGACTGCAGAGCATGTTTGTGAGTTCGACGTGGATATGATTCTTCGTGATTCCTGCTGAACCGGATGATGCTGATGAGGTACGGAATGCTTCGCCTTTATGTACTGACAATATTATGATGAGATACGAATATTAAATTAATTTTGAAATGGAGAATGTACAGTGAAGAAATTTGAATTGGATTATAACAGATATGCAGCAATGGCAAGGCAGGCAGCCGCAGAAGGGTGTGTCCTTCTGAAAAATGATAATGCAGCATTGCCCCTTCGTTCCGGTGATCAGGTGGCGGTTTTTGGCAGAATAGCGTTTGACTATTATAAAAGCGGATTAGGTTCCGGTGGCTTGGTGAATACGAGATATGTCGTGGGTATACTGGATGCTCTCAAAGAACAAACCGGTATCACTTTGAATGCACCTTTGCTGAATGCATATGAGTCTTGGCTGGAAGACAATCCTTTCGATCATGGAGCCGGTTGGGGGCAGGTGCCGTGGTCACAAGAAGAAATGCCGTTAACCGATGAGATTGTCGAATCGGCAGAAGAAGCAGACGCTGCAATTGTTATTGTAGGACGTACAGCTGGAGAAGACCAGGACAGTACAGAAGATCCTGGAAGCTATTTACTTTCTGATGTGGAAGAAGATATGATTGCCAAGGTCTGTAAGACTTTTGGTCGAGTTGTCGTCATATTGAATGTGGGAAGTCTTGTTGATATGAAATGGGTGGATAAATATAATCCATCAGCTGTACTGTATGCATGGCATGGCGGTCAGGAAGGCGGACATGGTGTTGTCGATGTCTTGACAGGTGCCGTCAATCCATGTGGTAAGCTGACAGACACCATCGCGAAGGATATTGATGATTATCCGTCTACACGTAATTTTGGAGACCTTAAACGCAACATCTATCAGGAAGATATTTATGTGGGATATCGTTATTTTGAAACGTTTGCAAAAACAAGGTGCTCTATCCATTCGGATTCGGACTTTCATACACGGATTTCAAGATGGATGGCCAAGTGGCTGAACAGGACGGAAAAGGTATCACAGTTGATGTGACGGTTACAAACACAGGGGATTTTGCAGGTAAGGAAGTTATCCTTATCTATATGAAGGCGCCTCAGGGAAGATTGGGGAAACCATCTCGCGTTTTGGTCGGTTTTGAAAAGACAACAGTGCTCGAGTCCGGCACAAGTGAATCCGTGAAGTTGTTCATTCCGTGGTTGGATATGGCATCGTTTGATGATTCGGGAGTTACAGGTCATCCTAAAGCATTCATCCTAGAAGAAGGAAAATACACCTTCTTTGTCGGAGGTGATGTCAGAGCAGCAGAAGAAGCATTTGAAATTGATGTGGATGAGACAGTCGTAGAACAGCTTGAAGAAGCATTGGCTCCGGTTCTAGAGTTTGAAAGGTTCAAACCTATGGCTGGCGGGAATACGGATGAACATGAACTGACATATGAAGCTGTTCCTCTAAGAACGGTATCTCCAAGAGAAAGAATGCTGGCAGACAAACCGGAAGATATTCCATATACCGGAGATAAGGGTATTCAGCTGAAAGAAGTATTTGAAGGTGAAGCCTCGATTGAATCCTTTGTGGCTCAGTTGAGCGATCATGATTTGATTCATATTTTTCGGGGAGAAGGCATGTGCAGTCCGAAGGTGACACCTGGTACAGCCAGTGCTTTTGGGGGTGTGACAGAAGAGCTGAGAAGTTTTGGCATACCGGTCGCCTGCTGTGCAGACGGTCCATCCGGCATTCGTATGGATTGTGGTGCCAAGGCATTCTCCCTGCCCAATGGAACGGCGCTTGGATGTACATTCAATTATGACTTGGTAGAATCCCTTTATCAAATTGTGGGGATGGAACTACGCAAGAATAAAATCGATACATTGCTTGGACCGGGAATGAACATCCATAGGAATCCACTGAACGGAAGGAATTTCGAGTACGTTTCTGAAGATCCGCTTATTACCGGAAGAATAAGTGCAGCACAAGTGGCCGGACTGGCTGATGCCGGTGTTGCAGCGACAATCAAGCATTTTTGTGCAAACAATCAGGAGTCCGGCAGATTCACCTCGGATTCGGTCATCTCAGAGAGAGCCCTTCGCGAAATCTATCTAAAAGTGTTTGAGATTGCAGTCAAAGAAGGCGGTGCAAGCTCAGTCATGACTGCATATAATGGAGTCAATGGATTGTGGACGGCAGGCAGTTATGATCTTAATACGGTCATCTTGCGACAACAGTGGGGATTTGATGGCATTGTCATGTCGGACTGGTGGGCAATGGCCAATGATGAAGGGCAGGAAGCTGTTAAAACGAATAGAGCGCCGATGGTTTCGGCTCAAAATGATCTGTTCATGGTTGTGACGGATTCCCTTACGAATCCGGATAATGACAATGTGGAAGAGAAGTTGGCATCAGGAGATATCACTAGAGGTGAATTGCAGAGAAATACAATGAATATACTGCGTTTTATCATGAATTCACCCATCATGCTTCATACACTCGGTCGTATCGGACAGGAAGAACTGGACGCTATACAGTCGACTGAAGAAGACGATGTAGATATCAGTGCGATTCACTATGCAGGTTTTGAACATGGACAGGAAGAGATATGCCTTGATACCGCCGATCTTAAGATCAGACGCAATGCGTTTGAGATATTCAATGTCACCTTTGTCGAAGCGGGAGATTACGATATCGAACTCGAGATTCAGACCGATCTGGGGCCCTTGGCTCAGTTGCCGATCAGTATTTATGTGGATGCAGAATTACGTGCAACGATGACATTTAGAGGAACGGAAGGCAAGGCTGTCAGCGATAAGCGATTCCTTGGTACCTTTAAGGCTACTGCTCGATTTGTGAGACTTCATTTTGGTGCTGAAGGCATCCGTTTGAAGAAGATGATCATCAGGAAGACGGGAAGCATTGAATAAATGACAGGCGGTAAAGAGCATCGGGAGTTAGCTAGAAATGCAGCTAAAGAGGGAATGGTTCTTCTGAAAAATCATCAAGATATCCTTCCATTCGCCGATATGTGAAATGACAATGGTGGTATGGGTATATTATTCGGCTATGGATGCCATGTAGTACAGAACGTACGTTGTGTAATTTATGTGCGCATGATATAATTAATATGAATGTATTGATTGCATCATGAAAGGGGTGTTATTATGAACCAAGTCATTAGTTCAACTGAGGTAAGGAAGAACTGGAGCGAAGTTATTGATACCGTTATCCGGAAGAAGCCTGTATTTATAAAGCGGAATAGAGATGTCTTAACGTTCTTGTCACTGGAGCAGCTAGATATAATATTAGACTTTTTTAAGCTCAGCTTGAATGTTTTTCCTGAGGAAGATGGAAGCTATTCAGCATCAATAGATGAATTGGATATTGTAGGTAATGCAGGTAGTAAGGAAGAAGTTGTTGAAGTCATCTGTGATGAACTTATTGAGTATGCGGATGAGTATATGGAGAACTTTGATATGTATTACCATTCATCTAATCGTAAGGATCATTTTCCATATGTTTATAAGGTGGTTGCTCACGAATCTGATAGAGATAAGATAAAGACGATATTTTAATGTCAGAACTGAGGATAGCTTGGATGCCTAGATGGAAAGACTTAAAGAGATTTTGTGAACATGACGGGTGGGAGTTGTACAAAAACACAGACCATTTCTTCTACCGAAAGGTTACGGATGATGGGGAGATAAAGAGAACGAAAGTTTCGAGGGGTTCTCATGAAATTCCAAAAAGATTATGGAAAGAAATTCTGAAGAAGCAGCTGAAGGTTTCAGAGGAGTATTTCAATAAACTAAATGATTTGAAGGGGATCGGCTGAGGTCAGGTTGTCTGATACTTAATGACTAGTGCACTCTATACCTGATTAGGGCGCTAAAAATTACGACTAAAATAAAGGGAAGCGCTTTATAGAGTGAGTTACCAATACCTGTGTGGTTAGGAGTATCAGCTTCTGCTTCGATTGTATCTTCAGCGCTGTCGGAGATAATGCAACTGAGGGACCTGAAACGAGGGGGCCATGTACTGGATTACGGGCATGTTGTTTCTATGATGAAAAGATCTGCAGCGACCGGTGAGCCAGGCAAATCTTTTGGAGATCAGGGCTCCGAACCTTAGGTGAAGCGTCCGACATCATATTATATAGGGTAAATACACGTTAAACGAAAACAAGACCAATGAGTACCGCAAATTCGCACGTGCGAATTTGCGGTTTTCTACTTTCGATATAATTTTCTTTTTCCGATGATATATTTACGCTAACAAATATTTTTGAATCTATTCGTAAATGGGTATACAATTAAAGTAGCCTTGAATTATTGTTGAATTCATTGAGGAGATATATTCTATATGATGAAGAAAGTTATTACTGTAATAACGCTATTACTTGCGTTATCGGTATGTGGGTGCAATCAAAGAAACATAGAAGATAACAGTACCGCGGAGAAGACTGTTACAGATAAAAGTAATGAAGAAACAAACGAAGAACTTGCAAGTATTAAAATGACTTTGGTATCGGCTGCTTTTTCGGATCCGGAGCATCATACCCATGCTGCTTGTCTGGCATTCGAGGCATATGTTGAAGAAAAATCCAACGGTAAAATCGATGTCATTATTGCAGCAGGAGGAGCGCCTGGAGGCGTATTATCAATTCAGAAGCAGACAATGGAAGGGATTGTAGAGGCATGTACATCTGTTACCGAAGGATCGCTTTCAACTGTTTACCCGGATATTCAGGCAATTGCAGTTCCTTATCTGTTCAAGTCTGTTGATCATGCTATAGAAGTCTTGCATGGTCCGGCTGGCCAGGAGTTGTATGAAGGTTTAAGGGAAGCAACCAATTTGAGAGCAATTGCTATTTGGGATAATGGTGGATTCAGGTGCTTTACCAACAATGTTAGACCTATTAGAACTCCAAAAGATTTGGAGGGATTGAGAATCAGGACCATGGACACTCCGGCTCATATGGAACTGGTCAAAGCTCTGGGAGGATCACCAACATCAATCTCATGGATGGAATTATATAGTGCCTTGGAGACAGGTATCGTTGAAGGACAAGAGAATGCCATACCCATTATATTGCAAGGATTACTCCATGAAGTCCAAAAATATATGACACTTGACAATCACGTTTTTTCTGTAGTAAATATAGTGGTTAATGACGAATGGTTCAGTTCACTCCCCGAAGAATATCAACAAATCATTTTGGAAGGCGGTAAGGTTGCTGAACAAAAAGGTCTTGAAATCAATGCCAAACAAAGGGAAAAAGGCATTGAAATCCTCAGAGAAAGTATGGAAATATATGAACCTACGGAAGAAGAACTGGATTTGTTCAAGGAAGCGACTCAAGACAAAGTTTTACAGTTTATTCAAGAAGAGATGTACGATAAATCCCTCCTTGAAAAAATCATTAATGCTGCAGAGGATACTCAGTAACTGTTAGTATTCTATTTTTTTAACATGGCGATTGAGATAGCAAAAGAGCATCAATGTATGTTTATCATCCGGGTGATGGTTACTATACTTTGTGCGTATTCATACGACTTGCGATTAGGAAGGAAAGATGAATGAAGGGTATTGTAGTATACAAATCCAAATCAGGCTTTACAAAACAGTATGCAGAGTGGATTGCAGAGGAACTTGACTTTGAGTTATGTGAACACAGGCAAATGAGCAATTTCCAGTTGGTGGATTATGATTGTATCATTTACGGTGGTGGTGTCTATGCTGGTAAGATTAGTGGACTGAGGACGATGCTGCAGCGGGTGAAGAAGATGGGTGATTTGCATTTTGCCATATTTGCAGTAGGCGCATTACCACCCGAAGAGAAGATGATTGAAGACCTGAAACGGAAGAATCTTGAGGAAACTGGAAGCGACTATCCGTTTTTCTACATGCATGGAGGTTTTGATCCTGAGAAGTTGAATGCTTTCTACAGGTTGTATTGAAAGGTGTTGCAAAATCTATGCATAAGAAAGAACAGAAGAAACCAGAGGAAGTGACAGATGATGATCGATCATTCATGGAATTCTTCGAGTCCAGGAATTCAAACGTCGATATCAGGAATATAAATGACTTAGTGGAGCATATTAACTCAACATTTGGAGGCAATTGAAAAAGATTTTGATGGAATCATCGATGTAGAGCTGATTGATATTACAGAGACCTTGCCGGCTAGAACATATGTGTTTGATTAAGAAGCAGTGAGGAAAGTCGAAATTGTAGATACAAACAGGATGATGGACAGTGATGTAAATGAGTAATTGGAGGTGTTGAAGCAATGCCGGGAAAATTATGTAAAATAGAAACATTCATACCGGAATCACATGTTGACAATGTGCTGGATGCTTTGAATGATATTGGTGCATTAACGTTAGGTGGTAATTATGACTACTGCGTCTTCAGAACTAAAGGCATCGGCTCATGGAGACCACTCGAGGGAGCTGATCCATTTCTAGGCACGACTGGGGAGCTATGCAAAGCTGAAGAAATCAAAATCGAGTTCACATGTAAGCATGAAGTAATACAAGCGGCTGTAGATACGATAGAACAGCAACACCCGTATGAGGAAGTGGTCATAAATATTCTACCGGTTCTCGCGTATGAAAATGAGCATCGAATCATAACAGCTGCCTGCATCCTTTTTTGCAGTGATATGGTGGTGGCTTTCTCCATATTTCATCCCGATTATATGGGGTTTTTACTGTGGAAAGAAAATTTCATATGGGGAACTTATATGATAGGGTGGATGCTGTTGTTGATTGTTGCGGCTGAAGATCGACTGGTGGTGCAAGAAAGATAGTACGCAATGACGGAACTGGTGGCTGGGGTGATGTATTCATCCCACTGTTTGACTTGGTGATTTTCACATGGATTCCATTGGATATTCGAATGGAGCGACTGAAAAATAGAGAAGAACAGAAATACGGTGAATGTATTAAATTCGGGGGAAGCATGAAGTTTATAAGACATTATCGGAGAATACATCGATTGAGATATAAGATGAATGGAGTCAACTCTCAGGCGAGAACGAAAAGGAGTAGGTGCTGATGATCAATAAAGCCATATTTTCGCGAATAATGCTCATAGTGGACAGTTTCGTAAAGGAACCAAAATCCCATATATTCTTCATCCAATGGAAGCTGGTGTCATAGCGGCTCAGATGACGGATGATGTGGATGTAATATGTGCTGCAATCCTGCATGATGTCATGGAGGATGCGGGAGTTACGGTTGCTGAGTTAACTGAAGCGTTCAACGAGAAGGTAGCCCATTTGGTTGAGCATGAAACTGAAGATAAGTCCAAGGGCTGGTTGGAGCGCAAATCTGCAACGCTTGAGTCATTGAAGGATGAGGAAGATCAGGATGTTTTACTCATGATGCTGAGCGACAAACTGTCCAATATACGGGCAATACATCGAGATTTTGTGAACATGGGTGACAATCTGTGGGAGCGTTTCAATGTAAAGGATAAAGAGATGCAGGGATGGTATTACAAAGGTTTGGCAGAAGGTATGGGGAAGTTGGAGAACTATCCGGAGTATTTAGAATTCTGTGAGTTGGTTAAGAAAGTGTTTGGGTGAGGCCTTATGGAAAGAGATCCGGTTGAAGACTTTGTCATCAAGAAGATGAGTATAGAGGATTATGATGAGCTGATAAAGCTTTGGAAAAGCATTGAAGGTATGGGATTGCGGTCGAAAGATGATTCGAGAGAAGGTATCGGTATATTCCTTAAAAGGAATCCGAATAGCTGCTATGTTGCCATTCGGGAAGAGCATCTGATAGGAAGCATACTGGCAGGTCATGATGGAAGAAGAGGATATCTCTATCATGTTGCGGTTTCCAGGGAAATGATGAAAAAGGGTGTTGGTAGAAGCCTGGTCAATCACGCAATTAAGGCGTTGAAGGATGACGGCATTAAGAAGGTTGCCTTGGTTGTTTACAAGGGGAATGAAGCCGGTAACAGGTTCTGGGAGCATACGGGATTCTTATCCCGTGAGGATTTGGTCTATCGGGATTTGCCTCTGGATGAAGATAACTTCTAAGAAGTTGTATATTTTATAAAACAATCGTACTTTTATTTAACACTTATGTGCAAAAATATGTTAGACTATCTTAGAAATAAAATTTTTATACATAAAGGGATGGATTTAACATGCTTAACACAGCCATAGGAGGTATTACCTTCGAATTCGATAGAAATCATTTTGAAAAATATGAAGCCGGCATCAGAAAAGAATGGCTCCTCACGAACGGCCTGGGGAGGGTACAGCGGTTCGTCAATCATTGATGCACCAATGCGAAGACACCATGGCCTGCTCATAGCCAGCCTGCACCCGCCGGTCAAGAGGTTCCTGATTCTTTCAAAGCTCAATGAACGGATAACCATTGGCGACACGACCTACCCGATGCATACGACAAAATATTCCGACCGAATAATTGAAGGTTATAAATATCTTCAGCACTTTTCATATGACACTTACCCCATCTATACCTATGAAATCAAAGACACCCAGATCCAGAAAGAAGTTCTGCTGAAATACGGAACAAATAGCACCATCATCAAATACACCCTTAAAGCAGGCAAGGAAGGTATGACATTTGTAGCCACTCCATGCTTCAATTTCAAACCTCATGGGGAACAAGGAATGAAGACAGATCTGTCCTTCGAGGTTAAGCAAGAGTCAAATAACCTCCTTCTCATTCCCAAGAACACTTACGCGCAAAAGGAAGAAGTCAAAATCCAATACCGTGTCAGTGAAGGAGACTTCATTCGCTCAAGCAATCTTTTCGATGATAGGATATATCTTGATTTTGAATTTGAAACCGGTTCAGAAGGAACTGATGCACATTACACACCATACCATCATCAGGTCACTCTTGCTCCTGATGAAGAGAAATGCGTCTTCATTCAGTGCGAAGTCGCTCCGGTTGATGAAGATTTTGATGCCAAAGATATTGCCTTGGAAGGATACTTCCTGGATGCACAAACAAAACATGAAACCAGAATGAAGCAACTGGTCCTGCAAGCAGAAGCAAAACACAAGCTCTTAAAAAGACTTGCTCTTTCTGCTGACCAGTTCATCTGTACAAGAAACTCCACAGGATCAAAAACCGTTCTTGCGGGATTGCCATGGTTCACCGATTGGGGACGAGATACCATGATTGCTTTGTGCGGCCTTACTCTATCGACCAATCGTTTCGATGTGGCTAAGGAGATTCTCCGGTCATTTTCCAAATATGAGAACAATGGCTTATTGCCAAATGTATTTCCAGATGAAGATACTAAGCCTATGTATAATTCTGTTGATGCTTCCTTATGGTATTTTCAAGCGATATACCAATACTATCGGCATACGAAAGATTTGGATTTCATCAAGGAGATATACCCAACACTGGAAAAAGTATATGACTCCTTTGTAGAAGGTACGGATTTTTCCATATATATGGATGATGATTGTCTGATTCATGCTGGAAGCGGCCTTGATCAAGTGACTTGGATGGATGTGAGGATTAATGGTGTCTGTGTCACTCCACGTCATGGTAAGCCGGTGGAAATCAACGCCCTCTGGTATAACGCATCCATGATCATGGATAGATTCAGTAAATCGCTGCATAGGCAGAACAAGCAATATCTTGATATTGCTGCAGCTACTAAGGCTTCCTTCACAGAAAAATTCATCAATCCAGACATTCAGGGGTTGAATGATGTCGTTGATCCAATCGACAGTAGTTTCAGACCTAACCAGATTTACGCGGTATCTCTTCCTTTTCCATGTTGGATGAGGAGCAGAGTAAAATGGTTGTCGACTCTGTTTATGTCCGTCTCTATACTCCCTATGGGCTGCGCTCATTAAGCGTTGATCATACGGATTATAAGCCAGTTTATCAAGGCCCGGTTTTGGAGCGGGATTTTGCCTATCATCAAGGGACTGTCTGGGGCTTTCTATTAGGTGGCTTCATCAGCGCTTATAAAAAGGTTTACACGGAAATTGACAACGAGGAACTCTATAATCGTTTTGTTGCTCCAATAGAGGACCACCTTTTCGAAGGATGCTTAGGTGGCTATTCTGAGATATTCGATGCGACTCCTCCGTATCATCATAGAGGATGCTACACACAGGCATGGAGTGTTGCTGAAGCCATACGGATATTGAAAGAATTAGGATGTTAAGTGTTTGGGTGTCATAACTCAAATGCACTAATAGGGTGTCCGGCGTTAACAAACGTTAATTGGTGAAGCGTCCGACGTTTCATATATCAAAGTGCGACTTAAAGCTCGGAGTAATCCGAGCCTTTTTGTTACCTAGGAAAGTGCTCCATGAGAGCAATTTCGTCGACATTCGGAACAATCCGCCGAAGGCGGAACCGAGTGTGTGAAACACACTCTTTGTTCTATACTGTGGTGCCTTTTTCCTATGTCCTGCGTAGACATAATGTTCTATGCAGTCAGAAAACATATGCTAGAATCACTATTATGTTGCGCAGTATAAAGGACTATAATTAAGATGATGAGATTATACTAGTGGGGGTATAGCGTTAATGAGGAAAACTATGATCCGGTAGCAATATTTGGACGCTTAGTTACCGGCAAGTTAGCAGCGTAACCGACCTTTTTATTTGGGTTGTTTTTTTTGATACAGGAAAATTATATCTAGGTTTTCTAGAACAATACAATGAAAAAGGAGGTTAACCATGGGAGTTGCTAAGAAAAGCATATTTATCAATTCACCAATTGAGAAAATCCACGAGTACAACACTGATTTGACAAAATTATCGGAATGGTATACCAATATTTTGGGGCCTGACAAAGTGACAGGTGACGGTAATAAAGGAACGATTGTAGAGATGAAATACAGTTTGTTGGGAGTTCATATACCGATGACGATGGAAGTGCTGGAGAACACAATGAATCTCTGGAAAGCCAAGTTCAGCGGTGCTGCATCGGGCGAGCAGCTAGTCGAATGTGAAACTAAAGATGGCGGCACTGAAGTCACTATTACAACGACATTCACCATACCAAAAAGCGTGCTGGCTAAGGTGGCAAACACGACCATTGTAGAAAAACTGGTTGAAAACGCATTAGCTCATACACTTGAAAACCTGAAGATGATTTGTGAGATGGAAGAATAGCTCTACATAAGGATTTTTTTTGATGGATAGAAATTAAACAGTACTCTGATTTTGTGAGGTGATATGAAATGAAAGTGCTAATTATAACCAGAATGAAGGACATTATATTATCACTGCCACCGGAAGTCATGTTGGAATTGAATCAAGGTGCAGCTGCGTTTGTTGACAAATACCGGAATCTTGGAAAAATTGAAGTAGTTTATAATATTCCGGGAAACAATATGTCAGCAAGCATACTGAATCTTGAATCAGCTCAGGAAATGGATGATCTTTTCCTTGAGTTTCCTTTTACACCTTTTATGAATTTTTGAAATCTATGTTCTTTCTGATTTTGATGCAAATATGAAGAAAATGATTGAAAGTACAAAGAAGATGCTTGAAAGTACGACTTAATGGAAAGTGATTTTTTATATCAAGGTGTCCGACGCCAACGAACGTTAATGAGATACAGGCCTTTTTCTGGATCTATATGCCAACTATGAAATCGACTTATGCTGCTGCAGCGTCATTTTGTTGCAGGTATGCTTGGTTCAATCAAATAAGTATACAAAATGGCTGTCATATGAACTATAATGGTTCATATGACAGTTTTTTTGCGGCGGCCCAATCTGCAGCATTGGTATCCCCGAACACATCTTCATCAGGCCAATCATGATCCAGTCCAGGTATATTATAGAGTATGACAGGAGTATTATTCTTGTCATCCGAGTATCGTAGTAAGGATATGGATCTATTCAATTAGATTAGCAGATATCTACTGGTATGAAAATGTCCATTACCGTTGAATCATCAATGTTAAGTACCTCTTCAAGGCAATTTGCATCAGTGAGAGGCTTGAAATCAGGCTCTTTGAAGTCGTGTTCCTCAAGCCATCCGACCAGGGCTTTCCAACCGCCTGGTATGCGTTCGAAAGGTTCTGAAAATGGATCCTCAATTCTAATTGTGGCATACCTGAAACCTGGGATATCTTTGATTGTAACGGTATTACCTGAGTAATCGAACTCATCATCGGAAGGCAGTTTATCAAGGTCTTCCCCGGAAACAGTGAGCCAGTACTCATAGGCCCGATATTCCATCGCATCTAATTCAGTTTCCACGGGTGAGTCAAATCCGAACTGCCTTAGAGGTGTAATTCCGTACTCATCAGCCAGTTTGTTCATCAGTGAGATGACGGCTTCTTCGGGTTCGCTGCCCTCCATCGTGCAGCTTAATACGGTCATCTTATCGATGACTACATACTTCACATCGCTTATATACTCCTTCATTTCGTGGACTCCTTTCTTGATAAGAAGCTCTTTGATCTTATCATGTGATGCAGGGAAATCAGAGAACATCTTCGTTTCATCCATAGTCAGATTCAAATCATAGATGATGAGTTTCCTGGATTTGAGGACCTCGTTATTTCGAAATATCTGGGTGAGTGACCATATTCCTTCACCAGAGCCCTTGAAAAGGAACGTTCCGATGAATAACCGATTTCCATCGCTATATCGATGACCCTCCTTCCGGTATTCAGCAGTTCTATAGCATACTCCAGTTTTTTTCGTCGAACATATTCGATGATGGACATTCCGGTATATATGCTGAACATATGGTTCAGATAGAACTTGGAAAAACCTGTCGTTGAAGAGATTTCATCGAGCTTTAGGGGGGAATCAAGGTGGCTGTCAATATAGTTGATGGTTTTTTGCAAGTATGTTTTCATCATTCTTATCCTCCGAAAAATTCATAGCCGGTTATATGTTCATTATAATATAATACCGGAGAAAAACAGGACACTTTGTGCTAAAAATTGGATTTTAGCAAAACAAAAAACGAAAGATTACTTGCAAATATCCTTTCCACATTGATTGCATTTGTAATGATAGAAATATGCAGAGCCTCCACAGTATTCACAGAGATGTTTTTCCTTATATGATATAAACAGAAGCTGATATCACAATTCCTTATTTTTGACCGAGTTGACAATCATTTTCATTAAAGGTAAAATGTTATTAATTGAGTTGGTTATTAATGGATGATTCTAATTGGAAGGAGAGTGTGTCAAGAATTAGGTATAATGGCATACAGTATTATTATGAACAGTTTTGAATATAATCATATCAGCATTCTGGAGTTGATTACAAGTCTTGCTGAAGCGATGGACTTGATCAGCCCATCACTGACCGATCATCATCGTCAAGTGGCTCATTTGGCTATGAGAATCGGAGAACAGATGAAATACTCGGAGAAAGATCTGAAGCGGCTTATAGAGGCAGGATTATTGCATGACATTGGTGCTCTCTCACTGATTAGAAGACTCGAACTCCTTGAATTAGAGACGGATTATGCAAACAACCATGCTGATCGAAGTGCCGATTTCCTGGAAGGATTTTCTCCTCTGGAAGATATTGTAGAAGTTATTCGATATCATCATATACCTTGGGAATCCGGGAAAGGTGATTTTGTTGAAGGAAATCAAGTTGATGAGTTAAGTCATGTCATCCATTTGGCGGATAGGATTGTCGTCTTGATTGACAGGAATAAGAATATACTGGACCAGATCAGTTCCATTGTAGAGAAGATTCGCTCTCAGAAGGATACAGTTTTTGTACCGGAAATGGTTGATGCTTTTATTAGTATCAGTCATAAGGAATACATCTGGCTGGATCTCATCAATAAATCTGCAATGGAGATGACGAATAATAGTGTCATGAGCAGAGCAGTCCGCTTGGGGATGGATGATGTCATTGATTTTACAAGAATCATTGCCAATATCATCGACTCACAGAGCCCGTTCACGGCAAGACATTCTGTCGGTGTGGCCAGAACAGCTGAAAAGCTTGCAGAGCTTGCAGGTTTATCAAAAAATGAATGCAAGATGATGCTCGTAGCAGGATATGTACATGATTTTGGCAAATTGGCTGTACGAAAAGATATATTGGATAAGAATGGTTCCTTGAATCAAGAAGAGTTCAATATCGTAAAAAGCCATACATACTATACTTATAGGTTGCTGCAAGGTATCAAGGGTTTTGAAGTCATCAACACTTGGGCTTCATTACATCATGAGAAATTAGATGGATCAGGCTATCCGTTCCACTTGTTAGGTAAAAATATCCCATTTGGTTCACGTATCATGGCGGTTGCAGATATCTTTACTGCAATAAGTGAGATCCGACCTTATCGCTATGCGATGAGCAAAGAGGAAGTAATCGATGTAATTCAGTCAATGACGGACAATGGATTAATATGCAAGAAAGTCACTAAGATCCTATTTGATAATTATAATGCCGTTCACAAGATTTGTACGGATGCGCAAGAGCAGATGGATTTTGAGAAATTGATGGCTAATACATGAAAATCCAATAGAAAAGTGATAATGCACTATCGCTGTGTAGGCACTGCAAACGAATAAATTCTCATCCATACTTGAAACAGCAATATTTTAGTACTATACTTAGAATAATTCAGAATGGTGAATTATCTAATAATAAGGGGTAAGATATGGGTGAGATCGTTTTCTTTGACACCGAAGTGACGGTAGAATCGCAGAAGATTATGGATTATGGTGCGACTACCGATCAAGGCAGACAAATTCATACAAAAATAGGTCATGAGTTTCTTGAGTTTATCAAAGAGGCTTCCTTTTTGTGTGGTCACAATATTCTACGTCATGATCTGAAGCAATTGTCAAAGAAGTATCCTCAGGTTCTTAGGGTGCCTGCTATTGATACATTACCACTTTCGCCGCTGTTCTTCCCAGAGAAGCCATATCACAATCTGGTCAAGGATGATAAGCTGTCATCAGACCAACTGAATAATCCCTTGAATGACTCCATGAAAGCCAGAGACCTGTTCTATGACTGTGTAACTGCCTATAAACATCTGGAAGAGTGGATACAGCAGGTCTATAAAGGTTTACTGAAAGAACAAAGAGAGTTCAAAGGTTTCTTTGATTATATTAAGGGGTCAGAGTCGTCAAAAACGAGAACATTTCGTTTCATCACAAGAGCTGACCGGGTGGATGATGAGGCTCTTGAGGCCTTGATAAGAAGTCATATGAGAGACAGCATCTGTGAGAATGTCAATCAAAAGCGGCTCATCAGCGATAATCCCATTGAGCTTGCATATGCGATAGCGATCATCAATACGAATGATGAAGGATCCATTACACCAAGATGGGTTTTAAAGTCTTATCCGGAAGTGGAAACTGTAATCAGTCTTCTGAGAAATACCCCATGTCTTACAGGGTGCTCCTATTGTAATCAGTTATTGGATCCGGTAAGAGGATTACAGGAGTTTTTCGGTTATGATGCGTATAGGGAATTCGATGGAATCCCTTTGCAGGAAAAAGCTGTTGAAGCAGCGGTCCATGGTAAATCATTGCTTGCCATATTTCCGACAGGTGGCGGCAAGTCCATAACCTTTCAGATTCCTGCATTGATGGCGGGAAGGTCAACACGTGGATTAACGGTGGTCATATCTCCGTTGCAGTCGCTTATGAAAGATCAAGTGGATAACCTTGAGAAAAAAGGGATTATAGATTCGGTGACGATCAATGGTCTATTGGATCCCATTGAGAGGTCAAAAGCGTTTGAAAGAGTTGAAGATGGATCGGCGAAGATACTATATATTTCACCGGAGTCCCTTCGTTCAAGGTCTATGGAGCGATTGCTTCTCGGTAGGCGAATAGAACGGTTTGTCATTGATGAAGCCCATTGCTTTTCCGCTTGGGGGCAGGATTTTAGAGTGGATTATCTGTACATAGCTGATTTCATCAAGAACCTTTATGAAACCAAGGAGCTGGATCAGATGATTCCGGTCTCGTGTTTTACAGCAACGGCAAAACAAAAAGTGGTTGATGATATCTGTGAGTACTTCAAGGTGAACCTGGATATAGATTTGGAACTGTTCACAGCAAGTGCAGCACGGAAGAATCTGAAGTACAAGGTGATTCAGTGTCATGAAGAACAGAAGTATGACAGGTTGAGAACGATCATCTCATACAAGGAATGTCCGACGATCATCTACGTATCGAAGACGGCGAAGGCGGAAGAGCTGGCTGAACGACTGAGTCAAGACGGGTACCGCGCAAAAGCTTACCATGGGAAGATGGACAAGAAGATCAAGAGTCGGAATCAGGAAGCCTTCACTGTCGGTGAAGTGGATATCATTGTCGCGACGTCAGCCTTTGGTATGGGTGTTGATAAGTCCGATGTCGGGCTAGTTGTCCATTATCAGGTTTCGAACTCCTTGGAGAATTATGTACAGGAAGCCGGGCGGGCAGGAAGAGACCAATCCATCGAGGCAGAGTGCTATATTTTATTTGATGATAAGGACTTGAATGACCATTTTACATTGTTGAATCAGAGCAAGTTGAATATGAATGAAATCAGCAATGTGTGGAGAGCGATTAAAGAGATAACCAGATTCAGGAAAAAGTATCTAAATCAGCCCTTGAAATTGCAAGGGAAGCAGGTTGGGACGACAGCGTCTATGATCTTGAGACACGTGTAAAGACTGCAATCTCTGCTCTTGAACAAGCTGGATATTTAAAGCGTGGACAGAATATGCCACGTGTGTTTGCTGACAGCATTCTTGCTGAAAGTGTGATGGATGCGGCGAATAGGATACGTGATTCGTATAGGTTTACTGAAGAGGAGAAAGAACTTGGAGTACGCATTATCAAGATGCTTATCTCTGCTAGAAGCAGAAAGAATCCGGATAGCGAAGTGGCAGAATCACGGATCGATTATATCAGTGACCAGTTGGGAATCAGGAAAGAGGATGTCATCCGAGTGGTCAACCTTCTTAAGGAAGAGAAGATATTAGCGGATACGAAGGATCTGGCAGCCTATGTAAAGGATGATATAACCAAGTATAAAGCATCGAATCAGTTCAAATGGCATAGGGAGCTGGAGGCTTTCTTATATGACTATATTGATAAAGATGGTGTGATCAATATCAAAGGAACTGAATGAAGAGGCTGAAAAGCATGGACTGAAGAAAGTGACGCCGGATAAGATACTTACAATTTTGAATTACCTTGCAATTAAAAAAGTTATTTCAAAGGAAACCTCCAGGCACTCGAAGAACCATTTGAGAATCAGGTTCAAGGACGATCGGGATAAAGTGGCAGAAGCATACGAGAGAAGAGTTGCCCTATCGGATTTTGTACTGGGTTATCTGTATGAGAAGAGTGAAGAAGACACGGAAGGTGGAGGCATTGTCGAATTCTCGGTACTTGAGCTGAAGGAAGCCTATACCCATGAATTCAGGATGTTTGATGTCAAAATTACGATGAAGGAAGTGGAGGACGCATTGTTCTACCTTTCAAGAATCGGTTCTCTCAGTATCGAAGGGGGATTCATGGTTTTATACAATGCCCTGAGTATCGAACGATTGGAAGAGGATAATCGAATACAGTATAAGATTGACGATTACAAGAAACTGGATGCATATTATAAGCAAAAGGCTCACCAGATTCATATTGTCGGTGAGTATGCAGCAAAGATGTTGGATAACTATGAAGAAGCACTGAAGTTCGTCAACGATTACTTTACATTGAAGTATGATACGTTTCTTGCCAAGTACTTTCCCGGTTCCAAGGGGGAGGAGATCCAGAAGAATATCACGCCATCGAAGTTCAGACAATTGTTCGGGGAACTTTCTCCATCCCAATTGAAAATTGTCAATGATCAGGAGTCCAAGTATATTGTCGTTGCAGCCGGTCCGGGTAGCGGGAAGAGAGAATCCTTGTTCATAAGTTGGCTTCGCTGCTGTTGATGGAAGATGTTAAACACGAGCAAATGTTAATGGTCACTTTTTCGAGGGCTGCAGCTGTAGAGTTTAAGAAAAGGTTGAAACATCTGATAGGTCCCAGTGCGAATTATGTTGATATCAAAACCTTCCATTCCTTCTGCTTTGACCTGTTGGGCAGAGTTGGTGATATCGAAAAATCAGAGAATATTGTCAATGAAACGGCTCATCTGATCAAGAATGGAGAAGTTGAGCATTCAAGAATAACAAAGACGGTCATGGTGATTGATGAAGCTCAAGATATGAATCTGGAAGCCTTTAACTTGTTAAGAGCTATGATTAAGAGGAATCCTGATATGCGTGTCATCGTTGTCGGGGATGACGATCAGAATATATATGAGTTCAATGAATCCAGTTCGCAGTATATGAAAAAGATAGCAGATTCTAAAGTATCGAAACTGTATGAGCTGGTTGAGAACTATCGAAGCAAGAACAACCTGGTTGAGTTTTCCAACTGTTATGCAGAATCCATTGGTCACAGGATGAAGTCAATTCCGATTGTGGCAAAGGATATGACAGATGGCGAGATAGAGTTGATCCATTACCATCATGATAATATGATGGATGGTGTTGTCAATCAGCTTGTCAAAGATGGGGCAAAAGGATCGGTGTGTATTCTGACATCAACCAATGATGAAGCTCTGCAGATTGCAGGCCGATTGATTGACCTGAACATTCAGGCTAAGCTGATACAGACATCGGAACAAGTCAAACTGAAGAATCTGGATGAGATTCGATATTTCATCCAGAAGTTGAACCTGCAAGAGGGAGATTCTACAATTGAATTTGACGCTTGGGGGAATGCAAAATACGAGGTAAACAAAAAATATGCCAGAAGTGAGAATATGAGTTTGCTGAAACGGTTGTTTGCTGACTTCGAAGTCATGGCTGGAAGCAAGAAGTATGTTTCGGATTTCTTTATTTTTCTGAGAGAATCCAAATGGGAGGACTTCGTTTATTCCGGACACGATGCGATTCAGGTATCAACGATGCATAAGGCAAAAGGCAGAGAGTTTGATACGGTTATTGTGATGCTCGATAAGTTCAAAGATGTAACGGATGAGCAGCGCCGATTACTGTATGTTGCGATGACTCGCGCCAAATCATATTTAACTATACATTATCGGGACGCAAGCCTTCATCATAAGTTTCGGAAGATATGCAGCAAGACTATGAGTTCGGTTGGAGACGGGAAGATTGGGTACAATACTGAAGTACGACAGGAGTTATCCGGAATTCGGGTATCTGAGATGCAAAATGCATATCATACGGATGATAAAATTGTGTTCCAGCTTGGATATAAGGATATTTTCTTGAGTTTCTTTAATAACAGTGATGTGCAGGAGTCTATAGCTAATCAATGCAGTGGAGATGCACTTTCAGTTGATCAACAGGGGTGTAGAAATGGTCTTGGGAAACGAATACTTGTTTTCTCAAAGGGTTTTAAGGAGAAGCTTGGGAAGTATGTGGATCAAGGATTCCGTCTGCGAGATGCCAGGGTTCATCAGGTCGTGTATTGGGCTGGTGAGGAGATGGAGGAAGAGATTCGGATTGTGATGCCGATTGTGAGGCTTGAGAGAAAGTAGTTTGAAGCATAATCCAAAGTATGGTATAATGCAATTCGGTAATAAAACTGAATAAGACAGTTCGAAATCCATCCTGTCTATAATCAAAACTAGGAACTCAGGTACAGATCATGGATGTATCTTTGATTTTATTTGTATTTATAGAGCAGCAGTTGGCTGCTCTTTTTTTCTTTGTGGACTGGATGGTAATGATCAAATCATGGAGGTCGTATGAAACAAATCGGAATCACAACAACTGTTCCAATAGAAGTGTTGATTGCAGCCGGTTATCAGCCGGTTGATCTGAACAACATATTTATAACTTCAATGGATTATCAAAATTATATAGAAATTGCTGAAAGGGATGGTTTCCCCAAAAGCTCCTGTGCATGGATCAAGGGAATCTATGGCGTGTGTCTGGAAAATGATATCAAAGAGATCATAGGCGTATTGGAAGGGGATTGTTCGAATACCAAAGCTTTACTGGAGATCCTAAGCCTAAGAGGTGTCAAGGTGCATCCGTTTGCCTATCCTGCCAGCCATTCACCCGATGATGTGAAAATGGAAATCGACAAGTTCATGGCTGCATTCGATGTGACAAGCGAAGATGTTGAAAAGACCCGGCAAGAGTTGAATGGGGTACGGAAAAAGGCGATGGAAATTGACAGACTGACCTATGAGGAAATGAAAGTTGACGGGTTTGAAAATCATCTGTATCAGATCAGTTTCAGCGACTGCAATGGTTCTGTCGATGGCTTCGGGAAAGACTTGGATGAAACCGTTAAGATGTTGAAAGACCGTAAACCCAACAGGAAAAGCATCCGGCTGGGATATATCGGGGTTCCTCCAATGACAGGGGATATCTATGGATATGTTGAAGGTTTGGATGCGCAATTCGTTTACAATGAAGTTCAACGGGAATTCACATTTCCACGACACGATATGGCGGCCGATATCCATGAGCAATACTATGATTATACCTACCCATATGACAATGATTATAGGGTTGAAGAACTGAAAAAACAGATCAAGGAACGTAAGATAGACGCCCTCATCCACTATACTCAAGCTTTTTGCCATAGGGCAATCGAGGACATTTATCTGAAAAGCAAACTTGATATTCCCATTCTGAATATTGAAGGGGATAAGCTGAATACGCTGGATGCCCGAACAAAACTGAGGATAGAGGCGTTTCTGGATATGATGTTGGATTTGAAGGAGAAGAATCATGAAAATACTTGGGATTGACCTGGGCAGCAGAGAAGTCAAACTGGTATGGTCAGAGAACAGTACGATATTGAAAACAAAAAAGATCAGTACGATGTCTTTTTACAGGGATTTCTGCACTTATGATACTGAATTAAAGGTGGATGCAGGAAAACTCGGGATGTCCTTCGATATCGGAATCTCTACCGGCTATGGCAGAAACAATACGGATTTGAACAGGTTCAAGAGCATCAATGAAATCAAGGCACATGTCTATGGTGCCATGCAGCAAACAGGCTTAAAGGATTTCATCCTTTTGGACGTCGGTGGACAAGATATCAAAATAGTCAGAGTGGAAAAAGGCCTGATTACTGATCTGGAACTGAATGAGAAATGCGCTGCATCCTGTGGAAGATATCTTGAGAATATGGCAAATGTATTAGAGATATCCATGGATGAAATGAGCATGCACTATGAAGATCCCGTATCATTGAATTGCACTTGTGCTGTATTTTCAGAATCGGAACTGATCGGGAGGATTGCGGAAGGTGTTCCTATGGAACGCTTGTGCGCTGGGGTCAACTATTCGTTATACCATCGGTTGAGACCCATGCTTACGAAATTCAAAGGCAAAAAGCTGGTGCTGTCCGGAGGTGTGGCGAATAATGAAGCGATCCACCATTACCTGAAGGATGATTATGATGAGATCATTATCCTTGAATACCCCCAGTTGAATGGTGCTATTGGTTGCTGCAATTACGGGACAAGCTTTTTATAGGAGGAAGCAAATGTATATATTGAAATCACAGCACAGTTTTGACAGTGCGCATTTTCTGGCAAATTATGAGGGGAAATGCAAGAACATACATGGCCATAGATGGAAAGTGGAAGTGGAAGTGCAATCCGAAACATTGATTAAAGAAGGGAAAAACGATGGCATGGTCATTGATTTTTCGGATTTGAAGAAAGACCTTAGAAGGATGCTGAACGCATTCGACCATGCTTTGATTATTCAGAAGGGATCCATGAGGAGAGAAACACAGAAGTGTTTGATGGAAGATGCCTTCAAGATTGTCGAGGTGACCTTCAGACCGACAGCTGAAAACTTCTCATATTACTTCTTTACTGAAATGGAGAAAATGGGATATGATGTGAAACGAATCAAGGTATATGAAACCCCGAACAACAGTGCTGTTTATGAAAAGTGATGAAGAGGAAGGTATGGAATCATGACATATAGAGTTGTAGAAAAATTCGTCAGCATCAATGGTGAGGGACAGAGAGCCGGGCAACTGGCGGTGTTTATAAGGTTTGCAGGATGCAATCTGAAGTGCGTCTACTGCGATACGATGTGGGCCAATGAGGCAGATGTGGAATACAGTGACATGACCGCTGAAGAAATCTATCAGTACATCAAAGAGACGGAAATCCAAAATGTGACACTGACAGGCGGGGAGCCACTGGTGCAGGAGGATATCAGGAACCTGTTAAGAACCTTGGCGGAAGATGAAAGTCTTAATATTGAGGTTGAAACCAACGGCAGCATAGCACTTGAGGAATTTAATGGATTTCAGAATCGACCGTCCTTCACCATGGACTATAAGCTGTCTTCAAGCAAGATGGAACAGAAGATGTGCTTGGAGAATCTAAAAGGTCTCTGTAAACAAGATACGTTAAAATTTGTGGTCGGTTGTTCAGAGGATCTCGATAGAGCTGAAAATCTCATCAGAGAATTTGATCTGATCAACAATACCAGCGTTTATTTCAGTCCGGTTTTTGATGCGTTGGCATATGAGGATATTGTAGAGTTCATGAAAACAAGAAGCTGAATGGCGCAAGGTTTCAGCTTCAAATGCATAAGTTCATTTGGGACCTCAGATGAGGTCCGTGTGAAATGATTGATAAGAAAGGTTTCGAAGATATGAATACAAGCAAGGCAGTTGTTGTTTTTAGCGGAGGCCAGGACAGTACGACATGTTTGTTTTGGGCAAAAGAAAAATTTGGAGAAGTGGTAGCGGTATCTTTTGATTATAATCAAAAGCACCGGGCGGAATTGGAGTGTGCGAGAGAAATATGCGAGAAACATAATATCGAATACCATGAGTTGGACCTGAGTTTGCTCAATCAGCTGGCACCCAACGCCTTGACAAGAAAAGACATCAAAGTCGATGAGCATGCACCTGAAGAAGGGACACCAAATACGTTTGTCGACGGACGGAATATGATATTTCTGACGTACGCTGCAATCATAGCAAAACAAAAAAGGTATTAACAATATCGTGACAGGGGTTTCACAGAGTGATTTCAGCGGTTATCCGGATTGTCGTGATGTGTTCATCAAATCATTGAATGTAACAGTCAATCTGGCAATGGATTATCAGTTTGACATACATACTCCGATGATGTGGATCGATAAGGCGGAAACATGGAAAATGGCTTACGATCTGGGTATCCTGGATATCATTAAGAATGAAACCTTAACCTGCTACAACGGGATTAAAGGTTCTGGATGCGGTGAATGTCCGGCTTGCCATTTAAGGAACAAGGGCTATGAAATTATTCAGGAGTCATGAAAAAACGGTCAGATAATGTCCGACTCGATGAACATCCATGCAATAAGTTTATAGGAATGCTATAATTACAGTAGGAGTAATCGTGTTCATCCATAGTGGTGGACAAACTTCCGGAAGCATGTAAGATGCTCACCTTGCGCAATGTGCTAATGGTGATAAGGAGAAGGAGGCTGCGATGAATTCTACTGTTTTTCATTTTAAGAATGAAGGAGTGATCTGAATGGCAAAGCATCCATGGCTTGAACTTGAGAATTGGGCGGTTGTCGGTGCAACGACCAATCCCCATAGATATGGCAACCTAATCATGAAGCGATTAATGGAAAATGGCTATAACACCATACCGGTAACGCCTGCATATGATGAAGTGGAGGGCGTCGAAGCATTCCCTTCAATCCTTGATTTGGAGTTTGCGCCGGATGTTGTGAATTTTGTAGTCAATCCAAAGATTGGCAAGGATGTCTTGGTGGACTGCATTGAAAAGGTGTTAAGAGAATCTGGCTCCAGCCGGGAACGCACAGCCATGAGCTGGTCGAGAAAGCTGAAGAGGCGGGGATCGAAGTCATAGAAGGGTGTATTCTGGTTGTGTTGGCACATCGGTAATCAATGTCGTCGACGCCAATTATAACAGAAACCATTTTGCTTAATAAGTCCAGACTTTCATCGATTTGGCGGAAAGGAAATATAATGGATCAATATCAGGAAAAAGAACTGAACCAAGAAACTTTTGACTTGGAGCATGTGAGGCAAAGACGATGGACGATCCTCGTGGGAGGCTTTTTACTTTCGCTAATGGGAGGTATGAGTTACGCTTGGGGTTCTTTCGTTGTTCCCTTAGTTAAGGATTGGGGATGGACTGCGACGCAAGCGGTGCTTCCGTTTACAGTGCTGATTATTGTTTTGCTATAGCGATGATGCCTGCAGGGTGGATCCAGGATAAGATTGGTCCACGAAAAGTAGCTACATCGGGGGCAATACTGTTTTTATCGGTTACTTGTTGTCGGGATTTCTAAGGTGGATACCCCATCCCGGTTGGTTAGTCTTCTCGTATGGCTTCATCGTAGGGATTGCCTGTGGGCTTACTTATTCGTGCATTGCTCCAACTGCACGTAAATGGTATCCTGATCGTCCTGGTTTTGCAGTGTCAACCGGGGTTATGGGTTTTGGGCTTGCTGCAGTTGTATTCTCCCCGTTTCAGCGATCGATGATTGGCAGCATAGGGGTAAATGGTACTTTTTTGTTGCTGTCTGTGTTTGTGGCAGCAGTAGCCCTGATAGGTGCCCGAATAATGAAAAACCCACCAGATGGATACCATAGCTCCATTGTCAATGGGTCTGCAAATAGTAAGACTATGAAACCTGTCGCTGTGGTCCCCGATGTTCCACCAAGTCGATTCGTCAGAACACCTGAATTCTATCTTTTGTGGTTGGCACTGGCCATGGTGATTGGCGGTGGCCTGACCGCTATTGGTCTAATTCCTGCGTATGGTGAGATTGAACTGGAGCTGGCACCGACCATAGCAGCCACAGCAATTTCCGCCTATGCATTTACAAATGGTTTTGGGCGACCCATCGTTGGCCATTTATCCGACCGTATCGGAACGATGCGTATTATGTCATTTGTTTACATTATCCAGGCAATTGTGTTCCTCGCACTTCCGTGGGTTGCACTGAATTTGGGAGTGCTCATATTATGCTCGCTGCTTCTAGGCGTAGGATATGCCACTACATTTGCACTGTTTCCAGTGCTGGTGTCGGCAGGCTTTGGTACTAAATATCTGGGTTTGAATTATGGTCTTGTATTCAGTGCCTTTGGCATAGGGGCTCTTACGAGTCTAATTGGCTCCAAACTACTGGATATCACTCAGTCATTCACACCTGCCTTTCTTCTTGCAGGTATAACTACAGTGATAGGTCTGATTTTATTACGCATATTGAATAGAAAGATTTGAGAGACTGATTGTTGCTATTTGGCAGGGGCTTCTCTTACTGACAAGATAAAAGGGATATAATCCAAAGACTAGTCAATTGAGAATATATCCATTCTATCCTCGTCAATTACACACCTATGGCCGCCTTCTTGAAGCTGCAGCATGGATAGCTTTAACCAATAGCCAAAGCTTCCGGGTTCGTCGCTATCCTTTTGGTGTTTGAGTTCCAGACTATCGCCTGCTGCTTCAATGGCAGGATAGAGAATATTGCCGGCAGCATAATAATCCAGTGCAATGGGATCAGTTGATATCAAAACTGTTTTTGCAAAGGTTGCTTCATCATAGCCCGTCGCCGGACCGCGGAGGAGCTGTCAGTGTTGCATTGATATAGATGGCATCCATTATATTGAGAGATGGCATACGGGTTTCAGCCATTAGCGTACCCATACTTCCTATCCCTACGGTAGTATGCGAATTCCTTGTCAACTTGTCACTCGGTACTCCCATATATGCTTTCACAGCACCGGTAACGCCATATTGCATGTGTGTCTTCAATACTGGCATATTGATTACTTTGAGTCTGTCGGAATCATATGACTGGGCTGCTTGATCCCAGATACCCATCTTGAAGCTGATGTCAGTTCCGAACTCAGTAGTGAACTTTGGATATGATACGGTGATCTTCGTATCTTCATCAGGCTTATCATATAGAATGAAACCTGCTTCCATATCACCTTCTGAGAATTCATCCACCTTATTCGTTGTTATATCATCCCATAAGTACGCTGAAATCTTAACACTATTGTCAGCATAGGCAGCCACCAAATCCAATATGGTTTTGGATCTGTCAGCCGAATTCGGTTTATCCCAATTCATGCTGCCGCCATTTCCATCGCTACCGTATTGGTCCTGACCGTTATCTGCAATGACAATCTCACCCGAAAATCCATCAGGATGGCTTAAGATTGCATTGATAACAGATTCCACAAGGTCGACGTTTGTGCCGCCACGTTGATCCCACTGGCTGTTTGTTTTTATTATGACGACATCATCCACTCCAATCATTCCATTTTGGTTATTCGTCATATAGAAGGGTTCATCGTTATTGTTCATGAGCGAAATAAGTTTCTCGATGCCATCATCGGTTCCGTCTGTATCTGTATGGATGAATATCTTTGAGCGCGCATCAGATGAGGTGATATCCTTGACGTTCGTGCCGGAACGCTTGGGCATATACCTGGAAATGAGATTATATCCTAATGTGAATAAAACGATCAGAGAAGCTGCAGCCACCAACATGATGGTCTTCCTTGTCTTTTGAGTTGTTTGATTCATTTTTCCATTCCTTTCAGTCATCCAAGTAACCAACCCACAGAAAGCATATAGATCATGAGGATACTACAGTAGATGAGCATTCGCTTCATCGACATTAGGCTCTTCAGTGCGGTAAGGTTCGTCATTTTGGTTAATGGTCCTACAAGCATAAATGTAATGGCAGCACCGGTAGATAGACCTTCTCTCATCAATCCCAAAAGGATAGGGATGGATCCGCCGCCGCAATGATACAGGAAAGTGCTGAGTCCTGCAGAAACAGGGACAGCTACGTTGTTATTCGTTAATGTTATTTCCCAAAAAGATGATGGTATGAAAGCATATAGTGTATAGGACAGTGTGATGCCGATTAACAAATGGATGCCGGTTTTCTTGAACGCTCCCACAAAATTTCTCATGAGGAGCCTTGATTTTGAATCGCTGTCTTCGAATGGCTTGACTCGTTGGTGTTGTTTCTCTTTTGCATCCAGTTCTAAAAATGCAGCATCGTCAGAGAGATGATATCAACGACAAGACCCATGAATACTCCGGCCATAATCGCGCTGAAAAGTCGGATGACTGCTACATCCAGTCCTAGGCCAAGGGTAAAGATAAAGATATTCGGACTGATCAGTATGGATGATGTAATGAATGCAGTGAGAGCTGCTTGCAGTTTGTGATTGTCTTCAATATCCAAAGCATACAATATGGGAATCACAGCAAAAAGAGTGATGGGAGAAAGGGCTCCAAGTACGGCAGATACTGTTATCATGAATATACTGCTCTTGCAAGCAGATGCCTGTGAAGCCAATTCATGAATATTGTTTTTGTGAAATGTCTTCAATACCGCACCAAAAGCGATACCCAATACCCAATAGGGGATGATTCTAACCAGTTGTACTAAATAACTGTCCAATTATTCCACAGCCTTTCTTGATTTCAATATCATCGCACTTATGTCGTATTGCAACTTCTACATATTATTCTATCATTTTTTTCGAGCATTTGCATGAAAGCTAGTATTGATGCTGTCCATAATATGAGATATTATGGATATATGCATACTTGAATAGCATTATAAAGAGGAGAATTTGAAATGGAAGAACTCATTAAACGTATAACGAAATTCCGTGATGACCGGAACTGGTCTCAGTTTCACAACCCAGAGAATTTGGCGAAATCCATTATCATTGAGGCAGCTGAGCTGCTGGAGAATTTCCAATGGGACAGCGAATACAACGAAGAGAATGTGAAAGACGAATTGGCGGATGTCATGAATTATTGTATTCTGCTGGCCGATCATCTTGGTATCGATATTATTGAGAATATGAATCGTAAGATTGATAAGAATGAGAAAAAGTATCCGGTGAATAAGGCAAAAGGGACGAGCAAGAAATATACGGAACTATTAGAGGTGAAAGAAGAAAATCAAAATATTCCCACAATATGGGAAGAATTCATCAAGTCCAAGGATATGGATCCGAAGACACCTTATGAGGCATGGGCATTCGGAAGTGCACCCGAGACAGCAGATGAGCTTCTTGAACTTGTCCTTTTAGGTAAGAAGCGGGCAACCACATCACTATACAAGATCTACGGGTTGGAGAATGAGCCGATTCCTCAGAAGGGAGATTACAGTATCATCCTCGATGGATGCGGACGTCAAAGGTGCATCATACAAACGACAAAGGTGAGCGTCATATCATTTGACGATGTTGATGAAGCCTTTGCAGCTAGAGAAGGTGAAGGTGATTTATCCCTTGAATACTGGAGGGATGTACATCGCAAGGCGTTCTCAGATGAACTGAAAGCCTCGGCATGTCATTTGATGATGATATGATGGTTGTTCTTGAAGAGTTTGAACGTGTTGGATAGTTGAGATGGAGAAGTAAAGATTGAAGCGTGTACATCAGAAGGGATGAGGTAATATGAAAAGAGAAGTCGATTTACATAATATGTCGGTTATTGAAGCGAGAAGGTACCTGAAAACGTACCTGAATAATTTACCAAAAGAAGTAGATGAAATCGATGTCATACACGGGTTTCAAAGTGGCACGAGTCTACAGAAATTTGTCCGCAAGGATTTCAGCCATAAACGCATTGATAGAAAGATTATAGGATTGAATCATGGAGTAACAACATTCCTGATAAAGCGGTGATCATGAATAAACCGTCAATGGAAGATGATGAAAAAGGAGTGCAGAGAACAGGATATATTCACATCGCCGTTAGCGTTGGAAGTATAGAAAAAGTTGATGAACTAACTGCGATGTTAAAAGAAGATGGATATTATGAAAGCTGTGTTATTTGTATTGAAGACAATCAAATAGAAATAACTGCTTAATACCAATCCGGATGTGATGCGATATTTTCCTGCGGGATTATCGCTTGATGAGTCCTAAGGTTTCCCAGGAGGACGAAAGAATGCAAAGTGTAACCAAGAGAAAATTGGATGTTGAACAAATCCGAATGCTGGTCAGGAAAGCATTTGGTAGTGACACCGTAGTCAATGAAATCCGAGAACTGACGGATGGCTATTTCAATATGAGTTACTATCTGAGTATGAGCAATGGAATTGATACGGTGCTGAAGGTGGCGCCGTTAAATGACGTCAGAGTTCTTAGATATGAGTATGGCTTGATGAAGACTGAAGTTTTTGTTCTGAAAGAACTGGCTGGTCTCGAATCGGTTCCCTGTCCGGTTGTACAGCATTATGATGAGAGCAAGACCATTTTGGACAGCGAGTACTTCTTCATGAGTTGTCTTGAGGGCACGCCTCTTAACAAAGTGAAAGATAAGATCACCTGTGAACAGTATGACAGGCTGGTTTCAACACTCGGTGTATATGCCAGGGAGATCAGTCGTATTGAAGGGGCCTACTTTGGTTTTATCAATAATAAGTCCAAAAGGTATAGGACCTGGTATGAATGCTTTTTGTCAATGGTGACTGACCTATTGGATGATGCTGAGGATGTTGGACTGGAACTCCCGGTTCAAAGGCAGCATGCTTTGGACATAGTAAAAAAGAACCAGGCATTGTTGAACGCAGTTCAGATTCCGTCACTCGTTCATAAGGATCTCTGGGAGGGAAATGTCTTTGTTGATTCGCGTGATTATGAGATCACAGGTATCATTGACTGTGAAAGAGCAATATTTGGAGACAAGCTTATGGAAGCAGCTTGCGGATTTTTGGATGAGAACAGCAACTTCATGAAGAGTTTCCTTGGCCGGGATCAACTGAGTCCTGGTGAGAGTGATAGAATCCATCTGTACAAGTTCTATCTATTCTTACTTATGGTTGTGGAATGCCCTTATCGGAGATACGAGGATGAAGGTATGGAGAAGTGGGCCAGAAACAGACTGGAAGAAGTGCTGTTGATTTTATTGGAGAATGGGTTATAAGATTAAACCCTATAAATCTCTTCTGCTAAAATTCCTTAGTGCAATCAAAAGCGCAGTAGCCACATATGCGAGGTATACCCAATCATTATCTTACTTGGTTGGCTGGATACATCACCACCAATTGCATTTTGGATGCTGAAATTGATCCTGAATCAGTGGTGAATAATAGAGTTGAAGCCTTACGGTAAATAACATCTGTAGGGATGAAAAGACTTGTAAGAATGCCGATGTTCCTAAGAGTTGTTCCGGTTGAAGTGCTAGCCATCAATATATTGGCTATTTGCTCTACAAGTCCGCCAACCATACCGCAAAAATACAGAATAACGAGGATGGTTCCTGAAGCTATTGTGGATAAGCTGACACTGAACATAATCCCTAGAGCCACCAAAATAGCTGGTAATAAGTAGAAGAAGAGTAATGACTTGATTAGGGAAATCATAGAGATATCAATCATATAATTCTTGCCAAACAACTTGTTAAGGCCAAGAACACCAATGAACAGCACAGTAACATAGATTAACAATACTGATAGAATGCCAATATATTTGCCTAAAATGATTTCCCATCTTCCAATAGGTTTTGTTACAATCGCATCATAGCTGTTATTCTCTATTTCAGAAGAAACAGCACCAACGCTTGCAAAAACTGAAAAGAATGCGGTGATGAAACCGATGCCATAAATTCCCATGGATAACAGTTGGGTCGAAAAAAGTACATTTTTAAGTGCATCCCCTGGGAAACGGGCAAATTCTCTATATGCAAAGTATAAGATCAAACCGTAAAATCCAAAAAACAAAAGGGTAAGAAGGATTACAACATATATGATCTTCTTTTTTTGCAGTTCCATAAAGGATAGACGTATAATTGTCCCCATCACTTATCTCCTTTGATCGTATTTATAAACAGGTCTTCTAGAATGCTTTCTTTACGCTTCATACCATATAATAGACCTTTATGGGTAATAATGGTCTTAGCAATATCAGGCAAATCTTCATCTGCAATATAACTCAATTCAACAGTTTTATCTCTGACGGTTAAGAAGCTGTCGAATGATTTTAAAGCTGAAATCAGTTCGGTGCTTATGGAACCAATTTCACAAACAACAGGGGAGTGGGATAATTCATCCACAGCACCTACTTTCAATAATCTGCCTTGGTCTATAATAGCAATCCGGTCGGCAACCATCTCAACTTCATTCAACAGATGTGTATTCAGAAAACAGTTTTTCCGTCCTCCTTCAATTGTAGAATAATCTCTCTGACCCTTTTTCTGCCTAAAGGGTCAAGCGCAGAGGTAGGCTCATCAAAGAATAATAGCTTTGGATCTGACAACAAGGTGATGGCAAGACCTATTCGCTGTTTCATTCCTTTACTATAATCTTTGATACGCTTATTTTCTTGACCGGTCAGTCCGACAATTTCCAGCACTTCAGGAATCCTTTTTTTAATGTCAGTTTTTTTCATTTTGTATAAAAGACCATGATTGAACAATAGTTCATAACCTGTCAACCACAAATGAAATTGAAATAATTCTGGTAAATAGCCGATTTGTTTTCGCGTTTCTATATGGCCGATCGGTTGATTCAATAAAGTCCCTTCACCGGATTCAACGTGTAAGAGCCCTAATAGCGTTCTTACAAAGGTGCTTTTACCTGCACCGTTACGTCCCAGAAAACCAAATATTTCTCCCTCTTCTACAGAGAGAGAAATATTCTTAAAGCCGCCTTGGCCATTGTACTGTTTGGTTAACTTATGAGCTTGAATAATCATTATTCTGTCCCTTCCACCAATTCAACAACATGATCTAATTCATCGTTTGAGTGTATTGTGACAAGCTTATCACTATAAATAAAATATAGATTAAAATAATCATACTCTTCTTTATCTCTTACAACAATGGATTTTTCGCCCAGGATAGTGATTTCCTCAACAACTTGCTGATCCGTCAAAACCGGGATCGGAGCGGTTGATGTCAGGTTCTGCATATTTTGAAGCTGTTCCTTGATATTGTCAGGTAATAAGTTCAATGAGAATAGAATATCCAATAATTCCTGTTCACTAACATCGTTTGGAATTTCAATTTCAGGAAGATCAGTTTGAAGAACCTGGGTGTAAATCCCGTCATCATATTTCAAGCCATAGAATAAAGACTCACCGATATGAAGAGTAAATGATTTTTGATCTAATGCATCAGGCAATACTGTGTCTTCGCCAATATACTTTAAAAACTCATTGGCTTTATCGACATGGAGCGTTAAATCGATAAGGGCACCCGGTGAATACTCATAATAGTCATATACACTATTTTCAGGGGCTTGCAGAATGAGCATGTTTGAGAACTGGTTAGGTAGAGTAGCACCTCCAAAGTCATAGGCAGATTGATGTTCGCCTAATTCGCTGGCTGATACTTTGATGAAGTCTTCAATTTCAATTTCTCCCTTTCCCTGCTCAAAGACTTTATTGATTTCCCTAATATCTTCTTCTGTAATAGATACAGTATCTAATTCATTCATACGAAACAGCTGTAATAATTCACTGGCTTTAGCATTGATAGGCTCGATGAAAATAACACCTGCAACGATGAGAAGAACAGCTGCTGCACTTGCAAATCGCTTCACGAATTTGTTCATGATTTTTCTCCTTTTCGGTTGCTTTGTTTCTATCTGAGGCACTGTCGGAAGTGATTTTTCCATATTTAGCCCTAAATTCAAGGCGCCGGCTACGAATGACTCCTGGGCTTTCATTGATTCATATCGCTTCTTACAATCATCACATTGATTGATATGATTCATGACTTCGTTCGTATCACCCGAATACTCTCCATCTATAATTTCTTGAAAAATGTGATCGTCGTAACACATCCTATTCACCTTCCTTTTGTACAATCCTATGAATTTTCGTTTTCCTCTGGCAATCATCTGACTGATATTGTTTTTAGGAATACCTGTAATATGATGAATTTCGTTATAACTGTAGCCAGAAAACTTCAATGTCAAACAAAGTCTTTGTTCTGGCCCCAATTGCTTCAATACATTTCTTACAGTTTTGATCTCTTCATTCCTGAAGACCTCATCTTCTGCTGACAGAAGTTCTTCAACAGCTTCAAAAACATTTTCTTCCCGCACCTTTCGTCTTTTCTCACCACGAAGATGATTATAGGCGGTTCGAAGGGCAACTTTTTGAAAGCCATGGACCAATATATTCTAACTGTTCTTTTGATTCGTAATACTTTATAAAGACTTCTTGTGCAATGTCTTCAGCCAGTTCATTATTCCCTAACAAATAATAAAGTTGCCTGAAAAGCTTAGGATAGTATTCAGTATAAGTTTTGTTGAATATGGATTCAAAATTATTCATAAAAGTATTTTTCCTATTTCTGCTCCTTTCCATATCTGTTCTAAACAAGGAGGCTAGTTTAATGAGAACATATTGTAAGACAAAATGCAACCCTGTATATTGGAACCGATTATTTGAATAATAGATTGAAATAAATTTTGAGATCTCAAAATCATCACTAAAAGGTGCTTACATATATTAGACACCACGGGTTGATAAAAAATGACAGTATGTTGATGTTTTGCTGGTAATTTTGATAAGAGTATGGCATAATAGCAGAGCGTAGAGATGGAAAATATCAAAAAGTTCCTTTTGAGGGACTTTTTTTCAGTGAATCATTATGGAAGGAAGTATTATGACCAGGAAAAGATTATTAGCTGTCACTCATAGCGGGGTTTTCATGCAGATGATGTGATGGCGACTGTTATTCTTCGACAGCTTTTTGATGAAGTTGAGATAATAAGAAGTCGTGAGACTGAGGATTTTGAGCGGGCCGACATTGTGTTTGATGTGGGTGGAGGTGAATTTGATCATCATAGTGATCAGAAAGAATATAGAGAGAATGGGATTCCTTATGCATCCTGTGGTTTGATATGGAGAGCTTTTGGTTCGGACCTTATCAGAAAGACTGCACCTTCACTTAAAGAGATTCAGGTTGAGGAAGTTCTTGTAAGTGTTGATAATTCAGTCATTCAGAGTATTGATGCTGTTGACAATGGCTTTCCCATCGATAAAGGAGAGGTTCATATTCCAACGGTCGACCAAATGGTGAAAGGTTTCAATCCGAACTGGAACTCGGATCTTGATCCACATGAACAGTTCATGAAAGCGATTGAGTTTGCACACCCATTCTGCTGAATGCGATGAATACTTCCATTTCGGCGATAGAAGCAGAGAAGATGGTAAGAGAATCCATAGACAGAAGGGAAGACAATAATATACTTGTACTTGACCGGTTCTGTCCATGGAAAAAACACCTCAACCGCTATGATGTGGATGGAGATATCTTCTATGTCATCTATAAAGACCTTGTCAACGGCTACAGAGTTCAAGCGGTGCCGGAATACGATTCAAGAGAATCCAAAAAACCATTTCCGGCAGAATGGGCGGGAAAAGATGCCCACGTCATCAATGGATTGGTAGATATCGATGATGCGATTTTTGTGCATCCTGGAAGATTTATTGCAGGTGCCGGATCGCTTGACAGCGCCCTCAGGATGGCGGAGATGGCAATAGCAGACTAGTGATATTGAAGATATCGGAACGGCGAAAGAATACTATATCTGCTTCTTGACTTTCTCTTGACACAAACATAATGTATAATCATGCTATGTAAATGATAACGAATATCATTAGAAGGATGTTTTATTGAAAGGAGGCGATTTCATGTATATTGCAGCATGGAATGGAATAGAGCTTGCAAGAAGCGACAGAACCATTGAAATCGAACATAATCAGTATTTTCCACCACAGGATGTGAAGATGGAATATTTCACTGAAACGGAGTATCATACAACTTGTCCCTGGAAAGGGTATTCATCCTATTATGACATAACTGTCGAGGGCAAGACCAATGAGAATGCGGCTTGGTTCTATAAGGAACCTAAGGAAAAAGCAGCACAGATCAAAGGGTATGTAGCTTTTTGGAAGGGTGTAAAGATCAAGAATGTTTGAGGATTTTTCTCTCATATAAACTGCAACCCTACTCATAAATCATGCAGTAGTTTTATATAGGAACAGGATTGTTGTGAACATGGTAAAGGCAAAGATGTCATGAAGATATCTTTGCCTTTTCTTCTGTAACGGGAGGTGATTCATTCCAAGCATTGCATGATATCACCTTCACTTTCACAATCTCACTGATCCATCAGGATGTAGTAAATTGTAACCGATGTCTTATATCCCGGATACATATATGTATCATCATTTTCGACAACACTTATCTCGAATAATATTCCTTCGATAGCTCCTGAAAATAGGCTCCATCCTGTGTGATCGTACTTCCGAGACCATCTGCTTCTTTCATGTGGGATTCATAGTGTTCTGCGACCCTGTCGATTTCATCCTTCGTCAAAAAAGCTAGCATTTCAGTCACTCCCATATCCATCACCCTAACAAGTAGAACTTCTCCGTCTTCATATGCAGGAACAGCATCCTCGGGGTAGCCTTCAGGCCACTGGATTTGATTTGATATGGAAATCAACTCATCTGAGGATTCCCCGGCTCCAGGCGTCGCTACCAAAGCAATCAAGCTCTCATAACCCTCGTATAGATAGTCATCCTCGTCGATTGCACTCACAGACACTATTAAGTCATACCCCTTCAAAATACCCGTCATAAAATAAGTATCCTGCCCTTGGGATTCTACCAGATCTTCTCCATCTTCAAGTGTTCTGCGGTAGAAATCAATGACTTCTTCCATGGAATCCTCACTAACTGCATTGACTTGGGAGCTTCCATCAATAGTTACCGTAGACATTACGGTTTTAGCTCCTTTGTACACCGGAAGAATGTCTTCAGGGTAATCTTCCGGCATGGATGTGCCGCTCAACTTATCTTTTGAGTCCTTATTCTCCTGTTCATCTTCCTTTTGAATTCCAGTCGATTCCGTTTCCTCTTTCTTATCATCTTGAGGCTCACCGCATGCTGCCAATAAAACAAGAACTATTATCATAGTCAACCATAGCTTCATATCATTACCTCCAGACTTTTTTGACATTGCATCAGGTAGTCTACTCATTATCATTGTACTCCTATCTATGATATATTTCAAAACAATGATCAGAAATACTATCCTTTTCATCGTCGAAGTTTTCGGATCTTTGTGGTACCATAATATTATGGATAAAGAGGAGGCGTGAGCATGAAACATATTAAACATCATACAAAGTACATGGTTTTGTGGGTAATGGTTTCGTTAGTGCTTATCAGTGTATATGGCTGTCGTTCAAAAAAGGACGATAATGTTGAAGCAGAACATACAACGGCTGCGATTGATGCGGGCGAACCGACTGAGGAAAATGGCGAAGAGGGCGAATTCTCAGTCAAGGGATTCAAACTTGAGGATAAAAGCATTGAGCCGGTTTGGCAGTTCCCTTCCGGGCTGGAAGGGGAATGGTCGGAAATGGAACCCTTCATCAATCCGATGGGTAAGGAAGATGCCTATGATGATCACTATTTCGAAGAGGATTCGTACATGTGGCTGTCCTATGTTTCGGAGGAGTTCTCCTTGGTGGAACGGTATGTTTATGGAGAATATCATCGTTTATCCATTCCTTTTAAAGACGACAGGACTGAAACGGAGAACCGACAGTTCCTGTTTGATGTACAAAGCTATATCGACAGGATCGACGGTACAGTGGAGGGAAAAGAAGTAGGGCAGACGGTCTTTCAGGCTGCCGATGAAGAGGGAAACCGATGGTGGACTTCCGTGAAGATCGAATATGAGAAGATCGTTGTCGAATGTGTGAAGGAGCGGGAACTTAAACAGGATGAGCCGTTCGTAATCGATACGGATGCGGAGGAAAGTCCTGTTTATTTGGCCAGCTATTATGATGATGGATTGTTTCAGGTTCTGAACATCGACATGGACGGTGGCTATGCGGCGGTTAAAGTTGACACTACAACCAGATATGACGAATACGAAAGGTCACATACGGTCAATCTGGGTCTTGAAGAAGAAGTCGGCAGCCATTATTTTGTCGGAAATATGGCAAATGAAACCGGAGTGAGCATCTATGAGATCAGTTGGGGAGATGACGCACCCGGTGAAATCAGACTTAGCCTTGAGGGTCTTCTGGAACTTGACAACCCTGAATACGGCGAAGAGTTGGGTGCGATCAAAGTCAGTGCGGCATATGTCAGCGGTGTTTCTGTCACGCCCACCAACGGATCGGATTATTACATCACCCATCCTGAATATGAAATGGAGAGCAGTCAAGTGGATCTGACACCTGATGGTGACTATATGGTATATGTTCCTGCAGGTTTCTGGGACGTGCATCTTTCAATCGGAGATGAATCCGTTTTTGCAGAATATTCCACTGTTGGAGTGCCGGTGAACACCGGTGAAATGACAGAAGTCAGGGTGCCTTATCCGATGGCGGCGAGTTTCAGGGGTGAAAGCGGCTCGTATAATGAACGGGGCGTCAGAATCGGTAAATTTTCAGAGGATGTGAAGAAGAATACGGCAAGTTTCTATTTTACCATGCTGGATGATGCAACAGAAGATGTACCTCCATCCATTGAGAATACGAGTATATATGAAGGTGGACAACCGGTCGAAATTCTTGATATCAGGCGGGTGGTTGAACCGCTTAAGGTTGTGCTGCTTCTTGATTCATCGGGATCTATGGAGGGTGAGTTGGAAGGGGTTAAAAGTGCCGGGAAAGCATTTATCGAAGGCTTGCCGGACGACAGTCAGATACATTTGGTGGATTTCGATTCGGAAGTGAAAGTCTTCGAAGTTGGCAGCAAGCAGGAAGTTGTTCAGAAACTGAACGAGCTAACTGTTGGCGGCAGCACAGCATTGTACGATGCATTGGTAACTGGCACTGAGTTGGTGGATTCAGATGAGCGCTCTGCCATTGTACTGTTCACGGACGGTGAAAACGACCTGGGTGGCAATGAGGTGCTGACGAAGGAGGAGACTTTTGCCATTCTTGAAGAAAGTGGATTGCAGGTATTGACCATTGGCTTTGGGGAAGGTCACGATGGCAAGACTTTGAAGCAGTTGGCGTCGGTCAGTCAAGGCCTGTATTATGATGCTGATGACAGCGAAGCGCTTGGGCAGGTATTCGAAGCGATCAATGAACATTTCGGGCATACGTATATGGCAACATATAAGCGGCCGGTTTCAGGAAGCTACGGAGATTCACCGGTTGTAACGTTCATGGTTGACAACAGTGGTTCGATGGAAGAAGTGGATGAAGGCGTCGGACAGCGTATGCAAAATGTAGAGAATCTGTTGGTGCCTTTCGTAATGGAACTTCCCGACAATGTCCTGGCTCAGGTTATGGGATTTGTCGATCAGGTATATTCCGTTCAAAGCATGACCGGTGACAAGAGAAAACTTCTGCTTGGAATAGAGGCGATGGAAACCGGTGGAGGAACAGATGTCAGCAATGCTGTTCGGGGTGGATGGTTGAGTCTTAAACATGTCCCGTCTTCGAACAAAATGATGGTTTTTATCACGGATGAAGCAATGGATCCGGAAGATGAAATCTTCATCGAATATGTGAAAAGCTGAAAGAGGAAGGTATTGAAGTGCTGTGGGTAGGCTCGGACTTGAAGAGGTTGAAGAGGCTTTTGCGAAGGCTGCAGAGATGTCCGAGAGCGAATATGTGGTGACGACGGATGCTGAGGAACTCAAAGAGGCATTTGCAAAAGTGCTGGGTAAGGTGAAAACGGTCTCGTCTAATGATATGAGTCAGGTCAGTATCGAGGTGGAGAAAGAGAATGCATACGGTTCTAGAGAAGAGTATGGCGATACTACAGCAGTCAAACTTTCCCCGCTTAGAGAAAGTGAAGATGAAGTCGCGATTGAATTGATACAGGAAGTGACCGGACAGTCGATCAGTCACTTCGACAGGGATATGGCGGATTTGCTGTCAGGTGTCAGCGGTTCTGACAGGAAAACCATCATCACATCAAGGCTTCAGGCGGACAAGGAACGACAAGGTGAAGCGGTGAAAATCCATGTAGGGGAACTTGTGTTTATGGATAGTCTATGTGGTGTGGAAGCTCCTTACGGGCATCGTTTCTTGGGATAGAGACGACGATAACCAATGTGATGAAAGAACAGGAGGTGACGGTTTACCCGGACGGATCGAACCATCCTTCTGCCTTTGTGGCAGGTGGCGGGAAAGGCGAAACGGTGATGATGGTACCGGATTATCTGATTCCGGATATCAGAAGTCATCTGTTCATTACAGTCAATTCAGAAGGAAGTTATCCTGCATCGGATGCGACATGGTTGGCAAACAAGCCGCTGGTTTCTCCCGGCAGACCAGAACTTCTGATCGGGGCCAACGAGAGCAGTGGGGGCATGATGGTGTTCACCGTTCCCAATGATTCGGTTCATCAGCTGTCTCTTCACTTGTTTGATGCGGCCAATGGCAGCGTTCATGTGCCGATTATCGGCGAAATGAGCCGACAGACGGAACTGGTCTTGGATCTGCCGGATTCCGAAGGTATGAAATTATCGGATACCCTGGCTCTATCCATCAGCAGTGTTTCGGATGGTGAGGTCGGATTCGTTGAGTATGAAAATGATGATACGATATACAGGGAAGTCGAGGCATTGTTGACTTCCAAAGTTGGTGCCCTCTTGGAACTTGAACCCTCTGAACGGATTCATTTAACGATTCCTACGGATGACGGAGCGTTTTGGATCGATGTGCATGAAGGGACTTCACTCATTCCTTATGGACACTATCAAAAACGCCGGCTGGCTCCTGGAAGCAACAACAAGAGCAGATGGATCTTCGAGATACCGGACGATTTGGCGGTTTATGGTTCCGGATTGAATGTAGAGCTTGCTGATGAAGATGTCAATGTGACAGTCAGTGAAGGTGACGTGGTACCACTGGGTATGGATGCAGCATACAGTGCAAAGGGAGACGGGTATGAACTACGCATCATGATGCTTTTATATTGGATACGGATTATGGAACACTGGGAAGAGGTCTGATCGTCGTTGACCTGACTGTTGAGGATGACAAGGACGGCTATTCGACTCAAGGGATTACAGAGTTGCTGGACATCACAGGAACAGGAGCATCAGGAGAGTCGTATATCGGTTATCCGGCATACCAGTCTTCAGAGATGATACTGGGAGTGGATGAAGACAGCATCATCTATGACGGAACAAGTCGCAGAGGATTCCTCGTTTTTCAGACGGAAACCTCAGGAGACGATATCGATTGGAAACTGACGTCCCGTATCCATGAGAACATGGAGATTGCCATTGAAGCGGGAAGCATTGCTGAAGGATTGACGGTGACAAGAACCGTTCCTGAAAGGGACGAAGACTTTTTGAATGCCTTATACGATGCATTAGGTGAGCGGATTTCAGATTATGAAAAGACAATGGATGCGTCTGCGATTGGTGACTTGCAAGAGGCAACTGAAGGCATGGCGTCAGGCACGGAGATACCGGCTCCGATGATCAGCTCCTATGGTGTTGCGATGGCCGATGCAATTGAAGACGTGGATGATGTGAAGGCGCTACTGAAAAGTTTGCGGTACATTCCAGGTAATCCTTATGATGCACCATTTTCCTATGCTTATAGTTTGGAGGCGACTTTGACGCAGGAATTCGGCAGTGAGAATGAGTATGCCAATGTCGCTCTCAGACTTCTCTCGGGTCTTGGCTACAAGCCAAAACCGGCAGTGGTTACTGTCAATGATATGGCGAGAGAACTGTTGAGTGAACTTGCGGGTGTGGAAGTGAAAGTGGAGTATCTGCCGGCTGTCAAGTATCAGGATGCCGGGGAGGAACAGGTATTGGTGCTTCCTTTTGTTGAAAATCTCAAGGATCTGGACGGATTGTGTTTTTATGACAGAGACAGATATGTAGAGTGGAAATCAGAAGAAGCCGCCGTAACCCTGTCATTTGAGGTCATCTCGAAGAACACGACAAGGAGTGAACAGTTCTCGGATTTTACGGACGCTTTGGCAGGGGATTCAGATACGGGATCCCGTTCGTTTCTTGAAGAAATCGATTATATGTATATACCTCTTAGCGAACTTAGCAAGGATGCCATTGATATTGGATTTGTTGAAACGGGAAAGACGGTTCAGACTTATATGATCACAAGCGATGGTCCATATTGGGCGCCGAAGAAGTTTAGCCTGTTGGATTATGATATAGTCGGTGTCGTTGTTCAGGTGGATTATAACGGAAGGCAATACAGGCATACAACCAGAGTTGATGGTGGAAGAAACATAGGTCAGTACTTCATGACAGTCGGTATGAATCTGCCTGATTTGCCGGAAAAAGCCGGTGAGTTTTTAACGCAGCGACAAAGTGAGATTCACAAGGAAGTCAGTGAAGCGACAGACTTATCAGCACTTCGGTGGTATGGAAGAAACCTTCTAAGTCAGTTCATCAAAGCGCAGACAGCATATGAAGCAGAACTTGCAAGCGACCTTGAACTGGTAACAGGAAGAGTAGAAAGACCGAGGATGGCTGTCGTTACCATGGAAGCACCTGTAGTCAATGAGGACGGTGAGGATTATGGTTTTGAAGCTTCTGTCGATCTGGTGGATATGTTCAATGAGGTACACAGTGATGACGATGAAGGTTTAAGAAGCTTCAATATCATGAGCGGTCTCTATATGACGAAACTGGAAAAGGAGATACTTGGCGACAAAGGTTACGGACCTATGAGGTTATGAGCAGCGTGGAAGACGGAGCAGAATTCGTACTGATCAAGCCCTGGCTGGAAGGTGAAGACAGGGACGAGTTGATCAGCCGGGGCTTGCCTGAGGCGGTTGTAGAGTATATGAGTGAAACCGATGCCATGATTCTCATGCCGAACAGACCTGCAGTCATTGAAGGCGTTGAGCGTTGGGCCTGGCTTGAAATCGACGGTGACAGCTATGAGACCATTGGAGTCCTTGATTCGTTTGAAAGAGGCGCCATGGTGAGCAATGTCATCATCGATACGGTGAAAAACAGCGGTCAGTTCATGGTAGGCGGTTTCGTTGGTGTGAGTACTTCCATATGGTCAGTTGCCGGGGTATCCCTTCAGGAATCGGATTACGACAAAATACTGAAAGAAGCGAAAGCCTTTGCACTGGGCCTCAAGGATAGTTTCGGGGTGAAGAAAGGCGTATTCAGCAGTGGAATCGGAGGAACGCCTGAGATATCCCAAAGTTTTGGACCGATCAAGGTCTCCTTCAACGGTAAAGGCGGCATCAGCCAAGATGTGGTGGGTTTCACGCAGGGCTTTGAAGCCGGAGTGAATTACTATTTTGAAAAGGCGAAGTAGTAATGCAGAGCATCATAATAAGAAGGAAAGTATTGAAGGAAGGAGAACAGGAACATAGATGTTGATGTTCCTAATAATGAATATGCGTATATTTATTGAAAGGACTATTGGATGTTTATTATGTTTTATTATGCTTTTCAGTGGTGTAGGAATTTCCTGTGCCGCAGATACGGACAGTACACATCAGGTTATCAGTTCATTTACATATTTGGGTGCGTTTCGTATGCCGGCCGATGCTGAATGGGAATGGAGTGGGGAAGCGATCACTTTTAACCCTGATGGCAATGGTGGCTTGGGATCGCTGATAGCTACAGGACACAATCATCGAATTCAGGTTTCTGAATTCAGTATACCGGAACCGGTTGTCGCATCAAGTGTATCAGCCTTGCCAGAAGCTGCAACATTGCAGGAATTTACGAACATCTATGGAGACTTATATAGCGACTGGTATATGGAAGTGCCCCGTGTCGGTCTTGAAGTATTGAATGGCCAACTGTATTTTTGCAGAGGAGAGCATTTTCAGGAAGAAGGAAATCCGGAAACCCATGGTTATGCCAGTCTGGATTTCAGTCGTCCGAATCCACAGGGTTTGTGGCGGATAGGAGATGAAAGTGACAACTACTCTACAAACAATTATATGTTCAAAATCCCCGAAAGTTGGAGTGACATCTATGCATCCGGATATGACTTGGCAACCGGACGATATCGTGACGGCGGATGGGGTGGACAGGGACCTTCTCTCCATATGGTACACTCCACGGACATGAATTCCGATACGTCGAATATTCATGGTGCGACTTTGATGAAATATACTGATGTACGTGACTGGGATGCTGCAGAGGTATATCAGGTAGACGGTTATAGTGAAGCGGATACATGGACTGGTGGAGCATGGATGGATACTGGTGATGCAGGCGTTGTGGCCTTTTGTGGAAATCATGGGTTCGGTGATTCCACATGGTATGGCTTCGCTAACGGAGTTGTTTATCCTATTGATGAAGTCGGACCTTTTCCCGAAGAACCGCCATATCCGTATAATGAGCGTGGCTGGTGGAATGATGACATACGACCTGCTTTGATGCTATATGATCCTTATGATTTGGGACAGGTGGCCATGGGCAATAGGGAGCCTGAATCTGTGCAGCCATTCGACATCATTGATATTTCAGATTACATGTTCAATCCATTACAGGATACCACGATGCGCTACCTTGGTGGTATGGCCTATGATGATGTGCATCAGCGGCTGCTCATACAGGAACTGTTTGCGGATGGGGACAAGCCTGTCATTCATGTCATGGGTGTTGAAGACGTAACTGTATCGCCCGGATCTTCCGGAAGCAGCGCTATTCCAGATGAAGCATTGAGCGATGCTGACGAAACAGAGGATGAAACTTATAGTGTCGATGCACAAACAGGAGATTCACAGACTGTCGGAACTAAAAACCTGATTTTCATTCATCACAGTGTTGGTGAAAACTGGTTGAACAGTGGAGATGGCGGCGGAGGCTTGACGTCCGAGCTGAATGCTCAAGGATATGCAGTCTCTGATATCTATTATGGTTGGAGTGATGCTGATGCGTATGGAGTGACTGGCGATATGACAGATACAACGGACTGGCCCTTCTGGTTCAATGACAGTGTCATGCCTTATGTTTACAATGAAACTGAAACCATGACGGCTGTTAATACCCTTGCAAGAGCAGATGGTGAAAATGAGATCATCATGTTCAAATCGTGCTATCCGAATTCGGATGTTGGCAGCTCCATTTCTGACGAACAGGCCATTTACACGGATCTATTGGAATATTTCCATGCAAGGCAGGATAAGCTGTTCATACTCGTCACACCACCGCCGATGATTGATATTCCGGTGCCTTCCAAGACAAGAGAACTCAGTAACTGGCTGTTTGATCGTGAACGTGGCTGGCTGGGAAGCTATGATGGTGATAACGTTTATGTTTTCGATTTCTATAATGTGCTTACACACCCTTCCAATCATCATATGATACAAGATGGTTCAGAAGTGCACATTATCGGCAGCAGCTCAGCCAATGAACTCTATTATGACAGCAGTGGTGATGATCATCCCAATGGTATCGGCAACACCAAAGCGACGAATGAATTCGTTCCGCTTCTGAATCGGTGGTATGATGAGTGGAAAGGGATAGATCCTGATGTTTCAGCGATTGTTGACTTTTCTACAGCAAGCGATTGGGCTTTGGATGAGATATTAACAGCCAGATCGTTGGGATTAACTACGGATCGAATACTGAATAACTTTACAAGTAATATAACACGGGAGGAATTCTGCGAAATAGTTGTAAAACTGTATGAGAAATTGTCAGGAACAGTCGTACCGGAAGTAGCCTACAATCCTTTTACAGATACGGCCAATACAGAGATACTAAAAGCTTATGACCTGGGGATTGTTCTGGGTAAAGGCATGGGCATCTTCGATCCGTACAGTAACATTACACGACAGGAAATGTGTGTCATGCTATACAGAACACTGCAAGCTGCAAGACCTTATGACAACTATAACGTCAGTCATACAATGAGCTTTAGTGACACCCATCTGATAGCGCACTGGGCAGAAAGGGAAGTACGCTTTATCAACTATCATGACATCATGAAGGGGGTAGGCAATAATAGGATGAATCCACTCGGAAACACACCAAGAGAACAGGCCATTGTCTTAGTGAAAAGAACGTATGAGGCCTTTGACTAATCTCATCTGTTGATGTTTTACATGTAATTTAATAAGAGTATGGCATAATAGCAGTGCGTAGAAATTGGAAAAGTAAAAAAAAGTTCCGTAAGGAACTTTTTTTCTGTTATCAGGACCTTGTCAACGGATATAGAGTGCAAGCAGTGCCGGAATATGATTCAATAGAATCAAAAAACCATTTCCGGCAGAATGGGCCGGCAAAGATGCCACTGGCAGATTAGTATAAGTTGATGATTGCCGCATAGCTGGCAGCCAACTGTTTCAAGTCAACCGGTTTCAACAGCAATCCTTTAATTCCGATGTCATGCAGCTCATCCAATGTCACATCATAGTCTGTCGCTGTCATGGCAATAACGATAGGAGTTATTCCTTGCTGGTTCAGTTTATTGACCATCTCATAACCATTCATTTTGGCAATTCTATATCAAGCAAGACCAAATCATACGTGTTCGTCAGAAGCATTTCAAATCCCTCTTCCCCATCAACGGCAATATCTACATCGATACCCAGGGCTGCCAACTGATTCTTCATGACGAAACGGACAATCTTGCTGTCTTCCACAATGAGGACATGATTCAGCATGCCTTCCAGTTTCAATGATTCATATTGACTGTAACCATCCACTGCCTCCTCAGTATCCATATACGTATGAGTTATGTTCTGAAACGTTTTTTCTAATTCTACAGCACAGTCAACGATGATTGGGTCAAAATGGGTTCCTCTTCCTGACTTGATCATGTCAACGGCGTCTTCATGAGTCAATGTTTCCTTGTATACCCTTTTTGAAACCAGTGCATCATATACATCGGCAACAGCCATCAGCCTGCCGATGAGAGGAATGGCTTCACCTTTCAAACCTCTTGGATACCCTGTGCCATCGTATTTTTCATGATGTGTATAGGCCACTTCTGCTGCATAATTCAGGAATTCGCTGTTTTTAAAACGGTTTCCGACATGGATGATCGCTTCGTAACCCAAAGTCGTATGGGTTTTCATTATTTCAAACTCTTCTGATGTTAATTTTGCCGGTTTCAATAGAATGTCATCCCGTATACCTACTTTTCCAATATCATGGAGTGGTACAGACATATACATCGCCTCGATGTTTTCTTCCGTCAACTCATCTTTGAAATACCCTTTCCGTTTTAACGTCACTGCCAACGCTTTTACATAATTTTGTGTTCGATTGATATGTTCTCCTGTCTCAGCATCCCGGTATTCCGATAAGGATGCCAATCCGGAAATGAGGACGGATTGAACCGTCTGTATGTCATGCGTTGATTCCGATTTGTGTTTTTCTTCCTTTTGCTGTAATGCAGTCCTGATGGATAAACGCAGCACACCCTCAAGAACCGGTGGATATATAAGCCAGGATATATCCAGATGAGAAATATCATTGATGACTTGGGAATCATTCTTGTTGACAATGACGAGGATCGGTACATTCCTGGTCAAGGTGGATTTTTCATAATACGGATGACAGCAAAGTAAGGATCTTCAGTCGAATTGATTTCAACTATAAGCATCATAGGATCAAAATGAAGCAACGCCTGGAACAATTGCTCATAATCATCAATTTCCAGTTCCCTCAGATTGAATTCTTTGTATACTGAATTCAATTTTTGCTTGATTTCCGTATCGGATATATGAGTGAGTATATTCTGCTTCAACTAATTCACCTCTTTTGACCACTTGCTATTCCTGAGCCACTTTACCCATAAAAGCTGAACCATATCATATATTTAGTGGATGGAACCTATAATACTATTATACCACTCTGGAATATTATGAGGAATCATATGATAGAATTATGGGTATAATGATTCGTGACCCTATCTATTGTAAAATTCTACACTTCTCATTCTATTGAGCACCGAAGCAAAGTCGACTGGTCTAAAACAGGTGATGTCCCCAGTGAGCAATTCATCAAGCACATCAATACCATCTGAATCAATGCTTTTAGAGAGTTCTTTAAGAATTCGCTTCAATGTCAAGTGTCCGTCCATCTGCTTCGTGAAGGCATCGATGGCCAATCCGATGCCTTTGATTTGACTGGTTTCAATCAGTTGCTCCAAATCAGAAAGATCTACGGTGTTTTGACCAAATATGAGAGTGTTTACATCGGGTGATGAAATTCTTCTGTGTCCATATTCGTTAAGTGGATTGATTTGCGTGCCGACTGGGTTTCTGTTTTGAATCGCTGAAAAGTCCTTTGACAGTTCCTCTGATCTATCTGTGGGAAAATCTTTTGCCAGTAAGTGTGCTTTGTCAGTCACATCAAAGGGGAGGTAATCCTTCATTTGAATGACATGGTCAGCCAGCTCAAAATAATCACCAGAACCTCCCATTACAAGGACGTTGATACATCTTTGCTTTTGTATAGTGTTCTAACACAGTCAGTGAATGAAGTGATCGGTTCATCATCCCTGGGAACCAGTTCCTGCATTCTTTGTCCCGTATCATAAGTTGGAGGCACAGGTATCTTCATCCATCAGTAATACGATGCTGCCTGTTTCAATTGATTCGATGATGGTCGCTGCTTGAGATGTGCTTCCGCTTGCATTCTTGGTTGAAAAGGCGGTGGTGTCCATGTGGCTTGGCAGGTTGTCGAGAAATGGTGAAATATCCACATTGGAACATAACGGCCATCTGATGCTCGTATTTTCATAGCTTCCTTCATAGTGACACAGAATTCCCGTCCGTCACCTGGAATATGATTATAGATACCGTACTGAATGGCGTTTAGTACCGTTGACTTACCGTGATAGCCACCACCGACCAGAAGCGTTATGCCCTGTCTTATTCCCATACCGGTAATCACACCCCTGTTAGGTAAATCGAATGAGACTTCCATACTCTCTGGAGACTGGAACCTTACAGGATTAGCTGAGGTAAGCGGTCTTTCATCAATACCCGATTCTCTGGGCAGTACAGAACCATTGGAGATGAAAGCAATCAAATGCTTGGATTCAAGGCAATTTCTAAGGTATTCAGCATCTTCGGGAACTGATAGATGATCATGAAGTGCTTCTATGTCCAGATTTTTGATCAACAAAGACTGAGTCATGATTTTTGGCAGCTCTTCAAAGACCATCTCTACAGCAAGCTTTCCATTGATGTTCCTTTCGTTTGCAGGAAGTCCGATGAAGAATCTGACTTCAAGATAGTCGTCAGTTAGAATCATGGAACTTCGGTCTAGAATGGCTTGACTTGGTTTTGAAACAGTAATCAATCCACTATTGCCTGTACCTCTTCTAGAGGAAATCAGACAGCAGTTCTTATGAAAGCTACGGGTCAGAAAATCTCGTAGCGCTACTTTTCTGATACCTGATGCAGTCATGTCTTCAGTAATACCTGCGTCATGCAAAGAAATTCTTGCTCGATAGACACCAGTATGGGAAGGCGCATAAGGATCCTTTGGAATTTGATCGATAAAAGCATAAAGTCGGGAAAATCGTATACACCTTTTATGGATTGATAAGCACTATAATCTGATCCATCCAGTTTTTCCATTCGTTCCGGTAGATGAACATGTGAATTCATTTATTAACCTCCAGTAATTCTTACAGTTTGCTGCAGTCAGTCCAAGAAGGAAAGTGACTTGGACAGAGTACAATGATTGACTTAGTCAACATCATTCAGATTCAAGAAAAACCTATTTAGAACATTCTTTGTTATCTGCAGGTCCTCTGCGCTCACCCCATGACCAGCCTGTTTCATCAATTCCGTGACAATGGGAACAACAGTCGCTTCAAGAGTTCTGCCTTGTGATGTCAGAAATACAAATTGTTTTCTTTTGTCATGCGGATTGATTTCCTTATGTATCAACGATTTTTCTTTGAGATTGTTCAGCAGTCTGGCCACTCTGGTTTTATCTTTAAGGGTTTTTTCAACCAGCAGATTCTGCAGTATGCCTTCATCCTCCCATAATCTGCTGAGTATGGCAAATTCTTCAGGTGTCAGGTCAATCCCTTCATTCTTGAGCCTGGCGGTGAGTTTTTTTCTTAAGATGATAGCAGCTCGATTGATATCGTAGCCGATCATATTTTCAATCGTATAGTTATTGATTTCCATCATACATTCTCCTAATATTTATTTGTTGAATCGGTCTGTCTTTTCTCAAACTGATTGTGCAGCTTGTCATAGCTCGAGTGTGTAAATACGCATTCCTTCACGCATACCGTACAGCCTTGATGGTTAACGAATGCATATAGGCATTTATCTCTTTCGATGCAGGTCTTGCGGCCCGTAGGGTGAACTTTGGACTATTCAAGGATTGAATTTCTATGACATGTTCTGACACATTTCCCGCAATCACGACAGAAGTCTTCGATCCACCCATGGTCATTGTCTGTGCTGAGTGGCAGAATGCTGTACTAGTCCGGCTTCAACAGCCAGTGGAGGATACAGTGTCAGTCCGCCGAGTGGATGACTTGCTTGTTCTTTGGCTAGAGCCTCAAACTCCTTGAGGTCATCAGGTGAGATAATATCCTTGACAGTCGAAGGATTCTCGTTGATTGAGCGTATCGCTTTCATACCTTCTGATATGCTGTTTTTCAGATGCTTGCCCACTATGGGGATATTCTTGAGGTTAAAAGGCACCTCGTTTCCCGTTGGGATTTTTTCCGGATCAGGCCAACTCTTGATAGGGGATAATTCAGTAGACTTATTGGAGTGGTCAATCTTTGCCAACGATCTTTCCATGTCGAACCAATGAGAAACTCTGTGGCTGATCAATCTCAGCATCAGTTTTTCAATTATATTCATATTATCACCATTCACTATCATACTCTTACAGCTTTAGTTTACCATCTAATCAGATTATATCACAAAACGTTGCTAATAGCAACGATGTTGCGTTTAGAAACAGATAAGCATTGATTTTTGTGTATATAACTTTGTGGTATGTTCATTTTTCGGATTATTTGGAGTATAATCGTGTTTAAGTGATATATTTGATAAGATTCACTTTGTAAATGCTGAATAGCGAGCGGACAACTCACCAAATGGAGGATATAAAAGGAGACCGAACTGATATGGAAAAAAAGTATGCATTACGTCTGTTCAAAGGCGGCCATGTCTATGGGCCTGAAGATAAGGGGATTACGGATATCCTTGTAAGCGGAGAAATGATCATAGATATGCAGAAGGAGATTCAGATTGAAGGTACGGTTCCTTTGGAGATTATCGATTGCCGCGGCAGACAGGTGATTCCAGGAATCATCGATAATCATGTCCATATAACCGGTGGGTTTGCCAATCGCATCAGAGAGATTGAAGTGGATGATCTGATTCCGTACGGAACAACCACAGTTATTGGGATGCTTGGCACCGATGGGTTTGCCAGGGATATTAAAAGCCTGCTTGCAAAGGCGAAGGGATTGAATGAACAAGGCATGACAGCATATGCATTGACCGGATCCTATCAGGTTCCTGTCAGAACCCTGACAGATACGATTGAGGAAGATCTGATGTTCGTGAAGGAAATCATCGGAGTCGGTGAGATAGCGGTTTCAGACCATCGTGATGCAGCACCAACTGTCGATGAACTGAGGAGGATTGTTTCCTCAGCAAGAATCGGTGGATTGCTGACAGGCAAGGCGGGTGAGGTGAATTTTCATCTGGGCGGCGGAAGTGAGGGTATGACGCCAATTTTCGAAATGGTGAAGAAACTGGTGAACGATGAAGTGATGGACTTATCACAGGCCCTTGGATTTGTTACAGTCAATCCTGCAAAGGTTTATGCGCTGCATGAAAAAGGATGTCTGGACACCGGTTGTGATGCGGATCTGGTTATATTGGATGATGCCTTTTTCCTATGTGCTGTTAGACATAATGTTGCATGCTATCAGTTGAAATCACTATTACACGATAGAGCCAAAAGGACTATAATTAAAGTGTCAGAAATATGTATTTATTAAGAGACAATGATCCGGAGATACATTCCTTGTATGAATACTGTTAACCGCTTTTGTACAGTTAAGAAGGATGTGAGTTGTATGATTATCAAGATAGCAGCGAGCTCTGTTCTGATAGTTGCCATATGCCTGATGGTATTGGGAAGCGACTACAACATGGCGGTTGATGCGGTTTCGGTTGGTGATTACGAATACCAACTGATTATTGATGGATCAGAAGCGGAAATCATCGGGTATAAAGGAACAGAGACTGATATTGTCATTCCTCGTGAAATCAATGGGTACCAAGTGACAAGCATTGGGGCCAGAGCGTTCTATTCAAAACGATTGACGAGTGTTTCTATTCCTGACAGCATCAAATATATCAAAGAATATGCATTCACATACAATAAATTGACAGATGTAACCTTTCCAGACAGTGTAATCAGCATTTCCCATAACGCTTTTACCCATAACCGTCTTGTCGATGTAATAATCGGAGAGGGGATTGAAACCATTGAGGGAGCAGCTTTTGCTGATAACAATTTGGAGAGTGTAACGATTTATCCGAAATCCATAACCATACAGAAAAGGGCGTTTATCAATAATCAGTCCGATGCATCTGATCTGACGATCTATGGGGCATCCCGGTACTGAAGTGGAAGTATTGGCAGAGGAGATGGGATATACTTTTAAGGATGTCATGTTAGGTGATTATGAGTACAGACTGATCAATGATGGTAAGGAAGCAGAAATCAGTAGTTATACAGGGACTGGAGGAGATATTGACATCCCTGGCCGGCTCAAGGGATATAAGGTGACTGGTATCGGTAACGATGCATTCAGCAATAAGGAAGTGACCAGTGTTGTAATTCCAGAAACAGTCATCAATATTGGCAGAAACGCATTTGCAGTGAATCGGATACAGAACCTCATAATTGGAGAGAGTGTAGAAACAATCGAGTATGGAGCCTTTCGGTATAACCGATTGACAGATGTCATCATCCCGGATAGTTCAACCACGATAGACGCTTACGCATTCCATGCCAATCAGATATCAAGTCTGGTATTGGGAGACAGCCTGATAAACATAGGACACGGAGCATTCGAGTCAAACCAATTGTCTAGTGTAGAGATACCGGACAATGTTGTGAGTGTCGGTGATAAGCATTCGCTCGAAATCAGTTGAATCCGGCTGATTTCACTGTTTACGGTGTCATTGGTTCGGCTGCAGAAAGGCTGGCAATGGATAAAGGTTATAGATTCATTGAACTAATCAAAGAAAGTCCTGATATCAGAGTCGAATTCTCAGATGTGGAGAAAACGGACTGGTTCTATGAACAGGTCAGTGAACTGGTAGCGATCGGTGGCATCAACGGTTATCCGGATGGAACCTTCAGACCAGCTGTGACCATGAAGAAAGGGGAGTTTGTGAAGTTGATCGTAGGTGGTTTGGGTTATCCGCAGGCGAATGCGGCTGATGGGCACTGGGCTGCAAACTATATACGAAAAGCGGAAGACCTTGGCATCTTGGCTTTGAATGAATTTCCTTTGTATACACTGAATGATGATATTACACGAAATGAGATGGCGATGATTGCTGCCAAATCGATAGGCTTGGACGATGACCGCATAGACCATTTGGTTGACTACAAGGAAAGCATCAGGGATTACAGCTCGATTGAAACGGAATACCAGGAATACGTTCTAAAAGCTTATGCAATGGGAATGCTCACAGGATATCCGGATGGCGAGTTCAAAGGAAATAAGACTCTGACCAGAGCAGAGGCAGCTACAGTTGCTTTGAGAATACTCAAACCTGAATATAGGGTAACCACACAATGAAATATAACAAGAAAAGAAGGAAGTCCTAAGCAAACGAACATCTAAATCTGAGGAAGTGGATGAAGCAGCAAAAATGGATATACCGTTCAGAGCACCAGGTCACTAAAGGCAGGGGAGATGGGTAGAGAAATCGAAGGTATGGAGGAGATTATTGTGAAAAGCGTTTTATTCTTTGTCTTGATTTTTTTGTTGTTTCCTGCAATGGAGAAACAGCCGATGATACGAATACTGAAGTGATTCAGGAAACGAATACTTCCCAAACAGAAAAACAGGAACAGACAACGACACAGACCAAAGCTGCGGATCAGGAGGTGACAGCAACAAGTCAACAGATGGAGAGCAGCGAAGAACCGGAACAGGTCATATATGACTATGGATTCGAACCCGGCGAATATGTCATCTTGGAGGCTTTTCCGAATTTGAGTTTCGACAAACCCTTATATATCGGAGGAGCGGGCGATGGAGATAACCAGTTGTACGTTGTCGAAAAACGCGGCATCATTTGGATGTTTCCGAATGAAAAAGATGCTGCGGAACCTGTTGTCTTTTTGGATATCACCAACCGTGTGGCTTCAAACAATAATGAAGAAGGATTGCTGGGACTTGCTTTTCATCCGAATCTGTCTGAGAATCCATTTATCTATGTCAATTATTCAGTTAATAAAGGGACCTCTGTATCCAGATTCAATCTGATCGATGGGAATCCCCGGTTAGCAGACCCCGATAGTGAAAAGGTGATACTCTCTTTCGATCAGCCATATACCAATCACAATGGTGGACACCTGGCGTTTGGCGATGACGGATATCTATACATTAGCAGCGGAGACGGAGGATCAAAAGGTGATCCGCAAGACAATGCCCAAAATCTGAGTAATCTGCTTGGCAAGATCATCAGGATTGACGTCAATGGTGGAGTTGAAAGCGAATCCTATCGTATACCAGAAGACAATCCGTTTTATCGGAATGATTCGGGTTACAGGCAGGAAATCTATGCATACGGACTCAGGAATCCATGGAAATTCAGTTTTGATGAAAAAAGAGATATGTTGATAGCAGCGGATGTTGGTCAGGATAGGATCGAAGAGATTGATGTCATCATCAACGGCGGCAATTATGGATGGGCGAAATATGAAGGAACTTCTGAATATAAGAACATGGACCTGCAAGGCGACGGTGATTATATTGCCCCGATATTTGAGTATGAACATCCGACAGGCAAATCCATAACAGGTGGCTATACCTACTATGGCAAACAGATTCCAAGCCTGTATGGTTCATATATCTACGGTGACTTTATCAGCGGAAGAGTATGGGCACTGTGGATTGATGAAAATGCAAATACAACCAATGCTGAGATTCTGGATACTGACCTGAGGATAGCTTCGTTTGGATTGGATGATAACGGTGAGATATTCATCGTTGATTACCGAGGAAAAATATATGGAATTGCAGAAAAATAAGAGAGTGCTGATGTCAGTTCAATCAGTTTGGCATCAACGACAAGACAATACTTATTATGGAAATCGCCAGAGCAATATATGCAATCAGAAGTGCATGTCTGGCGGTTTTCGTCGTTCTTGCTTCGCCGGAGATTACTCTGGCAAAGGCCGCATCATCCAACATCTGATTGGTTTTTGATTTGAAATCCTTGAGGATGCTCTTCCTGCACTGCAGGAACCTCTTGAATTCCTCCTTGGCTTCCGGGTCCGTGAATCCGTTATCCGCAGCAATCTTCATGATCGTATCATGTACTTCGGCTTTGATGGCATGACGAAGAAGTTTTGCGATGTCACTGTAATCGCTTCTTAAATAACTGTAGCCATAGCCGGACTGAGCACTTAAGGTGTGCTCAATGATCTTCTCACCTGCAGTTTCGTATTTCTTTTGCAGCATTTCAGTTGATGTTTTCATCCAATCCCTTGGATTTTTCCATTCCGCGGTTTTGCATCACAGTTTTGATGCGTTGGATTTCAACATTGATTTCTTTATGAAGCAGCTCGAATTGCTTTGAAACAATCTTATCGGTTATTCTTTTCAAATCTTTTTCTTTCATGAAGTGCCTCCCTGCTTTTCGTTCTCTTGGATGATCCGCTTCTGAATGATTATATTATATCACAGAGAAGAGATGAATATACGTGATCAAGCCTTAACAAACATGCCGAAAAAGGGTATTATGTATATAAGTTGCGTTTCTGTCATATAACCCGAGGAGGACAATAAATGGATTTAGGTGAATTCACCCAATGTGTAAGTGCTATTCTAGACAACGATATACCTCCGGAATTGTTGGAAGGTTTGAATCTAGGTGTTATTGTCAGCCCGGATCTGAAGAAATCCAAGGATGGTACAGGCGGAATAATCATGGGTGTATATGTTCGAAACAATATGGGGAGGCAGGTCATACTATACTATGGTTCGTTTCTATACATGTATGAAAACAGATCGGACAAAGTCTGGAGACGTAAAATCCTGTCAACTATCAAACATGAGTTGACGCATCATATTGAAGCACTTGCCGGGCAGGAAGATCTGGCCTGGAAGGAAAGATATGAGGCGTATCGTCGCAAGAAGGGACAGTAACAGGTCAACAAATGAAGGTTGCATTTTGTAGCCTTTTATTTTTTCACAAAGTGGGAACATAAAAGGTGCTGTCATCGTCAAACTTTTTGAAACAATAAATAGTAAAACACAAAGGAGTCAATATGTTTAGAAAAAGTATTAGATTAGCGGCATTATTAGTGGTATTAAGTATGGTTACGAGCTATCCGGCACAGGCCATGGGCATCATGCCAATTATGGAAGATATTCAGAAAGGCTATAGTCTCACGGTCAATGGTGAAACACTGGTTTTTGACGGCTATACCCCTGAGCCTTATATGAAGGGTGATGTATTGATGCTGCCATTAAGATCCATCATGGAAAATATCGGTTTTGAGGTAGAATGGCAGGCAGAAACAAAAAGTATACAATTGTCTAAAGGAACACTGAAAACTGAGATTTCATTGAACCAGGCCGAATATGTGGATTTTGAGGGGAAGAGTGTAGATATTTCAGTTGCACCGGAACTGTCGGGTTACCGGACATTTATTCCTATTGATTTCTATACGTCCATCATTGGACTGGTCAGCAATGTGGAAGGTCAATCCATCGGATTGACAGGTCAGCTTGACCGTATCATTGATGTGAAAGATTCAGGTATAATACCGATCGTTGTTGATGTTCCTGTGGACTATATGGTAGAGAACTTCTACGAATATGACCATTCAGTTGTGGAGTCACCGATATCAGGCGAGGAAAATGCAATCCGTATCATGGGCAACAATCATTCGGATGATATGTTCATGGGCTTTTATAAACAGCTGACGAATCTGGAACCTGATACAGAATATATATTCAAGCTTGGATTTGATCTTGGTACCAATGTACCTAAGAGCATGATGGGAATCGGTGGTTCTCCAGGGTCATCCGTCTACGTCAAAGCAGGTCTGACAGAGAAGAAACCTATGATTGTTGTTGAGAACGGACAATACTTGATGGAATCCGTTGACAAGGGGAATCAGAGCAGAGGTGGCCAGGACTTGAGGATGATCGGCAACATGGAAAAGGAATCCGAGGATATGAGCGAGAGTTTTGAATACAAAAACTTCACCACATACCATATCGGAAGAACGGATTCAGAAGGGAAAATCCACCTTGTCATTGGAACGGATTCAGGTTTTGAAGGATTGACAGAAGTGTATTATGACAATATCGTTCTAACCGTACGTGAAGCCACCGAATATAATCGATCCACCTTGAAAGAAAAGGAGTTTCAGTTGGAATCGGCTTATATGGAAACAGAAAACGGTTCCTTTGTTTCATTGCCTGAAGCGACGGGTATGATTCAAGGTGAGATTCAGGAAGAATTGAATGCAATCCTGTCTGATACGGTAGAATCATTGCTTGAAGGCAGAAGTGTCAGCAGTTTCTATTTCAGCTATGATCTGAAAGATACGGGCGTGTTATCCGTTGTTTTTCTGGGAGAGAGAATCTTGGTGATGAGCAGCTGACCTTCTATCAGGTATTGAATATCCATATGTCGGATATGGCCATCATGACAACAAGTGACTGGGTATTGCCTGAAAAGAAAGAAGGATTCGTCAATAGGATCAATGAACTGGCAATGGAAAGGGATACGAGTCATTCGACTTCGACTGGGAATCAGACATGTTTTACGAACAGGGGATGTATGGCATCCTGTTTGATGAAGGAAACGGTCAGTATATGATGTTCGTTGATGAGCAAGAGCTGGAAGGATTCCTCGCTTATTAATTCGACATGAGACTGATATAGTAGTAAAATAAAGGGTGAGGTCCTGATTCGTTTGAATGAGAGGAGCTGGTGGAGATTTATGATGGAAAACCGGTTGTGGTATTGAGTAAATGCATCGAACACGGATACTGCAGATATGATGGCAGTCAGATCAGCAGTCCATTCACAAAGAAGCTTGAAAAGTATGTGGAGTTTGTGACCGTGTGTCCAGAAGTGGCCATAGGCCTTCCTATACCACGGGAAGCGATACGAATCATAGAAGAAGAGGGCGTTGAAAAACTTGTGTTCTCCATGACGGGTACGGATGTTTCTCAGGATATGAATGGATTCGCTAGAAGCTTTGTGGAAGAACTTTCTGACAAGCGGGTGCATGGTTTCATCTTGAAGAGCAGATCACCTTCTTGCGGGATAAAAGACGTCAAAATCTACAAGACAATCGGCAAAGCGCCATCTGTTGGCAGAAAACAGATGGATTCTTCGGAAGAACGGTGACAGAACGGTTTGAAGGATATGCGATTGAAGATGAAGGTCGCCTGACCAACTATAATATCCGGGAGCATTTTCTGACAAGGATTTTCACTTTCAAATCCTTTGATGAAGTCATTGATAACAACTCAATGAGTGCTCTCATCGATTTTCACAGCAGGAACAAATATCTTCTGATGGCATATCATCAGTCGAATCAGAAGATACTGGGAAAGATTACTGCGAACCATAAGAAGGAACCAGTGGAAACAGTCATTAAGAATTACCGTGAGGTACTTCAGAAAGCATTGATGAAACCCCTGAGGAGAGGCACGAACATCAACATGCTCATGCATTTGTTCGGCTATTTCAAGAAGGAGCTGACAAAAGAAGAAAAAGCCTATTTTCTTGATTTGCTCGAACAGTACAGTTTGAAAAAAGTACCGTTCAGTGTTCCGATAGCGATCATCAGCGCTTGGGTGGTCCGGTTTGATGAGCCTTATCTGAAGCTGCAGACTATTTTCAAGCCTTATCCAATGGAGATTTTGGACGTTACAGATTCAGGAAAAGGCATCGATTGAGGATTAACTGATCTACAGTTAGGCAGCAAGCCATAAAGAGGCATGTGAAGAAGGAAGTGATCCTATGGGTAGAGTGGAACGTCAAATAGGAAGAAAGAAGACATGATGATATCGAGGCTCCAGAAATGGTTGACACAAAAAGGCTATCGGAGCCAATCACGCTATATGCTCGCTTTCTATAATCCACCATTCACACCGCCGATGTTCAGGAGAAATGAAGTTATGGTAAGGGTGGCACAAGATTAAGAAGGGATTCAAAAAATGCTCATTGATATGCATTTGCACACAAGTGAATATTCTGCATGTGCCTCATCGCCAGTCAAGGATCAGATAAGAACGGCTCTACAGCATGGACTGAATGCGGTCTTCATAACTGACCATATGAAACTGTTTCCAGAAGACCGGCTTGTGAAACTGCGCAAGAAATTCCCTGAAATCAAGATCTTTCAGGGAATTGAGGTCACTGTCCAAGGAAGAGGCTGGGAGGATTTCGTGGTCCTTGGAATCCATGACCCTTATATCGACGGCGACAAGTGGACTTACAGGGATTTGTACAAATACGTCAGAATGAACAAGGGGTATTTGATTCATGCCCACCCTTATCGGTTCACTGACAAGATCTGCTGTAATACGGTGGATTATCCGCCGGATGCTGTTGAAGTCATGTCAAGTAACCTCAACCGATCGGATTATTCGAGACGTATGGACTACGCGAAGAGAATAAATGCCTTGCCTGTAGTGAACTCGGATTCACATACGATTAGAAATACAGGCAAGTACTATACAGAACTCAACCAATGGTGTGAAACGGAGGAAGAAATTCTAAATGCACTGAGGGATAGACAAATCAGGAGGCAAGCAATATCATGAGGCAAGAAATATCATGACCGTAATGAAACTGACCGAGAAATATCTGGAAGCATTCATTGAATATCGGTAAACATCCGACTTGGTTGCTGCTGGATGAGGATGACATCATCGGTGTATTATCTCTGATGCTGGACGAGTATTTCTTCAACTCAGGCAAAACACGGGTTCGGATCTTTCATTGTATCCGTGATGATCCTGAGTATTACCGGTTTCTGATGGATGCAGTCGAAGGATTACCCGAGAATATCGGCATCATTGAGATGTTCCTTCCGGATAAGGCCAGTGTTTCACAAGAGATTGTCAAGGACCTTGGATTCGGATATTTCAGAACGTCCTATGTCATGATCCGAAGAGATCAGTCAAGCGTTGAAGTCCTGCTGCCGGAGGAGTATTTCCTTCGGCCTTTTATCAACGGCCAAGATGAAGGGCATTATGCGAACATACGAAACACTGCATTCCGGCACTTCAAAGGTTCAGAGACACCACTGACAGAAGCACAGATCGTCAAACTGACGACCGGTGAGTTGTTTTCATAGGTTTAGAGATCCAGATGGTGCCTTTTTCCTATGTTAAGTATAGACATAACGTTGCACAACATCAGTTGAATTCACTATTACACGATAGAGTCAAAAGGACTATAATGAAAGTGTCAGGAGTATATAGTTCATAAGGAGACAATGATCCAGAGGAATTACATGGACGCTTTTCCTCTTGGTGAGTTAGCAGCGTAACCGACCTTTTGTTAGGTTGGTTTTTCTTTTGTGTATAAGTAGTACGTCCAATAGAGAAACTATCCATTTACCAGGGAGGTGTGGATAATGAGAAGGTGTAACCTTTCATTATTATTTGTTTGGTGTATTTGTCTGATGTTGGTGGCAGGTTGTAGCGACAAAGAGAAAACAGATCAAGAGAACGGTACTGAAATGATAGACCAGGTTGAAGAAGACACTGCAGAGCTAGAAGAGAAGTTGGAACCAGTGGAACAGGAAGAAGAGGAGAAGGCCATCAGTCAAGAAACGCTGTATTTTGACGACGGCAATTTAAAGTACGAAGGTGAATTAATAGATGAGGTACCTCATGGTTTGGAATACTGTATTACAAAAACGGTATTATCAATTATGAGGGCGAGTGGGTGAATGGTGTACCCAGTGGTTTTGGAACCGCATATTGGGAGAATGGAAAGAAAAAATATGAAGGGGAATATAAAGATGGGGAACGTCATGGCCAAGGCACCATGTATTATGAAAGTGGCTCTCCAAGATACAAGGGAGAATTCGAGAATGATCATTTCACTGACCAGGGAACAGAGTATAGGGACTATGGTTTGAGGTATGTAGGCAGAGTTCAAGAAGAAGGAATTCTTGGTCAAGGAGTTGAATACTATGACAATGATAGGGTCAAGTATGAAGGAGAGCACGAGAATGGAATTGCCCAAGGCCAAGGCGTGATGTATTATGAAAGTGGTAATGTTGGTTATAAAGGAGAATGGAAAGACGGATTGGCTCATGGTCTAGGAACTTTCTATTTTGAAAGCGGAAATATCGGATATGAGGGAGGAGTGAAGGACTGGGATGCCCATGGCCAAGGCACCAGTTACTACGAAAATGGAAATAGAGAGTATACCGGTGAATGGAGAAACGGAAGACACAGCGGCCAAGGTACTAAGTACTATGAAGATGGCACTACGTATGAAGGTATGTGGGCAGAAGGTAAAATTCATGGCGAAGGGATAGAGTATTATAAAAATGGCAATATTTGGTATCAGGGAGAATACTACTATGGATTTCGTCATGGTCAAGGAGCTTTGTATAATGAAGACGGGAGCCTTGATTTTGAAGGCGTATTCAAGGATGGTAGACCAATGAGATAAATTTCTTGCACATCTTATTGACGACTGTCTGATGATATGTTAAGATTTGCTTAATTGAATATGTGAGCGATAATTCGTTAGCGTATAATGAAGAAAACGGGTTTAGCTTTCCTTTAAAAGAGGATAGCTATGCCCGTTTTTTGTATCTATTCATTTGATTTGATCAAGAAAGAGGAGTTTATGGAAGAGAAGAAACCACTTATATTGTTGGTGAATGATGACGGTATATTGTCGCCGGGATTGAAAGCACTGGCAGAAGCTGTCGTTGATTTTGGAGATGTTCTGATCGTGGCACCCATGGAACAACAAACTTCGATGGGGAGATCCTATCCGAGAAGAGACAGGCTGGGTGTAATTGACAAAGTACCTGCAAACATTTTTGGAAAAGGATGCAGGGCATATTCAGCCGTTGCATCACCGGCATACTGTGTTGCATACGCAGTGATGGAAATCACCGATCGAAAGCCTGATTTATGCATCAGTGGCATCAATTACGGAGAGAATCTAGGAAAAACACTGTCATACAGTGGTACTGTTGGAGCGGTGCTTCAGGCAGCAGACTTTGGGATTCCGTCGATAGCCATATCCCGACCTTCAAAGTTAAGTGAGATAAACGGTGAATATGCAGAACTGGATTGGTCCCTTGCCCAAGCAGCGGTCAGGTATTGGACGTGCAAAGTATTACAAGAAGGCATACCCATGGGAGCGCCGATACTGAATATCAATGTTCCGGAGAATGCGGTGAAACCAAGTGATTATCGATACACCTTTCAAAGCAGCCAAGATATGTTCGGTTTTGTGAAAAGTGGAAGCAGAGACTTTTCCAAACCCTATCCATTGGCTTCAAGAAAAAGGGAGACCTTTGATGACATAGAAACGGGTAGTGATATACATGCGGTGTGTGTGGAACGGATCATATCAGTGACACCGATAGAGTGTGATTTTACACTGAAAAGAAGTGAATGGGCAACAAAGATGTTTACAGAATGAACTTACATGATGTGATTTGAAATGCATCAGGTTCCACTTTTGATATGTTATAATGATAGCATGCCAAAGTGGAATTATTGAAACCTGCTAATGCATATTGCCGTAATTAGAGTCCGAGATGATTATATTGTACTTGACTTAAAGAGGAGAAAAGTGTATGAAAGATATCGTAGGAATATTGAAAGACAATCCGATTATTCTAAGTGTCAATGATGATGAATCCCTTGAACTTGCCATCGAAGTAAAGCAAAAGTTGTAATGACTCTTTATGGCGACGTAGTCAATATCATAGATATCATTGAAAAGCTAAGAGAGGCCGGAAAAATTGTGATGGTCAATATTGACCTGATTGCAGGATTCGCACCCAAAACCAGTGTGATAGACTATATTGAGAAATTCACACATGCAGAAATTGTTGTCAGTCAAAGGGCTTCATTGTTGAGATATGCCAAAGACAGAGGCTTTATAACGATGCACAGATTCTTTATCGTCGATTCACATGCATATCGATGTATAGGAAAACAGCTGAAAATCAGTCGGGCTGATTTGGTGAATATAGCCCCTGGCTGGAGCCAAGTGATTGCATGGGCAGTTGAACAATATGATATCAATGTTGTCGCTTCCGGATTGATTACGACGCTTGAAACTGTAAATGACAATCTAAAAGCCGGCGCTATCGCCATATGTTCAACAAACAAGGATGTCTGGAAGTTGCCGACAGACAAGGTGAGACAATAATATGAAGCTTGATATTAAGAGGTTGACTCAAGAGAGGCTTGAGGATTATCTTCATTTTTTTGATGAGGTGGCATTTTGTGACAACCCGGAATGGGCAGGGTGTTATTGCTGCTTCTTCTACTATTCTGATGATGAGTATTGGATCGGTTTGAAAAAAGAAGAAGTAAGAGCGATTGCGGTACAGAAAATCAAGGAAGGATCATTAAATGGCTTTTTATCCTATATTGATGGTCAACCAGTAGGTTGGTGCAATGCAGATGTGGTTACAAATTACGAGCGGATTATAGAAGACACAAGCATACCGCAAAATGAGAATTTGAAAACAGGGGCACTCGTATGCTTTGTTGTGGATCACCGTCATAGGGGAAAAGGCGTTGCGACTGCACTGGTGAAACGGATTTGTGAGGAATTCGCAAAAGAGGGTTATGACCAGATTGAAGCTTACCCGGCAAAAGGCGCCAGTACGGAAGCGGAACTGTATCATGGACCGGTAAACATGTATCTGGACCAGGGTTTCGTTATCGCAAATGAATTGGAAGATAAGTATGTGCTCAGAAAAGTTCTCTGAGTATAGTAAGGGTCAGGAAGGTCCCATATCTGAACAATAAGGTGTCCGACGCCAACAAACATCAATATCCTGAAGCGTCCGACACCATACTACAGCACAGAAACTGATCAATAACTGATTGGATCTGAGAAAATCCACATTATAGATGACTCCAAACCATTTGTCCTTCAAGGGGTTGAAGTTGTGTGATGTTGATATCCACAATCGATGCTTTCTTCAGATGAATGGACTGACTGCAGATGTTTGTGTACCACTCTTCCAAGGAAGGGTTGTGGCCTACGATGATGATGGTTGCTTCTTGAGGAGTGTTGAGCAAGACAGACTGTAATTCTTCATAATCGCCTGTGGCGATACAATCCAACTTCTTAATGGAACCGAGATTCATAGTGTCTTGCAGGAGTGATGCGGTTTCAACTGCTCGAATGAGTGGGCTTGACCATATCTGGCTGTTTCCATTCCTCCCAATATGCTCGGACAGGACTTTGGCTGCTGAGCTGACGTTATCGATGCCTTTTTGGGTTAACTTTCTGTCTTTGTCATCAAGTCCGTATCTTCGATCTTCTGCATTACCATGGCGAAACAATATCAGATTCATAAGATCCCTCCTTTTTCATGCTAATATAATTATATAGCAAATGTCAGTGGTGAACAATATAGGTAAATATTGTGCTAATCATGCGACTCTTGTCATGTTTCAAAATCCTGTGATGATGTAATATGACATTACAAAATAAATTTAAAGGAGTCGTGTTATGGAACAGAATATGATTATGGAAAAACACATGGATGCCACTCTTCCATCAAGGGAAAGAGCTCAGTTGCTGTTGGATCAGTTATCCTTGGAGGAAAAAGTGTTTCAGCTGGGCAGCACAATCTATGTGGGTGAGGACCATAGAGACAGGGAGACCCAATTGCCCTATGGCATCGGTCAGGTAGCCATTTATGGTGGCCTGCCTACGAAAGAAGAGAACATCGATTTCATCATCAATCTGCAAAAGGAAATCATGGAGCAGAGCCCACATGGTATACCTGCTGTGTTTCATATTGAAGCTCTGTCAGGCGGTGTGATGGCGGAAGCAACCACTTTCCCCACGGCCATAGGTCTTGGTGCAAGTTGGGACTGTGAAGCTGTGAAAGAGATGAGTAAAGTGGTGTCAGAGCAGGTCAGAAAGACTGGTATCCATCAGACTTTGTCTCCGGTTCTGGATGTAGCCAGAGATTATCGCTGGGGGCGTATCAGCGAAACTTTCGGTGAGGACCCAACATTGATTTCGCAGCTGGGATGTGCATATGTTGAAGGTTTCCAAGGTGATGACCTTTCTGAAGGTGTCGCCTGTACGGCCAAGCATTTCTTGGGATACGGCAATACTGAAGGTGCCTTGAATATGACGCGTTCGGTAATAACAGAGAATGAACTGCGGGAAGTGTATGCCAAGCCGTTCGAAGCTGCCATCAGACAAAGTGACATCAAATCGGTGATGAATTCATATTCGTCATATAATGGAGAACCGATTGTTTCATCACAAAAGATCATGCGTCATTTATTGAGAGACCAGCTGGGCTTCAACGGTCTGACGATTACGGATTACGGTTCTACGACCAGATTGCCACAGGTGTTCAAAACCGCAGCTGATAATACAGATGCAGCAATCGCTTGTCTTAGAGCCGGTATTGATACAGAATGCCCTGCACCTATCGCTTATATGAATCTGATCGGTGCGGTTCGTGAAGGAAAGGTTGAAGAGTCGCTTGTTGACGAAAGTGCACTTAGAGCTTTGACACTGAAATTTGAGCTTGGCCTGTTTGAGTCACCATATCCGAATCGTAATGAGGGATTGGAGACCTATGGAACAGACGACAGGAAGATGTTGGCTAAAGACATTGCGAAGAAGAGCGTAGTGCTGACGAAAAATGAAGGCTTATTGCCGATCAACCCGGATGTGAAGAAAATTGCTGTTATCGGCCCCTGCGGCGACAGTATCCGAAGTTTCTATTCAACATATAGCTATGGCGGTTTGACCGAAATACTGGATATCAAGAAAAAGTTCAAAGATATGGATATGGCGATAGCCGGTGTTTCTGATACCATGGCGGCGATTCGACAGCCGGAGTTGGATGAACAGCATCTTGAATCCATCCTTAAGATGCAGTATCCTGATTCCAGCTCGGTTTTCGAAGCACTCAGAGAAGATGGGCGTTATGAGGTTTCCTACCATAAGGGATGTCATATCAAGAAAGATGAAGAATACATTGAAGAGGCCGTAACCTTGGCTGAGTCCTGTGATCTGGTGATCATGGCAGTCGGCGGAAGAAACGGCTGGGGATTCGCCTGTACGACCGGAGAAGGCATAGACACCACTGATATTACATTGACAGGTCATCAAAGCGAACTGATCAAGGCGGTGCATCAAGCCAATGAGTCCGTAGTACTGCTGCATTTTGACGGTCATCCCATTGTGGATTCTTATGCGTATGACAATATCCCTGTAATTATGGAATGCTGGCTGCCGGGTGAAATGGGTGGTTTGGCCATCAAGGACGTACTTGTCGGTGATTCGAATCCGGGAGGCAGGTTACCGATAACGGTCCCGAGAGATGTGGGGCAGACACCGATGTATCACTATCATTATAATGGCAGTGGCTATAAGGCCCTTCAGCTTGGCGGTGTTAATCCTGATGGATACATCAACACTTCAGCAACACCACAGCTGCCTTTCGGACATGGACTCAGCTATACCAGTTTTGCCTACAGTAACTTCGATGTAACATTAAAAGGGACGGATTTCAATCCTGTCGCAGTATTGACTTGCAAGGTTACCAATACAGGCGATGTCGATGGTGATGAGGTTATTCAGATCTATGGTTCCGACCTCGTATCAAGCTGCATCAGACCGAATCAGGAACTGCTTGGATTCAACAGAATTCATTTGAAGAAAGGTGAGTCAAAGCTTGTTCGGGCAACGATTGACATGACACAGTTCGCATATCTGTATCAGGGAGAATGGATCCTTGAGAAAGGGAAATTCAAGATCTGGATTGGTAAAAATGCTGATGATATAATCTCAGAAGAAGAGGTTGTAGTGGACAAGGACTACTGGATCAGCAGAGAAGAAAGACGGTATTTTGCAGAGATGGTCGTGGAATAATCACAATAAGAATAGGAACGGAAAAGAGATACCGGCTAATCAGCCGGTATCTCTTTTTTGCTAGTCAACATTTCCTTGATATATGCGGTCATTGCAATATAAGCAGTAGTGATAATCGTTGTTACAAGGATATGATGCACGACGACAGTCGCGGAAATTGCAGGTATCGTCAGTATGGTGAGTGTCAAAAAGGTTGAACGGTTAATGATCCAGGGCAACCATTTGTTGATGCTGCAGATTAAGAGCAGCATAGGTATCAAGATGATACCGGCCAGTCCAAACCCTGGTGCAGACATGAGATTGACACAGAGGATACCGAATAGCACACCCGGTAGGATTTCTTCATAAACGGGTTTGAATTCCGCCTTGGCGACCATACCCCAGTACCATAGGATCGCAAACCCAAACCAGAGTGTATGCGATCCCGTAAATGTGATGATACCTGCCAGACCGGCCAGGTAAATGACAATGCAGAAGATGAGTCCAAGTTGTAATATGATTTTTTTCATAATTCCTCCTATAATCAGGGGTTGACAGGTTCCAGCACAGCGACATCAAAACCGTTTAGACGGAGTGTATCTGTACATGACTGTTGATTCAAGAGATTCCTATAAGTAGCGTTCAGCTCTACTTCTTTGGGGGTTGGATGATGGTTCAGGATATAAAGATAAATCCGTTCTCCGATTTGTTTTCTGACTGCTTCAATGCCTTGATGCTGGCTGGGTAGATTAGCTGTCAAACCAATCTGTTCAGTAATTTCTTCCATTAGGTTAGTCAGGCCATCAGTGTCCATGTTGGCTCCGATGTACGTTACGGTACCTGCACCATAAGTGTTTTCGGTAACTGCGTCAAATCCCTTGAACTGACTGCTGTCGTAAGTGGCTATGGTTTGGGCGGTTTCAGTTTCTATCCTGTCACACCAGATGGATGCGTTGTATGTTCGGTCCCGTCCGTCATCAAAGTATTTCGCACAAAGGGGTCATAGTCAGTGACGGTGATGCCGCAAAGATCCTTGAAGTAGCCAGGAAAAGACTGAGTAGTAATTGAATTGTTCTTATGTCTTGTACCGGATAGAAAAGTCAACAGAAGATGTCCGCCTTTGGAACAGTAATCCTCCAGTTTCGTACGGAGATTTTCGTCTACAATGTTCAATGCAGGGGCGATGACCAGTTCATAATTGGAGAGGTCGGCATCCGTGGATACGATATCAACATTGTAATGAAGGTTTACCAGGGAAGTGTAATAGCCTAGAAGCAGCTCGTTGTAACTGAACCCGAACGCATGTGGAGTCAGTTTGTGTCCCCAAATGTTGTCATAATCAGTGATGATGGCAATAACTGATGTGTTTGAGGATGCCTCTATCAAATCACTGATTCCCTGAAGTTCTTTACCGGTCTTGCGTATCTCTTCATAACGGTCTCTAGGTATTCCATCGTGATCCAGTATTCCGTACCAGTACTGTTCTGCACCTATGGTCGATGCTCTCCATCTGAAATACATGAGACCTTCAGCGCCATGTGCGGTAGCTTGGTGGCTCCACAGTCTTATCTGTCCAGATGTGGTATTGCCAAAACAAAGATTCCATCCCGGTCTTCCACTTTGCTGCTCCATTATCCAGAAGTTTTTTCCTTTTAATCCCCTTGTATGATCAAGGCAGAAAGCCGCAGCCTGATGCATGTGCGCCGGATTCTTTATCCTGAACTGTAGTGGTGAAGGATAATTATCCAGGGAAACGATATCGAGTTCTTTGGAGAACTCATAGTAATCGATATCATCGAAAACAAGATGCTGCATCGTATTATGAGTGACAAGCTGTCGTGTGCTGCCCTTGATCAATGCTATCTGTCTGTTCTGATAGTCGACTGCTGCATCGGAGGAGAAGCGTTTGAAATCGAGCATCAGGCCTGGATTGAATGCACAGATCTTATCGTTCTCAATGGTGCCGAACCTTGGGAGGGATACCGACTCAAAGGAGTTGTATGTTTGACTCCAGAAAACAGTTCCCCATTCTTTGTTCAAGGTATCGATTGAGATGTATTTGATCCTAAGCCATTCCTGAAATGCACTCTCGCAGTGATGGCAATAACAGTAGGTAGAATCGTGTGCGCCGATTTCATTGTCGGTTTGCCATGCTCGGACATAAGAATTATCCTTATAATGTTTAACCATCCGGTTGATTATTCTTGTCATGTACTTGTCAAAAACAGGATTGTTGTGGCATCTGTGATGCCTGTTCCCAAATCCTCTTGTACGGCCTTCACGGTCAATGGGGAGAATTTCCGGGTGAAGATCGATGAGCCATTTAGGTGGTGCGGCAGTAGGGGTGCCCAGTATCGTATAGATACCGGCTTCACCCAAAAGATTGACCACCTCATCCAGCCATGTAAAATCAAAGTGGTTGTCCTGTGGTTCAAGAAGCGACCACGCGAATTCGGCCATTCGTACCTGATTGATACCAGCTTCTTTCATCAACTGAATATCAACGGACAGACGATCAGGTGACCAGTGTTCAGGGTAATAATCTGTTCCAAATAACATAAAAATGCTCCTTCCAATGAATTTGATTTGATTATAGTCCTAAACCGGCTGAATAAGTAGTATAATATTTGTAGGGGCAGGAGAATATGGTTAATGACTGCGGCTTACCATCCAGAAAACACTGTGCTGGAATAACAAATATCGTGATGGTTACAAAGCTTGTTTGGATATATGATTAAGGCATCAAATATTTAAGGAAGGTGTAATCATGAATAAGAAAGTAAAAGTATCGGGAGAGCGTCAAGTTGGCAAATGGAGAATTGGCTCTATGCATTTTCGGGGTTTGGAGTCAATGTACTATTTGGTATGCCGATGATGTTCATGTTGATCTATTATACGGATGTGTTTGGAATTTCGGCATCTGTGGTGGGGACTCTGTTTCTATTAGCCAGACTGTGGGATGCCGTCAATGATCCTATGATGGGCGGTTTATGGATAAAACCAGTACGAAGCTTGGCAAGTGCAGACCATACCTGATTTTTGGACCGATCCTTCTTGGGGTGATTTTTGTATTGATGTTTTCAGGCCCTCAAGGGCTTAGCAGTACGGGAAGGATTGTGTTTGCATATGTCACATACATACTTTACGGTATGGCGTATACGCTGGTGGACATTCCGGGTCATGCATTGGCATCAAGGATGACATCGCTTAATCATGAAAAGACAAAAGTGATGACACTAAGACGTGTGGTGGCGAATTTCGGTATGCTTGTTGGGGCAGGTGCAGTCATTCCGCTAGTTGGGCTGCTGGGAAGAGGCAATCAGAGTAAAGGTTACATGATGACCGCAGCGGTGTTCGCGGTGATTGCTGTTGTACCAATCATCTTATCGGGAATTACAGCTAAAGAAAGAGTGGAAGAAACGAAAGACCATCAGAAATTCCAGTTCAAGGAGTTGTACTCCCTTTTGAAGAGCAACGTACCACTGTTGATTACTGTGCTTGTTTTTATCGTGAACCAGATAGCGATGTCCATCAAAACGGCAGCAATGGCATACTATTTCACTTACAATGTCGGAAGGGTTGAACTGATTGCAATAGTCAGCGGAATATCCCTCATATTCACAATTGTCGGGACGGCAATGATACCTATGGTGACAAGGCGGTTAGGCAAGAAGAATGCTATGATAGTTGCCATGGCTGTTATTGGTGCAACATCATTCGGTCTTGCGATGACACCGGTACAAAGTGTGGTCCTCATACTTGTATGGTTTGTTCTGAACAGTTTCGCCGCAGGCTTCGGTCTGGCAATGCCGTTTATCATTGCAATGGATGCAGTGGAATACGGTGAATGGAAGACCGGTAAACGTACAGAGGGTATAATATTCTCTCTGATGACATTCGGTACGAAACTGGCAGGAGCCATAGGTGGAGCAATGCTTGGATACATACTGGAATATACCGGTTACGTGGCGAATCAAACTCAATCAGCAATCGCACTTAAGGGAATACTGTTCTCTATGGCCATTTTCCCGATCATCGTATCCGTTATTGGAATTCTGCTGATGAGATGCTATAGCTTGACAGATGAGAAGCTGGAAATCATAACATCGGAACTGGAAGCCAGAAAAACATCTGCATGTATGCAGTGATTGTGGGAATTTTGTTGTAACGGCGAATCGGTTTGATGGTATATTGGTTATAGGGTGTGATCGAATGAATGATGGGTATATGAATAATATCAGAGAGAAGTGTGATTTGCTTCATAAAAGCATTCTGGTAGAACTGAATATCTATGATAAAGGATTCAATCCTGTCGACCAGTATAGACAACATGAAATACCGATGTTCCTTAGTGACTACGTTAATGCCGGTTTGGCAGAGATAAGACAAAGTATAGAAGAGAAAGGGACTGACAAGGTCTATTATTTCACCAACAGTATCATGATGACTTTCATCTGTTTGGGACTGTTGAATGATGATGGACTTCAAGGGTATATCGTCGTCGGACCATATCTGTCATCTACAGACTATCAGCGGATGCTGAGAGAAATGATACATACCTGCAGACTTCCATTGGACAGTCTGCAGGTGCTTCAACATTATTATGAGAGCATTCCAATGATTCAGTCGCCGCAAAAGGAATTCCTCGGTCAGTTGATCCACAATACGTTGGTGAATGAACTGATCAGTCAGCAGGCCCAGACTGAGCTCAATGAAGAGGAGGGTTTGACGAAGCTGATCAAATCCTGGCATTACGAGGAGAACATCACTGCACTCAAGCTTCATAAACGATTTGAGGAAAAACTGGTCTTTGCGATAGAGCGGGGGCTGACAAAAGAAGCCCTGGCTTTGCATAATCAAAGGGATTTCAGCATCGAGAGCATCATGTATATAAACAATTCCATCAGGAACGGCAAGAATATTCTGATGGTTGCCAATACCCTTTATTCAAGAGCAGTCAATAGGGGTGGTGTCAGTTTGACATATGCAGACAGTCTTTCATCTAAATTCATCGTTCTCATTGAACGTGCCAAGACATTGGAAGAACTGCAGCAATTATCGAAGAAGATGATCATGGACTACTGTGAGTGTGTCAACCGTTTCGCCATCAAGGGATACACACCGATTATCAGACAGGTCATGGATCATATACAGCAGCACCTGCAAGAGGAAATCTCATTGATGACGGTGGCAGAACATCTGAACATCAACAAAAGCTACTTGTCTAAATTATTCAAAGATGAAGTCGGAAAAACCATTACGGATTATATCCACATGGAAAGAATCAAGAGGGCATGCTATATTCTGGAATACGAACACATGAGTATGACTGAAATAGCCTCGATCGTGGGATATAATGATCCGAATTATTTTACTCGGGTGTTTAAGAAGTATAAAGGCATAACCCCCACGGATTATCTGAAGCATACGATTTGAAGTGGATGACAGGATAAGATGATTTCAACTGTAGAGGAGTCAATAAGATGCTTGGAGCAATCATTGGTGATGTAGTCGGTTCAATCTATGAGCGGAACAATATCAAGACTAAAGACTTTCCATTATTCAGCAACAGATGTTTCTTCACTGACGATACAGTCATGACTGTAGCAGTAGCGGAGGCAATCATGGATGGCGGCAAAGAGGAAGACTTCGTCGCATCCATGAAAAATATGGGAGAAAGTATCCGGACAGAGGCTACGGAAGAAATTTCAGGAAGTGGTTGATGTCAAGCAGTTCATCTCCCTATGGAAGTTTTGGCAATGGAGCTGCCATGAGGGTTTCATCTGCGGCTTGGCTTGCAGATAGTCTTGAAAGCGTAGAGAGTCTTGCTGAACGCTCGGCGAAGGTGACGCATAATCATCCCGAAGGAATAAAAGGAGCGAAAGCGACTGCAGCTGCAATATTCCTTGCAAGGGCTGGCAAATCAAAGAATGAGATCAAAGAGTATGTTGCTAAGACCTATGGCTATGACTTGAACCGGACATTGGATGTAATCAGACCGAATTACTCATTTGATGTTAGTTGCCAGGGATCGGTTCCTGAAGCAATCATTGCGTTCCTGGAAAGCGATGGTTTTGAAGATGCAATAAGAAATGCCATTTCCATAGGAGGAGATAGTGATACATTGGCCGCAATCACTGGGAGCATCGCTGAGGCTGCGTATGGCATACCAAAGGACATTGAGGAAGCGGTAAATGGATACCTGGACGAACTCTTGATTCAAAAATACAGGGAATTCATAGACCACATTACCGGATGAAATGAAAAACATATTGAGCAATGACGAGTCTGATTCGATTGGAAATCAGGCTTTTTTTGCGATATGACTAGGCATCCCAATTGAGATGCTATAAACTGTTTGTATAGGTATTTTTTTTCCCATGGCAAGAGAAGTACAAGAAGAGGATCAGAATATGAGACGCAGCAGTGAAGAGAAATCCACAACAATAAATACGGAGCAAATCGAGAAGAGAAATTTCCTGCCCCTAACGATAGAAGGCGCCATATTCACTTTGGGTATTGTCTTCTTGAATCAGGACGGTGTGATTTCGGTTTTTATCGATTCCTATAGTGGTCGTATGGAGCTTGTGGGGCTGGCGGTGACCATCAAGTTGTTTCTGGGAATGGCTCCCCGGATATTGGTCGGTCCGCATGTGTCCCGTATTAAGAACATACCTGAATTCACCTTTCAGGTCATGTTGGTGACCCGTGCAGCTCCTATCCTGATAGCGCTGGCCCTGATTCTTGGCCCTCCAACAAACTTCTTAATGACTGTTTTTTTCATTGCCTATGGAATTCTTTGGTTGGGCCATGGCATCATCGTTGTGACGTGGATTGACATCTTCGGACGAACGATATCAGGGCGTAATCGTGGAAGGATGCATGGATATCAGCAGGTCTTGGGAGGCATTGGAGGCATTGGAGCCGCGCTGATCATCAAGCAGCTGCTGGATCATCCGACATTGGCTGTGAATTACAAGTTCGGAGCAATCTTTGCCATTGCAGGCCTTGTTTGTGCTCTTTCAGCACTGCCGATGCTGATTGTCCGGGATCTGGAACGGCCTGAGTCCAATAGATCAATGAATTACCGCAATTATTTTAAAAGTCTGACAGCATTGTTCTACCATAAAAAGGAGTATAGACGTATGGTGGGATCGATGGTTCCTGCCAGGATCGCTTTACTTGCGAATCCTTTCATCATTCTTGCAGCAAGAAACATCATTGGACTTGATGAGAGAATGATATCGACTTTGATTTTTTTACAAATCGTTGGAGGACTCGTTGGAGGATTGATATGGGGAAGCATCAGTCACCGAATGGGGAATCAGGAAGTGATTTTGCCTCCAGCTTGACCACTTTTATAAGCATGGTCGCAATATTGGTTGGTATGGTTACATCCCAGTATACGTTGGCTATGATTCTTGCTGCTGCAGCAAATTTCCTGAGCGGCATGAATAATCTTTCCTGGATCGGTTATGGAAACTATGCCATTGATGTTGGTACAAACGACGAGAAAACCAATTTGGTGATTCTTAATGGTATAGCAACTATTCCGGTTTCGATTCTGGGTCTTTTTGTAGGGGGATTGACAGAGTACTATGGTTTTGGCATAACCTTTGTGATGGCTGCCGCTTTAAGCCTTGTTGCCTTATGGGTGTCCATCAGGCTGCCTAAGATCGATCATTGAAAAATGATGGTCACAGGACAATTTGTGCTTAACTAAGAAATTGCTCTGAAAGAGTCAATTTCTGGCTGGTCGTAACCTTCGGTTACTGCTCGCCTATGCGTCCTAGTCGACATCCGGAACAATCCGCCGAAGGCGGAACCGAGTGTGTGAAACACACTCTTTGTTCTGAAAATGGATGTTTACAGCAGGGATTTCAAAATACCCTCTAAAGGGATTAGTCAAAGAAATCATAGAAAATTGTAAAAAAATTGCAAGCTATTGTAAATATATACAAAGCTACGTGGAATTTGGCCTTTGAAATATGGCAGAAACATACATAAATAAACTTTATTAACTAAAAACATTGACAATGTGGACAAATGATCATATAATATAACCATAACAAAATAACTGCAAGCGTGTTACTGATTCGATCAGGCATGAACTTATTATAGAAGGGATTTACCTATTCTATTGAGTTCGTGCCTTTTTATTGTCTATCACAGCAGATCAGTTGATGATAACCGAGATCAAGACACACATGCTTCCAGAAATAAAGTTCAGAAAACGGAACATCAGA
>LQAG01000037.1_pt1 | contig 78034 bp, 99 predicted proteins | sample 1535801 | NCBI WGS metagenome assembly LQAG01 (sample SAMN04331584, study PRJNA305678) | bioreactor metagenome | isolation source: bioreactor_3 inoculated with Wadden Sea sediment 1st replicate of a... | place: Germany:Bremen
AGAGATAAGTTGGATTAGAAAAGGAGATCGGTATGAAAAAAATATTAGCTTTTACAATTGCAACAATGATGGTGTTAAGTATAGCTGGATGTCAGTCATCAACTCAAGAGGGTGCAGTAGAAGAAGAAATGAAGAGCCCATTTGCATCATTAGAGGAAACAGATGAATATATATTTGTATTGGCACTGCAAAATATTGAATACTTCAATGCTCATAAGTATATGTGGGATAAAATTGGTGAAGATTTTGGGGTTAAAACCACAATCGTGGGACCTTCGGATATGGATGTCAACCAAACAGCATCTGCCATAGAACAAGCGATTGCAAAAAATCCAAAGGGTATCATTACCTGGGGATTTGATCCGGGAATGGAATCAGCTGTAAATAACGCTATTGAAGCCGGAATTCCAGTAGTACCAATCATTGGTGACTTAGCTGGATCTAACAGAAATACTTATGTTGGTTCAAGCCAATATGAATTGGGGTACATGGGAGGAAAGGCGCTTGCTTCTGAGATTGACAATAGTGGTCAGGTGGCTGTGCTTACACTTCCTGGTGTTGGACAGTTTGATGACAGAGAAGAGGGCTTCAGAGCTGCAATTGATGATATCAATTCAGAGGGCGGTACCATTGAAATCGTTGCAGTTGGGGATACCAAGGCTGATATTGCTGAAGCGCTAAAAGCCGGCAAAGATATTATCAGCTCCCAACCGAATCTGGTAGGATTCTTCGGTACGGACTCGACAGCTGCTTTTGGTGCAGTCAATGCTGTTAAAGAATCCGGTAAAGTCGGTGAAATTAAGATTGTTGGTATGGATAGAAACTCCGACATTCTCCAAGAAATCAAAGAGGGCAACATTTCAGGTACCATAGCACAAAATGATGCAGCAGCTGTATACTGGGCATTCTTGGCTCTTGTAAGCGAAATGCACTATTCGATACCATTGACTTCAGATAATGAGGCAGCAGATGCCTTTGCAGGTCCTTCATCAGTTTATATGAAGCCAAACTACGTGAGTTCTGAAGATGTGGAATTCTATCTGAACGCTAATGAGATATATGCAGAATAATTGTTTTGAGGGGTTGATTCAACCCCTCAATCAACTAAATGCAATAAGGAGTATGGTATGACAGATATTTTAAAAGTAGATGAACTAAGAAAAGAATATCCAGGTGTTTTAGCAGTTAACGGTTTGGGTTTTAGTTTGAAACAAGGTGAAGCATTGGCTTTATTAGGAGAAATGGTGCCGGGAAATCAACAACAATAAAAATGATATCAGGTGTTGAACGACCTGATTTTGGCAGTATAAAAGTCGATCAAGTTGAGTATAGTTTCCACAATCCCCATGAAGCTGCAGACGCAGGCATAGGTGTGGTTTTTCAAGAATTGTCTTTGGTTGGATCATTAAGTATCGCAGAGAATATTTATATGAATCGACAACCGATCAATAAATACGGACTGATTGATTATCCTAAATTATATGAAGATACAAAAGAGATTTTGAAGATTTTCAATCTGGAATTAAAGCCACAGACAAAGGTTTCGCGGCTTTCTGCTGGGAATAGGCAAATTGTTGAGATACTGAAAGCCATATCTCAAGATCCTAAAATCTTGATTTTGGATGAACCAACGAGTTCACTGACAGATGTGGAAATTCATGAGTTGTTTCAAGTTATTGATAAATTAAAGATGGAAGGCATGTCATTCATCTATATCTCCCATAAATTGAATGAAGTCTTTCGATTATGTGAACATGCAGTCATTATGCGTGACGGTCAATTCGTTGCAAGTGAACGTGTTGAGAATTTAACTGAGGAACAGATAGTGAAGTTAATGGTAGGTCGTGAAATCAAAGATTTGTTTGGGGCATATGATGAAAGGTACTTGACGACTAAAGAGAAAATCAGAATAGAGAACTTCTCGAAAGACGGTGAATTCAATCAGATTTCGCTGCATGTCAGTGAAGGTGAAATTCTTGGTGTATTCGGATTAATAGGCGCAGGAAGAACAGAGCTGGCAGAAAGTATCATTGGACTTAGACATAAAGATGAAGGCAAGGTCTTTGTGAATGGCAAAGAGATTAGTATTCATAATACAAGGGAAGCAATTGATTCTGGAATAGGTTATGTTACAGAAGATAGAAAGCAACTTGGTTTATACCTTGATAAATCAATAAAGGAAAATTTAGTTGTCAATAATCTTGATAGATTTACGAAATTCAATGCTTTGGATGAATACAGTATCGTTGATTATTCAGAAGAACAAGTAAATAAATACTCTGTGTCGGCCTATTCCATTCATCAGGAAGTCGGAAATCTATCAGGAGGTAATCAACAAAAAATCCTCCTTGCCATGTGGTTGGAACTTAATCCTGAAGTCATGATTTTTGATGAACCCACAAGAGGTGTTGACATAGGTGCCAAATCAGAAATATATTCTGCTATAAGGAATTATACCATGAACGGCAAAGGAACCATCGTTATATCGTCTGAATTACCGGAGTTGATGGGGCTGTGTGACCGGATACTTGTAATGAAGAATGGCATAATGGTGGGCGAAGTGAATAGTAGTGATTTTAGCGAAGAAAGAATCGTTGGATATGCCACTGGCGTATACCAATAGTAAAGGTGGCAATATGAAAAAAGTAAATAAGTTAATAAAAATAATTCTAGGCAGCCGGGAATTAAGCTTAATTATTGTTCTTATACTGGGTTCGATAATAATGGGTATTTCATCGCAACACTTTCTGAAATTTGCGAATTTGACTTCAATCCTATTAGGACTGACAGTTGAAGGGGTTATGGTTATAGGTATGTCATTGCTGCTGATTTCCGGCGGCTTGGACCTTTCGATAGGTTCAACCATGACTTTGACTGGAGTTGTTACTGGATTATGTATGAGTCAGTCGATTCCTATATCATTATCCATAATCATTGGATTGGGAGTAGCTCTGTTAGTTGGATTAATCAATGGAGTGCTTATAGCGCGCATAAGTTTGAATCCTTTTATTACAACACTAGGTATGTCAATTGCCGTGAGGGGATTTCTCCTCATCATTTCAGACGGTAAGGCAGTCCTCAATCTACCCGATGCTTTCAATGTTATTGGTCGGGGGAAATTGTTTGGTATTCAATATCCCATATATGTTATGATTTTATTAGTAATAGTTATGGACTACGTTATCAAGAAGAATAAATACTTCAGACAAAGCTATTATGTTGGTGGAAATGAAAAGGCAGCCAAGTTGAATGGTATCAATGTAATGAAAGTGAAACTCCTCAATTATATGCTGATGGCACTGCTGGCAGGTGTTGTAGGTATCATGATCACTGCAAGGTTTGGATCTGCGTCGGTGACGATTGGGCAAAATACGGCATTGAATGTAATCACAGCAGCAATAATCGGTGGCGCCAGTCTGAACGGTGGTAAGGGTACAGTGTTTGGTGCCTTTCTGGGAGCTATGTTTTTACAGGTGTTATCCAGCTCTTTGAACTTGCTAGGTGTTGATATCAACTATCAAGCTTCATCACCGGATTGATACTTATCTTTGCAATCATAATGGATGTTGTGAATGATAAAGGTTTTATAAAAACTAGAAAAAGCAAAGTAGTCAAAAGTTGAGTTCAAGTACAGGAACGGGTCAATTTGACTAAGAAAGGTAAGTGAAATATGCAAAAGATATCAAAACTGAAGAAGTTCATGAAAGTAAATGGAATTGATATTTGTATCTTCAAACATGCTGAAAATGTTTGCTTATTTTCTGGATACTGGCCGCGTAATGGATGTTCATATTTTGTAGCGGGGGTAAACAGCAATCCTATGATTGTTGCTCCACAAGGCGATCAGGATGACCCAAAGCTGGGCAGGATAGAAGATGTAAGACAATATGGTTTCATCAGGATTAAAGATGGTAATCATTTAGACAATATTCAAAAAATACTTGAAGAATACAAAGAACAAAACAGCATTCCAGATGGCGCAAGAGTAGCTATGGATTTCGGATTTGAAGTGATGGGTGTACCCATATGCTCTGGGGAAATATCAGTTATTGGAGATGCAACACTCCAGGTCATTAAGAGATCATTTTTAACTGAGGACATTGTCAGTGCAAAAGACGGTATTGCGTATATCAGAGCGATCAAAGAACCTGAAGATATTCAGAAGCTCGAGACAGTCAATGAACTTGGCATCATGGCATGCAAATACTTTGAAGAAACTGTAAAACCCGGTGAACGTGAGATCGATATTGCGGCAAAAACCGAAGCATACTTTGCGATGACGGCAGCAGGCTACAAAGGCAGTCGATATGGTAAAGCATGGGTGCAGATCAGTTCCGGAATCAAGACAGGAAATGAAGCTTGGTTTGCTGGAGTGGTTTCCGAGGATAGAGTAATTCAACCAGGTGATATGGTCATGCTTGAAATGGGAGCAGTTGTCGATGGATACTGGTGTGATTTGACTCACGTATGTGTAGCTGGAGAAGCCAGCCCAATTCAAAAAGAAATCATGGAGATTGTAAAAGAAGCTCAATTACAGGCAATTGGGGCAATGAAGCCGGGCGCGGCGGCAAAGGATGTATATCAGGTCGCTATGGATTATATCAGCTCCAAAGGATATGGTGACTATTACATCCATGGATTAGGTCATGGTTTGGGTTTCAATTATCATGAAGCTATTCCAGGACTGGGCCCTTCGAGTGATGATGTACTGAAAGAAGGTATGGTCATGAGTTGCGAGCCAGGTATATACTTCAATGATGACTTTGGAGTCAGGTGGGAGTCAAATGTGTTGATCACTTCAACCGGTTCAAAAATTCTTGGTTTATGATGCGTCAATAGAGATTGCTATAAATAATGAGGCTAAATACAGATAAAAATATTATTAAGAAATAGGAGGAATTATTATGAGTTATCCACGTACGTTTTCACACATAGGACTATCAGTACCTAGTCTTGAGGAAGCAGTCAAGTTCTACACAGAAGTATTCGGTTGGTATTTGATTATGGAACCGACAGAAATTGTTTCAGATGACAGTGACATCGGCGTCATGTGCGATGATGTTTTCGGTAAAGGTTGGGGAAGGTTCAAGATTGCCCATATGTCCACAGGTGACAAGATTGGTGTTGAACTGTTTGAGTTCAACAATGCATGTAAACCTGATAATAACTTCAAGTACTGGGAAAGTGGTTTGTTCCACTTCTGTGTACAGGATCCGGATCTGGAAGGGTTGCTTGAGAAAGTCTTAGCCAACGGCGGCAAACAGCGTATGCCTGTCAGGCATTACTACAAAGGTGAGAAACCTTATCGCATGGTATATTGTGAGGATCCTTTCGGTAATATCTTTGAGATATACAGTCACAGTTACGAACTGACATATTCTGCTGGAGCATATTGATAAGCTTTGGATGTTGAATAATATTATTGTGGGCATTCAGTGACAAAAGCTGAGTGCCTTCAATAGTTATAGTCATTCTTTTGTTTGCGTATGATCATCTTGGAGTTTTACAGGCAATGAGTAAAATGTTATTATATATGTTATCAAAGGATAAGGAGCTGGGACATGAAAGATCAATTATCGCCTGGTGATAGGGTGTATCAATATATAATCAACAAGATAAAAAATTCTGAATGGGAACAGGAAATGAAGATAACATCCGAGAATGACTTGTGTACTGAATTGGACGTCAGTAGAGTCGCTGTACGACAAGCCCTTGAAAAACTTGTTGCTTTAGGCCTTCTAGTAAAGCGAAAAGGTTCAGGTACATATGTCAACAAAGTAGAGGCGAAGACATACATGAATAATCTGATGCCGATTCTTCTGCTTGAGGGTAAGGAGCTGTTTTCGGTTCTTGAATTCAGGAAGTATTTTGAATATGGCAATGTCAGGATGTTTATTGAAAACTACTCTGAAGAAAAGTATGAGGAACTTGTAGAGCAATATGAAATCATGAAAGCCTCCGCTGAAGATTCAGCTGGGTTTTACACGGCTGATTTCAGATTTCATAGCATCATTGCCGAGGGAACCGGTAATCCGGTGGTAGAGAAGATCAATGAAATCCTCATGGATATTTTGATCAAACACCAGGAAATCCTCAACATCAAGATTGGTCCACAGGTAGGACTTGATTATCATCAGAGACTTTTATGGGCTATCAAGGAACGGGATGAAGAAATGGCCTCATTAATGATGAAGAGGCATATCGAAGCGGCAATAAACGGCCTTAAGAAGGCTGGCTTTTGATAGCGTTTTACTTGAAAGGAGCTGTTACATGGAACAGACACCAAGCGATTATGCCTTTCAATATGTGATAGATAGAATTAAGTCATCTCAGTGGATAGCCGATGAAAAGATACTTTCCGAGAATGAGCTGTCTTCTAAATTGAATGTCAGTAGAGTTGCAGTTAGGCAGGCATATGACAAACTGGATGCTTTGGGTCTGATTGTCAAAAAGAGAGGCTCAGGAACATATATCAGTAATCTCGGCGAAGAAAGACAGACTGTATCAGCTTGTCCAGTGTTGTCGATGGATAACGATGATGTCATTGGGTTATTGAAATTCAGGAAATTCTTTGAACATGGTAATGTTCAGATATTCACTGAGATTTGTACGGATGAAGATGTTGACAAACTAAGGGTGTTGGTTGATATCATGGATAATGCCAAAGATGCCTATGAATATGCTAAAGCAGATTTTTTTGTTTCATAGCATGATTGCAGAAGGTACGAATAATCCTGTTGTTATACGAGTTAATGATATATTGCTGTCAATCTTAGAAGAGCAACAGTTGGTATTGAATAAGAAAATCGGATCGAAAATCGGAAAAGAGTTTCATAGACAAATACTTGATGCGATTGCTATCAGGGATTCTGAACTAGCATCGTTGCTCATGTTGAGACATATTGACTCTGCGATAAAGAAACTTGAAGAACTTTAATAAAGATGATACTGATTTTACAATAGAGGAGCAGTTGCATATCAAAAATGATATGCAACTGCTCTTTTGGAGGGTTCATTTATTTGTGTGTTGAATGGCTTACTGATTCCTCTTCTTCCTCGAACAGGACGGTTGAAAGATAGCGCTCACCGGTATCCGGAAGGAACACGACAATCGTCTTACCGGCGTTTTCCGGTCTGCTGGCAACGACTGATGCTGCTTTCAGTGCGGCTCCTGAGGAGATGCCAACTAGAACGCCCTCTTTCTTGGCAACCAATCGGCTTGCTGCAAATGCATCTTCATTCTCGACTTGAATGACTTCATCGAACACCTCCGTGTTCAGCACTTCAGGGACAAAACCTGCTCCGATACCTTGAATCTTGTGTGGTCCGGGACTTCCGCCCGAGAGAACCGGAGATCCTGTTGGTTCGACTGCAATCACCTGGATGTCGGGATTCTTGGATTTCAGATATGAGCCTGCGCCCGTGATGGTGCCTCCTGTGCCGATACCGGCAATAAAGATATCGATTTCCCCATCTGTATCATTCCAAATCTCAGGACCTGTAGTAGCTTCGTGAATGCCGGGGTTTGCAGGATTGGTGAACTGACCGGGTATGAATGCATTCGGTGTCACCTCTGCCAGTTCCTGGGCTTTATCAATGGCAGCTTTCATACCGCCGCTTGCAGGCGTAAGCACCAACTCGGCGCCGTAGGCCTTAAGAAGGTTTCTTCTTTCAATGCTCATGGATTCAGGCATAGTGAGTATCACACGATTGCCTTTGGAAGCTCCGATGAAGGCAAGACCGATGCCTGTGTTACCGCTGGTTGGTTCGATGATGACGGTATCCTTGTTCAATAATCCCTTTGCCTCAGCATCGTCGAGCATAGCTTTTGCGATACGGTCCTTCACGCTGCCGGCCGGATTGAAATATTCCACTTTGGCAATGACCGGAGTCACGGTGCCGGATACGTCTGAAAACGCGCTGAGCTCAACCAATGGTGTGTTACCGACTAATTCTGAGATATTCTTATAAATCTTTGACATATTCGTTTCCTCCTGAGATTGAAATATAATGACTTCATCCATGTTCGTATTTCTTTTGAAATAAAAATTAGCTGTTTGAAAAATATAATACATATATGATTACTATGTAATTGATTATACAATGCTCAAAGTGTCCTGTCAAGAGAAAAATTTAAAACATATATGTTAAATATGTTATTGACATGTATGGGTGGTATAGTATAAGATAGAATCAATAACATAGTAATCAGATATGTATTGCACGATGTTGCATTATAGTGGTAATGCGGCAGCTGCAAATGAAGGAGGAAACCATGAGGATATCAGCAAAGGGAAGATATGCATTGGCTGCAATGATCTACCTTGGACAACATACAGAAGAGGATTGTATTCCTGTCATCGGAATCGCAAATCAAATGAATATCTCCAAAATTTACTTGGAACAGGTTTTTGCTCTGCTGAAGAGAAGTGGACTTGTCGCATCGGTGAAAGGTTCAGGTGGAGGCTATAAGCTGATCAGGGAGCCGGATGAGATAGAGGTTTATGACATCCTGAAAGCCATCGAAGTTGCCGTGTTTGAAGAAGCCAAGGAAACCATAGGAGAAAAGGCGCCTGAAATCGATAAGGCATTGGAATCAAAGCTGTTTACACCGCTGGATGAAACGGTGAAAGATTTTCTGACCTCCGTGACCTTGGCTGATTTGATTGAAGAGGTTAAGAAACAAGGTGGCGAAGAAGGATATATGTTCTACATATGACAGGAGGTGTCTATGGATAAGAAAGGATTTCACACAAAATGCGTGCATGGCAGCAAGAATTCATATGACAATACCGGTGCCATCAGTGTGCCGATCTATCAGTCCGCCACATTCGTGCATGAGGGACTTGGTCACACGACCGGATTCGATTATTCAAGACTGAAGAATCCAACCAGAGAACAACTGGAGAAGACCGTTTCAGCATTGGAAGGTGGATTGGACGCACTTGCGTTACATCAGGGATGGCAGCCATATCAACATTGATGGAACTGTTCGAGCCGGAGACCACATCATAGCATCGGATGATCTATACGGCGGCAGTTACAGGCACTTCAACATCATCGCAATGAAGAAAGGGATCCAATTCGATTTCGTCAATACGTCGCATTTGGATGAAGTGGAAAAAGGATTCGAGCCAATACGAAGGCTTTCTTCATTGAGACACCGACGAATCCCATGATGAATGTCACAGACATCAGAGGCATCGGTGAACTGGCGAAGAGGGTCGACGGACTGGTTATCGTGGATAATACGTTCATGACACCCTACCTGCAGCAGCCTTTGAAACTGGGGGCCGATGTGGTTGTTCATAGCGGGACCAAATACCTGGGAGGTCATAACGACACCCTTGCAGGTGTGCTGGTCGTTCAGGATCAGGACATTCTTGAGAGGTTGAGAGTGCTGTCGAAAACCCTTGGCGCGTGTCTGGCACCCTTTGACAGCTGGCTGATCCTAAGGGGAATCAAGACGCTGCCGATTCGGATGGAGCAGCAGGAGGAAAATGCCCATGCATTGGCAAACTGGCTGAAGGACCAGCAATGGATCAACAAGGTGCATTACATCGGGTTGCCGGAACACCCGGGTCATGAGATCATTAAGAGGCAGGCAGCTGGATTCGGCGCCATGATATCGATAGAAGTGACCGAGGAACCTTGGTCGAACGGATTCTTGGCAGACTTTCAGTCGTCAAGTTCGCTGAAAGCCTTGGAGGAGCTGAAACGCTGATTACCTATCCGAATACTCAAACCCATGCAGATGTGCCTGAGGAAGAACGGAATCGAAAAGGCATCACCAACAGGTTGTTGAGGATTTCGGTCGGACTGGAAAATGTAGATGACATAATTGCTGATTTAAAGCAGGCAGTGGAGGAATGAAATGACATACGATTTTGATAGGATCATTGACCGTACAGATACAGATTCACTGAAATATGATTTTGCTGTCCGACGAGGCATGCCCGAGGACATTGTGCCTCTGTGGGTTGCGGACATGGATTTTCCAGCACCTCAAGAAGTCATCGATGCTCTGGTGGCTAAGAGCGAGCATGGAATTTTCGGATATTCTGAGGGCCGTGATGATTATTTTGAATCCGTTTCCGGATGGTTTGAAAGATATTTTGACTGGAAGGTCAAAAAGGAATGGCTGGTAAAGACTCCTGGCGTCGTTTTTGCGGTGACAACCGCTATCAATGCGTTTACAAACGAGGCGATGGGGTATTGATTCAGGAACCTGTATATTACCCATTCCGTGAATCCATCGAATTGAATGACAGGAAGCTGGTTGTGAATCAGCTCATCTATGACCGGGGAAGATACCGAATCGACTTTGAAGATTTTGAGAACAAGATTGCTCGGAATGGTGTGAAACTGTTCATCCTCTGCAATCCCCATAATCCTGTGGGGCGAGTGTGGACAAGGGAGGAACTGATCCGACTGGGGAGATATGTCTGAAACATGATGTGCTGGTTGTTGCGGATGAGATCCACCAGGATTTCATATACCCTGGATTCAGACATGAGGTGTTTGCCAAGCTGAAAGAGGCGTTTGAGAGCATGACCATCACCTGTACCGCGCCGTCGAAGACCTTCAACCTTGCGGGATTGCAGATATCCAATGTTTTTATCAGTGACCAGCGCCTGCGCAGACAGTTCAGGAAGACGATAGCAAAGGCCGGCTATTCCCAGCCGAACATCATGGGTCTTGTCTCCTGCAATGCGGCCTACCGTTATGGTCACCAGTGGCTTTCGGAACTAAAGGGATACTTGAAGGGTAATCTGGATTACTTCAGGGAGTTTTTTGAAAAGGAGATTCCTGACGCCAGATTGATAGAACCGGAAGGTACATACCTGGTATGGGTGGACTTTTCAGAAGTTCCGGGATTAAGCGGCAAGAAGCCTGAAGAGGTGGACCGCTTCATGGCGCACAAGGCCAACCTGTGGCTTGACGGCGGTACTATGTTCGGAAAAGGCGGTGAAGGATTTCAACGGTTCAACATCGCCTGTCCGAGGCCGATCCTCGAAAAGGCCCTGAAACAGTTGAAGGAAGCATTGCAGTGACAGGAGCATACGGCTCCATCATAAGTTTCATTTTTGTTGTTAAGAGTGAAAAGAACGAGGCTGAAAGTTGGCTTCGTTCTTTTTCTTATGCCTAAATCTTGTTTAAATTCCATGATTATAAAAATAAATCGAATAAAATATTATTTTGTATTGACAAGTGAGAATAAAATGATGTACTATATAAGTACAAAGTGTTTTGGTCCTAAATGCATGTAGTTATGGAATAAGTCAGCACGACAATTGAAACTGTTAACAAGATCAGCAAATTATTCGGGGGTAAACGAATGAAAATTTATGAAGCAATTGATTATGGTAGTTACTTTAATGGCACTTATCACAGCATTGGCAGCATGTACGACTGAAGAGCCCGGCTCAAAATCCTCAAGCGAAGAACAAACTCAGGCTAAGACGCAGGAACAGAAGGAAGAAAAGAAGCAGCTCGTATTCGGAGCATCCTATTTCACAATGAATAATCCGCATTTCATTGACTGGAGTGAAGGATTGACTTCCGTGATCGAAGATAAATACGGCGACAAACTAATAGAAGCAGATGCGCAGCTGGATATCAACAAGCAGATATCTGATGTCGAGGACTTGATTGTTCAAAAGGTGGATGCCATTTTTATAGCACCAGTAGACAGTGAAGGTATCAAGACGGCTCTGAAGTCAGCGGAAAAGGCCGGCATCCCAGTGATCATCATGGATGTTCCGGTTCCAGACCTTGACCTGGTGACCGCCAGCGTAACAACTGACAACTTCTTGGCGGGTAAGGTCCTTGGTGAAGCCCTTGTTGCAAGAAGCGGCGGAAAAGCGAATGTGGCCATCATCGACTGGTCTGTGAATGGTGCGGTTGTAGCCAGAACCAACGGTTTCTTCGAGGCGATCAAGGATTATCCGGATATCAAGGTAGTGGCAAGGCAAGACGGTGAAGCATCTCTTGAGGCGGCCCTTCCGATCATGGAAAACTTCCTGCAATCCAATCCTGAAATCGATGCGGTATTCGGAATCAACGATCCGTCCTGTATGGGAGCAATGGCAGCTATCGAAGCAGCGAAGAGAGATGATATCGACATCTACTCCATTGACGGTTCCCTGGATGGCTTGAACCTGACGAAAGAAGGCAGATTTGTAGGTACATCCGCTCAGTTCCCTGTCAAGATGGGTGTAACGGCCGGAGAGCTCGTATACGATATCATCAATGGCAAAGAGTTTGAAAAAGACATCAAGGTTGAGAGTCTCTTCGTTGATGAGACCATAGTAGACGACTATTTGGATTAATCGAGCGGATGACTGATTAGGAGGGATTACATGACAACGGATAAGACACTTTTGAAAATGGTCGGTGTATCGAAGACATTTCCGGGTGTCCGAGCCTTGGATGGAGTACATCTTGATGTGGAAGAAGGCGAAGTGCATGCGCTCCTCGGAGAAAACGGAGCTGGCAAATCGACTTTGATAAAGGTATTGGGCGGTATTCACCGTTGTGATGAAGGCGAAATCTATATTGAAGGGAAACTGGCGGATATTCACGATGTCAATAGCTCTGAGAGCTATGGCATCAGTGTTATCCACCAGGAGCTCTGTTTGTCCACCAACATGACCGTTGCGGAAAACATCATGCTGGGCAAGGAAGTGACCAAAGGCCCATTTGCCGTCGTCAACAAGAGGGAAACGGAAGAATTTGTTCAGAAGATCATCGACAAGTATGAACTGGAGCTGGATGCATCGGACAGAGTGGAAAAGTTGACCATTGCGCAGCGGCAAATGGTGGAAATCGCCAAAGCCCTGTCAAAGGATTCAAGAATCATTGTAATGGATGAACCGACCTCTTCGTTGTCCAATGAAGGATCGAAGAAGCTTTTCAAGGCGATTGAAGGACTGAGAAAGAAAGGTGTGTCAATCATCTATATCTCCCACCGGATGGAAGAGTTGTTTGCCATAGCCGACAAGGTGACGGTGCTGCGGGATGGTGTATACATCGGCACGAAGGAAATCAGCGAAACATCACAGCAGGAACTGGTTAAGATGATGGTTGGCAAGGAACTGGATGAGATGTTCCTGAAACCGGATGTGACACCCGGTGAGGTTCTGCTGGAGGTGGATGGCCTTTGCAGCGGGAAGAAAGTCAGAAATGTTAGCTTTCAGCTGAGAAAAGGTGAAATTCTCGGGTTTTATGGCCTGGTAGGTTCAGGAAGATCTGAGACAATTAGGGCGCTTATGGGTATTGACGGCTCTGATTCCGGTAAGATACGTTTCAAAGGTGAAGAAGTGAAGATAAAAGGTCCTAGACATGCAATGGACCTCGGACTGGTGCTTGTTCCTGAGGACCGTAAGCTGGAAGGGGCTATTCTGGGTAAGAGCATCAGATATAATGTTGGATTGTGCATATTGAAGCATTTTCTGTCAGTGTTCAGGTATAACAGGAAAGCTGAACGTGAAATCGTGGAAAATTATGTTGAGCGGCTGAATGTCAAGGCGTCATCGGTTGATCAGAAAGTCGTCAACCTCAGTGGAGGCAACCAGCAGAAAGTGATCATCGCAAAGTGGCTGGCAACCCGTCCGGATATACTCATACTGGATGAGCCAACCAGAGGAATCGATGTCAGCGCTAAACAGGAAATCTATACGTTGATGAAGCAGTTGGTCAATGATGGTATGACCATCGTCATGATCTCATCCGATTTGCAGGAAGTCATGAATATGAGCACCCGCATACTGACCATGTACAACGGAGAGGTCAATGCAGAACTGGTTGGACAGGAAATCAATCAAGAGAATATAATAACCAATGTCACTGGAGGTTTGGTAAATGGATAATGTAAGCAGCAGTAAGAGTGGAACGAATCTGACGATTTTGAGAATCGGACCGGTCAAATATATCAGAGAAAATGCAGGAATGTTGATTACGCTGGTGGCGTTATCCCTATTCTTCACAATCACTTCAGAGAACTTCATGACCGGAAGCAATGTCTTGAATGTCCTTAGGCAGATATCCATGAATGCAATCATCGCGTTCGGAATGACCTATGTCATCCTTCTCGGCGGAATCGACTTGTCTGTCGGCTCCATTGTTGCAGTTGCCCAAACGGTGACAGTCGGTTTGATGATTGCCGGTGTATGGCTTCCTTTGGCAGTGGTTCTGGGTGTTGTGGCAGGAGCGCTGATCGGACTGACAAACGGCATGATCATTGCGGCTATAAAGGTACCGCCGTTCATTACAACATTGGCAATGATGACCATTGCCAGGGGCATTGCCTACGTCTATACAGGCGGACGTCCCATGAGGTTCGACAATGACAACTTTTATGCGCTGGGTAACGGCTATATCGGTGTATTGCCTGTACCTGTCATTATCATGGTCATATGTCTTCTGATTACGTCCTATGTATTGAACAGAACCCGGTTTGGGCGTCATGTCTATGCGATAGGCGGCAATAGGGAAGCGGCCAAGTTCTCGGGGATAGCTACGAAGAAAGTGGAAGTCATCGTCTATTCGCTGTCAGGTTTGCTGGCGGGTTTGAGTGGTGTCATTCTTGCGGCGCGTATGTCATCTGCGCAGCCGATTTCCGGAAAAGGTTTTGAGTTGGATGCCATTGCAGCAGTTGTACTGGGAGGTTCCAGCCTTGCAGGCGGTTTTGGGGCCATCGGCGGAACGATTATCGGTGCACTGGTCATCGGTATTCTCAACAATGGCCTCAATCTGATTCAGGTGCCGTTTTATTGGCAGGAAATCATCAAGGGTGTTGTCATCATACTTGCTGTTACGGTAGATATGTTGAGAAAGAACGGAAAGAGTCTGTCCGTTTTGAAGCTGTTGAAAGTGAAATGAAGAATGAGTATACATAGCATGTGATACATGCGTACAAGAGAATGAATACTAAAATTGAATAGAATAATGAATACATAGATAAAGGGGAGCCGAAGCTCCCCTTTATTGTTTCATAGGAAATTCCTTCGGAATTTCTTATGAAACAAAAGCGGACCACTAATGATTGAAAAAGCATCTGGTAAATGTAAGAGGATTCAAGATTTGAGCTTGGACGTTCTAAAAGCCGGAATGTAATCAGAGAGTAGGTCGATATTGTGATTGGCAATCAGATCATCCGGAAATCCGATTTCATCGAGCAGCTGATTGCAATTGTCGAAGTTTCCCACATCTTCATCGATGTGGGCATCAGAACCCAACAGGATCGGAACTGCATGGATTTTGCAGCGATTCAGGAGTTCGATGTTGTTCTCTCTCGAGTTGACGCGGAAACTCTTGGGGTCCAATGAGCTGTTGTTCAGCTCGATCAATACATGGTGGGCTTTTGCAGCCTGGATGATGGCATCATAGTCAAGAGGAAACTGACTGTCATCCGGATGACCCAGGATATTGACAAAATCATATTTCATGGCAGTCGTGACGGCGTGTGTATTCTCTTCCACGGTGCCGGATTTCAGGCACACGTGATGCAAACTGGCAATCGCGTAATCGATTCTGTCCAGTTCGTATTGGGTCAAATCGATGGATCCTTTGAGGTCGACAATATTCAGTTCGACACCGCAGATGACTCTCATGCCTTTATAGGACCTTGGAATGACCTTGAAATTCTGGAAGTGAAAGATATGAGGACCTCCGGGCATCCTGGGACCGTGTTCGGATATACCATAACAATCGAGCCCCTTGTTGTGAGCAGAGACAATATTCTCTTTCAAAGTACTGTATGCATGACCGCTCGCAATGCTGTGGGTATGCAAATCTACATTATATTTCATATCAATCCTTCCTTTCAGACCAGTCTGTTACGGTATGTATGATACATGAATTGTCACTAGCTGTCAAACGCTGTCGAATGCTATCGATAATAAGGTATCACAGGCGGAAACACAGCAAAAAAACGCTAAAGAAACGGCGGAATAAAATTTATTTCGAAAATAAAATAAAATAAAATGCGATTTCCTATTGACAATATAAAATAAAATGCTATACTAAGAGTATAAGAAAGAATTAACTTTTATTCAAGAAAGGAATAATGAAATGGATCAAAGATTGAAGGGAAAAATCGGAATTGTAACTGGAGCTGCTTCAGGGATCGGCGAGGCGGTTGCAAAGACCTTTGCTGAGAATGGTGCAAAGCTGATGCTGGTGGATATTGATGTCGATAATCTGGATAGAGTTGCGGCTGAAATCGAAGAGATTGGTACAGAAGTGATGACCACGATAGCGGATGTGTCAGATGAGGATTTGGTTATTGACTTTTTCAAGAAGACGGTAGATACTTGGGGTAAGCTTGATTTATTGGTCAACAGCGCAGGCCGTGACTCTTTGTCACCGCCAATCAGCCAAACGAGTCTCGAGGAATGGAACAAGACGCTTGGGCCTAACCTGACTGGTGTTTCCTCTGCTGCAGAGAGGCGTTCAGATATATGGAGAAGCAAGAATACGGCGGTCGTATTATGAACATGGGATCATCATCAACAAAAGTCGCTTCATGTCCGGGACACAGTCCATACAGGGCTTCCAAGCACGGCATGCTGGGTCTTAGCAAGAACATACTGTTGGAAGGAAAAGGCAAGAACATTGGGGTGACGGTCATCAATCCTTCTCACGTAAAGACGCCTATGACTGAGGTCATCGACACAGGATTGTATGATGGTGATATTCCGGCATATATTGACGGCTGGTTGGATGAAATGGAACTCAAAGAAGGTATTCACGCAAGCTGCATCGATGTCGAGAACGTTGCTGAAATCACGTTGTATGTTGCGACAAGAACACCTGATGTGACAATTCCGACAGTATCCCTTTACCCGACACACAAGATCCACAGATACGGGATGGAAGTATAGGAAGGTAATCTGAAATTTGACATTTGACTTATGGGAGGAAAGCAGTGAAAAGTATGTAATGGCATTCGATATGGGAACAACCGGGGTGAGAACGATCCTATTTGATAGGAGTGGAAATATCGCTTCACTAGCATACCAAGACTTCGAACAGATTTATCCGAATCCCGGTTGGGTAGAACATGATCCGATGGAGATTTGGAATTCGCAATTGACAACTGTCAAAGAGGCGATGGATAAGATAGGTGCATCGTTCGAGGAAGTCGATTCCATAGGGGTGACAAACCAAAGGGAGACAACGGTGGTATGGGATAAGGAAACCGGAGAACCTGTGATGAATGCCATCGTGTGGCAGGACAGAAGAACAACAGATACCTGTGAAGAACTCAAGGCACAGGGGTTGGACGATTATGTCAAAAAGAACACCGGACTGTTGATCGATGCATACTTTTCGGGCACAAAGATCAAATGGATACTTGACCATGTGGATGGAGTCAGGTCGAAAGCTGAAAACGGACAGGTCTTGGCGGGAACCATCGATTCGTGGATCATCTGGAAACTGACGGGTGGAAAGGTCCATGTGACAGATTATTCCAACGCCTCCAGAACGTTGCTTTACAACATCAATAGGCTGGAGTGGGATGAAAAACTCCTGCAGGCGATGACGGTGCCCAAGGAAATGCTCCCGCAGGTAAAAGCATCCAGTGAGGTGTATGGCATGACGGATGAAGCGGTTTTCTTCGGAGCGAACGTACCGGTTGCGGCGTCGATCGGCGACCAGCAGGGAGCGCTTTTCGGTCAGGCGTGCTTTGAAAAGGGAATGACCAAAGCGACGTATGGAACAGGGGGATCCCTGGTCATGAACACAGGAGAAAAGCCGGTACTCTCGAATGCGGGACTGCTGACGAGCATCGCCTGGGGAGTCGACGGCAAGGTGGAATACTCTCTCGAAGGCCTGTTATATACGGTTGGCTCATCAGTACAGTGGCTGAGAGATGAAATGGAGATTCTGGAATCAGCAAGTGAATCGGAAATCTATGCAAGACAGGTTGAGGACACGAATGGAGTATATATCGTGCCGGCGTTCACGGGACTCTCTGCCCCTATTGGGATCAGTACGCCAGAGGTTCTATATATGGACTCACCAGAGGGGCCAACAAGAAGCATTTGGTACGGGCTACCCTGGAATCCATTGCCTATCAGATAAAGGACGTCATCGTAGCAATGGAAGAGGATACGGGCATACCTTCCGTCGACCTGAAAGTCGATGGTGGTGCATGCGCCAATAACTTCCTCATGGAATTTCAGTCGGATATGCTGAACATCCCGGTGATACGTCCGAAACTGATTGAATCGACGGCAAGGGGGGCTGCTTTTCTGGCAGGTCTTGCAACCGGATTCTGGAAGGATAAAGAGGATCTGTTGAATTCTTTTGAACTTGATCGAAGGTTTGAGCCCAATATGAGTGAAGAGAAGAGGAATGACTTGTATAAGTATTGGTTGAGAGCTGTTGACAGAACCAAAGAGTGGATTGAGCATTAGAATCTTTCTTGATAAACCTCCGACAAAGCCGTGGATATGACTCCGTGGCTTTGTCCTTATATTGAAGCGTTTTTGATGAATGTCAATGAACTCCAATCTGTTGATAAAACTCCAAAGGTATGCAATAATGATATCAGTAATAGGAGAGAGGTGTTCGTGATGAAGAAGAATGTCAGTAACGAAGATGTTTTGGCGAGAATTTATAGAAAACTGCCATATTTCAATCCTGCCTTAAAAAGAATCGGTGATTATGTCATCAATAATCCGGATAAAAGCAAGATGATGACCATCAAGGAACTTTCCTTGGAGTGTAAAGTCGCAGAATCGTCGATTACAAGGTTCGTTAAGGAGTTGGACTACAGGAATTACCGTAATTTTAAGTTTGCCCTTGTCGAAGTATTGACTTATAGTGGCATGGATGAAGATTCGGATGATAAGAACAAGGAATTCATCTATGAGGATATCACAAGGGATGATACGAACGATACCATTCTTGAAAAGGTGCTGCACCGCAATATTCAAACACTTGAAGAGACGAAGGAACGCATCAATATGATTGAAATCATGAAAGCCGTTGACATGATTGAAAATGCAGACAACATTATTTTCTCATGCATGGGGTCTTCATCGATTGCCGCCCTGGAGGGTGTGATGCGGTTCATTCGGGCAGGCAAGAAATGCATTCTGCTCAATGATCAGAGTATGCAGAGCATGACTTCTGCAATCGCTGGAGATAATGATCTGGTCATCGGCATCACCAACTCGGGGAAAACGAAATCCGTCATCAATGTGTTGAAGTTGGCCAAGGAAAACGGGGCGAGAACCATTGCGATCACTTCTTTCGAGGATGCGCCGGTGAATGATTATGCCCACATATCCCTGTATACATCGACAAAATCGTCGGATGAGGGAGCGCTTTACTGGGAAGCGACGACCTCCAAAACGGCACAGATACTGGTCATCGATTTGCTCTATGCAGCTTACGCCAGCCGTTATCCTGACGATACCCTGGTGAACCTCAACAAGACGTATAAGGCACTGAGATATACCAGGTAGAATACATACGTATATAAGCGCGTCTGATATTGTATTGATATTGGACAGCGCTTTTTCTATGCCCAAAAACAGGAAAAAGGAAAGTATTTTTTCATTAACTATTGACAAAACAAAATTTTATTCTATAATATAGATAGGCAATTAAAATTAAATTTTACAGAATGAATGATATGCATTAGGTGAAATCGTATATTGCCATGAAACATGAAAACGCATTATTGTATTTGGAGGAATGGAAATTGAAGACAAGGAAAATGAAGCGTGTTTTATCAATCGTAGTTTTGTTGGTTATGGGGTTATCAATTATTGGCTGCAGCAAGTCGAATGAGGAAGTGGAAAAGGGTGCCACTACTCAAGAAGCTACTCAGGCAGAAGAAAAGGCAAAAGAGGTGAAAGAGCAGGAGAAAGATGAATTTGTCATCGGTGCCAGTATTTTTACACGAGAGCATGTCTTCTGGAACATGGTGGAAGAGTCGCTTGTTGAGACTGCCGAAGGATTGGGTGTGGAGATCATCGTTACAGACGGAAAAGGCGACAGCGATGCCCAGTATGCTCAGATTCAGGACTTCGTTACACAAAATGTCGATGCGATCATACTCGCTCCGGTATCGACTTCAGCATCCGCGGCAGCGACGAAGCTGGCAAACGATGCGGGTATCCCGGTATTCACACTGGTCATCGATACCAAAGGAGAGCGACTGTCGTTCATCGGTGTCGACAATATCAAGGGCGGTGAACTTGCCGGAGAATATGCCGCCGAAGCATTGAACGAAAAAGCAACGGCAGCGATCATATCATTTGACGAACTGGAAATATGTATCGACCGTGCAACAGGATTCAAGAATGCATTGGAAAAATACCCGGATATGAACATCGTTGCCGAGTCTACATATTCAGGTGATATGAACAAAGCGGCAAGCGTCACCCAAGACTTTATCACACAGTATCCTGACTTGGATCTGATCTACGCCGTCGGTGATCCTGCTGCAGTAGGTGCGGTTCAGACCATAAAGGCAGCCAACAAGGAAATCAAGGTTATCGGTTTCGATGGCAATCCTGAGTTCTATGCAGGAACCAAAAACGATCCGGACATCTGGATTGCGGATGTACAGCAAGACCCGAAAGCGTGCGCCGCATTGGCACTTGCGACTGCGGTTGAATACTTGAATACAGATGAAGATCCGGATAAGGTCATTCTTCTGCCGCCGACAATGATCGACACAGAAGAAGTCATTGAAAAAGGATTGTAGGACTAGGAAGCAATTGTTCAGAAAATGCGCATCGTCTGCTGAATGAAGGCAGACGATGCAATAACTGAAGAGGTGAAAAATTGGACAAGCCAGTAATAAGAATTAAGAATATTACCAAGAAGTTTCCGGGCGTTAAGGCTCTGGATGATGTATCCCTGGATATTTACCCGGGAGAGGTTCATGTTCTGATCGGAGAAATGGTGCAGGTAAATCGACATTGTTCAAAGTGATTGCAGGTATCCACAGACCTGAAGAAGGTGAAATATACTATAAAGGTGAGAAGGTTCATTTGTTACGCCGCATCAGGCGATAAAAGCAGGGATAGCCATGATCCATCAGGAATTGAGCGCGGTGAAGGACCTGACGGTGGCGGAGAACATTTTCCTTGGGAAGGAACCCAGGATAAACGGTATACTGCTGGATAGGAAGAAAATGAATCAGGAGACTGTCCTGGCCCTTGAGACGATTGGAATACATATAGATCCGGATACGAAGCTGGGAGAACTGAAGACCGCTCAGATGCAGATGGTTGAGATTGCGAAGGCAGTGACGCAGGGGGCTTCTGTCATCATCATGGACGAACCGACTTCTTCCATCTCTGACAACGAGGTGCATGTGTTGTTTCGGATCATCGAAAAGCTTAAGGCAGAAGGAGTGGCAATCATTTATGTGTCCCACCGGCTGAAAGAGATATACGAAATCGGTGATACGGTCACGGTGCTGAGGGATGGAGTGAAGATTGCTACCAGACCCATTGGAGAAACCGATGAGGATAAGTTGATATCGATGATGGTCGGAAGGGATTATTCGAATTTCATACGCTCAGAAAGCCATAAGACGGATCGGATTGTGTTTGAAGTCGATGGATTAAGTAGAGACGGAGTATTCAAGGATATCAGTTTTAAGTTGCATAAGGGAGAAGTTTTTGGATTCGCAGGTTTAATCGGTGCCGGGAGAACGGAAGTCGTAAGAGCGATTTATGGAGCGGATGCTTATGATGCAGGAAGTCTGAAGCTTAACGGAAGACCGATAAGATTCGGATCACCCAAAGAAGCTATCGAGCAAAATTTCGGACTTGTACCGGAAGACAGAAGACTGCAGGGTATCCTGGTCGAGGAAAGCGCAGTAAAGAACATAGCATTGCCGAGTTTGAAAGAAAATTCCAAATATGGATTGATGAATAAAGGTTGGGAAGAGGAGATCACGAAGTCGTTTGTGGAGAAGATGAGGATTAAAACTCCAAGCATTCACACACCGACCAAGAATCTTAGCGGTGGCAATCAGCAAAAGGTGATTATCGCCAAGTGGATGGCAGCAAATACAGAGATACTGATTCTGGATGAACCCACACGCGGAATTGATGTCAATGCAAAGGCAGAGATCTATAAGCTGATCAACGCCTTTACAAAACAAGGAGGCAGCGTCCTGATGGTATCTTCAGAACTTGTGGAGCTGTTGAGTGTTTGCGACCGTATCGGTGTGATGCGTGAAGGAGAGATGCGATGCATCTTGGACCATGCCGAGGCGAGTGAAGAAGAGATAATGAAATATGCAAGCATGAACGGATAAAACTGGAGGTCATAAAGTTGGAAAATATTAAGAAAAACATAAGCATGCTGAATATGCAAGGAATGGGAAAAGCGTTTAAAGACAATGGTCTGATTCTGTTTTTGATAGTGATATGCATTGCATTTGCTGCTGTGGAGCCAAGGTTCTTATCAGCGGGCAATATCATGAATGTCATGATACAGGTGTCGATCAATGCGCTTCTAGCTACTGGAATGACGTTTGTCCTGATTACAGGCGGAATCGATGTTTCGGTAGGTTCGGTAGCCGCGCTGGCGGGAGTGGTTGCTACGTTCATCACCCGCTCTTTCACCGATATATCCATATTCGGAGCGATTTTTATTCAAATCAGTGTCACGCTGGGCATCGGTATCCTCTTTGGCGGTATAGTCGCACTGTCGGTTGCCAAACTGAAAGTGGCGCCGTTTATTGCGACGCTGGCAATGGCTTCCATCGCAAGAGGAGCTGGGTATATCATCACAGGCGGAAAACCGATCTTTGAACTGCCGGTCAGCTATACATTTCTTGGGCAATCCAAAATCGGTGGTACTGTTCCGTTTCTTGTCATTCTTATGATGCTGCTCATGCTGTTATCGTATATCATCTTGAGTAAATTGCCTGTCGGAAGGCATATATATTCGGTAGGAAGCAATGAGAATGTGGCATACCTGAGCGGGATAAGCCCGATAAGAATCAAGATCCTGGTCTACATGATCAGTTCGACCATGGCAGCGCTTGGAGGTATCGCCTTATCATCCAAATTGGGGACTGGACAGCCGGCGGCCGCCACCGGATATGAACTGACAGCAATCGCTTCTGTCGTCATGGGTGGCACAAGCTTGAGTGGAGGCAAAGGAGGCATTGGCAGAACGGTTGTCGGTGTCCTGACCATAGGTATCATCAACAATGGACTCAACCTGCTTCAGATATCTTCTTACTGGCAGCAGGTCGTCATGGGAACGATTATCTTCATAGCTGTCATACTGGACCAGAACAAGAACAAGTAAACCGATGTCTTAGGAGGAATAGCAATGAGAAGAAATAAAGTGCTCGACGTCAACCACATCGGGCTGAACGTTAAGAATATGGTGGAAAGCATCCGGTTTTATGAAGAGGTCTTGGGCTTTGAAAGACTGGGTGATGTTGTCGACCAAAAGGATCTTCAGTGCAGGGTCCAGTACTTCAAGATTCCCAGCGGAGTCATGCTTGAACTGATCGAGTATTATCCGGACAAGAAGATGGTCGAATATGAGGTCACGGATGCAGGCATCTATCGGCATATCGCGTTTACGGTAGGTTCCCATGAAGACCTTGAGGAATTGTGGAAAGAGCTGAACGAAGCCAAGAATACCGGATTCCCCTCGATAGAATTGTCGTGCTCACCGGATTATCTGCCTTATCTGGATCTTGAACTGATCTTGATACATGATATGAATGGAGTCGAAATCGAATTCTGCAGAAAGCGGACCGTCGACAGATATGACTTTCCTACGGACCTGGTTGTCAGTGCCGCTCAGTGATCATCAGCCACGACAAAAAGATAAGTGGACGGAGTCGATGAATTGAAAGTTTTATAAACATAACTTTGTAATGGTGGTATAATATAAGTATCTTAACAAATAGAATCGTTGACTCATTTGAGGAAAGGAGTGTTTCTATGCATCAAAAAGACAAACTCCTGGAGGCTAAATATTTTCTTGCAAGACTTGAGGCAAGTGGCAGTGACTATGAAGCTGCCGTCTTCAATCTGAGTGCATTCGTATCCGCAACAAGAGAGGCACTTGACTATGAATTGAAAGAGATGAGCAATGACATACAGAGGCAGTGGTTCCACAATTATATCGACTCAAAGCCTGTGTTCCTGTTCTTCAGGAACATCGAAGACATCTGCTTGCACAACAATCCGTTGACTGCTTCGAAGAAGATTGAAGTTGACACCCCTTCGTTTGAGGTGGAATATACCAGCGATATGGAAGAAGCTGCTGTTGATGACTATATGCTGATGATGATCTTCGAGAAACTGAAGAAGGGTGAGGAACTGAATGACAGCGAGGTGGAGATCATCGAAAGGTGTTCCTTCAAGCTGAAGGACAGCAATCTTCACGGCATGGACTCCTATTTCAGGTTCAACGACTGGAAGGGTGTGGAAGACATGATGGAACTGTGCTCTGTCTACATCAGACATCTTGAGCACTTCTTCAGCAAGGCAGAGAGAAAAGGCTACGCCGCTTAATGCGAAGCGTTATGCAGCGGCAGTATGAATCTGAATAATATCACAAGGTGATGAAAGACCCGTAAGAATGGAAGTATGATCCAGTCTTTGGGTCTTTTTTGTTGACTAGGAAAGTGCTCCATGAGAGCAATTTCTGTCGACATTCGGAACAATCCGCCGAAGGCGGAACCGAGTGTGTGAAACACACTCTTTGTTCTGTGTTCAGAAATGTGTCGGAAACGGTTGTCATTTCAGGGATTCCCTATATTTTTTCGGGCTGGTATCGGTGATGGTCCTGAACACCTTTGAATAATGGCTCTGATCGTGGAAGCCTACAGCGTGGGCGATATCGGCCAGTGTCATATCCTTGTCACCCAGAAGCTGGATGCTGGCGGTTATTCTGACTTTGTTCAGATACTTGTTGAAAGTCGTACCGGTTTCATTCTTGAAGATCTTGCTGAAATAGGTCGTGTTGAAATAGACGTGTTCGGCGACCTCTTCCAACGTCATCTTGTTCATATAGTTATGTTTGATGTAATCGAGCGCCTTATAGACGGTATCCTGGTGTTTTGCTTCGCCGAAACGGAAGACGGAAGTGGTGAAACGTGCGGTGATCTTATTCAACCATCCGGTTATCTCATCGACGGTACTGTAATCATGGATTTCGTTCAGATAGGAATAATTGTGGCCGAAGACCTCTTCCGCTTGGGCGCCTCCTTCCAATGCAGCTCTTGAGAGCAGGACGACAAGTTCAAGGATCCTGGATTTGAGGAGTTTGAAGTTCATGCCGTAACCGATATAGATATGAGCCATGATTTCGTTGAGTACACGGTTGGAGCCGCTTTCGTCACCGATGGATATCAGCTGCATCAGTTCTTTTTCCTTTTCCAGAGGATAGGCGTTCGTATCGACCGCATCACCGCCCATGGTTTTCAGATGGGACATATAGGATAAGATCTCCGTGCTTTGACCCTCTTGGTTGACAATACAGGCACTTCCTCAAGAATCTCAATGATATTATCATCGCTTGTGGCATCGATTCTGGATTGCTCAAGAATCCTTTCATAGAGATATTGGTCCGGCTCGGTCATGAGTATCGGGCCAACGACAAAAGCACCTACGATCTGATCCGTCAGAATGATAGGTGTGGTGAAATAAACCAGGCCGTAAGGTCCGAAGTAGATAAAGCTTCCTCCATATATCGAAGCCTGATTCGATCCATAGAGGAAGCTTTCTTTCAGCCTGCCTAGGTTAAGTTTCAGTTTTTCGTAGATGTTGCTGTGGGTGCCGCTTTGGGAGATGGTATTGCCTTCGTCATCCAAAAGCCGGCAAGTAAGGCCGGTAGAGGTCCCGAAGCTGTCAAGGACGAAACAAGCCTTATTATAATCAAAAGGATAAGTTCCCATATGAATCACCTTTTTGTGTCAGGTCAGATACGAAACCAACGCATTCCTTTCAAGGTGCCGTCCTATGACAATCAGTGTATCGGGAGAAAGGTGGGTGGTCTTCTCCAGGTTGGATACACCGTTGACATAGTGGAATGCATAGGGTTCATCATCGATGTTCACGAGCCCCTTCATCCTGATTATATCACCATATCCGCCCTTTTTCACATGCTGGACGAATTTTTCGAACGATGACAGTAAGAATTTCTTGGAGGTTTTGAAGGTTTCGGATTGAAGGGTGTCGTGTTTACTTGTGTGATGATGGCCATGCCCATGGTGTCGGTGAGGAGCCTTCGATACAGGTTGATGGGCGCATTCGCCGTGAACGCAATTTGGAGGTGGGTCCATGACGCGCCGGTAGTTGAATGAAGTATCCTCTTTGTCCCACTGGATGATGGCGGCTGAAGTGTTGTGCCTTCGGATGAAAGCATGGGACGTGTCGGTGTTCTTATGGGGCAATCCTTCGGATTTGCTTATTAGTATAGTGTCAGCATGTTTGATTTGGTTGCCGATCATCATTTCCATCGGTATGAATTTGCCGCTGAAAAATGTGGCATCTACGATGGTTAGGATCGTTCCCAGGCGATAGTAATCGCTGAGGGAAGGGTGCTGGAGCAGATCTTTCAAGGTTCCAGCATAAAATACCGGAAGGTTCTACGATGACCCGGTCGGGATTCAGCGTTCGTCCGATTTCATCAAGCGTTTCGATGAAATCCCCTTTCAAGGAACAGCAGATACAGCCTTTTGTTATTTCGTAAACCGGTATGCTGCATTCGGAGAGATACTTGGAATCCATATTGACTTCGCCGTATTCGTTCTCGAGGATGACGACTTTTCGTTGGAAATGCGTCATGTTCGATCAGTTTTTTGATGAATGACGTTTTTCCTGAGCCGAGAAATCCTGAAATGACATCGAGCTTAATCATAAGAGCCTCCCTTGATCACCCGCTGGTTCATTGGAATACGTGTGTTGTCGGTGTTGGGTTTCGTTGATGGGTCATGTCGATAGGTACATTATAGTGAATGGATGCAGGGATCTATAGGATATATATCTGAAATTCGGTATATTCTTGAAAACAGAAATGATTAATCGGTCGTACTGCAGCTATGTGCTTCGTTTCCCAACCATATCCGATACAACCAGTTTCATGATGCCGATCCGTTCAATCATCCTGTCCGAGTATTCATAGGATTCCTTGCCGCCGTACTGACGCATCAAGATGTCCAGTGCCTCTCTTTTTTCGGCCGGATCTTCAACGATGTGCATGGTGCCGTTGCCCATGACACTGGCATATTTCATTGTCCAATCGCAGGCGCGGTCACTGCCGTCGATCATCCTGTGGTCGGTGTCCAGTTCGAAGCAGACCTTCGGATTGACCTTGATCATATTGATCTTATGTCCTTCCTTTGCCCCGTGAAAATAGAAACATCCATCCTCAAAACCAAAGTTCATCGGTACGATATAGGGCTCGTTGTTCACACTCATGCCGACGCGTATGACGTCGCAGTTGTTGATGATGTTGATGATTTCGTTAATGTCGGTGACTTCGTTTTGTTTTCTTCTCATCTGATACATATCATTCCTCCGTTGATGTGTCTTGTATTCATTATATATAAAAAACCGCACTGTACATCAATGATTTATGAATTCAATTATTGACTGGAGCGGCATTGTGAAGAAGCGATGAATGTTTAACAAACCATGAATTATTGAGGGACAACGCGAGGGATTAGTAGTATACTAGGAGTGATATAAAATATGACGAAAGCACCATAACTAGGAGGAATTATGAAAGTAGTAGCATTCAACGGAAGTCCCCATATAGAAGGAAACACGTATCATGCGATTCGTCTGGTGGCGAATGAGCTGGAAAAGGCCGACGTAGAAGTGGAAATCGTTCAGGTCGGCAACAAGCTGATTAGAGGCTGCCTGGCATGCAATCAGTGCATCAGGAACAGAGATGAACGATGTGCCATCGATGACGAGGTCAACGGCTGGATTCAGAAGATGAAAGAAGCGGATGGTATCATTCTGGGATCTCCGGTTCACTATGCGGCTATTGCGGGTACCATGAAGTCATTCCTGGACAGGGCGATGTATGTCGCCAGCATGAACAACGGTATGCTCCGTCATAAGGTGGGAGCTGCGGTTGTGGCTGTCAGAAGATCCGGAGGGATACCGACGTTCAATCAGCTGAACAATTATCTGTCTTATTCGGAGATGATCATACCGTCATCCAACTACTGGAATGTCATTCATGGGACGAAGCCGGGAGATGCCCTTCAGGATGAGGAAGGCGTACAGATCATGGAAGTGTTGGGCAGCAACATGGCAATGCTGCTGAAGCAGATGGACGCGACCAAAGAGTTGAAAGAGGCCAACAAACCTGTCAGGAAGAAATGGATGGGTTTTATTCGTTAATGGATGCAGTATCAGTTTTGGATTTGCGGACGATGAATAACAAAGCAGAATGGAGTGATGTCTCGTGAAAACAAGAGAGCAGTTGATTGAATGGCTTTTAGAGGGCGATATCAGCATTCAATACCAAGTGTATCGCGACCTGCTGAAGGAACCGGATGAGGACAGGTACCGAGAGCGGATAGCGGAAGAAGGCTGGGCCAAGGCGATACTCGAGAAGAGGCGACCGGATAGACACTGGGGCGACCGGTTCTATCAGCCCAAGTGGACAAGCACCCATTATACGCTGCTGGACCTTCGCGGTCTTGAAGTGATGCCTCTGCCGGAAATCAAGGAAACCGTCAACATGCTTCTTGAAACGGTACGGGGACCTGAGGGTGAAATCTGTGAGGCGCAAGAGGAAGTACGCGGGGACTTGTGCGTCAACGGCATGTTCCTCAACTATGCGAGCTTCTTCGGGGCAGCGGAAGCGGATTTGAAGTCTATTATCGATTTCATCATCAAGTACCGGATGCAGGATGGCGCCTTCAACTGCAGGATTACCAGGTCCGGTGCGAAACACAGTTCGGTCCATACGACCATCTGCGTGCTGGAAGGCATCGATGAGTTTCTGCGGCAGGGTTATGTTTACCGTCATGATGAACTGAAGAAGATTGCGGCCGAAGCCGGAGAATTCCTCCTGCAGCACCGACTCTATAAATCCCACAGGACCGGAGAGGTCATTAGCAGGCAGATGACCATGCTTTCCTACCCTTGCCGCTGGAAATACGATGTGCTCAGGGGATTGGAGTATTTTGCGCGTTCAGGAGCCAAGTATGACCCGAGGATGGATGACGCCCTTGACCTGTTGATCGGTAAGCGGAGAAAAGACGGTACGTGGCCGGTGCAGAACAGGCATCCGGGTCAGGTGCACATCGAGATGGAGAAAACCGGCAGAAGCAGCAGAATGAATACGCTGAGGGCGATGCGGGTTTTGGATGCTATGGACTACCCGGGCAAAGGGGTATGACTCATGGCGAAAAACTCGTTGTAACATCCGAATAGTATGAGGAGGAGAACTTGCCATGTATTTATACTACATCGCTGTGGGCCTGCTGTTGGTGTCTTTCTTCAAGGACAGAAAGACAACGAAGAAAGCGCTGAAAAAGGCCTGGAAATCATTTGAGAATATCGTACCCAAATTTCTGGGTGTCATCTGCATGGTTGGCATGATGCTGGCCGTCTTTGACGAAGAATTTGTATCCAGGGTGATCGGCGCCGAATCGGGTGCGCTTGGCGTAGTTATCGCAAGTGTTGTCGGTTCGATCACATTGATTCCGGGATTCGTGGCCTTTCCCACGGCCAAAGCGCTCCTTGAAAACGGCGCCGGCTATATGCAGATCGGTGTCTTCGTATCGACACTGATGATGGTCGGTGTCATGACGATGCCGGTCGAGGTCGAGTACTTCGGCCGAAAGGTCACTTTCATCAGGAATGGGATGGCCCTTGTCCTGTCGTACATCGTTGCATTCATCATCGGGAAAGTGGCAGGTGGCGTATGGTTCTGAAAAAATATCTAAAAAAATATCTAAAAAAATACAGGTTCCCGTTGGGCATGGTGCTGGCTCTGCTGATCATCTATCTGATTAACAGAGAACTGGGTACGAAGGCGTTTGTGATTACGATGGATTCCATATTGGAAATGATAGCAATCTTGCCTCCGATTTTCATCTTGCTGGGGCTTTTGGATGTATGGGTGCCAAAGGAGACCATGATCAGATACCTGGGTGAACACTCCGTTTTTGCCGGTGTCGTCATCTCTTTTGTCATGGGATCGGCGGCTGCAGGTCCACTGTATGGTGCTTTTCCGGTTGCGGCGGTGCTTATGAGAAAGGGTGCGAAGTTTTCGAATATCCTGATTTTCATCGGAGCGTGGTCGACGACGAAGGTGCCGATGTTCATGTTCGAACTGTCTTCGCTGGGGACAAGATTTGCGCTGACCCGCCTGATTGTGGATGTCATCGGCATTTTCATCATCGCTATGCTCATCAACCGGATGGTGTCAAAAAAGACGGTGGATGAGATCTATGATCAAGCAAGAAGAATGTGAACGAAAGTTCAGTGAATCAGCAGAAGGATGAATGATGTAGGCTGCTCAAAAAGGTCCATGGAAGGATTTCTGTTCTGTGGTTCTTTTTTTGTATCCATCAATCGGATTTGACAGCGAAACGTTTAGCGCTTACAATATAGCTGTAAATGTCAAATATTACATTGGGGGTAATATGTATAGTCTAATGTTGGTTGAAGACGAACCGATCGTCTTGGAAGGCATGCTGAAGATCATCGATTTTGAGGCCTACGGTTTCGAAGTCGTCTGTTCCTGCAGTAACGGCCTGGAGGCGCTCGAGGCCTACAGGAAATACAAGCCGGATGTGGTGTTGACAGACATCTGCATGGAGTTCATGGACGGTCTGGAATTCATCGAGGAAGTCAGCGGTGAGGCCGGCCATACGAAATTCATCATCATTTCCGGACATCAGGATTTCAAGTTCTTCAAGAGGGCACTGAGCCTGAAGGTGACGGATTATATCCTCAAGCCGGTGACGGCGAGGGAGTTCCGCGAACTGCTGACCAGGGTGGCATCGGAACTGGACGAAAGAAAAGCTGGCGGTGCGGATGATGGCAGGCATCAGTTCAAGGAAGTTCTGGAAGTGGAACGCAATATGTTCTTCAACAAGCTGATGCATATGAAGCTCAGTGAGGATGATATAAGGACGAATCTGAAAGCCTTCAATATCGAACTGAAGAATAGACTGTTTCAAGTTGCAGTCTATAAGATGCATGATCTGGGGATTTCGGCATCTGCACACGGAGTTGAGAGTCTGACGAATTGCTGAATAGAATGTACCGGGATATCTTATCATTCGAAACTCAAGGTTCGGATAAGGTGGTGTTCATCGATCCCCAAGGGTGTGTCGTCATCATCGGCAATGGTGACAGTGGCGATGGTATCGAGACAATGATGTCCGGCATTCAGCAAGAGATGAAAAACCGGTATGAAAAGGCGGCAACCGGCAGACTGGATTGCTATGTAGGTCTGCAGGTGGACGATATCATGAAGCTCAGGGATAGCTTCAAGAGCGCAAGCCGCCTCAACGTCTGCGGTGTCCTCACCAACGAATCCGGTTTATATCTGTCTGAGGACATCCTTTTCAGGAGAGCGAACAACCGGTATGATTACCTGCCCGATATGAACGAGTGGATCAGAGCCATCATCTTCGGAGATGAGAATGCGACTGAAACCATCAGCAGGATTTTTGACCGGTTTGCAGAATCGGGCTATCTGTTGACGGACCTGAGAGTTGCTGCTACTAGGATGGTGGATACCCTGTCCAAGGAGATGAAGCTGGTGAACCGTGTCACAGGTTCGGACGGCATAGGCAACATGGAGCGGCTGGATGATCTTGAGATTCGAAGCGGGCTGGAGGCGTTGACCAAACGTCTGACTGAAGAGACGGGCAGAACGGCGACTGGCAAGGATACGTACATCGCCATCAAGGCCATCGAATATATCGAGAAGAACTACAACGATTCCAATATCGACCTGCAGCAGGTCTGCGGAGCGCTGAACGTCAGTGTCAGCTATTTTTCCGGGGTGTTCAAGAGACATACGAAGATGACCTTCGTGAAGTACCTCAACAACTATCGGATTGAAAAGGCCAAGTACCATCTGGAGTACGGCAGCGATACAGTCGCGGAGATCAGCGAAAGTGTCGGATATCTGGATCCCCATTACTTTGGGATCGTCTTCAAGAAGTATACGGGTATGACGCCAAAAAATACAGGGTGATGAAACATGTTGAAGATTAGAAACAGCATAACGAGGAAAGTACTGGTCATATTCCTGCTTGTGACCATCGGGATCGTCATGACGAGTTTTGTCGCTGCGATTACCGGTTCCAACCGGCTCTTGAGGGATACCAGTCTGACGTACACCTACCAGCTGCTGAACGAGGAAAAGAACACACTGGCCGATTACAACAAGGGGATGCAGGAGATTACCGAAGCGATTCGAATGAACCCTGGAGTGCGTCAATATCTGTTTGCGGACGGGAACGGTGCCGAATGCGCGGAGGTGTTGGATCTTGTGGCAGACACGAGGAGCGACGTGACCAATATTTTTGTCATGAAGGTACGTGAATCCGGTGACCTTGACATCGTCTTCAATGATCTGAGCAAGGAAGTCAATCCCTATGCGGATTACAGGGAAACCGTCTGGTATGAAACCTCATGAGCGGAGACAAATCAGAGGTGCTCACCTCCTCCTATGTACAGAATCTGGTGCAGGATCAATACAACTGGGTGATTTCCCATGGGGCTGCAATCAAGGATTTGGAGGGAAAGATCAGGGCATCATTCTGATTGACCTGAACTATACCTCCATCGAATCGTTCCTTGCCCATGTCATGCCGGAAAAATACGGATATGTCTATCTGGTCGCTGAAAACGGAGAAATCGTCTATCATCCCCGGCAACAGCTGATCTTCAATAAAGTCAAACAGGAAGATACCTCGATCGTTGAGGACATCCGCAACGATCATGTTCAGGTAGACGAGAGCATCTATGTCGTCATCGATTCCAATGTCTCAAACTGGAAAATCGTTGCCGTCCTGGATTCGTCGGTCGTGTATCGCAACACTTTGATCAACACGTTCATCTTCCTTGTGATTGCTCTCATCTTCATCATGCTCAGCTTCTATATCAGCAGCACTTTTTCGAAGTGGTTCACAAAACCCATACGCAATATGGCGTCGCAGATGCAGAAAGTCGAGCAGGGAGACCTGACGGTCAGGGTTAAGGTGGAGTCCGAAGATGAAATCGGTCATCTTGGCGAATCCTTCAACGTGATGACGGAGCAGATCGGATCACTGGTGGATCGGATCGTGGTGGAACAGGAAGAAAAACGGAATTATGAGCTCAACGCGCTGCGTTCCCAGATCAATCCTCATTTCCTATACAATACGCTGGATTCCATCATTTGGATGGCGGAATGCGATAAGAAAGAGGAAGTCGTCGAAATGACGAGTGCCCTTTCCAAGATGCTGAGAGCGAGCATCAACACTCAGAAGTCCGGAGTGACGCTGGGGCTTGAGATTCAAAATGCTGTGAATTATCTGAAGATACAAAAGTACAGATACTCCAATAAGCTGGATTATGAGATTCAGGTGGAGGATAGGCTCTTATCCAAAAAGGCTGCCCATCTGGTCTTGCAGCCCCTGGTGGAGAATTCCATCTATCATGGCATCAAGAACAAGAAGGGTCCGGGAAAGATAACAATCAAGGCATTCGAGGAAGACGGAATGCTGAACATACAGGTCATCGATGACGGCATCGGCATGACCAAGGAGAGAATCGAAGAAGTGCTTGAGTGGGAAGGGACGAACCCATATGGCATCGGCATCGCCAATATCGGCAGGCGAATATCGCTGATTTATGGTGAAGACTATGGCCTTGAGATTGACTCCGTTCCGGATCGGGGAACAACCATCACCATCCGGATACCGAGCGAGGAAATCAACATGGAAGGAGATGATCTGTATGACAGCAGGTACTAGAAAATGGTTGGTCATTATCACTGCATCCGTTGCTGTGGTGGCAATAGCAGTCGTCCTCTTCTTTGGCAGATTCTCCGGTAATGAAAATGTACATGTCATCGTGGTGAATAAGAGCAGCTTCAGCTTCAGTGAGTTCTGGGAAGCTGCATATGCCGGCATGACGGAAGCGGTTGAGGAGTATGGTGTCGAATGTGAATATATGAATGCCCTCTATGAACACGAGATCGACAAGCAGAAGCTGATCATTGACGAGGCCATCAGGAAAAGGCCGGATGTCATCGTCCTGTCTGCCAGCGATTTCTACGAGATCGGTCCATACGCCGAGAAGATCATCAAGGAAGGCATCGAGCTGGTCATCTTCGACTCGAATGTCAACATCACCACCGGTGAAGTAGTGCCCTATGTCGGGACCAACAGCCTGAAAGCCGGTGAATATCTGGGAGCAAGGGCGAAGGAAGCATTTGAGGATCATGACGGAAATGCCATCATCCTCAGTCATTACAGGGGCGTTCAAACGGCTGACGATAGGGAGAACGGCATCCGAAATGGCTACGGGGAAGCGGGAATCATCGATGTTTTCTCATGCAATGCGGAAGAATCCGTAGCTTACGACATCACCAAAGAGCAGCTGACAATGAATAAGGATATCGAGATCATCTTCGCAACCAATGAAAATGTCACCATCGGTGCTGCAAAAGCCGTTGAGGAAATGGGACTAGGTGGAGTGATCAGCATCTACGGATTCGACGGCAGCAAAGCCCATGTCCAGTTCCTGGAAAAGGGAATCGTCGATGCGACGGTCATCCAAAGTCCCTACCAGATTGGATACCTCACCATTGTCAAAGGAATAGAAGCGGCGAAGGGTGAGAAAATACCGGGTTTTATCGAGACGGATTTCATCTGGATCGACAGGGAGAATATGTATGATGTGGGATACAGGGAGATCCTGTTTCCGTTTGTCAACAAGAACTAAGGTCAAATTCTTACACGAAAAAAGTAAACAAAATTATTTCAAAAGGGTAAATATCTTCGAGATGGAGATATTTACCCTTTTTCACGTAAGAATATGCTAAAGAAAAACGGGGGTTCGATGTTAGAATAGGTTCATCGACAAGTAAACAAGCTAACGAAGGGAGGATGCTAGTGTGAGTGATTACTATCTTGAAATGGACGGCATACATAAACGCTTCCATGGGGTACATGCATTGAAAGGCGTCCATTTTGATCTCAAACCGGGCGAAGTCCACGCGCTGATGGGTGAAAACGGAGCAGGGAAATCCACATTGGTGAAGATACTCACCGGTGTCATTCATGGTGATGAAGGGACAATCACCTACAAAGGTGAGGAAGTCAGGTTTGAAAATATTAGACAGTCACAGGAAGCAGGCATCGGCATTATACATCAGGAATTGAATATGATTCCGCATTTGTCTGTTGCTGCCAATTTCTTCATCGGCCGTGAAATATCAAACGGCGTATTGCTCAGTGACAGGGAAATGGTCAAAGAGTGCAGAAAAGTGTTGTTGGATTTGAACATCGATATCGATCCTGAGACCATCATGCGGGAGCTGACAGTAGGAAACCAGCAGATGGTTGAGATAGCAAAAGCCGTCAGTCAAAACGTAGAGCTTCTGGTTCTGGATGAGCCGACTGCAGCACTGACGGAAGTGGAAATCGATTCGCTGTTTGCCATCATGGAAGACCTGCGAAGCAGGGGGATCGGCATGATTTACATCTCCCACCGGATGGATGAAATCAAGCGAATAACAAACCGGGTAACGGTCTTTAGAGACGGTGAGTACGTCGGAACGGTGGACAGCAAGAAAGTGACCAAGGAAGAAATCATCCATATGATGGTTGGACGTGTCATCTACGAGGATCCGAAAGAGGCAAGTATGGTACCGGATGGTGCCCAAGTGGTACTGGAAGTCAAGAACCTGAATGCAGGAAGCAAGGTGAAGAACGTGAGCTTCAAGCTTCGAAAAGGCGAGGTTTTGGGCTTTGCGGGACTGATGGGAGCCGGCAGGACAGAAACGGCCAGAGCGATTTTCGGAGCCGATGAAAGAGACAGCGGTGAAATATATATCAGGAATGAGAAGGTTGATATCAAGCAGCCAAGCGATGCCGTCAGACTTGGCATCGGATACCTTTCGGAAGACAGGAAAAGATACGGATGTGCCCTTGATATGACGCTGGCAAACAACTGTGCCATGGCATCTTTGGATGATTATGTCAGCAACGGCCTGATCAACGACGATAAGATGGAAACCAATACTCTGGACTATATCGAGAAACTCAGCATCAAGACACCATCGGCAGTGCAGAGGATGAAGAACCTGTCCGGAGGTAACCAGCAGAAGGTCATCATCGCCAAATGGTTGACCAAAGACAGCGATATCCTTATTTTTGACGAACCGACAAGAGGAATCGATGTAGGGTCCAAAAGTGAAATCTATCATCTGATACATACGCTGGCAGAGGCAGGCAAGTCCGTGATTGTCATCTCCAGTGAGTTGACTGAAATTCTCAGAATGAGTGACAGGATCTGTGTCATGTGCGAGGGCCGTCTCACCGGGGAGCTGGATATCAGTGAGGCCAATCAGACCAGGATTATGGAACTGGCAACCATGAATGCTTAAGGAGGAAGTATGGAAACGGTAAAAAAAGATTTGAAGTATAGGATGCAGAGAATCCTCAACAACAATTCACAAAAATTGATTATTTTTGCTGTGTTGATTGCTCTGTATGTGTTTTTCGCAATATTCGGCAAGAATTTTGCCACCAACAATACATTGGTCAGTATCTTCAACAGAAGTTACTATGTAGCTTTTGGCCATCGGTGTCACGTTTGTCATCATCACCGGAGGAATCGACCTGTCCTGCGGCGCGGTCATGGGATCCAGTGCACTGATTGCAGGTTTTTCTTTGAGAAGGTTGGAGCACCGCTGTGGCTGGTTCTTGTGATCATGGTCCTGGCAGGCTTGCTCTACGGTACCTTCAACGGGATTCTGGTGGCTTACCTAAAGCTGCCGCCATTCATCGCAACACTTGGAACCATGCTGATATCCATCGCATTGGGCTCCATCGCATGCAATGTCAACACCATATCGTTTCCGACGCGTTTCGATCCTAACGGACAGGCTGGTATAAGCAGATTTTCCTGACAACGAATCCACAGTTTCCGACGGGTATCGTCGTCCTGGGTGTCATCGCCCTTATCATGGGTGTCATTCTCCAGAAAACAAAAATCGGCCGTTATACCTACGCCATCGGTTCCAATGAGGAAGCCACAAGGCTATCCGGTGTCAATGTCGCCAAGTGGAAGATGTTCCCCTATATGATTTCGGGTATGTTTGCAGGTCTTGCAGCCATCGCGTTTACGGCTTCCTATACCTCCATCCTTCCGGGAACCGGCCAGGGTATGGAGCTCGATGCCATCGCTTCGTCGGTCATTGGAGGAACCAGCCTGTCTGGAGGTCTTGGATCCATCAGCGGGACTTTCATCGGGGTGTTCATCATGTCGGTGCTTTCCACGGGACTTTCATCCATGGGACTGCCGCCGCATTACCAGGACCTTTTCACAGGTATCGTCGTCATCAGTGCGGTGCTGTTCGATATCTACAGACAGAAGCAGAGCATGAAGGTCAAGGTCAAAGGCCAGGAGGTCAAAACTTCAACAGGCGGAAGCCAGGTGAAAACACAGAGCGCTTTGGGAAAATAATCCTGGATATGAAACAGAGAGAAGCAGTTCATAGGGTATTTTGCATATCGTTAAAACGTGCATGAAGCAAAAAGCTTAACAATATAAGAGGAGGTTACACATGAAAGGTAAAATGAAAGCAGTGGTTTCTTTGGCAATGGTAATGGTGATGGTATTATCGCTTGCAGGGTGTGGCGAAAAGAAGATGGATAAGCATATCGAGATCATCTCCAAAGGTTTCCAGCATGAGTTCTGGCAGGCAGTAAAGGCCGGTGCCGATGACGCAGCGAAAGACAACGGATGGACCATCAACTTTGTCGGACCTGAAACTGAGAGTGATGTTTCCGATCAGGTGGATATGCTTGCTGACGCTGTCAACAAGAATCCTACTGCAATAGCATTTGCAGCTCTTGATACTCAGGCAGCCCTTGAAGAGTTGAACAAGGCGCAAAACGCAGATATTCCGATTGTTGCATTTGACTCAGGCGTACCGGGAGCTCCGGATGGCATGATTCTTGGAACCATCGCCACTGACAACTATGCAGCCGGTGCTCTTGCAGCAGTAGAGATGTACGATGGCATCAAGGCTGATGCAACAACAGGTACGGATCAAAGAGCAACGATGGAGGAACTTCAAAACGCAACAGCTGACAGCAAATTCCGCATCGGTGTTGTCGCTCAGGACCAGATCAGTGATTCCCTGTATCAGAGAACAAAGGGATTTGTTGAAAAAGCGGTTGAATTGGTGCAAGCCGACGGATATGAGGTGGCAGTTGTAGGAAACGGTTCAAAAGACGGTATCAGCTCGATGGGCGATGAGGCATCTGCAGTTGTTCTGATTGATGTTCAAGTGGCGGTGGATACGACGTTAGCTGAATGTGCGGCGGCAGCTCAGTCCGTATTCCAAAAAGATGACCTCAAGGCAGTATTCACACCGAATCAGGGTGGTGTTGACGGCATCATCGCTGTAGCAGACTCCCATGAGCAGGACTGGTTGAAGAACACATACAAGGTCAGCGGCTTCGACTCAGGTGCAGCCCAAAAGGCTCAGATCGAAACTGGTAACTTCTATGGTTCCATCACACAGGATCCATATACAATGGGATATGAAACCGTTGTTGCCTGTATCAACGCAGCAGGCGGCAAGAGCGTATCCGATCTCCCACTCGACGGTGTCTGGTACAACGCAGCCAACATGAATGAATCTACGATCTCCATGTTGCTGTACGATTAAAATCGAATACATAGCAAAAGATGATGAGGAAAGATCTCCGTGACCGGAGGTCTTTTTTCTTGTTCTTATCTTGATTCAGCTGAGCCTTGATATGTTATAATATTGATAACCTGCTTGAGGGTCCATAGGAGATGATCAGTGAATATGGAAAAAGAACATACCTGCGATGATATCGTGATTCAGATACAAAAAAAGACCGATTCAAGAGAATATGAGGATTTTGTGAGTCAATACAACCCATTCATTATAAACGTCGTATCTCAAAGGCTGAACCGCTATGTGCATGTGGATAACGATGAGGAATTCTTGATAGGCATAGAGGCATTCTGTGAAGCTGTGGATAAGTACGATGCAAGCAAAGGGGCTTTTCTGTCTTTTGCCAGGCTTCTGATCAATCAGCGTCTGATCAATCATCAGAAGAAGGAGAACAGGCACAGGCATCAGCCGCTGGAAGAGGCGGACAGAGAATCAGCATCCGGATTGGTGCGTCAGATGGATGAGGAAGTGGTTCTGCGGCTTGAAATCCAGGAGCTGGAGCAAGAGCTCCAAAGGTTCGGCATAACCTTCGACGATCTGGTCAGCAACGGTCCGAAACATACCGACACCAGGGAGCGGGCCAGACAGATTGCCCATCAGGCGGCAGAAGATGAAGCGTTTGTCAGGTTTCTGTATGAGAAAAGGAGGCTGCCAGTAACCCGGATGTGCAGCCGATACAAGGTCAGTAAGAAGGTCATCCGCAGAAGCAGCAAGTATATCATTTCCATCATGGTCATATTGTCAAAGGAATTCGATTCGCTGAAAAATTGGATATGATTTTGAAAAAGGTCCCCAAAATCCATGAGTCGTTTGTATTGTATATTGCAAACAGAGATGAGGTGAAAAAGATGAAACAGGGCATCGTAATGAAAAAATATAATAGATACGCTGTTGTGCTATCGGAGAACGAGTACTGCCGTGTTCAATTGAAAAACGGCATGTCGGTAGGACAGACCATTCTTTTCACGGAAGATGACATCTATAATGAACTGGACTTTAGGAGGAGAGAAATGATGACATTTAAGCGACTGGCTGCGGCTGCGGCTGTATTGACACTTGTAGTACTTGGCAGCTTTCTGGCCATGCAGAATGACTATGCTACTATTGTAACTGTGGATATCAATCCCAGCATACAACTTGAACTGGATGAGGATGAAATTGTCGTAGGCTACAAGGCACTGAATGAAGATGCCGAACAGTTGGACTTGGACACATTATTGGATGATGAGACAGATGTTGCATCTGCCATCGAATATATCGTCGACAAAGCCGAAGAGCTAGGGTATCTTGATCTTGATGACCTGGATGACGATTATGTCGCTCTTGCTGTTGTAGGTGATGAGAAGAACCAATTTGAAGTCGGAGAGAGCATCAAGATAAAGATCAACGAAAACGGTAAGCTTAAGAAAGTCAATATCACAATAATCGAAGCAACTGAAGAAGAACTCGAGGAAGCGGTTGAAGAAGGAAAGCCCCTTGCGTTGCTTGCGGCAGTTGGAGCCGAGGAACTGGAAGAAGAGGCTTCAGTTCGGGATTTCTTCGGAGACAATGAATTATGGGATGCATTTGAAGATGCAGGCGGCGACATTACAGAAGTGGATTTTGAGACGAGCCTGGGAATCATTGAAACCTATATCGAAAAAGAAGTGACCTCTGAAAATCACAGAGAAGCAGTTTGGGAGGCTTTCCATAAGTCCAGAAATACATACCTGGAGCGTAAATCGGCGTCCAAGGAGGCCGGCTTTGATTGGAAAGATGATAAAGAGGCCTATCAGGATGTCAAAGATTGGGTAAAGGAAGTCAAGGAGCACCTCAAAGACGAATATCAGAGAGGGTTTGACGAGGAGGAACTTGAAGAACTGCTCGACGTCCTTGCCATAGAAGATGTAGATGAAGACGACGAAGATGAAGAAGACGACGAAGATGAAGACGACGAAGACGAAGACGACGAGGATGAAGATGACGAAGATAAAGAAGAAGGCAAGGCCTTAGGTAAAACCAAACATAAAGATAAGGATAAACTGAAGATGATGACGAAGAAGAGGCAGAATTAGAGGCAGAAGACAAAGACGAAGACGACGAAGATGAAGACGACGAAGACAAAGACGACAATTTAGATGAACTCCTTGAAAAGATTGATGAACTGCTGGAATAAAGCAGAAGATCTTTTAGAAGATGACGATGAAGACAAGACTGAAGAAGTGACCGAATTATTGGAAGAAGTAGAAGATTTGTTGAAGCTTATTCAAGAAGGTGACTTGGTAGAAGCGTTGTCAGATGAAGTTGACGGGCTTGAAGGCTTGGAAGAGACTTTGAATGACATGCTGGAGGCTCTTGAAAGTGCTGACCTAGAGGACGAAGAGGAAGAAGAGGACGAGGAAGAGGACGGAGAAGAAGAGGACGAGGAGGACGAAGAGGAAGAGGAAGAGAGTGAGGATGAAGAGGAAGAAGAGGACGAGGAGGACGAATAAGTCAACGAATAATCTACTTCTGACCCGAAGACCAGATGTTGTAAAGGATGAATCTACTGAATAGATAAAAGCATTTGACATTTATTCGTACTATATGTATAATATACAAAAAACAAAGGGAGCTTGTGGAGCAGGCTGAGAGGAAGTAATCGAACTTCGACCTTCATACCTGATTTGGATAATGCCAACGTAGGAATTGTTATAGGATAGTAAGAATATATTCGATTGCTAATATACAAAGAATGCAGACATACCAATCAGGTGTGTCTGTTTTTTTGTTTTATATTTGTTTTGTACAGGAAGCATTCGGCTGGAGAGTACAATTGCATTGACAGAGAATCTGTAGAAAGGATAAGCATGACAGGGACTATCGGTTATGTTATGTGAGGTATTATGAGAATCAACGGCAGGGAAGAAAAACTCGAAAAGGAAATGACAGTCAAGGAATATCTGAGCAGACATGCTTTTGATGAAAGGAAAGTGGCGATTGAGCTGGATGGCAGCATCATCCCGAGAGCGGATTTCGGATCGACCTACCTAAGGCATGACTCCAGTGTCGAGGTCGTCAGTTTTGTGGGAGGCGGTTGAAATGAAGGGGAGAATCAGCAGGAAGGAGCTGGAGAAAGCTTTTCTTGAAAGGCAGTCCCAGGAATGTTATGAGAAGATGAAAAGTGCAGGAGTGGGCATTGCCGGACTCGGAGGACTTGGGTCCAATATCGCGGTCATGTTGACAAGGGCCGGTGTTGGAAGATTGAAACTGGTTGACTTTGACCGGGTGGATGTCACGAACCTGAACCGGCAGGCGTATATGGTTGAACACATCGGACGCCTTAAGACAGAAGCGCTGAAGGAGATGCTCTTGAAAATCAATCCTTATATGAAGATTGAGACTCAAAGCGTGAAGGTGGATGAAACCAATGTGGATGAATTGTTCGAGGACATGGACATTGTCTGTGAGGCTTTCGATGCGGCAGATGCAAAAGCGATGCTGATCGGTTCGCTTCTGTCATCGGACGACAGGGTGAAAATCCTGTCCGGATCAGGAATGGCCGGGATTGACAGCGGCAATCATATCCGGACGGAGCGAAGAATGGAGCGCCTGTATGTCTCAGGTGACCAAGTCTCGGATGTGCATGAAATGGGATCATTGTGGGCTTCCAGGGTGCAGTTGTGCGCGGCGCATCAGGCGCATATGGCGGTTCGCTTGATACATGGATATGATGAGGTTTGATGATTGTGATTCATGATGATGATTTTAGAAAAGGAGAAGAAGGAAATGGATAAGGATAAGTTGATCATAGGAGGACATGAGTTTGCGTCACGATTCATCTTGGGGTCGGGGAAGTTCTCGTTGGAGATGACGGAAACAGTCATTCGGAATGCAGGCGTTGAGATGGCGACAGTGGCGCTTCGAAGGGCCAATACAGGTGGCGAAGAGAATATTCTTGATTATATTCCGGAAGGGATCACATTGCTGCCCAATACTTCCGGTGCAAGAAACGCCGAAGAAGCGGTGCGTATTGCCAGACTGGCACGAGCCATGGGTTGCGGTGACTTTGTGAAGATTGAAGTGATCAGGGATTCCAAGTATCTCCTGCCGGATAATCACGAGACAATAAAGGCTACGGAGATATTGGCTGAGGAAGGGTTTGTCGTCATGCCGTACATGTATCCGGATCTGAATGTGGCAAGGGATCTGGTCAGTGCGGGAGCGTCGGCGATCATGCCGTTGGGGTCCCCAATCGGAACCAATAAGGGATTGGCGACAAGAGACTTCGTCGAGATTCTGATCCGTGAAATCGACCTGCCGATCATCGTTGATGCCGGTATCGGAAAACCATCCCAGGCGTGTGAAGCATGGAGCTGGGATGCGCAGCGGTCATGGCGAATACAGCCATTGCGACAGCAGGTGATGTGGGCATGATGGCGTCTGCTTTCAGGCTGGCCATCGAATCCGGACGTGCTGCATATCTTGCCGGTACGGGCAGAGTGCTTGAATACAAGGCGGAGGCATCCAGTCCGCTGACGGGATTCCTGGAAGGATAGGTTATGGAGAAACTGAAGAGGATGGAGTTGTTTGAATACAGCCCTGAGATGAGGGATATTGAATCAGGGATATGGGAAGAAGTGGCGTGTCTCATGGACAGCTATGACTATCGACGGATGAATGACCGGCAGGTGCAAGCGGTCCTGGCGAAGGATGAACTGGATATCGAAGATTTCGGTGTTCTCCTGTCGCCTGCCGCAGAAAATCACCTTGAGGCGATGGCCCGAAAAGCGATGCAGATGACAAAGCGCCATTTCGGGAACAGCGTTCAGCTGTTCACTCCCCTGTATATCTCGAATTACTGTGAGAATCACTGCACCTATTGTGGATTCAACTGCAAGAACAAGATCAATCGGGGGAGGCTTTCGCTGGAGCAGATCGATCTGGAACTGGTGGCGATTGCAGCGTCAGGGCTGCAGGAGGTCCTGATCCTTACCGGTGAATCCAGAAAACTGTCAGACGTGGACTATATCGGTGATGCGGTCCGACTGGCTACCAAATATTTTCCACAGTCGGCGTGGAGATATATCCACTGAATGTTGAAGAGTATGATTTTCTGCAGGATTGCGGGGCGGATTTCGTATCGGTCTATCAGGAAACATACGATTTGCAGATGTACTCGGATGTTCATCCGTCCGGGAACAAACGGTGCTTCCCATATCGGTTCAATGCTCATGAACGTGCCTTGGAAGGGGGTATGAGAGGTGTCGCATTCGGAGCACTGCTTGGATTGGGTGATTTCAGAAGAGATGCCTTTGCAGTAGGAGCGCATGCCAAACTTGTTCAAAAGAAATATCCGCATGCTGAAGTCAGCTTTTCCTGCCCGAGGCTGCGTCCTTTCAAGAATGACAGTGAATTCAGGAATGATGGAGGTTTCGAGGGTGCGGGAGTAGTTGACACGAAAGGAATAGGAGAAAGGCAGCTGATGCAGGTGATGCTGGCATATCGCCTTTTCATGCCATATGCAGGGATCACCATCTCGACCAGAGAACGTGCTCTGTTCAGGGATCATGTCATCGGGGTCTGCGCAACGAAGGCTTCGGCGGGAGTCCAGGTAGGTGTTGGCGGACACAACGAGGAACAGCAGGGAGATGACCAGTTCGAGATTTTGACAATCGAAATGTACGGGAAATGGATGTGGCGATTCGAGACAAAGGTCTTCAACCGGTGTACAGTGACTATATAAGGCTTTGAGGAGGTGGAGTATGATCTGCGTTACTAACCGAAAGGATGTATCCGATGATTTTCTTGATAGGATCGCTTTGATCGGGATATTGGGAGCCAGGGCCATCATACTACGGGAAAAGGATCTTTCCGAATCGGAATATGATAAGCTGGCAAGGCAATGTTGTGATTCATTGGGTAAAACCGTGACAGATTGATCCTGCATTCTCATATGGAGGTTGCGAGGCGGTTGAATATCAGGAAGATACATCTGCCGTACCGCATCTTCATTGAATCCTCAGCCGACCTTGACTTCTTCGATGAAATCGGAGTGTCGGTCCATTCGATGGAAGAGGCTGTTTCAGCAGAAAAGCGTGGCGCTACTTACCTGATTGCAGGCCATGTGTTCACAACGGCATGCAAGGCGGGGCTCCCACCGAGAGGGATTGCGTTTGTGGAGGAAGTCTGCGCTGGGGTGGATATACCGGTATACCCGATAGGCGGCATCGATGGTTCGAACAGAAAGGAAGTCATTGCGGCGGGAGCGACGGATACATGCGCCATGTCTTCTTTGATGCAGTGTCCGGCTTCCATGTTGAAAGAAATACTTGATTTACCGTTCACTGCAGGATTCATGAGCTGACTGCCGTCAGAACTCAGAAAGATGTCTGAAGTTCCCGGCTGCGCACATCAATCTTGGCGTTGATATATACACCTACGACAATCAGTACGCATCCCGCAAGTTTGCCCAGAGACAGTTCCGTGCCACGGGTTAGATCGATGATGATACCCATGAACAGCTGCCCCGCATAGATCAGCATGGTGGAAGCGATGACGGATATCCTTCGGATAACGGCGGACGAGATCATGACGACGGTGACACCCAGGATGCCGCCAATATAGCCGATGGAAGGGACGTCGCGGAAGGCGCCATAGGTGATCAGGCTTTCACGGGTGAAGATGAAGATCAGCAAGGTGCCGGTGAAGCCGGTGATGAAATTCAGCAGTGTTGTGTTCCTGATGCCGATGCGGCCGGCTAGATGGCCGTTTTGTATCATGGACAGCACGATAGTCACTCCGGCGGTCAATGGGAATATATAATACATGGATAACCTCCTTATATGCTCAAATGGCGGTTGGTGAACGATGATGGTTGGCGAATAACGATCATCCCTTTTGTAATGCAGGATGAAGTGCCCGCACAGAAGTGGCTACAACAGAATCACCATCAGCATGCCGGCAACGATCATTGATATGCCGATGAGTTTCTGCGGGATAAAGGGATACTTCGTGCGGCCGAAAAAGCCGTAGTGGTCGATGACGGTTGAGCTCATCATCTGGCTGACCATGCTGAGCATGACGGTCACCGTCGCACCCAAAGTCAGGAATGAAATATTGGTCAGATACACATTGGCGATGCCTGTGATGCCGCCGATGAGGAAAAACAGTGGGATGCCCTTAAGGGGTACCCACTTTTCTTTTGTTGCGGTGATTACGATGCAGATGGCGGTCAGCCCGATCAGGTGGTTTGCCAGGACGCTTGGCGTATTGCCGAAGATTTCCACCATCAGTCCGTTGGAGAGGATCATGATGGTGATCAGCATACCGTTGATCATAGCCAGGGATTTATACATAGGAGGACTCCTTTCGAATTCCCTATTAGGGTTAATTGCTTACTCACTGTGTATGTTTAGAATACCATGCTATAATGAAGAGTGATAGGACATATGTCATGTTATATGCGAAAATGTTTGTCGTCCGATATGATGTTTTGAACCTATGAAGGAGACAGTTTGCCATGTATCCATGGTTTTATGAGCGAAAGAAGGTATACTATGAAAAAAAAGGATCAATTCCCAGCTGCTGGACCGTTATATTGAACTGCATTACCTGGATGAAATCTTTGATTCGGATATTGCAGAGCAGATGGACCTCTTTGAATTTACGAAGGGTGAGTTCATCTGTGAAAGCGGGATGGACATGGAGTACCTGTTCTTCCTGGTTGAAGGCGAGACCAAGGTGTTCACCCTGCTTGAGAACGGGAAGACCTATCTGCTGAGGGTGGAGGAACCGCTGACGGTATACGGCGACATTGAAATCTTTCGAAGTGATATCTATTCCGCCAATGTGGTGGCGCTGACGTCCTGTCTGTGCATCGGCCTGCCTGCAGGCTTTGTAAGGCAACGGTACCTTGATCATCCTCCGTTTCTGAGGTTCCTTTGTGAGGAGCTCGGTCACAGGCTGCATACGATCAGCTACAAGAGCACCGAGGATATCTACATGCCTCTGATCAACAAGTTCGCAGGGTATCTGCTGATACACCTTGAAAAGGGAAGTGATACACTGGTGCTGCCAAGTGGATTCGGTGATATCTCCGAGCAGCTGGGTGTGACGTACAGGCATCTGAGCCGGGTGATCCGGCAGCTTCAGGAGGAAGGAACAATCGGGAAAAACGGCCGCGAGGTATGCATTAAGAATATGGAACGTCTTCGAGAACTCGGTGGTAAAACGTTCAGATATTGAGGGCAAATATTAATAATAAACCTGCGTTCATTTTTAACAGAATTTTAATTGTTTTTTGTGATTGAAAGTGGTACACTAAAGAAAAATGAACGGAGGTTTATTATTGTGCAAGTTTTGAAAGAAGAAGTCAAAGCCAATATCTACAAAGCCGCCGTAGAATGTTTCAAGGAAAGCGGTTACGAGAAGGCCTCCATGCGGGAGATTGCCAAACGGGCAGGTATCTCGCCGGGAAATCTCTACAGATATTATCCCAACAAGGAAGCCTTGTATGATACGATTGTCGGACCGGTGGTGGAAGCTTTGAAAAAGGGACCGCCGAAGAACCATGAGGACATGCGGCCTTTATTCCTTGATGTGAGTTTCATTGAACAGGCAGAAACGATTCAGAGGGTCATCGAGACCAAATTCAAGCATCATGATGCCATGTTCATACTTTTTCTGCGGAATAAGGGTACAAAATACGAGGGCATCAAGAAGATATTTGCTGAGACGTTTGCCGAGCAGAGCAGTAAATTCCTGAAGAAGGAATTCGGGGATAATGCCGTTATACAAACGGATGAGTTGTATTTCAAGGCATCTGCATTTGGATTTGTGGAAGGTCTGATGACCATCCTGGAACAGGCGGAAGATGAGAAGGAATTCATCAGAAACATGATCATGTATGTGGAGTTGAATTTCAGGACTATAATGAGGCATTTGTATGATTTGAGAGACGGAAAGGTACAATTTAGGAGGATTGATCATGAAGAAATTTATAGGCATTTTAGCAGTCATAGCGGTCGTTGCGCTGATAGCGGTTCCGAGAGTGATAGAGAGCCGTAAAGATGCGGCGATCAGTGAGCAGGAATTGCTGCCATCACAGTGGAAGGTGCTGTTGCCAAGACGGAAGATTTGAAGACTTATGTGGAGCTGATCGGTAATACGGTTTCCAACGCTACTTATGAGGTCATGGCATTCATGCCGGCTCAGGTCGTGGAGATCAAGGCTGAAGTGGGAGACTATGTCGAGGAAGGACAGGTCCTGTTCACCCTGGACGGCAGTGATGTGCAGACTTCGGTGACCCAGGCGGAACTTGGTGTCGAACAGGCCGGTGCGGCTGTGGGACAGGCAAGCCTGGGAGTGACGACGGCGCAAAAAGGTGTCGAATCCGCTCAATTGGCCTACAATATGGCCAAGAGCAGCTATGATATGAACCTCGCCAACTATGAGTTTGCGGTGGAAAACCTGGAAAAATACGAGAAGCTCTACAAGGAAGGCATCGTATCCGAGATGGAATACGAGCAGATGAAGCTTCAGGCGGCCCCTGAGACCATGGACCTTCTGGAGCAGCAGCTGAAGCAGGCGGAGCAGGCCTTGACCCAGGCAAAACTCGGGGTTGAGCAGGCGGGTTCCGGATACAATCAGGCCAACGTGGGACTGAAGCAGGCGGAAGAAGGCCTTAAGAATGCCAACGATGTCATTGGCGATCTTGAGGTGACAGCGCCTGCGACCGGATATGTGACAGCTCAAAATCTGATTGAAAAGGCCTATGCGAGCAGCATGGTACCGGCAATCGTCATCGATGAGCTTCAGGTGATCAAAGTCACGGCAGATGTGACAGCCAATCTTGTCAATGCGTTGTCGGCAGGCGATCAAGTCGAGGTGGAGATTTCCGCCAATGACAAGACCTATGAAGGCACCATAGAGACTGTAGGCTTGACATCCGATTCGAGAACCTTGCTCTATCCGCTTACGGTCGTTGTCGACAACAATGACCTGGAAATCAAGCCGGGCATGTTTGCGACAGTAAAGGTGGTCAGCGGTGAAGCTTTGGGTGCGGTTTGTGTGCCGACAGAAGCGGTTGTCGTCAGGGACGGCAAGGATGTGGTCTTCGTTCAGACCTCAGGAGATACGGCGATGCCGGTTGAGGTCGTCAAAGGTTTGGATACCGGTTATTCCATAGAAATCCTCGAAGGGATCAATCCCGGAGATGTGGTCATCACCAACGGAGTGGGGCTGATTGACGAGTCCACTGTAATCCGTGTCGTAAGGGGTGATGAGTAATGAACATATCCTCATTATCTGTAAAAAGACCGGTCACCACGGTCATGGTGGTGCTGATTGTCGTGCTCCTGGGTGTGGTGTCTGTCACCCGAATACCCATTGATCTTTATCCGAATATTGAGATTCCGGTGGCCATCGTCAGCACCACCTACCCCAATGTGGGACCTGAAGAGATAGAAACCTTAGTGACCAGACCGATAGAGGAAGCCGTAGGTACCGTTTCGAACCTGGATATCATCGAATCCATTTCGACGGAAGGAACGTCCATTGTCATCGTCCAGTTCAAATTCGGGACGGACATGGATTTTGCAGCCCTTGATATGCGGGAAAAAGTGGATATGATATCCGGATTCTTGCCGGACGGAGCATCGGATCCCATGGTCATGCAGATCGATGTCAACTCACAGGCGATCATCCAGCTCTCTTTGTCAGGATCGGACGTCGTCACCCTGCAGGGATATGCCGATGATGTCATCAAGCCTGCCATCGAGCGGGTGGAAGGGGTGGCATCTGTCGATATCGCCGGAGGATATGACAATTACGTATCCGTCCAGGTGGATACGGAGCAGTTGAACGGATTCGGACTGTCCATCGATTCCCTTGCAGGCATCCTCGCCTCGGAGAACATAAATCTTCCGGCAGGATCGGTCAACAAGGGGGACAACGGTCTGCTGATCAGAACAGTCGGTGAGTTCGAATCGCTTGAAGATATCAAGAATACACCTATTCCCATGGCGACGGGAGGAATCATCCGGCTGTCCGACATTGCCAACGTTGCCATTACCAACCGTGACCAGGAATCCATTACGACGGTCAACGGTGTCGAGGCTGTCAGCATCGGTATCCAAAAGCAATCCGGCGTCAATACGGTTGTAGTGGCCAATGAAATCAATGAGGTCATAGCGGACATTCAGGACGCAAGCCCGTATGACATCAAGGTCATCATCGACCAGTCGGATTTCATCAACCGCTCCATCGCTCAGGTGGACAGAACGGCTTGGTTGGAGGTTTGCTTGCCATCCTTGTCCTGTTGATGTTCCTAAGAAGTATTAGAAGTACAGTTATCATCGGTCTGTCCATTCCGATATCCATCATAGCAACCGGTGTTCTGCTGTATTTTTCCGATATAACACTGAACATGATGACCCTTGGAGGTCTCGCCCTTGGTATAGGTATGCTGGTGGACAACTCCGTTGTTGTGCTGGAGAACATCTACCGGTTCGTGCAGGACGGTTACGAGAAAAGGGAAGCGGCCATCAAAGGGGCCAGAGAAGTGGCCATGGCCGTAACCGCGTCCACGCTGACAACGGTTGCGGTGTTCCTGCCGATGGTGTTCGTAGAAGGCATAACGGCGATCATGTTCCGAGAATTTCCCTGACTGTCACCTTTTCACTGCTGTCATCACTGGTCGTGTCTCTGACGTTGATCCCGATGATGGCTTCGAAGATGCTGGTTGTGGATGAATTCCAGGGTAAACACCATGAAAGCAGATTCAAGGTGGTTGGTTTCATCCTGGATGAAGTTGACAAGTTCTTCAAGGGATTGGAAACACCTACCGCAGGGTGCTGAAATGGTCCCTGCACCATAAGAAACGGTCGTTTTCACGGCCATCGTTATTTTTGCGGTCAGCATTCTGTCAGCGACCATGATCGGCATGGAGTTCATGCCTGAAGCTGATGAAGGGACATTTGTCATCGAGGTGGAACTGGAACCCGGTTCCAAGGTGGAGGATACCGCTGCGGCGATGGAAATGATCGTTGAACGGATTATCGATATCGAGTCCTTGGACTATGTCTTCTCTTCCACATCCGGAAACATGTTCCTTTCTTCCGATGCGAACCAGGGGACGATCAACGGTGTTCTCGTTCCCATTGATGAAAGGGATGTATCGGTGTTCGACGTCGTCCGGGAAGTGGATGAGAAGATCCAGGATGTACCGGGTGTCATCACCCAGGTGGCAGCATCCAGCTCCATGGGAGCCATGATGGGCAGCAGCCCGATTTCCATTCAGATCAAAGGCAATGACCTGGATGAGCTTAAGGTGCTGGCCAATGAAATCATAGAGGTCGCAGAATCCGTGGAAGGAACGAGGAACGTGGAGTCCAGCATGTCGGATCCGATCCCTCAGTTCGAGATTGATCTGAAGCGGAATGATGCCTCCAGGTTCGGATTGACGACGGCGCAGATTTCTTCTGCGGTGCAGGGGATGCTCGACGGGCGTACTGCAACGAGGTACAAGCTGGAAGGTACGGAGCTCGATGTCGTCATCGAAGGAGACTCCAGATATGAGGAAAGCGTTGAGAATCTCAAACAGCTGCTGGTTCAGTCGCCGACAGGCGCTTTGGTGCCGCTGGTAATGGTGGCGGATATCAAGACAGAAACCAGTGCCGTGGCCATCAACCGAAACAACCAGTCAAGGTATGTGACCGTGTCCGCGGATATCGCAGGCCGCGACTTGGCAAGCATTGTGAGTGAGATCCAGGACAAAGTGGAGGATATCGAGATTCCCCGTGGATATAGCGTCACTTACGGCGGTCAGAACCAGGATATGATTGAAGCCTTTGCGGATCTTGGACTGGCCCTGATTCTGGCGGTGCTGCTGGTCTATATGATCATCGCATCCCAGTTCGAGTCGCTGCTGCAGCCGTTCATCATCATGATGAGTGCTCCGCTGGCATACTCGGGAGGGCTGATTGGTCTGTTCATCACCAATAGGACCCTGAACATCACCTCCATCATCGGGTTTATCATGCTGTCCGGTATTGTCGTCAACAACGCCATTGTCCTGATCGACTATATCAAGACAAGACGGGGCATGGGCGAAGAGCGGGAAGAGGCGATCCTGAATGCGGGACCGATCCGTCTGCGTCCGATTCTCATGACGTCGCTGACAACCATCTTGGCGCTTACGCCACTGGCACTTGGAATCGGTGAAGGCGCTGAAATTCAGGCATCCATGGCGACCGTTGTTATTGCGGGCCTGCTTTTGGCTTCGATGCTGACCCTTGTTTTTATCCCGGTTGTCTATACAATATTTGACAATATGCACATAAAGTATTTAAATAGAAGAGAGGAAAGAAAAAAGAAGAGATTGGAAAAACCACTTAAGAAAGGAGCGAGTGCATCATGAAAATGATCGCTTCAGGAGGGAAAAGGTTGTTGCGGTATCGCTGGCCCTGATTCTAGGTCTTGGAGGTTTGGTGGGCGCAGGCACGCTGCATGCGGAAGAAGAGATTCCTCTGCTGACCAAAGAGATGTTCATTCAGGAAGTCTTAACGGATAACAGCACCCTCATCGACCTTGAAGAGCAGTTAGAGGATCTTGAGAAACAGAAGGAAGATTTGGATTCAATTCTGTCAGGGCTCTCCCAGGTTTACGACTTGGTGGGGAGATATAACGCCCTGGGAGGCAAATATCTGGAAACCAGGTCGGATGATACGCATTTCAGATATCTTTCATTGCAGGCCAGGTTGGCCGGAGTCCCGGTGCCGCCTGCGGATGATGCGGAAGCTGCTGCCATACAGGCAGAGATAGGCACGCTTGCCGCTTCCATCGATCCGGAGGAACTGGCGAAGATCATGAGTCTGCCGGAGTATCTTGAATATTTGGCTCTTGGTGATGTGCTGAGGTCTTTCGGTGTCGAGGATAAAGTCCTGACACCTGATGATGAGTACGAACTCTTCATTGAACCGATCTATGTCGGTTACAGGTCCCTGGATTCAGGGATAGCATCCCTGAAAGACGGTATCATCTCTGCTGCGAATGCTATGGAAACCGGTGCGGGACAACTCTATGACACCGTGGTGATGCTCGAGGAGATAGAGGAGCTGTTGGAACTCTCCTATGATACATCGGTGACGAATTACGACCATGCCAAGACGAAGTATGAAAAAGGTCTGTTGACGGTCATCGATGTGAACGTCAGCTATAACAACATGGAGAGCGCCAAACTGAGCGTGGACCAGATGGAAAGGGATATCGACAGTCTGAAGATGAATATGAACCTCATGATGGGAAGGCCGGTTGCGGGAACGTTTAGGGTAGTTGATGCGCTGAAGGCTGAAACGGACGATGAGGTCACGGACGTTCCTGAGGGTGCGGTGAATGCGGAGACTGCAGACGGAACCGAAAGCGCAGATGATGCAGTTGACGACGGTGTTTTCAAGCTGAAGAATGTCAGGTGGTATGTCGATGAGGCGCTGAAGCAAAGGAGCGAGATCATCAGCCTGAACCGGTCTCTGGATGATACAGGTTACAAGTTCATTTTTCTGAGGAATGAGTTTGGCACCAAGGATCGGCGCTATGTCTATGAGAAGAAGAAAAAGGAACTCATCGAATTGGAACTTGAAGATATGAGCAATCATATCACCATTGAAGTGAGGGAAGCCTATAATGATGTCAAAGAGAAGAAACTGGCCCTGGAGTTGACGGGGATGAAACTGGAGGATGCCAACCGACAGTACAAGGAACTGGCGATTACCGTAGAGCAGGGCTTCGTAACAGCCAGCACGCTGGACGCCATGAATGCGATGCTGGTTGCGGCGGCCAACGATGCTGATGAAGCGGCACGGGATTACAACATGGCAGTGGAGACGCTGCTTGAAGCCAGCAGTTTTTAATCGGAGATAGGAGGGAATATAGATGAATAAAAAAGAAGGAATATCATCATTTTGAGTTCGATCATGATTCTGACTCTGATTTCTCCGATTTTCGGCGATGAAAGTCAGCAGCATGTAATCAATCTAAGGAACCTGGAGGATACAATCACTTTTACGGACCTGGATATTGCAAGGGTCAAGAAGGAAGTGACGATCAAGAAATATGACCGTGATCAGGTGATCGATGAACAGGACGAAGCCAGTGACACCATACTGGAACACAGACTGAAACAAGAAGAATACTATGCCGATCAGGCGGAAAAGGATCTGGAGTACGAAAAATGGCGCCTTGCTGAGACGACCCGTGATGTTGTCATCGCGGGCAAGGAGAACTACTTCAACTATATCCTGAATCTGGATGCCATCGAGCTGAAAAAAAGCCAGATCGAACGGCTGAATAAGGAACTGGATGCAGTGGAGCTGAAGATTTCCCTGGGTACGGATGTCCAGTCGTCCAAGTTGACGAAGGAGCTCGAAATCAGCCAGGCCGAATACGATCTTGTGGAGCTCGAGTTCGATCTCCAGTCTAGGGCCTTCGACCTGAACAACTCGCTGATGTGGGATCTTGAAACGACCATTGACGTCTTCAGGATGGATATCCCGACGGTGACATATGATATCGGGGATATGGAAGCTGCAATCGAAGAGGTTCTGGAGTACAACGGAGAGCTTGTGAAGCTTGAGGAGGAACTGGAGCTGGCCGAGCTGTATCTTGAAGTGCTGGAAGACGAAGATTATGATGAAGAGGATGATGAGTTCGTGGATGCGCAAGACGACATCGATGCGATCAAGCTCGACATCAGGGACGTGAAGAGAAGCCTCGAATATGACATCCGAAGCGGATACAATGCGATGCTCAATACAAGGGACAAAGTGTCCATCGAAGCTCTTGAGATTGAGAATCTGGAGTACAGCCTGGAGATTGTAAAGAAGCGCTTTGAGGTCGGTCTGGATGTCATCGCTTCCGTAAGGGTTGCCGAAGAAGCGGTGGCATATGCGGAGCACGACTGGAGACAGGCAAGACTGGATTACTATATCGAATCTGAAAAGCTTAGGAATCTGGTTGAAATCGTGGAAGAATAGAATAAGGTAGAATGTTCAGAAGCGCTCTCGGGAGAGGGCGCTTCTTGACGTTATATGATAAAATGGATGCAGACGAAACTTTGAAAGGAGAAGCATCAGACGAAATATTGAAGTGGACTGATGCATGGATATAGAATATGGCAAAATCATTGGTATTGGCTGAGAAGCCGTCGGTGGGAAGGGACATCGCCAGAGTGCTGGGATGTCAGAAGAAGAACAACGGATATATGGAAGGCAAGGACCATATCGTCACATGGGCGCTGGGTCACCTGATCACGCTGGCAGCACCGGAAAAGTATAATATGGCATACTCGGAATGGCGTTTGGAGCCTTTGCCGATGCTGCCGAATCCCTTTAAGCTGGAAGTGATCAAGAACACCTCCAAACAGTTTTCGCTGGTGAGAAAACTGCTGGAAAGGAATGACGTGGATAGAATCATTATTGCCACCGACGCCGGCAGGGAAGGTGAGCTCGTGGCAAGATGGATCTTGGATTATACGAATAGCAAAAAGCCGATCAAGCGGTTGTGGATCTCCTCTGTCACCGACAAGGCGATACGTGACGGCTTCAGGAAGCTGGTGGACGGCAGGCAGTATGACAGGCTGTACAGGGCGGCTTATGCCAGGGCGAAAGCGGATTGGATCGTTGGCATCAACGGTACGAGGGCGCTGACCTGCAAACACAATGCCAGTCTGTCCATGGGACGGGTGCAGACACCTACCCTCGGCATTGTAGCAAAGAGAGAAGAGGAGATCCGCTGCTTCAAGAGCAAGAATTTCTATGAGATCACTACGAATCTGACCGGTGCAGATGGCGGCATGAAACTCCGGTGGTCGGATAGGAACGGTCAGACAAGGCTGTATTCCAAGGAAAAGGGCGAGGCGATTGCCGGAAGATGCAGGAACAAGACAGGCAAGGTCAATAGCTACGATGAGAAGCTGAAGAAGACCTATCCGAAAGGGCTGTATGACCTGACGGAGCTGCAAAGGGAAGCCAACAGGCTGTATGGATTTTCCGCCAAGGAAACCCTGAACATCATGCAGGCGCTCTATGAGCGACACAAGGTCCTGACCTACCCGAGAACGGATTCCAAGTACATCACCGAGGATATTGTCGAGACACTCGCTGACAGGGTCAGAGCCTGCAGGCGAAGCGGGATGAAAGACGTCTGTGGCAGCATCCTGAAGACACCGATCAAGGGCAACAAATCCTTTGTGGACAACAGCAAGGTCGGCGACCACCACGTATCATTCCTACGGAAGTGGAACCGGATTATATCAGTTTTTCACCGAAGGAACAGAAGATCTACAATCTGGTCATCAAGCAGTTCCTGTCGGTATTGCTGCCGCCATACGAATACAAGGAAATCAGCCTGGCGGTTGATGTGGAAGGTGAAGTGTTCAAAGGGAAGACGACGGTGGAGGTCAAGCCGGGCTGGCGGATCGTGTATAAGGATGACAAATCCATGGCCGGTTTCGCAGAATCGACAGTTGCGTCGAAGACGAATATCAAACAAGGAGACTTGGTGGAAACCATAGGGACAAAAATTGACCAGGGAAAGACAAATCCCCCAAGTCATCTTACGGAAGGCGAACTGCTCCATGCCATGGAAAAATCCGGACTGGGTACGGTGGCCACCCGCGCCGATATCATCGAGAAGATCATTGACAACCACTACGTGGAGCTTCAGGGACAGAGCCTGAGGATGACAAAGACAGGAAGGCAGCTGCTGGAACTCGTGCCTGAATCCATAAGGTCCAGTGAGTTGACATCAAAGTGGGAGAAGGACCTGGAGGCCATCGCCAAGGGCAAGAAGGACGACCGGGAATTCATGAAGGAAATGGTGGCGTTCACAAGGGAAATCATCCTGGAAATCAAGAGCGATGACCATCAGTTCAAGCACGAAAATGTATCGACGGAAGCCTGCCCGCAGTGTGGTCAAAAATTGCTGGTGGTGAACAACAAGCATGGCAAGAAACTGGTGTGCCGTGACAGGAACTGCGGATACCGCAGGAACCTCTCCAAGACCACCAATGCCAGGTGTCCGGAGTGCCACAAGAAGATGGAGCTTGTAGGAGAGGGCGACAAGAAGACCTTTATCTGCAAATGCGGATACAAGGAGAAACTGTCCGCCTTCAACAAGCGCAAGGAAAGCAGAAAACAAGCAGATGTCCAAGAAGGAAGTCCAAAGGTATATGAAGAAGAGCGGCAAGCAGGAGGAGAGTTTCAACAATCCCTTTGCCGACCTGCTCAAGGACGTGGACAAGAAGTAAACGGTGTGAGTTGGTCATATGTTAGATGCATATCAACCAAGTAAAGTGCTAAATGGCGGAAAATGATAAAAAATTATAGAATATTATGTCTAATCAAAATTTAATCTAAGAATATTAGAAGTTGTGAAGCCGCATGCTTTCAAGGTTTGATAAATGTTAGATAAATAATCAGGATTAAAAGTTGCAAAATGGGTGTTGACACTTGTTTTGTGAGATGCTATTCTGGATTTAGATACGAAACATACGAGATACATGTATCTCAGATAATTGAATCGTAAATTTAGAAAAGGAGGTAGGAACATGATCAACAATAAATTGAGAACAGTCGAACTGCAAATGAACCATCCATCCGATTTTGGCACTGTGGCCAAAACCAATGGAACTGCATACAGTGATACCCTACCTCTGAAGGATTGCAAGTAGCATCTGTTATCAGCAATAACTGTACAATGATTGCGCAGTTTTATCGATAGCGGTAATGCGAAGTGAATCGCCAACAGAGCCATGGGTATGCACCTATGGCTTTTTTGTATGTATTCCTTCACATTCCGATATGAGAACTGCTGGCTGAGCGGGTCTGCCGTTCTATACCTGCAGTCTGTCGTTAAGTGAAGTCCGGATCCGATACATATGAATTCAAGCCATGGGAAACCATGGTTTTTTTGATGGATTTATATATTTGGATGATTATGAAGGGATATGGAGACATGATGATGAAGTTGAGAATAGGATAATGTGAACAGACAAAAAGCGCGAACACAGAACATGGAAATGTCGAAATGAGTCATATGAATCAAAGAGAGTTGAGGTAAAGCTATGAGAATAACTTACAGAAGAGAAAAAGAAACAAGAATCGGTTTGTGCCCTTCATGTACGGAATGGCAATACATGAACAACCTGATGGGCAATTATATTGTCAGCCCAAGGGAAAGGCTAGACAGTGAAAGAAGAAAACACAGAAGGTAACATGCACAATTGACAGCAAGCGGACACAAAGTAAGAGATTGGGAGGAAATGCATTCATGAAAAGAATAACGCAGTATATGAAAAAATACTGGTCGATATATCTGCTCGGTTATGCGGCCATGGGAGTAGGGATCTTCCTGGACATGCATAATCCGATCATCACTGGAAGAATCATCGATGAAGTCATCGTCGCCGGGGACAAGTCCCTGTTCGGACACCTGGCGATGCTGCTCATCGGTATCACCGTCGGACGTGCAGTATTCGGCTATGCCAAAGAGATGCTCTTTGACTTCGTCGGTACCAACATCATGATGGAACTCAGGCAGAATCTGTTCGACCATATTCAGGGGCTCAGCTACAACTTTTTCGAGTCTAAGAATACGGGCGAACTGATGGCCAGAATCAAGGAGGACGCGGAAAGGGTATGGGAAGGAACCAGCTTCGGTATCATGCTGGTCGTCGAGGCGATTGTCAATCTATGCATCGCCTCCTACCTGATGCTGAGAATCAGCCCGAAGCTATCCATCATCACGTTCATCACACTGCCGCTCCTTGGCTGGCTGACCATGAAGCTTGAAAAAAGACTGGGCAAGACCTATGAGGAAATCAGCGAGCAGAATGCTGTGCTGAATACCACAGCTCAGGAGAACATCTCAGGTGTGCGTCTGGTGAAAGCCTTTGCCAGAGAGAAGCATGAGATCAAGAAATTCCTCGCGAAAAACGAGGGCTACTACAAGCTGAACTACCGTCAGGCCCGTATCTGGGGTGTCTTCTATCCCAGAATCGAGTTTATGACCAACATCCTGCCGATACTGGTCATCACCATCGGCGGCGCCTTCGTCATCGGCGAGGAGCTGTCCATCGGTACCTGATCAAGTTTCCGGATACATGTATATGGTCATCTGGCCGATGCGGATCCTTGGATGGATCACCAATGTCATGGCGGAATCCATGGCATCGGCGAGAAAGATCGACACGGTGTTCGGACATACGGCTGAAATCAGGAACAAGGAAAACGGTGTTGTCAGCGACGAACTCGACGGAAGGGTGGAATTTGAGAACGTATCCCTGAAGCTTGGCGGTGCGGACATCCTCAAAGAGGTTTCCTTCTCCGTCGAGCCGAACAAGACGCTGGCAATCATGGGAGCGACCGGTTCCGGCAAGAGCTCCATCATCAACGTCCTGACCAGGTTCTATGACCATACGGATGGATCGATACGACTCGACGGTGTGGAGATCGCAGATTATGACCTTTACAACCTGAGAAGCCACATCTCTGTCGTCATGCAGGACGTGTTCCTGTTCAGCGATACCATCGAGGAGAATATCCTGTTCGGTATGAAGGAGAACGTCAGCCCGGAGCTGATGGTTGAAAAATCCATCAGCGCCGAAGCCCATGATTTCATCAACCGTATGGACGACAAGTACCAGACGGTCATCGGTGAGAAGGGCATTGGGTTATCCGGCGGTCAGAAACAGAGGATATCCATAGCGAGAGCGCTGGCAAACCGGCCGGCATCCTTGTTTTGACGATTCCACTTCCGCACTGGATATGGAAACGGAATACAGGATCCAGCATGAGATCGAGAAGTTTGACAACATGACAAAATCATCATCGCCCACAGAATTTCTGCCGTGAAGAATGCGGATGAGATCATCATCCTTGAGAAGGGTGAGATTGTGGAGCGTGGAACGCATAGAGAGCTGATTGCCCTAAAAGGCCGCTATTACCGGACATACTGCGAGCAGTACGAAGGGTATATGGCCGGGTAATCGGGACATAAGGAGGCTGATTATGCCAATCAACAATTTCAAAGAGGACGAACAGACCAGGCAGGTCCTTAAATATGTGACCATACGCCGCTGTTCGCCTACATGCTTAAATATACAAAAGAGATACTGATCGTTCTGATACTGATGTTCGTCATCCTGGCAGTCAGTGCGGTCAACCCCATATTGATCAAGATTGCCATCGATGACTATATCCAGGTAGGAGAGATGCAGGGACTGCTCTACATTGCAGGCGGAGCCATGGTGATCAATGTGGTCAGCGCTTACTGCATCCGCAAGAGAATCAAGATCATGGGCCACGTGTCCAACAAGGTGCTGATGGAGATTCGACAAGAGCTGTATGAGCACATCCAAAGGCTATCCTTCAACTTCTTTGACAACCGACCGGTCGGCAAGATCCTTGCCAGAGTCATCGGGATGTCAACTCGCTGAAGAATGTGCTGCAGAGTGCGGTCATCACCCTGATACCTGACTTTGCCACCGTTATCCGTGGTACTGGTCATCATGATGGTGCTGAACTTCAAGCTGGCTCTTGCAGCCTTATCGCTGCTGCCGTTCCTGATCTTCGGGATGTACTTCGTCGAAGTCAGAGCCCATAGGCGATGGCAGAGGTTCAGGCAGAAGAACTCCAACATGAATGCTTTCACCCACGAAGACTTTTCCGGAATACGTGTCGTGCAGAGCTTCACGGCGGAAAAACAGACGAGCAGGACCTTCAACAACCTTTTGAAGGACCTAAAGGGAACGTTCATGTATGCCATTCGGCTGAACGACATGTTCTGGCCGATGGTGGAGTTCAGCTGGGGCATCGGAACGGTGCTGGTCTTCTACTTCGGAGTAAGATTGCTGGATACCGGCGAGATTACAGTAGGCTTTTGGTGGCGTTCACCACCTACATCGCCATGTTCTGGAATCCGATCATGAATCTCAGCAACTTCTATAACCAGCTGATCACCAACATTGCCGGTGCCGAGAGGATTTTCGAGATCCTGGATATCGAGCCGGATATCACCGACGAGACCGAAGCTGTCGAGATGCCACCAATCAAGGGGGACGTCCGATTCAATAAGATCACATTCTCCTATGACGAGAAAGTGGAGGTGCTCAAGGACCTTTCCTTCCACGTGAAGGAAGGCGAAACCATAGCGCTTGTCGGACCGACGGGAGCTGGGAAGACGACCATCGTCAACCTGATCAGCCGATTCTATGACATCTCAGAGGGAATAGTCATGATCGACAACCGGGATATCACCAGCGTATCCATCGAAAGCCTGAGAAGCCAGATGGGTATCATGACACAGGATACATTCCTGTTCTCGGGCACCATCGGAGACAACATTCGTTACGGTAAGCTGGACGCGACGGATGCAGAGGTCGTTGAGGCGGCGGAAGCGGTTCACGCCCATGAGTTCATCATGGGATTTGAGGACGGCTATGACACCAAGATCAATGAGCGGGGCGCCAAGCTGTCAGTAGGACAGCGCCAGCTGATCGCCTTTGCGAGAACCATGATATCCAAACCGAGGATTCTGATACTGGATGAAGCGACGTCCAGCATCGATACGAGGACCGAGCGACTGGTGCAGCAGGGTATCGAATCCCTGCTGCAAGGGCGGACATCTTTCGTCATTGCCCACAGGCTGTCGACGATCCAGAAGGCCGACCGCATCATGGTGGTCGACCAGCAGGGTATTACCGAGTCCGGCAGCCATAAGGAACTGATGCAGCACCAAGGACATTACTATGACCTGTATATGGCACAGTTCAAGACGGCTGATGTTGAAATCGATACGGCCGGTTGATACTTGGTTGACAGCTATGCTATGATTCTGCAATCTGCAGATTCGGTAGATTCTAATGAAATTCACGTTCAGGTATGAAAGGAGGTGATGCCGGTGTTGAAACCACAAAAGACCGGCTCAGCGACTGCAGGAGGTAGTACTTCCTGAATCGCTGAGCGGCAGTATTGTGGATGGTATGGGCGGAGCCGCTGTGGCTTTGCCCATACCAGAAATTAATGGAGGAGACACATGGAATATAAACAGATGATGAGAGAACATATGGAAGAAGCGTGCCGTGCGAGAGTATCAATCCGGAAGGAATCCATTTCTGGATGAAGCATTTTACACCTTATACATATAGTGTGAATTGAAGACTGGATGAACGCTCCACAGTGAACATGCATAATGTCAGTGGTACTGTATAGATGATCCAAATTTGGATTCATTTGCATGCTGTTTGAGAAGTAGGGCAGAAAAGGTTAATATTCTTCAAATCGTAATTTATTAAATCGTGATTTAGAGGAATAGGAACGTTACTTTTTGTTACTGAGCAGTTTTACCGATGGATTGACAGAAGTGGCAGAGAGTAGAAATGACGTCCACCTCATTGAGGTTAATGATATGAGTTTTATAAGTTAAACTGTTATCGAGATGAAGAACCCATTGACCATCGCAAACATGAGGGTTACAATTATATTAGAGGGATTGTCATGAAGCAAATGGTCGAATGATAAGCCTTTGGATACTGTAAGTGATACATGTTTGATTGGAGGGTTTCACATGTGTAAAATTGAAACGTTCAACGTAACTATTCCATACACAGGCTTACAAAGGAGAGTTTGGGTTTACCTGCCGAGTGAATATGCACTCAACGAAGAGAGATATCCTGTGCTGTATATGCATGACGGCCAAAACCTGTTTGAAGAATCTACTTCTTATTGCGGAGTCATCTGGGATGCACACACAGCGGTTGAAAGGGCAATGGTCAAAGGTTTGACGGATGGTGTGATCATTGTAGCCATGGACAACGCGGCCAGTGAAAACGAGGAAACGGTAGGCAGAATGGACGAGTATTCACCCTGGGTCAATACGGAAGTCAAGGATAGCCTGTTAGCCGGCATCATCACAAGAGATGCAGGTGGCTATGGTGACCAATACGCCAAGTTCATCGTTGAGAAATTGAAACCCATCATTGATGAAAAATACAGAACGCTGCCTGACAGGGACAATACGGGTATTGCCGGCAGCAGCATGGGAGCGATTATTTCCTTATATACGGCACTGGAATATGAAGATGTTTTTTCAAAAGTAGGCGTTCTTTCACCAGCGACCTGGTTCTGTGAAAAAGATTTGATGAAACTGATCAAGGAGCACGCACCGGACATACCGATTAAATGGTATGTGGATGTCGGCACGAATGAGACCAGCAATGAAAGTATAGAAGGATTCAGTGACCTGTATGTGAAGGGCGCTATGGAAATCTATGAATCGCTGCTTCACGTTGGAGTGAAGGAAGAAAACCTGAAACTCGTGGTCGATGAAGGTGCCTATCATAATGAGGACGCCTGGGCAAGACGTTTCCCGGATGCCTTCGAGTGGCTGTTCTGCTCAGACTGATCAAGACTCGATTACTGATGCTGGCTCGAATAAAATCGAGTGATAAAGTCGAGTTTGATGGTAATATTTGTAAGAAATTCGACAGAATTCTTAATAAGGTTTTAGTCCCATTTTTATAGAATTTTTATATTTGGTTGTTATTATATATACATACTCAACAAGTGCTTCAGACCAACCCCAAAGACGAAAGCACGGTTGAGGCATATAAACCCCCTCTTGAATAGCTTTTATCGAAATTTGATAGATCCATATTCATCCTCTATAATACTGAACGAAACGAGAGCATGCCCAAGATGCTCTCGTTTTTGCGTGATTGTAGAACTTATTCGTTTTCCATAACATGTTATTGGCTCAATTTTGGATCTGTTTCATCAAAAAATATTATAGTTGATTCAGATGCTAATACAATAGACTACTATTTTTCTGAAACACATGATGTTAGTGCAACAATGATATTTTTACACAAAGCATTAGGATCAAAACATAATCAGAAGCCTGGAGTATTAACTACAGACAAATGTGCAGCTACAATTAAAGCAATAAAGACATCAACTCTAGATAAGTCTTTTTATCGTTTGCTCAATACATTTTCTTCATAGTCCTTGATTTCCTGATACCACGAAGAATCAGCCGCAACGCCACACTCTTCACAGTATTTGTTCCATACATCGGCAAAAGGCAACATCTTAGCTTCTTCCTGCATGACCATCAGTTCTGTGAAAGCTGCTTGATCCTGAAGGTCTTTCAGCATTTCGAAAGGTGTACAAAGGGCGATTAACATCGCTTTTTGCCAGCTTCTGATACCTACAGTCCAAGCGGATATTCTATTGATGCTGGCATCAAAGAAGTCAAGAGCCATATATACTTTGTCAAGTGCATCGTTTCGTACGATTTCCTTTGCCATTTCTTTCGTTTCATCATCTAATAATACGACATGGTCTGAATCCCATCGAACCGGTCTTGTGACATGAAGTACAAGTTCAGGGAAGAAACACAATAATGCAGGAATCTTATCTGAAACCACTTCGGTTGGATGATAGTGTCCGTTATCCATAAGAGGAAGACATTTTCCTTGTGTTCCGCGGCAAAACTCAAAGTGAACTCTGCATTGCCTACAGTATAGGATTCTACACCGATACCGAATACTTTGGATTCCACACATGGTTTTACCAAGTTGAAGTCATATGGCTCTGAAATAATTGCCTCAATGGACTCCTTATATCGCATTCTTGGTCCCATTCGGTCAGCAGGAACGTCTTTCGTGCCATCTCCCGTCCAAATGTTCATAATACATGGGATTCCTGTTTCTTTTGCGAAGTATTCTGAAATTCGGATACAGGCCTTGCCATGCTCAATCCAGAAATCTCTGACTTCTTTGTCAGGATGTGATAAAGTCATATTATCCTTTTGCATTTCATGAGAGAAGAATGTCGGGTTGAAATCAATGCCTATATTTCTTGCCTTGGCAAACTCCACCCATTTTGCGAAATGTTTCGGTTCCAGTTTATCCCGATCTACACTTTCGCCATTTTCAAAAATCGCATAACTTGCATGGATATTGATTTTCTTGGTCCCAGGACATAATGACATTGCTTTGTCGAGGTCTGCCATCAATTCTTCTGGAGTTGTTGCTTTACCGGGATAATTACCTGTAGCTAGAATCCCGCCGCTTAAAGGACCTTCATGATCAAACCCTGAAACATCATCTCCCTGCCAACAGTGAATTGAAATGGGAGCTTCTTTTGAGTTTTTCGATTGCCTTGTCTGTATCAACACCCATTTTTGCATAAATTTCTTTTGCTGAATAATACCTATTGTTCATCTTCTCTTCTCCTTAAAAATTATAAATCTTGTTATCGAATGTTTACCATAATCATATGGTAATGCATACGGCTAATAAATAAAAGAGAATGAAATTGCTAAAAATAGTCCTTATTTTTACTCTGTATTGATGTGGCGATATACTGTATCGCTTTTTGAAAATACGGTGAAAGTAACTTAGATTCTCATATCCGACGTTTTCGCTGATCTCGGTAACCTTCATGGTAGTGGTCTTCAATAAATACGCGGTTTGATTCATTCTTTTGTCCTGAACCAGTTCTGTGAAGGTCTTTCCGGACTGCTTCTTAATTTCCCTGCTCAACCAACTGACATTATAATGCGTTTTTTCCGCCAATTCCGTCAGGTTTCCATCCCGATAGTTTTCTTCTATATATCGAAGCACTTTCAGCATCAGCTGCCGTTTCATAAAAATAGGTTCTTTTCGCAGTTTTGAGGTATGATTGACCAAGTGTATGAACAAAAGCCCCATGGTCATTTGATTGATGCTTCTTTCGTTGACCTGATGATTGACAATGGTCCAAATCAGATTTTCAATCAGATTTTGAATGGGCAATATCTCGGATACTTCGAAATGCAGATACCCCATTTCGCTTCTGTCCCCACGCAGACAGTTGACCAGAAACTCTCTGATAGAATTTTCTTCCTCATCAATCAAACGGATGGCCAGATCGAAAAACTGAGGCCATATAATGAAATTCACTGCAATGTCATCCGCGCTTGCAGGATAGATTTCCTGAGTCGCATTCTGGTTCATAATGAGGATTTCGCCTTTTTTCAGCTCGACTTCTGAACCATTGATGATATGACGGGTCTTTCCCTGGCACATATAGACCATTTCCACATAATTGTGCGTATGCTCGGGGAAATGGACAAACCGTGTATGAGGTCGGATCGTTAAGAGTTCTCCTCTTTCTACCAAATGCTTCCAGTCGACTTCTGCGGAATTTTCATTCATATAGATGCTTCTTTGGATCTCCTTCTTCCCGGACTTGAATTCGTCTTCCTCGGGTGTGATTTTTTTAAGACTGTTCAATAACTCGTTATTCATATACAACTCCTTATTATTCTCTCTGCATCCTGCAATCCGCATTAAGTTCTTTGCATATATTGTATTGATAATACATGAATTTGTAAAACCGATTATGATTATCGCGTTATTAAATTCTTTTGTGTAAGGAGTTGGAAGAAACACGAATACCATATAATCACAGAAGCAATATGCTTTTTAAGTCGCCAGAAATATATAATAGCATTTTGTCTTTATACCGCTGGCATCTCTTTTTTCGACTATACTTTAAACCGTCTCATTATTTTTTCTAAATTACTTGCTAAACTATTTAGTGTTGATGCCATGTTGCTCAGTTCTTCAATGGAAGAAAGCTGTTCTTCGGTTGATGCAGATACTTCCTCTGCTGAAACAGCTGCCATCTCGGATATTTCAGCAATGTCCTTTATGCTTTTCAGCACAATATCTTTATCGTTGGCAATTTCGTGGATGATATCCATGATTCTAGTTATATTTTTCATTAGTTCTGTTGCAGTATGATCGATCTTATTGAAATACTCAACAGAATCCTCGACAGATTTCGTCTGCTCGCTGACAGCTTTGTCCGCTTCCTTGACGGATTTGATCGAGTGCTCCATCTTGTCAAGAATCACGGAGACTAGTGATTCGATTTCTCTGGTTTTTGAGTTGGATTGTTCGGCTAGCCTTCTGACTTCTTCGGCAACAACCTTGAAGCCTTTTCCGCTTTCACCAGCTCTTGCAGCTTCAATCGATGCATTTAGTGATAATAATCTTGTCTCATCGGATATTTCGTTCAGGATACCAGTGATTTTGTTGATGCTTGTAATGCTTTGCGCTAGGTCGTGGTTTTGAGTGACGACATCACCGGTAATCCGTTTGACTTCCATGGCATTATTGTTTAACGTTTCGGAAAGATGTATTCCCTCGACAGTATATGTCTTTACGTTGCTAGCAGCAGTTCCATGATTTTAGTGCTGTCTACAACGTAACTGATTTGGTCTGCCAGAATGGTGAATGTATTGAGGCTCATCTCCGTTTCTTTACTTTGTTTATTTGCTCCAAGAGCAATGTCATTGATTGCGATTGTGATTTCTGATGCTGTTTCTGATGTGTGTTCAGATATGATAGCAAGTTCTTCTGATGAAGTGTTGACTTCTGATAATACTTCTTTTGCTTTTCGTAACTAATTTGCTGATGCCTGATATCATTGTGTTTAAGGTATCGGCAACCTTGCCGATTTCATCCTTTCGTTTCAATTCTGTCAAAATCGTTAAGTCACCTTCGGATATTTTAAACATGTTATCCATGACTTTTTTTAATTCCTTCGTAATGTTTAGTGCGTATGCTATTCCTCCTAACACAGCAAGGACTGCAAATGTGGCACCGAGCAGTATGGTGATGTTCCTGATCTGTCTGGAACCTGCCAGAACTTCCGATTCGTTTATTGTGATGACATAGATGAAATCTGAATTGTCGCACTTGCTATAAGACACATTTTTTCGTTTCGTCGTCCACAAGTAAATTGAAATTACCTGATTCTTCAGTTTCTGCCTTTTCTCTGATTAAGCGGAATAATTCCCAATCCTTGAGCCTAGCACTTTGAGTCGCGTCATAAGGTGATATGATGGAGCCTGTTGGAGAAATCAGGTATGAAACATCGTTCTCGCCGATATCAATCATCGCAAGTATATCTTTAAGGGTGTTGTAGTTGAGCTCAATAAATATAACTGCTGCATTCTGCCATAAAGTCTGGCCTGCCATTAATCCTTCCTTATTCGTGGAAAGATCTGCCTGATCGGGTGATAACCAGTATAAGTCCTTTTGCCCAAGAAGACTCTTGTAAGTGGATGATGTTCTGAAATCGTCCATCCCTTCAGGGTATGACAAGCTTGACCCGGCTAAAACTCCGTCATTGAAAATTATTGTCATATTATCTATATATTTATTCGACATTACATTGCTTTGGATATCTCTGGATAAAACGGATAAATTCTTTATCCTATCCAATTTCCGCTGTGTCTCTTGAGAGGATTCGGTTTCGTCTTCGTTTAAAAACATCAGAGCACCTGTGAGAGCGGGTGAAATTGATATCTGGAGAAATGTGTCACTGATACGTAATATCTGATCATCTATTTGGTTGGATACTTGCAACGCAAGAGTATCCTTTGATCTGGCCAGTTTGTTTTTCTAAGGCTCTTGAAGATACTTCGGTAGAGATGACACCAATGATTGAGGTTGGAATAAGTATGACAATCAAGAATACAATAACCATCCGTGCGAGTAGGCTCATACCATCCAATGGATTTATCCTATTCATTTTCTTAGCCTGCTCCTCCTTTTATTCATTAGTGCTCTTGCTGGTTTATGGAATTCAGTGATAAGACAAATTGCTTGCATGTGCTTCAATTTTAATTATACAGCTTTATTATAGAATTACAAGGAAGCTGTTTCGTGGGCGGTTCTTTTGACGCATGTTTCCTTCTTTGATAAGTTGTGTGCAATATTCGTTGAGAAAATCAGTGTTGTCAAAAGAAGAAAAAAGAATAATACGTTGTTGAATGAATAATATTCTTAAAACTAGAATATATTCATTGACTTTGGTGCATAGCCATTCTATAATGACTATAAAAGAGGTGGTGTTAATGTGAAGAATAAAACAAAACGGGTTTCATCGGTTGATGTAGCCAAAGCGGCTAATGTTTCTCAGTCTACGGTGTCAAGAGTGTTTAGTCCAAACAGTCATAAGGTTTCGGAGAAGACAAGAGAAAAGGTGCTGGCAGTTGCGGAAGAACTAGGATACGAACCAAATGTTATCGCAAGATCCATGATTGTGAACAGTACTAGACTGATTGGCTTGGTATATGAGTCGATGGATAATGAGTTTTATATTAAAACCATTGATTATTTCACAAGATATTTCCAGGACAACGACTACTTTGTTATGCTTCTCAAGCTTGGCAAAGGCCAGAGTTTAGAAGATCAGATTCAACAAGCTTTGAGATATAATGTCGATGGTTTGGTTATTACTACGGCAATGATAAGCCTGAGTCCATTTCGTGGTGTTTAAAGTTTGAGGATACACCTGTTTTTCTCTTCAATAGAGTCAGCGAGGGGATAGATCTGAATTCGGTTTGCTGTCGAAATTACGATGGAGCATATAGCGTTGTTGAATACTTGGTTGATAAGGGTAAAAAGAATCTATTATTCGTATCTGGCGATAAAAGTGCATCGACGAATTCTGAGAAAGAAAGTGGATTCCGTGATGCTGTAAAACGCTATGGTATAACTGGGAGAATAATTGGTGATAGTTTTTCGTATGAATGTGGCATGAAGGCAGGAAAAGAGTTTGTGGAAGGGGCGTATTCTGATGTTGATGGCGTTTTCTGTTCGAATGACTATATAGCGATGGGATTCTATGATTTTTTAAAGCATAATACAGACATTAAGGTTCCGGATGATCTGGCGTTGATTGGATATGATGGGCTTGTAAATAATGTCAATTATCCCATTACTACTTATCGGCAACCTCTAAAGACGATGATTAGGGAGACGGTTCGTGTGATGGTTAATTCCATTGATAGACCAACCAATAAGACGATGCACTTGAGCTACTTAGGTGAAATTATTGAAAAAGCATCTGTCTGATGGAATAGAATGCTGAATAATATTCAGTTAGTGACATTGTTTATGGATAGCGTGGGAAGGTAATGAATATTTTGTCATTTTTTATGTTAAATTCGCTAAAATTACTCTGAAAAGCTAGTTTTTGTTGGTTGTTCTTACAAATATCTTGACAGAAGGGTGAGCAGCGCATATAATGGATACATGGCATACGTATTCATTTTACGTGAAAAGGAGACGCGTTATTGGTGATTATGCCTGTCACTTGTTATTGGAAGGTTAGAAAACAACAGGAGGTTTTATGTAATGAAAAAGAAAACGATGAATGTAATAGTGTACTTATTGGTGGGGATTATGATGCTTTCGGCAGGGTGCTCTGGTGGAAGCGATGCTACATCAGACGGTGACAAAGCGGATGTTCAAACCACGAAGAAGCAGGAAGAAAAAGTCCCTGAAAAGATAGTGATTAAAATTGCGCATGACAATAACACGAAAGAGGCGGGACATCAAGCTTTTGTGAGGTTTGGGGAAATTGTTTCCGAAGCCACTGACGGCAGGGTGGTTGTGGAAATTTATCCAGGTGCTCAACTGGGCAGCGTTCAAGATGCGTTTGAAATGACCAGAAGAGGTGATATTCAAATGAGTATCGCGGCTACAACACTGTTTACACAGACGATACCTGAATTTGCGGTTTGGGATGGCTTTTTCATGTTTGATGACGCAGAACATGCTTACAGGGTATTGGATGGCGTGGCTGGACAAGAGCTGATGAAGCCGTTGGAATCATTCAACATGGTCGGTTTGGGTTATATGGAAATCGGATTCAGGAATTTTTCGAACAGCAAGCGCCCGATCATGAAGGCGGAAGATGTTGCTGGGCTTAAGATAAGAGGTTACTCCCCTATGCAGATTAAAGCGTGGGAGGCTGCCGGAGCGTCATTGACGAACCTGGCGTGGGCTGAAGTGTTTACGTCGCTGCAACAGAATTTAATTGATGGTCAAGAATCTGCTGTGTCGAGTTTCTATAATGCCAAATTCTATGAAGCTCAAAAGTATCTGTCGTTGACCAATCATATCTACACGAATTGGCTGTGGTATGCGAACAAGGAATTTATGGAATCGTTAACTCCGGAGGATAGAGCAATCATTGAAGCTGCTGCAAAGGAAGCGATTGCATATGACAGAGAACTTTTGGCTGAAGCGCAAAAGCGACTTTGGAAAAATGCCTGAACTTGGAGTGGAAGTCAATGAAGTTCCTGTTGAAGAAAGGCAAAAACTGGGCGAGCTGATGAATGACGCTATCAGAGATGAGATTATTGCATCTTGTGGTGAGGAAATCTATAACATGGTGAACGAGCAAATCAAAGCTGAAAGAGTTCAGTAAATGAAATAGGCGCAGGGAGGGGATTCCTGTATAACGAGAAGAGTGGAAGCGTTCTGGAAGGGTGGTAAGTGATGAAAAGAGCAATCCAATGGCTAGACAAGAATTTCGAACCAATCATCATGAGTGTGGGGTTTTACGCCATGACCCTTTTGATTGTGGTGCAAGTTGTCCTTAGGTTTGGTTTTCAAAGCGGATATTCCTGGGGTGAAGAAGTTGCCAGGTTCATGTTTGTATGGTTGATGTTTTTTAGTTTTTCATATGCGACCAGGAATCAAAGGCATATACGAATCAATGCATTGGTCGGCCGCTTGCCGATTGTGGCGAGAAAAATCATATATGTTGTTGTGGATTTAATGTTTTTGGTTTTTATCTTGTTCGTAACGAAAGCGGCAATCGATGTTGCCAGATCAATCATTAAATATGGCGATATGGCTGTTACAATCAAAGTGTCAATGAACATAATATATAGTGCTGGTTTGGTGGGATTTGTTCTGATGGCCATTAGGTTAATACAGAGCATTCTGTGGAAAGTGCGATACTTCACAGCTCCTTTTGAGATTTTTGAGAATTACACAGGAGTATACACTGGATCGCATGACATGGTTTTGGTTACAAAGTCGATTATTGAAAAGATGAAATTGAGGTCATAAATCCGGATGATATTGACCATGAGGGGGTATGGTAATGGAAGTTGCGTTGTTATTTGGGTCTTTAGTGTTCTTTCTGTTGCTTTCTGTACCGATTGCCATTGCCTTGGGTATGGCGTCGCTGCTAACAATATTGGCCCTGGAGCCGGTAAGCTTAGAAGCGTTTACGCAAACCATGGTTCAAGGACTTAATTCGTTTCCGTTGATGGCGGTTCCGTTGTTTACTTTTGCGGGGGACATAATGGGGCGAGGCGGGATTTCCAGGAGGTTGATAGATGTCACAAGCATCACCTTTGGGCGATTCAGAGGGGGGCTAGGTATTGTATCTATCGCTGCGTGCCTGTTCTTTGCTGCCATTTCCGGAACGGGTTCCGCTACTGTGGCGGCCATTGGATTGATTATGATTCCTGATATGGTGCGCAGGGGATATGATAAGAATTTTTCGGCCGCTTTAATTTCGACAGCAGGTACTGTGGGTGTCATTATACCGCCGAGTTTGTGCATGGTGATTTATGCTGTTGCTGCAGGTGTGTCGATTACAGCTATGTTCACATCTGGAATCATGGTTGGGTTACTGGTGGGTCTCGCCCTATCTTTATATACATACTTTTATGCGAGAAAAAAGGGGTACAAAGGCGATGACAGAACATACACACCGAGAGAAGTGCTGAGGATTGTTGTAGATGCGATTCCGGCCTTGATGGTTCCGGTGATTATCCTGGGAGGGATTTATGGTGGTGTGTTTACGCCGACGGAAGCGGCGGCGATTGCAGCTGTTTACGGTATATTTGTCAGTACAGTGATCTATAAAGAAGTGAAATTGTCAGAACTGCCTTATATTGGGTTTAACTCGGTCCTGCTATGCGCTACAGTGCTTGTTATCATTGGGGTATCATCGGGTTTTGGCAGAATCTTGACGATTACACAGGTTCCGGTTTCTATTGCGGAGTTCATTTTATCGATGACGTCGGATAAAATCGTGGTACTGTTGATGATCAATGTTTTATTGCTGATTGTAGGTACATTCATGGAAACGAATTCTGCAATTATCATTTTGGTTCCGATTCTCTTGCCAGTTGTTACTGCGTTGGGAGTCAATCCGATTCATTTCGGAGTCATTATGGTCTTAAACTTGTCAATTGGATTTATCACTCCACCCCTGGGAGCGAACCTGTTTATGGCGTGTCAAATCAGTGGGGTAAAATTTGATGACATTGCGAAAGCGATTATTCCTTGGATAGTGGTAATGATAGCGGTGTTGATGCTAGTCACATATTTGCCGCAAATCTCGTTGTGGTTACCGGGTTTGCTAGGCATCAGAGTGTAATGAGGAGGTTTACATGAACAGAAGAGAAATATTTTCGAGGACGATGAACTTTGAAGAAGCAGGAAGGGTTCTCGTTGATCAAGGCAGGCAGGTGGGGTCCATTCATAAGTGGGCCTATCCTAAAATAAGAAAAGTTATGGGGCTTCCAAAAGTGACAGAACCAAGAATATTGGATCGTCAATCCCAATGTGTCTGGAGTAATGAGGATTTATTGGAAGCATGGAATATCGATTTCAGGTGGTTGGTTCCCAAATGGACCAATGTTACAGAAATTGACGAGCGAACATATAGAAATACTTTTGGCACGATTTTCGAAACTACCAACGGAGATTACTATCATATTAAAGAATCTCCGATGCGTAATGCGCCTGATCTAAAAGAGGTGGTAGAAAATGGGAATATTGGCCCGATCCTTCTGATCGTGGTCTTGTGGATGGCTTGAAGGAAGAAGCGGTTAGGCTCCAAACTGAAACGGATTATGTGATTGGGTTGGATGGCGTTAAAGGAGGGATATTGCAAACGAGCCTGGAATTGAGAGGTTATGATCAGCTGTTTGTTGATATAATTCTGGATCCTGAAGGTGTCCATGCTTTGTTTGAAAAATTGACTCGACTGTATATTGACATGTACACGGTTTATCTGGAAGAAGTTGGTGAATACGGTCAGTTGCTGTATTTGACTGATGATCTAGGAGCGCAAAGCTCGTTGCTGATGAGTCCGACGCATATAAGGGAAATGGTGCTGCCGTATACAAAGAGAGTCATTGCTCACATCAAATCGCTTGCGCCTCATATAAAGGTTGAGTATCATACAGATGGTTCGGTTCTGCCGATAATAGACGATTTGATAGATATTGGCGTTGATATCTTAAATCCTGTACAGACTTCTGTGGAAGAATTGAAAGATACGGCTAAACTGAAATGCGGAATATGGCGACAGAATAGCTTTCAAGGGTGCGATGGATGTCCAGAATATCTTGATTAACTCGACACCTGATGAAATTGAGGAGGAAGTCAAGAAAAGGCTTAAAGATCTTGGGACGGGAGGTGGCTTTGTCATATCGACCTGTCATAACATTAACCGAGATATACCTCCGCTGAATCTGAAAACCATGTATGAAGCCATAGCTAAATATTCGAAATATCCCTTTAACTTTTAAGAACGGACATGATATGTTGCGATATGAGAACCTTTCGCGCATATCAATTTGTTTTCAATAAAATGACTACGTATGCATTAAATAAACGTTTGCAAAAGGCTGCATATAACTCAAAAAGCGTTGATTTACAAAGAAAAATGATTCGAAACAGTGAGCAATGAATGGTTACGTATGACTTTTTGCTCAACAACAAGAAGGCGTTTGTTTAATGACAAATACTTGCTCGGGTTAAGATTAATAAGGAGGAAATGATGGAACATAAAGTGATTAATCACGAGGTGATGGCGGTATACCTGAAAAAAAATGTATATGAAGGCAGGTTTGACGAAAGAAGAATCCAGGATTACCAGCGAGTTGACGGTAAAGTCGAATTTATGGGGCATAGATTCTCACGGAGTCTTGCGTACACCGGTTTATGTGAAACGGGTGTTGAATGGTGCGATTAAAAGCAATGCTGAGATTACTGTTATCAGTGACCGAAAGGGGCCGGTTCAATTGATGGATGGCGATTCGGGAATGGGCTATGTTGTAGGTCGTAAAGCGATGGAAAAAGCCATCGATCTGGCCAAGGAGTATGGAATTGGCATGGTGTTGGTCAATAACAGCAACCATTTCGGAGCGGCAGGGCTCTATGTGGACTTAGCGGCGGAAGCGGGTCTCCTTGGAATCTGTACAACAAATGTGATTCCGAATATCGGAATGCCTGGGAGCTTGAAGCCTTCTACGGGAAATAATCCTTTGGCATTGGGTGCACCGCTGAATGGGGAATTTAATTTTGTTCTAGACATTTCCATGAGCTCGGTTGCTGGAGGAAAATTGTTGCTTGCCATGAAGGAAGGGAAAAAGATTCCGACCAATTGGGCTATAACAAAAGAAGGAAAAGAGACGGACGATCCCAAATTGGGATTTGAAGGATTGCTGCTGCCGATGGGTATGCATAAAGGGTTCGGTATGTCTTTGTTCATTGACATTATAACCGGAGTTCTCAGCGGTGGTCCGTTCCTTCAGGATTTGAGGAGCATGTATTCTATGCCGAATGATCCGTCTTTATCAACGCACATGATGATGGCAATAGATCCTACCTACTTCATGGAGGAGGAGACTTTCAAGCAGAGGATGGATAAGTGGGTTGAGTATATAAAATCCACGCCGTTTGCTGATGATAATCAAAAACAGATCATACCCGGTGAATTAGAGTATGGCAGGAAAAAGAGAGGGAAAAAGAAGGACTGTCTATTCCTGCAGAATTAGTTAAGGACCTAAAAGAGTTGGAGAAGGAACTTGGCATGGGAATTACTTTATAAGAAATGGAATTAGAGGTAGAATCGATGAAATTAAAGAATAAGGTTGCAATCATAACAGGTGGAACACAAGGTATCGGTCGCGGAATCGCAGAAGAGTTCTTGAAAGAAGGCGCGAAAGTTATCATCATCGGCAGCAACGAAGCTAGAGGAAAAAAAGGCGAAGAAGCGCTGAAGAAGTTTTCGGAGGATGTCAAATTCTTCAAATGTGATGTGAGCTCAATGGATGATTTAGAGAAAAGCGTTGACTTTTGCGTTGAGCAATTCGGTCGCTTGGATATTTATGTTGCCAATGCAGGAATCAATGATTCGATGAAAACGCATTATTTGGACATTACTGAAGAGAGCTATGACAAAATTATGGGTGTAAATCTGAAGGGGCTATTCTTTGGTGGTCAATTTGCTGCTCGGCAAATGAAAAAGCAAGGTGAAGGTGGTGCGATTATCAATGTATCATCAGTAAATGCATACTTGGCATTGGATAGTCAAATGGTATATACGACCAGTAAGGGTGGCGTAAGTCAATTGACTAAAGTCAGGCTGTAGCGTTAGCTCCATACGGTATCAAAGTCAATGCCATGGCACCGGGGCCGATTGATACAGAATTGATGCGAAGAGTCGGATCGGACAAGCAGTTGATGGATACAATCATATCACGAACTCCGATGGGGCGTATCGGAACTGTTAATGAATGTGGTAGATTGGCTGTTTTCTTGGCTTGCGAAGACAGTGATTTTATTTTTGGCCAATCCATTTTCAATGATGGCGGTAGAGGGTTTCAGGCATTCCCTACTCCGGGATACAAAACGATTACGGAAGATGAATATAAAGAATTCTTAACGATGAAAGGTGGTGATGATTGATGATCAAACCCAAAGTAGGTCTCATTACGTTTGGAGATCACAGAGAAGATATGTGGGAGAAAGTATTTAAAACCCATACGCAAAAATATCACAAGAAAATTATTGAGGTCCTGAAGAGTCTGGATATTGAACTCTATCATCTTGATGATGCCGGACGCACAAGAGAACAGATTGACGCACAGGTGGATTATTTAAAATCGCAATCAGTTGACCTTCTCGTTGCCCATACCCCTTGTTGGACGTCGCCAAACCTTGTGGTTCACGGTGTTCAGGGAATGGATGAGTTTACTATTATGGTCGGAAACAAAGATATGGCGACGCATGGTTGTGTAGGCACATTGGGGGCTGCAGGAGCTCTTTCTCAAATTGGATTAAATCACAAGAGATTCAGAATGGATTATAGCTTTGAGGACTATAAGTCAGTGTTGATGCCGGTGTTTACAGCGGCGATGGTTAAGAAAAGATTAAAAGGAAGTGTATTCGGCCTTTTTGGCGGTAGGTCCATTGGGATTGACACTGCCACCTATGATCCTATGGGTTGGAAAAAGCAGTTTGGTATTGATTCGGAACACATCGACCAGTCAGAAATCGTTAGAAGGGCAAAACTGATTGAACAAGGACGAATTGACAAGTTGAGAGACTGGATTGAAGGTTTTGCAAAAGAAGTGGTATACAATGAAGTCCTAACGAAGGAAAAGTTTGATTATCAAATTGCGTGTTACTTGGCAACTAAAGACATATGTGAAGAAGAAGGATTGCAATATGCAGCGATTAAGTGTATGCCTGACTTGTCTACCTATGAGGTACCTCAGTGTATGACGGCCACATTTATGCCTGATAATTTCGATGGTGAAGAAGGTGTGAAAGAAGGAATTCCGATTGCGTGTGAAGCTGATGCTGATAACGCTTTGACTCAGCAAATACTTAAGCTTGTGTCCAAAGGCAAGCCAACGTTCTTTTCTGATGTCAGCCATATCGATGATGAAAATAAAATCATCTATTGTGTGAATTGTGGAGGAATGTGCAGTTATTACGCGGACCGCAATGCTGTACCTGAAAAGAATTTAGCTCAAATGACCATTAAACAGTCCATTCGTCCGGGTGGTGCAGCAATTTCGTGCTTCCATGCGAAAGAGGGCGATATGCAGTTGGCTAGACTGTATAGAGTGGATGGCCAATATAAAATGGCAATCATACCTAGCCGAGCGGTCAAACCGAGTCAAGAAATGATTGATGCGTTTGTTGAGGCCAGAGGTATTCACCAGCTGCCTGTCTTGTTTGCTAATGTAACCTGTGACATTCAAGAATTTGTCGATAATTATGGATCGAATCATATTGCTGGAGTTGAAGGGCGTTATGTCGATGAGCTGATGGAAGTATGCAGATTTTTAGGAGTTGAACCAATTGTGTTCGAATAGGAGGCTTTATGGAACTGACTACGAAAAATATTGTCAAAGAACGACTTAAGAACGGTGAGAAAATTGCCGCTGCATGGGCGCAAGCCGCAAG